>Ga0137796_10000290_pt1 | contig 32443 bp, 34 predicted proteins | sample OV2TP3_FD_97704 | JGI IMG/M metagenome (GOLD analysis project Ga0137796, IMG submission 97704) | reverse complement strand
TCATCTCGCCCCGGGTCCGATCTTGTCGAATACCCCAGCAAATCGCGCGGTGTCCCCGCCGGTTCCCGGCCAATTTGGACAGCAGTGACTCGTGGCATATCCGTCGGGAGGCATGGTGCACGCGAAGATTCCGCGAGTCAATCGACGGACCCTACACGGCGAGGTTGCGACCGGGGAGCCGGCAGGCCGCGAGGCGTGGTAGTGGCGGCGTCATACGTCCCCGCACGCGGGGACCGTGTCTGCGCCTCGGTGTCGAAGAGACGGTGCTTTCAGCTCGGGGGGCCGTGAGGTGACGCGGACCGGCGGCGAGTGGGTGGTCGAGGCGCTCCGGGCCGAGGGCGTCCGCCACGTCTTCGGGATCCCCGGCATCCACAACCTCGCCGTCTACGACGCGCTCCTCGGCCAGACGGAGCTGACCCACATCCTGGCGCGCCACGAGGCCGGGGCGGCTTTCATGGCGGACGGCTACGCCCGCGCGTCCGGGCGGCCGGGCGTGGTGGTCGTGACGACGGGACCCGGCGCCACCTACGCGCTCACGCCGCTGGTCGAGGCCTACGCCGGCTCCCAGCCGGTCCTGCTCCTCGCCTCCGACATCCCGGCGGCGCTCATCGGCCAGGACGTGGGCGCCCTCCACGAGGTGCCGAACCAGATCGCCTGCTTCAAGCCCGTGTGCCGCTGGGCGGAGACGCTCGAGGCCGCCCGCGACATCCCCGGGGCGGTCCAGGGGGCGTTCCACCTCTTCAGGACCGGGCGCCCGGGCCCGATCGCGCTCTCCATCCCGACCGACTTCCTCACGGCGCGCGTCGAGGCCCAGCTCACCCCGCCGGGCCAGGGCCGCCGGCCGCCGTGCGACGTCCGCCTGATCGCAGAGGCGGCCGGGCCGCTCCGCCGCGCGCGCCGCCCGCTCCTCGTCGCCGGGGGCGGGGTCATCGCCGCAGAGGCCGGGGGCGAGCTCCGGGCCCTTGCGCGGCGGCTCGGGGCGCCGGTCGTGACCACCGTGATGGGCCGGGGGAGCCTCCCCGAGGACGATCCGCTCTGGCTCGGCGTCCTGCCGAACAAGCGGGCGACCCAGGCGGCGCTGGAGTCCGCTGACGTGGTCCTGGCCGTCGGCTGCCGCTTCGCCCACCGCTCGACGCGCGGGCTTCTTCTGAACCTCGCGTTCCGGCCGGACCAGGCGCTGCTCCACCTGGACCTCGACCCGACGGTGATCGGGAAGATGCACCGGGCGACGGTCGCCCTGGTCGGGGACGCGCGCGACGGCCTCGCGGGGCTCCTCGCCGCGCTCGGCCCCGGGGCGCCGGCCGCCGAGTGGGACCCGACGTGGCTCGCCGCCCAGCGGGCCGCGCGGAGCCCGCGCTACACGGAGACGGTGGACCGGCTGATCCGCACGCTCCGGGAGGCGCTCGCCCCCGACGCGATCGTCGTGAACGACCAGACCGGGCTGAATTACTGGATGGAGTGGCACTTCCCGGTCCTCGCGCCGCGGACGTTCCTCTACCCTGTCGGCTCGGCCACGCTCGGTTACGGCGTCCCGGCCGCGATCGGGGCCAAGGTCGCCCACCCGGCGCGCCAGGTCCTCGCGGTCGTCGGCGACGGCGGGTTCCTTTACTCGGCGAACGAGCTGGCGACGGCGGTGAAGTACCGCCTCGGCGTCGTGTTCCTCGTCCTGAACGACCAGCGCTACGGCGCGATCAAGTACCTCCAGGAGGCGCTCTACGGGCGCTGGGGCGAGGCCGACCTCACGAACCCGGACTTTCCGGCCCTCGCGCGGGCCTTCGGGGCGGAAGGCGTCCGTGTCGAGGGCCTGGCAGCCCTCCAGCCGGCCCTGGACAAGGCGCTGGCCCACCCGGGCCCGACGCTCCTCGAGCTGCCGATCCAGGTGGACCCGCCCTGGGAGCTGTAGCACGCGAACGGGCACGGCCGGAATGACGCGCGTTGGGCTGGCGCTGCTTCCGACTTGTGCTCGACACCGGAACCTTCCACGACTTCGACAGCGTCCAGCAGCAAGCGATGGGTCGGGAGGTTGACGCGGTCGCCTCAGCCGACGCTACGGTGCTGCTGCTTGTGTGGCCGAAACGTCTGAGCTGAGACCACTGATACGTGGCGCGAGCCGCGGTGAAATCGAGGCGGCCTTTCCCGGATGGAAGATTACCGCTGTTGAGGCTTCGCATTTTCGATTGCCCAAGGTCCTGGAACTGTATTTTGAGGCCTGACGAACACTGGTACCGGTTACGTCGCGCATAGCGGAGTCAGGCTGAGCCGCGCCAGAGCGTGAAGCCCGCCGCGGCGAAGTCCTGGTCGAAGCCCAGCACGTGACGACAGCCCGCGGCCTCCATCACCGCGAAGCTGACGGCGTCGGTGTAGGTGACGGGGTGAGGCGCCAGCCGCTCCAGCCAGCGACGCGCCGCGGCGTGGTCCTCGGCCGTCGCGAAGTGGATCGTCACGCTCCGGCTCGCGTCGATGCGGTCCAGTGCCCGCACGGTGGCCTGGACGCCGGCCCGGAACAGCGTGAGCCGGTGAACCTCGGCGAGGATCAAGTTGGTGGTGAGCAGGCGGATCCGGCGCTCGAGCGCGGTCCGGAAGAGGCGGTCCGCTTCGGCGTGATGCTGGTCGCGCTGGCTCCGCAGCGCGATCCACGCGCCGCTATCGACGAGGAGTCGGCCGGGCTCGCCGGCGCCGCGCACGGGAGGGACCCAGCGGCTCCGCGACGAAGGTTTCGTTGAGGTAGCGGTCGAAGTGCTCGCTCAGGTCCTCGGGGAGGCCGTCGATGTCTCCGCTCAATTCCAGGAGCGGCTCGTCGGCCGGCCCGCGGGTGAGGGCGCGGATCGCCACGCGGACGGCCTGGGACTTCGTCCAGCCGCGCTGGCGCGTCCAGGCCTCGAGGCGGGCGAGGTCTTCGTCATCGAGGTAGACTTGAAAGGGTCTGCTCATGATCCGATAGTGTACGTTATCATGAAGACACAGTCGATATGTTCATGATGGGCCGTTCCGGCGACTCGAACAGCATGGGGTGGGGGTGGACCCGATGATCGGGCCGGGCTTCCTCGACTGGGGCCGGGAGGTCCTGGGTGCCCTTCCGGTCGTTGAGGCGCCGGAGTGGCTCTGCACCAACGGCCTGGGTGGCTTCGCGTCGGGCACCGTGGCGGGGCTCCTCACGCGGCGCTACCACGGGCTCCTCGTGGCCGCGCTCGCGCCGCCGCTCGGCCGGACGCTCCTCGTCGCCAAGGCGGACGAGACGGTCGAGTACGGCGGCCACGCGTACCCCCTCTTCGCCAACCGGTGGGCGGGCGGCACCGTGGACCCCCACGGGTATCGGCACGCCGAGCGCTTCCGGCTCGAGGGGACCACGCCCGTCTGGACCTACGCGTGCGCCGACCTCCTCCTGGAGAAGCGCGTCTTCATGGACCCGGGCGCGAACACGACGTACGTGCGCTACCGCGTCCTGCGGGGGAGCGGGCTCGTCGAGCTGGCGCTGACGCTCCTCGTCAACTACCGCGACTACCACGGCTCCACGCGCGGCCCCGGGTGGCAGATGCGCGTCGAGCCCGTGCCGCACGGCCTCCGGGTCTCCGCCTACGACGGGGCGCGGCCGGTCCTCCTGCTGACGCGGGGGGCGGCGTTCACCCCCGCCCACACCTGGTACGAGCGGTTCGACCGCGCCCGCGAGCGCGAGCGCGGGCTCGACGCCGAGGAGGACCACCTCTGCGTAGGCACGGCCCGGGCCACGCTCCGCCCCGGCGGCGAGCTCACGCTCGTCTGTTCCACCGAGGCCGACCCCGGGCTCGACGGCGCGGCCGCCTGGGAGCGTCGCCGCGCCCACGAGGCCGACCTCCTCGCGCGCTGGCGCCGCGCCGAGCCGGCCGCCGCCGAGGCGCCCGCCTGGATCGAGCGCCTCGTGCTCGCGGCGGACCAGTTCGTGGTGCGGCGCCCCACGGCGGACGACGTGGGCGGGATGTCGGTCATCGCGGGGTATCACTGGTTCGGGGACTGGGGGCGCGACACGATGATCGCGCTGCCCGGCCTCACGCTCGCGACGGGACGGCCCGAGGTGGCCCGGTCCATCCTCGCGACCTTCGCGCGCTTCGTCGACCAGGGGATGCTCCCGAACCGCTTCCCCGACGCGGGCGAGCAGCCTGAATACAACACGGTGGACGCGACCCTCTGGTACTTCGAGGCGATCCGCGCCTACCACGCGGCGACCCAGGACGACGCCCTCCTCAAGGAGCTCCACCCGGTCCTCGAGGCGATCGTGGACTGGCACCAGCGCGGCACCCGCTACGGCATCGCCGAGGACCCGGCCGACGGCCTCCTGCGCGCCGGCGAGCCGGGCGTCCAGCTCACGTGGATGGACGCGAAGGTCGGCGACTGGGTGGTGACGCCCCGCATCGGGAAGCCGGTCGAGGTCAACGCCCTCTGGTACAACGCGCTCCGCGCGATGGGCGCGTTCGCCCGCCGCCTCGGCCTCACGGCCGAGCCGTGGGAGCGTCGGGCCGGGCGGGTGCGCGCCGGCTTCGACAGCTTCTGGAACGCGGCCGCGGGCTGCTGCTATGACGTGATCGACGGGCCCGAGGGGACGGACGACGCCCTCCGCCCCAACCAGATCTTCGCCGTCTCGCTTGCCGAGAGTCCGCTGCCACCCGAGCGCCGGCGGGCGGTGGTGGACGCGTGCGCCCGGCACCTCCTGGCTTCCTTCGGGCTCCGGAGCCTGGCGCCGGGGCACCCGGCGTACCGCGGGCGCTACGAGGGCGGCCCGCGGGAGCGCGACGGCGCCTACCACCAGGGGCCCGTCTGGGGCTGGCTTCTCGGCCCGTTCGCCCTGGCGCACCTCCGGGTCTATGGAGATGCCGCCGCGGCCCGGGCTTTCCTCGCGCCGATGGCGTCCCACCTGGCCGACTACGGGGTCGGCAGCGTCGCCGAGATCTTCGACGGGGATCCGCCCTTCACCCCGCGAGGATGTGTCGCCCAGGCCTGGAGCGTCGCGGAGACCCTGCGCGCCTGGGTGGAGATCGCGCGGGCGGAGCGGCAGGGGTCGGCGCGCTGACGCGGCCCCGGCCCTTGAACCGCCGAGGGCCGAACGCTACTCTAGGGCTCTCGTGACACCGATGACAGAGACGACAGCGCCCACCGCCGCGCCCAGGCCGGCTGCGGGCCCGGCCTTCGGCGGCCACGTGCTCGCGCGGCGGTCGACCTCGCTGGCCCCCCGGATCCTCGTCCTCGGGGGCGGGTTCGCCGGCGTGACCACGGCGCTCGAGCTGGCGCGGCGCTGCCGCGGCGTCCTGCCGGTCCACGTCACGCTCGTGAGCGACCGCAACTTCTTCCTCTTCACCCCCATGCTCGCCGAGGCCGCCACGGGCGCGGTCGAGACGCGCCACGTCCTCTATCCGATCCGGCCGCTCGCCAGCGCCGCGGGCGTCGAGTTCGGGGAGATGTCGGTCGAGGGGGTCGATCTCGGCCGCCGCCGCGTGGCCGTGCGGCACCACCGGTCCCCGGTCCGCCAGGAGGTGCAGTACGACCGGCTCGTCCTCGCCCTCGGGGCGACGCCGAACGTCGCCATGGCGCCTGGCGTGGCCGAGCACGCGCTGACCTTCAAGGGGGCGGGCGACGCGATCCGGATCCGCAACCGGGTCATCGACCTCTTCGAGGCGGCCGCCCTGACCGGCGACCCCTGGACGCGGCGGCGGCTGCTCACGTTCGTCGTGGTGGGCGCGGGGCACGCCGGCACCGAGCTCGCCGCCGCGCTCGAGGAGCTGACGCGGGGGATCCTCCTCCGCCACTACCCCTCGATCCCGCGGGACGCCGTCAGGCTGATCCTGGTCGGGAGTGCCGTCCTGCCCCAGACGGCGACCAACCTCGCCGCGTACACGAAGGAGCAGCTCCTCCGGCGCGGCATCGAACTGGAGACGAGCCGGGCCACGCGGGTCTCGGCCGACGGGCTCGAGCTCGGGGACGCGCGGCTGATCCCGAGCGACTGCGTCATCTGGACGGCGGGGAACCGCGTGAGCCCGGTGGTGGCGGCGCTCGAGTTGCCCAAGGTGAAGGACGGGCGCCTCCTCGTGAACGAGTTCTTCGAGGTCCAGGGGGCGCCGGGGGTCTACGCCCTGGGGGACAACGCGGCGCAGACCGATCCCCACGCCGGGCAGCTCTACGTGGCGACCGCCCAGGTCGCGGTACGCCAGGCGTGGGCCCTCGCCGCGCAGCTCGAGGCGGAGCTGACAGGCCGCGAGCGGCGGCCGTTCCGGTTCCGGGTGCTCGGCGAGATGGTGCCGCTCAGCCGCCGGACGGCGGTCGCGGACCTGCGGGGGATCAAGCTCGTCGGGTTCCCGGCGTGGTTCCTCTGGAAGACGATCTACATGCTCAAGCTGCCGACGCTCGCGGCACGCGTGCGCGTCGTGCTGGACTGGACCGTGGAGCTCTTCTTCGAGCCGCTCGGCCGCACGTTCGGGCAGGGGGTGCCGACCCACACCGACGTCTACCGGAACCAGTCCGGGACCTGGATCACGGCGTTCGCCCCGATCCGGGACCGGAGCGGCCGGGTGTTCGCGGTGTTGGACGTGGACTACCAGGTGGACGTGTACCTCGCGGAGCTGGCCGCGGTCCGCCGGCGCTTCTACTGGCACTCGCTCGCGGGCGCCGTGCTCGCCGCGGTGGCGGGCGCCGTCCTCGCGCGGCGGATCACGCGGCCGGTCGCCCGGCTGACCGCGCTGGCGCGCGGGGTGGTCGAGGGGGACCTGACGACCCGGGTGCGCGTCGGGGGCCGGGACGAGATCGGGATGCTCGCGAACGTCTTCCACCTGATGGTCGAGCGCCTGCACGTCTCCCACCGGAGCATGGTGGACGTGCTCGTGCGGGCGCTCGAGGCGCGGGGCGGGGCGCCGGGGTCGCTCCGCCGGCTGGCGGCCGCGGCGCTCGCCATCGCGGAGCGGCTCGAGGTCTCGCCGACTCAGCGCGAGGCGCTGGAGCTCGGCTCGCTCCTCCACGACATCGGCGAGATCCGCACTCCCGAGGCGCTCCTCGGGAAGCCGGGGCCCCTCACGCCGGAGGAGCGGCGCGTCGTCGAGCAGCACCCCCAAGCGGGCGTGGAGATCCTGGAGACGGTGCCGCTCCTCACCCCGGCCCTGGACGTGGTCGGGGCGCACCACGAGCGCTGGGACGGGGGCGGGTACCCGGCGGGGCTCCGCGAGGAGGCGGTCCCCTTCACGGCGCGCATCTTCGCGGTGGCGGACGCGCTGGACGCGATGACGCACTCGCGGCCCTGGCGGCCGGCGCGGCCGCTGGCCGAGGCGCTCGAGGCGATCCGAGCCGAGGCCGGCAAGCAGTTCGACCCGCGGGTCGCGGAGGCCGTCCTGGCGATCCCGGCCGCCCGATGGGCGGAGATCCTCGGCGTGGAGGCGCGGTGAGGGAGGAGGCCGTGGTGGGCACGCCGCCGCGGCCGGCGTCCGGCGCGGCGCCTACGTCCTCGCCGACGCGCCCGGGGGCCGGCCGGAGGTGATCCTGATGGCCTCGGGAAGCGAGGTGGCGCTCGCGATCGAGGCCTACGAGCGCCTCCGGGCCGAAGGCGTGCGGGTGCGGGTCGTGAGCATGGCGTCGTGGGAGCTCTTCGAGCGGCAGCCCGCCGAGTACCGCGAGGAGGTCCTGCCCGCGGCCGTCGCGGCGCGGGTGGCCGTCGAGCCGGCCTCGACCTTCGGCTGGGCGCGCTTCGTCCGGCTGGCCGGGGAGACGATCGGGATGACGACGTTCGGGGCCTCGGCCCCGCTGAAGGAGCTCCAGCGGAAGTACGGGTTCACGCCGGAGCGGGTGGTGGCGGCGGCGAAGGCGGTCCTGAGCCGGGCGCACTGAGGGAGAGCGCGCATGAGACATCCTGTGTCACCCCGCCCGCGCGACGGTGCTGGGACAGCCCGTTGCGCCCCTCCCCCCCCTTGAGGGGTGGGAGGGGGCGGGGGTGCGGGGGGAATCGATGAGCAATCCGCGTGTGTCAACCTCCCGCCCGCGCGACGGTGCTGGGACAGCCCGTTGCGCCCCTCCCCCCCTGAGGGGTGGGAGGGGGCGGGGGTGCGGGGGGAATCGATGAGCAATCCGCGTGTGTCAACCTCCCGCCCGCGCGACGGTGCTGGGACAGCCCGTTGCGCCCCTCCCCCCCTGAGGGGTGGGAGGGGGCGGGGGTGCGGGGGGAATCGATGAGCAATCCGCGTGTGTCAACCTCCCGCCCGCGCGACGGTGCTGGGACAGCCCGTTGCGCCCCTCCCCCCCCTTGAGGGGTGGGAGGGGGCGGGGGTGCGGGGGGAACCAATGGGCAACCCACTGCGGGACCTCGCGACCTACGGCCAGGCCGTCTGGCTCGACTACATCCGGCGCAGCCTCATCACGAGTGGGGACCTCCGTCGGCTGATCGAGCAGGACGGGCTCCGCGGCGTCACCTCGAACCCTGCGATCTTCGAGAAGGCGATCGCGGGCTCGACCGACTACGAGGCGGAGCTCAAGGAGCTGGGGCGGCGGAAGGACGTGGATGCCAAGACGGTCTACGAGGCGGTCGCGTTGCGGGACATCCAGGACGCGGCGGACCTCTTCCGGCCGCTCTACGCGGCGACCGGGCGGCGCGACGGCTATGTGAGCCTCGAGGTCTCCCCGGACCTGGCCCACGACACGCAGGGGACGCTCGAGGAGGCGCGGCGACTCTGGCGGGCGCTCGGGCGCGAGAACGTGCTGATCAAGGTGCCGGCGACGCCGGCGGGGATCCCGGCGATCGAGACGCTCATCGGCGAGGGGATCAACGTCAACGTGACGCTGCTCTTCGCACGGGAGACCTACGAGCGGGTGGCCGAGGCATACATCGCCGGACTCGAAGCCTTCGCCCGTGCCGGAGCCGACGTGAGCGGCGTCGCGAGCGTGGCGAGCTTCTTCATCAGCCGGATCGACAGCCTCGTGGATGCGCTCCTCGCGGAGCGCACGAAGGCCTCGGACGAGCCCGCGGCGCAGGTGCTCCTCAAGGGGCTCGTGGGGAAGATCGCCATCGCGAACGCGAAGCTCACCTACCAGCGTTCCAAGGAGATCTACGCGACGCCGCGCTGGAAGGCCCTGGCGGCGCAGGGGGCGCAGACCCAGCGCCTGCTCTGGGCGAGCACGAGCACCAAGAACCCGAACTACCGGGACGTCGTGTACGTCGAGGAGCTGATCGGCGCGGACACCGTGAACACGATGCCGCCCGCGACGGTGGACGCGTTCCGGGACCACGGCCGGCCCCGCCCGAGCCTCGAGGAGGACCTGGAAGGGGCGCTCGACACGATGGCCGGGCTCGAGCGGGCCGGCATCTCCATGACGCGCGTCACGGACCAGCTCCTCGAGGAGGGGGTGCGACTCTTCGCCGACGCCTTCGCGAAGCTCCTCGGGGCGACGCGGAAGAGCTGTGTGACCCCGCAGGCCGCGATCAACCGCCTGGCCTTCAGCCTGCCGGCCGACCTGGACTCGGCCGTGCGGGCGTCGCTCCGGGACTGGGCGATCGGCGGCAAGGTGCGGCGGCTCTGGACGCGGGACGCGACGCTGTGGACCGGAGCGGACGAGGCGAACTGGCTCGGGTGGCTCGGGATCACCGAGGACCAGATTGCGCGGATCGACCACCTCCTCCGGCTCCAGGAGGAGGTCAAGCGGGAGGGGTTCGCCCACGCGCTGCTCCTCGGGATGGGCGGCTCGAGCCTCTGCCCGGAGGTGCTGAAGCTGACCTTCGGGCGGATCGCGGGCTTCCCGGAGCTCCACGTCCTCGACTCGACCGACCCCGCGCAGGTCCGCGCCTTCGAGCAGACGGTGGACCTCGCCCGGACGCTCTTCATCGTCTCGTCGAAGTCCGGGAGCACGCTCGAGCCGAACATCTTCAAGCAGTACTTCTTCGAGCGCGTCACGCAGGCGGTCGGCCCCGCCGAGGCGGGTCGCCGCTTCATCGCCATCACGGACCCGGGGTCGAGGCTCCAGCAGGTGGCCGAGGCGGATCGCTTCCGGCAGGTCTTCTTCGGCGTGCCGTCGATCGGCGGGCGGTACTCCGCGCTGTCGGACTTCGGGATGGTCCCGGCGGCCGTCATGGGCCTCGACGTCGCGCGGTTCCTGGCGCACGCGGAGGCGATGGCGGCGGCGTGCGCCTCCTGTGTGCCGGTCGAGGAGAACCCGGGCGCCGTGCTCGGCACGATCATGGGCGTGCTCGCCAAGCGCGGGCGGGACAAGGTCACGCTCGTCGCCTCGCCGGGGATCCGGGACCTCGGGGCCTGGCTCGAGCAGCTCCTCGCGGAGTCCACCGGCAAGGACGGCAAGGGGCTCATCCCCGTGGACCGCGAGCCGGTGGGGCCGCCCGAGGCCTACGGGGCCGACCGGCTGTTCGTCTACCTCCGGCTCGAGACGGCGCCGGATGCGGCCCAGGACGCCGCGGTCGCCGCGCTGGAGCAGGCCGGCCAGCCGGTGGTCCGCGTCCACGTCGCGACCCCCTACGACCTCGGCGAGGAGTTCTTCCGCTGGGAATTCGCGACGGCGGTGGCGGGGTCCATCCTGGGGATCAACGCCTTCAACCAGCCGGACGTCGAGGCGAGCAAGATCGCGACGCGGAGGCTCACCGACGAGTACGAGCGCACCGGTGCCTTGCCGGCCGAGGCGCCGATCGGGGAGGCGGGCGGGATCCGGCTCTTCACGGAGGAGGAGAACGCGACGGAGCTCGCGGCCGCGGCGGGCCGCGACCGGAGCCTCGCGGGCCTCCTCCGCGCCCACCTCGGCCGCATCCGGCCGGGGGACTATGTGGCCCTGCTCGCCTACATCGAGATGAACGCGGCGCACGAGGGCGAGCTCCAGGCGATCCGCCGCGCGATCCGCGACCGGCGCCGGGTCGCGACCTGCCTCGGCTTCGGCCCGCGCTTCCTCCACTCGACGGGGCAGGCCTACAAGGGCGGGCCTGACACGGGGGTCTTCGTTCAAGTCACGTGCGACGACGCCCAGGATGTCGCGGTGCCGGGACAGAAGTACACGTTCGGCGTCGTCAAGGCGGCGCAGGCGCGGGGGGATTTCCAGGTGCTGGCCGAGCGCGGGCGCCGGGCGCTCCGGGTGCATCTCGGCAAGGACGTCAGGGCCGGCCTGGCGGCGCTCCGCCGGGCCGTGGATGAGGCGCTCGCCTGAGCGCCGTCCGGGGGAAGGGAGCGGCAGCGATGCAGATCGCCATGGTGGGTCTCGGGCGGATGGGCGGCAACATGGCGCGGCGCCTCATGCGCGGCGGCCACGAGGTGGTGGCGTACGCGACCGATCCCGCGGCGGTCAGGCAGCTCGCCGGCGAGGGCGCCACGGGGACGACGACGCTGGACGACCTCGTGGCGAAGCTCCGTCCGCCCCGCGTGGCCTGGGTGATGGTGCCGGCGGGGGCGGCGACCGAGCAGGTCGTGACCGACCTGGCCCGGCGCATGGAGGCCGGCGACACGATCATCGACGGCGGTAACTCCTTCTACAAGGACGACGTGCGCCGCATGACGCTGCTCAAGCCGAAGGGGATCCACTACGTGGACGTGGGGACGAGCGGCGGGATCTGGGGGCTCGAGCGTGGCTACTGCCTGATGATCGGCGGCGAGCCCGGGGTCGTCCAGCGGCTCGACCCCATCTTCCGCACGCTGGCGCCGGGCCAGGGGACGATCCCCCGCACCCCGGGACGCGAGGCGCTCTCCGGCACGGCCGAGCTCGGCTACCTCCACTGCGGGCCGTCGGGTGCGGGGCACTTCGTCAAGATGATCCACAACGGGATCGAGTACGGGCTGATGCAGGCCTACGCCGAGGGGTTCGACATCCTGCTGAACGCCCGGTCGAAGGAGCTGCCCGAGGAGCTGCGCTACGTGCTGAGCATCCCGGACATCGCCGAGCTCTGGCGGCGGGGGAGCGTGGTCGGCTCGTGGCTCCTGGACCTGGCGGCCCAGGCGCTCGCCGAGACCCCGACGCTCGCCAGCTACACCGGCACCGTGCAGGACTCCGGGGAGGGACGCTGGACGATCATGGCGGCGATCGAGGAGGGCGTGCCGGCGGACGTGCTCTCGGCCTCCCTCTACGTCCGCTTTCGCTCGCGCCAGGAGCACACCTTCGCGGAGAAGGTGCTCTCGGCGATGCGGCACAAGTTCGGCGGCCACGTGGAACGCGCCGCCGGCGGCTAATCGACCCGGAGGGGGGCGGAGCCCCCCTGAGACCGTGAAGCTCGACTTCAGCTACCGGGACTTCGGGGAGACCAGCGCGGCGACCGGCTACGAGCGGCTGCTCTACGACAGCATGGTGGGCGACACGACGCTCTTCCACCGCACCGACATGGTCGAGGCGGCGTGGCGGATCGCGACCCCCATCCTGGGCGCCGGGGCGGGGCGGCCTCCCGCGGATTTCCCGAACTACGCCGCGGGCTCCTGGGGGCCCGCCGCGGCGGAGGGTCTGCTCGTTCGGGAGGACCGGGCGGCGCTGTTCGGTGCCGCCATCTTCGCGGCCCGCCGCGCGGCGCCGCGCCGGGGGAGCGGGGCATGACCATCGCGGGCACGAGGCTGGGGGAACACCTGGCGGACGAGGGGCAGCGACACGGCGCGCCGGACGCGGCGGTGGCGACGCTCCTCGGCGCCGTGGCCCAGGCGGCGAAGGCGCTCGCCCGCGAGATCCGCCGCGCGGGGCTCGAGGGGAACGTCGGCCTCGCGGGGGACCGGAACGTGACGGGGGACGCCCAGAAGAAGCTGGACGTGATCGGGAACGAGACGGTGCTCGCGGCGTTTGCCGGCACGGGGCTCGTCGCGGCCGTGGTCTCGGAGGAGCTCGGCGAGGCCCATCCGCTCGCCGGCCCCACGGGGCGGTACGTCCTCTGCGTGGACCCCCTCGACGGCTCGTCGAACAGCGACATCAACGGGGTGGTGGGCACGATCTTCGGGGTCTACCGCCGCCGGGCCCCGGGGCCCGTGGGGCCGGACGACCTGCTGCGGACCGGCACCGAGCAGGTCCTCGCGGGATACGCCATGTACGGCCCGGCGACGATCCTGGTCTACACGGTCGGCCGGGGGACGCACGGGTTCACGCTCGACCTCGACGTGAACGAGTTCGTGCTCACCCACCCGCGCATGCGGTGCCCCGCCCGCGGCCCGTACTACAGTGCGAACGTCGCCCGCGCCCGCGACTGGGCCTCGGGCATCCAGCGGTTCCTCGCCGCCGCCGCCGAGCCCGCGGCCGCCGCCCCCGGCGGTCACGTCTGGTCGTTGCGCTACACCGGGGCGCTCGTCGCGGACGTCCACCGGAGCCTCGTCGAGGGGGGCATCTACTTCTACCCGGCCGATGCCACGCACCCGCACGGCAAGCTCCGGCTCCTCTACGAGTGCGCGCCGCTCGCCTTGGTGGTCGAGCAGGCGGGCGGGGTGGCCTCGACCGGCACCCGGCGGGTCCTCGATGTCCGCGCCGAGAAGATCCACCAGCGGGTGCCGTTCGTCATCGGGAGCGCCGAGGACGTGGCGGTCTACGAGCGCTACGCCCGCGAGGGCGGCAGCCCGTGAGCCTTTCCATCCGCGTGCTCGCCGACGCCGCCGGGCTCTATCGCGCCGCGGCCGAGGAGTTCGTCGCCCGCACGAGCCCGCCCGCTCGCGCGCGCGGGGTCGTGACGGTCGCCCTGGCGGGGGGATCCACCCCGCGCGGGCTCTACGCCCTGCTGGCGACGAACCCCGAGTTCCGGGCGCGCGTGCCCTGGGCCGAGACCCACTTCTTCTGGGGGGACGAGCGCCACGTCCCGCCCGACCACCCGGACAGCAACTATCGGATGGCGCAGGAGGCGATGCTGGGACGGGCCCCCGTCCCGCCGTCGCACGTGCACCGGATCCGCGCGGAGGACCCGGATGCCGAGCGGGTCGCGCGGGAGTACGAGGCCGAGATCCGCGAGTTCTTCGCGGCCCGCGGCCTGATGGACGGCGGCCTCCCGCGCTTCGACCTCGTGCTGCTCGGCATGGGGCCCGACGGGCACACGGCCTCCCTCTTCCCGGGGACGGCCGCGGTGTCCGAGACGGAGCGGCTCGTCCAGGCGTCGTGGGTGCCGAAGCTCGGCGCCCACCGGATCACGCTCACCCCGCCGACGCTCAACCGGGCGGCCGCGATCGTCTTCCTCGTCGCCGGCGGGGACAAGGCCGAGACGCTCCGGGCGGTGCTCGAGGGGGAGCGGCGTCCCGACCTCTATCCGAGCCAGGTGATCCGGCCGTCGAGCGGCGAGCTCCTCTGGCTCGTGGAGCGCGGGGCCGCCGCGCGCCTCAGGCGCCCCGACGCGCCGGTGGCGGGAGCGCCCGAGGGGAGCCGGAGAGGGGAGCGACCATGACCACGACGAAGGTGCGGATGACGCGGGGGAAGCTCGCCGGCATCCAGGCGGTCGCCGGCGAGGCCGGCATCATCGCCGCGGCGGCGATGGATCAGCGCGGCTCGCTGCGGAAGGCGATCGCGAAGGCCAAAGGGCGCGAGGTCTCCGACGCCGAGCTCTCCGAGTTCAAGGTGATCGGGACGCGGGTCCTGACGCCGTACGCGTCCGCGATCCTGATGGACCCCGAGTACGGCCTGGATGCCGTCAAGGCGACGGCCCCGACGGCCGGCGTGCTGCTGGCGTACGAGAAGACGGGATACGACGCCACGGTCCCCGGCCGCCTGCCGGATCTGCTGGACGGGTGGTCGGTGGGGCGCCTGGTCGCCGCGGGCGCGGACGCCGTCACTACGGAGGCCTCGCCAACATCGCCGTCGTGGACGGCCCGGTGCCCCCGGGCGCCTCGGGGGTCAAGAATTGACACCGCCGTGACAACCGGGTGATGCGGGAGAGGCACGCTTCCGGGGAGGGATGCGCATCCGGCTCCGCTCGCCGCTCGTCCGGTTCGCGGCCTTCGCGCTCCCGGCGATCGTCCTCCCCGCGGCCATCCTGGCGGTCCTCGGCTACCTCTCCCTCCGGCAGTGGCAGCACTCGGCCGAGCTCCTCCTCCGCGAGCAGGCGCGCGAGATGGCCTCGATGGCCGCGGAGCGGGTGGACATGATGCTGCGGCAAGCCGACGACGATGGGCTCCGCCGGCTCCAGGCCATCGTCCGGCGGCGCGACTTCGCGCCCACGGACCTCCAGGGGGTGCTGGCGACGAGCCCGCTGGTCCAGCGCCTCTACCTCCTCGACCGCCGCGGCCGGCTCCTCTTCCCCGCGGCGTGGGTGGGGGACGACGCGGCGGCCATCACGGGGCTCCTGGCCGAGATCCCCCAGGGCTTCTGGGAGCGGGGCGGGCGCCGCTCCCTCACGGCGGGGGACCAGGTGGTCCTCGCCGCCGTGCTGAGGACCGCCGACGGGAGGCCCCTCCTGGCGGCCCTCCGCCGGAACGTGGGGGTGCTGCGGCGGGAGATCCTCGAGCGCCTGCTCGCGAGCCTGGAGGTCGTCTCGGTCCTGGACCACCGGGACCGGCCCGTGTTCCGCCGGGGGGCGCCCGAAGGGGCCGAGCGGGTCGCGACGGTGGCGCTCGGCGAGACCCTGCCCGGCTGGCGGATCGCCCTCTACCAGCTCCCCGGCACCTCCCCGCGGGCGGCCATCCAGCGGCAGATCACGATCTTCACGACCGTCTTCTGCCTGCTCCTCCTCGTCATCCTGGCCGGGCTCGTCGCCACCTACCGGCTGGTCCGCCGGGAGACCGAGATGGCGCGCCTCAAGGCCGACTTCGTCGCCAACGTCTCCCACGACCTCAAGACCCCGCTCTCGCTGATCCGCATGTACGGCGAGACGCTCGAGATGGGGCGGCTGCCGGACGAGGCGAAGCGCCAGGAGTACTACCACGTGATCACGCGGGAGAGCGAGCGGCTCTCCCGGCTCATCGACAACGTGCTCGACTTCTCCCGGATCGAGGGCGGCCGCCGCCGCTACGACATCGCGCCGACGCCCGTGGAGCCGCTGGTCCGTGAGACGCTGGAGGCCTTCGGCTACGTGCTGGCCGAGCAGGGCTTCGACGTCGTGGTGACGGTGGCCCCGGACCTCCCCGAGGTCCCGATGGACGCCGACGCCGTGGGCCAGGCGCTCGCGAACCTCGTGGACAACGCGGTCAAGTACTCGGGCGACCGGAAGGTGATCCGGGTGGACGCGGCCGTCCGGGACGATCAGCTCGCCCTGTCGGTCGCGGACGAGGGGATCGGCATTCCCCTGGAGGAGCAGCGGCGGATCTTCGAGAAGTTCTACCGGGTCGGGCGCAGCGAGACGCAGGGCCGGCGCGGGAGCGGCGTCGGCCTCGCCCTCGTCCGCCACATCGCCGAGGCCCACCGCGGCCGGGTCACCGTGGAGAGCCAGCCGGGCGCGGGGAGCCGCTTCACCCTCTGGCTTCCCCTGGCGGCCCCCTCGGCCTGAGGCGCGCGATGCCGCGCATCCTCATCGTGGACGACGAGCCCGAGATGGTGCGGGGGCTGGAGGACAACCTCCGCTTCGAAGGGTACCAGACCCTCGCGGCCGCGAACGGACGGGACGGGCTCCAGCTCGCGCTCACGGAGGCGCCGGACCTGATCCTCCTCGACGTGATGATGCCGGAGCTCTCCGGCTGGGACGTGCTCCGGACCCTCCGCCAGAAGGGGCTCGACATCCCGGTCATCATGCTGACGGCCCGCGGCGAGGAGGTGGACCGGGTCCTCGGGCTCGAGCTCGGGGGGGACGACTACGTCACGAAGCCGTTCTCGCTCCGGGAGCTCCTCGCGCGGGTGCGGGCCGTCCTCCGCCGGCCGGGGCCCCGGCAGAAGTTCGAGGAGGTGGCGTTCGGCGACGTCCGGGTCCATCTGCGGAGCCGCCAGGCCTTCCGCGCCGGGCGGGAGGTGCGGCTCACCCGCAAGGAGTTCGAGCTGCTCCGCTATCTCCTGGAGCACCGCGGGGAGGTGCTGACCCGCGACCGGCTGCTCGACGAGGTCTGGGGGTACGAGCAGTTCCCGACGACCCGGACCGTGGACACCCACATCCTCCGGCTCCGGCAGAAGTTCGAGCCCGACCCCGAGCATCCCCGCTACATCCTGACCGTCCACGGGCAGGGCTACCGGTTCGTCGCGTAGGCGCGTGACGAAGATTTGACATCCCCGTGATACTTCCCTGCCGGGACGGGCTTAGATTCGGCGGCGGACAGGATCCCCGCCGGCCGAGGAGGCACGCATGGCGTTCTCCGTGGGCATCGGCCTCACCAACGAGTGCAACCTGCGCTGCCCCCACTGCTACCGCCCGGACGGGATCGACCGGCTCACCCTCGCCGACGTCCGGCGGGTCTGCGAGGCGATCCCCGTCCGCTCGGTGAACCTCGGGGTCGGGGAGAACGGGCTCCACCCCGCCTACGAGGCGATCCTCGAGTACCTGTGGGAGCGGGGGATCAGGACCAGCATCACCTCGAACAGCCGGAGCATCGAGGTTCTCCCCGACGCGGCGGTCAAGCGCTTCCACAGCGTCGAGCTCTCGCTGGACTTCCCGACCGAGCGGGAGCACGATGCTTTCCGGGGCGCGGGGAACTGGCAGGGGGTGATGCGCGCGCTCGACCGCTGCGCCGCCCTCGGCGTCCCCGTGACGGTGACCGCGGTGATGATGAGCGTCAACGCCACGCGGCTCGGCGAGCTGGCGCGCGTGGCGGCCGCATTCGGCGCCCCCCTTCGCGTCAACGTCTACCAGCCGGCGAAGACCGACCGCTTCACGCTGACGTACGCCGGGTTCTGGGACGCCCTGCGCCGGCTCGCCGCGGCGACGCGGCTCGTCGCAACGACCGAGCCGGTCCTCGCCGCGGTGCTCGGCGTCGCCGACTTCGCGGGCCCCGGGTGCGGGCGCTCCACGGTCCGGGTGGCGCCCGACGGGCGGGTGCTGCCGTGCACGTACTGGCCGGCGAGCCGGCTCGGGCTCGACGACCTCGAGGCGCGCGGGGCCGGCATCGTCGAGGCGCCCGAGTTCGCCCGCGCCCGCGAGCTGCCGGCCGCGTGCGCGGGCTGCCCCTGCCGGGGCGGCTGCGCGGGCCGGCGCGCCCTGGCCGGGGACCTCGGCGCGGCCGATCCCTACTGCCCGTTCGCTCGCGGGGAGCGGATCGCCCTCGACTGGGAGCGGGCGGCGACCGCGGACCTCCCGAAGCTCGGGAGCGCCTGCACGACCGTCGTCTCGGCGGCGTAGCCGGGTGCGTGGGGTGTCTGCGTGATCAGCCCGGGTCTCGGCGCCGCGTGAGGCTGTCGACGATGCTCGCGGAGCGGCTCGGTCTGACGCGCGAGCTCCCCGGGTGGCCGCTCGCGCTCTTCCGGATCGCCTACGGCCTCCTCTACCTCGACATGGCGCTCCAGAAGGCCCCGTGGGTCGGTTACGGCTGGCTCCGCGGGTTCATCGAGCGGGAGATCGAGAGCCCGGCGTTCGCGTGGTACGCGGCGTTCCTGCGCGACGTCGTCCTCCCGAACTTTGCGCTCTTCGCGTTCCAGACGTTCGTGATCGAGCTCGCCCTCGGCGTGGCCCTGCTCCTCGGCGCGCTCACGCGCCTGGCAGGGCTCGCGGGCTTCCTCTGGCAGGCGCAGATCGCCCTGGGGGCCTTCAACGTGCCCGGCGAGTGGTACTGGATCTGGCCGCTCCTCACCCTGCCGCTCTTCTGCTTCGCGTTCGCGGGCGCGGGGCGGGTCATCGGCCTCGATGCGTGGCTCGAGCCGGCGCTCGGTCGGCGGGCGGCGGCGGGGTCGGGATGGGCGCGGGTCCTCCGCCACGCGGCCTGAGGGCCGGAGTCGTCGGTGGCGCCGCGCCGGGGTCTCCGCGTCGGGATCGGGCTCCTCGGCGCGCTCAGCCTGGCCGGCTACGCCGTCGGGGTCCCGCAGGCCGCCCGTGCAGGCTTCCCGGCCTACGTCGCGCTCTTCGTCGCGCTCTTCGCCCTCTACGGGGCCGCGGCGTGGCTCGTCCTCCGCCGCCCGGCCGCGGATCCCGTCCTCACCGGCGTGATCCTCGCGTTCGGGCTCGCCTTCCGGCTCGCCGTGCTCCCGACGCCCGTGTTCCTCTCCTCGGACGTCTACCGCTACTTCTGGGACGGCCGGGTGCAGTCGGCCGGCATCAACCCCTACCGGTATCCGCCGGCCGCCGACGAGCTGCGCCCGTTGCGCGACGCCGTGATCTACCCGCAGATCAACCGGCCGACGAAGCGGACGGTCTACCCGCCGGGCACCGAGGCGCTGTTCGCCGCCGTGGCGACCCTGGCGCCCGACAGCCTCCTCGCCTGGCGCCTCATCCTGATCGGCTTCGAGGGCGCGACGGGGGTCCTCCTCCTCCGGCTGCTCGACCGGATGCGGCGGCCCCGCGCGGCGGCCTTGCTCTACGCCTGGGCGCCGCTCGCGGTCCTCGAGGGCGTGCAGGCGGGCCACGTCGAGGTGGCGCTGGTCCCGCCGATCCTGCTCGCCCTGGCCTGGCGGCAGGCCGGCCACCTCGCGCGCGCCGGCGCGGCGCTCGGGGTCGCGACGCTCCTGAAGCTCTACCCGGCCGTGCTGCTCGTCGCCTGGTGGCGCCGCGGCGACCGGCGCCTCGGCGTGGGTTGGGCGGCCGTCGTGGCGGCAGGCTACCTCGCCTACGGCTGGGGCGCCGGGCCGCGAGTCGTGGGCTTCCTCCCCGAGTACTTCGGCAGCGCCGAGGACTTCAACATCGGCCTCCGCCACTTCCTGACCGGGTGGCTGCCACTGGAGGGCGTGGCGCGCGAGGTCGTCCGCGGTGTGACGATGCTCGCCCTCGGCACGGCGCTCGTCGTGGCCCTCGCCCGGATTGCCCGCCGGCGCGGCGAGGAGCCGGCCGCGATCTTCCGGGCCGGCCTGGCGGCGGCGGGGGCCTACCTCCTCCTGGTCCCCACCGCCCTGCACGCCTGGTATGCGCTCTGGATCGTGCCGTTCCTCGCGGTCCGGCCCTCCCCGGCGTGGCTCTGGTGGAGCGGCGCGGTCTCCCTGTCGTACCTGACGTACGCGTGGGAGGGCCTCCCGTTCTGGCTGCGGGTGCTCGAGTTCTGGCCGCTCTACGGCCTCCTGCTCTGGGAGTGGTGGAGGTGGCGGCGCGACGCGCCGGTCCCCGCCTGCGGGACGGGGTGGCGCTCCGGGGTCGCGTCGCCCGTCCCGTAGCGGGGGTGCGGCGATGGCGTGGGGCGTCCAGGTCGTCATCGGCGTCGTGTACCTCGTGGCGCTCGCCGGGCTCTGCCTCTACGGCCTGAACGCCTACGTCATGCTCGCGCTCCACTGGCGGCGGCGCCGGGGCGCCCAGGCAATCCCGCCGCCCCCGCCACCCGCGGTCTGGCCCACGGTCACCGTGCAGTTGCCGCTCTACAACGAGCGGTACGTCACGCGGCGGCTCCTCGAGGCCGTCGGGCGGCTCGACTACCCGGCGGACCGCCTCGAGATCCAGGTGCTGGACGACTCGACCGACGAGACGACGGCGCTCGTGGGCGAGGCGGTGGCCGACCTCTGCCGCCGGGGACTCGATGCGGTGCACCTCCACCGGAGGGAGCGGACGGGCTTCAAGGCCGGGGCGCTGGCGGCGGGCCTCGCGCGGGCCCGCGGGGAGTTCGTCGCGATCTTCGACGCCGACTTCGTCCCGCCGCCGGAGTTCCTGCGCCGGACGATCCCCGACTTCGCCGACCCGCGCGTGGCGGTGGTCCAGGCGCGCTGGGGCCATCTCAACCGCGAGTTCTCGCTCCTGACCGTGGCGCAGGCCCTCGGCATCGACGGGCACTTCGGGGTCGAGCAGCCGGCGCGCTGCTGGGGGAACCTCCTCCTCAACTTCAACGGGACCGCCGGGGTCTGGCGCCGCGCGGCGATCGAGGACGCCGGCGGGTGGACCCACGACACGCTGACCGAGGATCTCGATCTCAGCTACCGGGCCCAGCTGCGCGGCTGGCGGATCGTCTACCGCCCGGAGGTGGTCTGCCCGGCGGAGCTCCCGGTGCTCATCACGGGCTTCAAGTCGCAGCAGCGTCGCTGGGCCAAGGGCTCGATCCAGACGGCCCTGAAGCTGCTCCCGGTGGTCCTCCGGGCGCCCCTGCCGCTCTGGACCAAGTACCAGGCGTTCATCCACCTCACCTACTATCTGATCCACCCCTTCATGCTGACCGTCGTGCTGCTCTCCGTGCCGCTGCTCGGCCTCCAGGAGCTCTCGCTCTCGCCCGTGGGCCTCGTCCTCGTCAGTCTCGCGGTCGCGGCCGCCACCCTCGGGCCGGGCTCGATGCTCGTCTACGCCCAGCGGGTCCTGGATCCGGCGTGGTGGCGGGGCGCGTGGCGGCTGCCGACGATCATGGTGATCGGCGTGGGGGTGGCCTGGAGCACGAGCCTCGCGGTCCTGGGCGCGTTCGTCGGCGACGACCGGGAGTTCGTCCGCACCCCGAAGTTCGGGATCGGGCTGGCCGGCGGCCACTGGCGGGGGAAGGGCTACGGTGACCGCCGGGCCTGGGGCGGCTTCGTCGAGCTCGGGCTGGGGGCCTACTGCGCGTGGACGGTGTGGCTCTTCTGGCAGCACGGCCAGTACGGGACGCTCCCGTTCCTGCTCCTCTACACGGCGGGCTTCCTGACGGTGGGGACCCTGACGATCCTCCACGCGAGCGGCGTCACCCGCGCTGCCCGGGCGCCGTGACCGGGGCGGGGCGGCGCCTGGCCGCCCTTCTCCTGGGAGGGCTCGTCGTGACTCCCGCGCCGACCTCGGGGGCCTCGCCCGATCGCGCCCTCGTGGCCGAGGGCGAGCGCTGGTGGCGGGAGTCACCCGACCCCGGGAACCCGGTCGCGTGCGCCACGTGTCACTGGGATCCCGCGCTCGCGCGGGGCTGGGCCGCGGGCTTCCCGAAGGTCAAGCCGATGCCGCCGCCCCACACGCGGGTCATGACGCTGCTCCAGGCGAACGCGGAGGCCGTCACCCGCCATTACCGCCTGGCCGACCCGAGGCCGGCGGCGACCGCGATCACGGCCTACCTCACCGCGCTGGGGGCGGGCCTCCCCGTCTCGCCGGGAGTGAGCCCGGGCCAGCCGGTGTTTCCCGAGCGAATCCGGCAGCTCGAGTCGAGCGTCCAACGCGGGCGGAGGCTCTTCGGCCGGCGGTGCGCGGCCTGCCATCGCGTGGGCGTGGTAGCGGCCGCCGTGCGGAGTTTCCCGCGGCTCCGTGACGGACACGCGGATTCGGCGGAGAGCTTCCTCGCGTCGCACCGCGCGCGCGCCAAGCCGCTGGCCTGGAATGGCCAGGCCGTGGCGGATCTCGTCGCGTACCTCACGTCCATGCTGGCGGGCCAGCCGGTGGGGCCGGACCCGGCCGTTGCCGCAAAGGAGAACCGATGATCCGCGTCGCCGTCGTCGCGTCCGTCCTCGCCGGTCTCGTCGTGCTGGGTCTCCCGCTCGGGGCCGAGGCTCAGACCGTGATCACGGGCACGGTTCGGAACCAGGTCGGCCAGCCGCTGTCCGGACTCGCGCTCCTCGAGAAGGGCGAGATCCACAACAACGAGTGGGACCGCGGCGCCCGCGTCGGCGCGGACGGTCGCTTCCGCATCGAGCTCCCGGCGGGCGGCCGGTACGGGCTCCACGTGTACGCGAGCGGCTACATTTACGCGCCGCAGGCGATCTACGTGGGGACGGGGAAGACGCTCGAGGTGCCCGTCGTCCTCGCCGGCGAGCCGACGCGCGCCAACACCCCCGTGATCAGGCGCGTGGGCTTCTTCCCGTGGGAGGCCCGGCGGGGGAAGCTCTCCTTCGTCAAGCTCGACGTGACGGATCCGAACGGCGACCTCGGCCCCCAGGTCCTCGCGTTCAACGCCGCGACCGGGCGCGCCTACGCCATGGACCCGCCCCGGCGGATCCGCAACCTGAAGGCGAATTTCCCGAACGGCACCTACCAGCTCGAGGTGGACACCTCGGCGGCGCCGATCAACGCGCGAGAGTGGCACTTCGTGGTCGCCGACCACCAGTGCAACACGAGCGACATCCTGGCTCACCCCCACGAGCCGAAGGAGCAGAAGGTCCTCCAGTTTCCCCGCTGACCAGGCCGCTCGACGCGCGCTCGCGCCGGGGAGGGTGCTCCGGCGCCGGGACGGCGCGGCGCGCGCGGCCCTGGACGGGGGAGCGGCACGGCTCTACAATCGACGAAGAGACCCGTGCTGGAGGAGGGACGCGCATGGTGAGCCCCCGCGAGGCGATGCTGGTCGAGACTGACTGGCTCGCCGCGCACCTCGACGACCCGGAGGTCCGGATCGTGGACATCCGCGGGACGATCCGGCCGCCCGATGCCCCGCAGCCGTGGTACCAGGCGGACCGCGACGCCTACGCCGCGGCTCACATCCCCGGCGCGGTCTTCGTGGACTGGCTCCGGGACATCGTGGATCTCGCGGCGCCGGTGAAGATGACCCTCGCGCGGCCGGACGAGTTCGCGGCCCTCATGAGCCGGCTCGGGATCGGCGATTCCCACACGGTGATCGCCTACGACGCGACCGGCCACATCGCGCCGCGCCTCTGGTGGGCGCTGCACTACTACGGCCACGCGGCCGTCAGGCTCCTGAACGGAGGGTGGACCAAGTGGGTGGCCGAGGGCCGCCCGACGACCACCGCGGTGCCACGCCACCCGCCGGCGCGCTTCACCGTGCGCGTCCAGCCGGAGTGGCGTGCGGCGATGAGCGAGGTCCGGGCGCGGCTCGGCGACGCGGCGCTGACGCTCGTGGACTGCCGCAGCCCCGCCGAGTTCCGGGGCGAGATCGGCCGGGGTCACCGGGTGGGCCGCATCCCCGGCGCGGTCAACCTGCCGAGCGGCCGGCTCCTCGAGGGCGAGCACCGCGTCTGGCGGTCGGACGCCGACCTCCGCCGCGCGTTCGAGGAGGCCGGGGCCGGAGCCGACCGCGAGGTGATCACCTACTGCAACGCCGGCGTGTCGGCGTCGATCGCGCTGTTCGGCGCGAAGCTCCTCGGCTACCCGCGCGCCCGGAACTTCGCGGGCTCCTGGTACGAGTGGGAGCACGATCCCGGCAGCCCCATCGAGAAAGGCTGACCGCGAGGAGCGCAGGATGGACCACCTGACCTACCACGAGCGGCCCGGCCACCTCCGCCGGCCGATCCTGCTCATGGCCTTCGCCGGCTGGAACGACGCCGCGGAGGCGGCGACGAACGCGGCGCGGTTCCTCCGCCAGGCGTGGGAGGGGCGGCCGATCGCGACGCTCGATCCCGAGGAGTTCTACCACTTCGGCATCTCCCGACCCCAGGTGCGCTTCAAGCCCGGGACGACGGAGCGCGAGATCCTCTGGCCGGAGGCCGAGTTCTCGCTCTCGACGCTGGACGAGCTGAGCCGCGACGTCCTGATCGGGCTCGCCATCGAGCCGCATCTGCGCTGGAAGACGTACTGCCGGACGATCCTCGAGCTGGCGCGCGACCTGGAGGTCGGGCTCATCGTCACGCTGGGGGCGCTGCTGGCGGAGGTCCCGCACACGAAGCCCGTGCGGCTCACGGGCTTCGCGACGGACCCGGAGCTGGGAGCGGTCCTCGGCGTCCGGCCGACGCGCTACGAGGGCCCCACGGGCATCGTCGGGGTCCTCTCCTCGTCGGCGCGCGCCGCCGGCTTCGCCACGGCGAGCCTGTGGGCCAACGTCCCGCACTACATCTCGGCGGTCGAGAACCCCCGCGCCACGCTGGCGCTCGTCCAGCGGGTGAACCGGCTGTTCGACGGTCCGCTGGACGTCCGCGAGCTCGAGGAGGCGGCGGCGCAGTTCGACGCCCAGCTCACCGAGGTGCTCGCGCAGAACCGGAAGGTGGCGAACTACGTCAAGCGCCTCGAGGCCAAGGACGCCGAGGCCGAGGAGCCGCCGCTCGAGTCCCCGGGGGAGCTGCCGAGCGCCAAGGACCTGGTCGCCGAGATCGAGCGCTTCCTCCGCCAGCAGCCGCCGGAGCCGAAGGCGGAGTGACCGGGCGCGCGATCGCCCGAGGCCTCCTCGCCCTCCTTGCCGTCCCGGCCATTCTCGGCCCCTCGCCGGCCGCTCACCCCGCCGTCGTCGTCACGCCGGCAAGCGCGCGGCCGGGCGACGTGGTCGTCGTCCGGGTGCGCGGCGTCGCCCCGGAGGTGCGGGGCGAGTGGGCGGGGCGGCCGCTCGACTTCTTCCCGGTGGCCGACGGGCTCGCCGCGCTCGCGGGGGTGGACCTCGAGGCCCCGCTCGCGCCGATCCCCTGGCGCGTGACGCGCGCCGCCCCCGGGCGCGGCCGGGCCGTCGTCGCCGCGGGCCGGGTCCCCATCCGATCCCGGGCCTTCGGCACGCAGGAGCTGACGCTCCCGCGCGACCAGGTGGACCTCGACGCCGAGACGCTCGCGCGCGTCCGGGCCGAGGCGGCGGAGCTGCGCGCGGTGCTGGCGCGGCCGACCGGCGAGCGGCTCTGGCGCGGGGCGTTCCTCACCCCCGTCGAGGACGGCCAGCCGACGGGCGGGTTCGGGGTCCGGCGGATCATCAACGGCCAGCCGCGGAGCCCGCACGCGGGCTACGACTGGGCGGCCGCGCGCGGGGCCCCGGTGCTCGCGGCGAACGCCGGGCGCGTCGCGCACGTCGCCGAGCACTTCTTCGCGGGCCGGCTCGTGGTCCTCGACCACGGCCTCGGTCTGTTCACGCTCTACTTCCACCTCGACGAGGTCCGCGCGGCGCCGGGCGAGGCCGTCGCCCGCGGCCAGCGGATCGGCGTGGTCGGCGCCACCGGGCGGGCGACGGGCCCCCACCTCCACCTGGCCGTCTCCCTGGGCGGCGCCCGCGTGGACCCCGAGATCCTCCTCGCGCTCTCGTTCCCGGACTGACCGCAACCCGTGACCTCATGGCAACGAACAAAACCTACCTGATTACCGGCGGGTCCGGCTTCCTGGGCATCAACCTGGTCCGGCATCTCCTGGCGAGGGGCCGGAGCGTGGTCGTGCTCGATCTGGCCGACTTCGACTACACGGACTGCCGGGACCGGATCACGTTCGTCAAGGGCGACATCCGCGACCGGGCGACGGTCGACGGGGCGATGGCGGGCGTGGATTGCGTGGTCCACGCGGCGGCGGCGTTGCCGCTCTACCCACCGGAGGACATCTTCAGCACCGATGTGGACGGCACGCGCCAGGTGCTCGACTCGGCGCACCGGCACGCGGTCGCGCGCGTGATCCACATCTCGTCCACCGCGGTCTACGGCGTCCCCGACCATCATCCCCTGCGGGAGGAAGACGCGCTGAGCGGCCTGGGGTCGTACGGCCAGGCGAAGCTGAAGGCCGAGGAGGTCTGCCTGGAATACCGCCGGAAGGGTCTGTGCGTCCCGATGCTCCGGGCCAAGTCCTTCATCGGGCCGGAGCGACTGGGGATCTTCGCCCTGCTCTACGAGTGGGCGAAGGACGGCAAGAACTTCCCGATCCTGGGCCGGGGCGACAATCGCTACCAGTACCTCGACGTCGAAGACCTGTGCGAAGCCATCTGGCTGTGCGCCACCCTGGACCGCGACACGGTCAACGACACCTTCAACATCGGCGCGAGGGAGTTCGGCACGGCCCGGGAGGATTTCCAGGCGGTGCTGGACCACGCCGGCCACGGCAAGCGCGTCGTCTCGCTCCCGGAAGGCCCGGCGATCCTCGTGCTGTCCCTCCTGCACCGGCTGAAGCTCTCCCCGGTGTACTCCTGGATCTACGAGACGGTCGGCAAGGAATCCTTCGTCTCGATCGAGAAGGCCGAGTGGGTGCTCGGCTTCAGGCCGCGGTATTCGAACCGCGAGGCCCTGATCCGCAACTACCAGTGGTATCTCGCCCATCTGCACGAGTTCCGGGGCGGAACGGGGATCACCCACCGGGCGCCCTGGAACCAGGGGATCCTGAAGCTCGCCAAGCTCTTCTTCTGAGCGCGGGGGCGACGGCTCGCCGTCAGGGGCCGGGGACGACCGCGGCCAGGCGGCGCGCGTAGGCGGCGAGGCCCCCGTTCGAGGCAGCCAGCACGACCGACGCCGCGATGTGACGCCGGAGTTCGCTGCGCGAGATCTTCACGACCGCCGCGGGGTCCAGGAGATTCTCTGCCCGCATGATCCGCGCGAGCGTCCCGAGCCCGATCAGGAGCGGCCAGAGGGCGGCGAGGCGGAGGCGGGCCTCGGCGCGCGGGAGCGCCAGGACGTAGGCGAGCCCCTCATCGAGGTCCGCCCGGGCCCGGGCCGCGAGCGCGCCCAGCAACGGGCGCAGGCGACCGAGGGCGCGCGGGTCGAGCAGGTCCGGGGGCGCCAGGCCCAGCGCCGCGAGATCGGCGCGCGGCAGGTAGCAGCGCCCCAGGCGGAGGTCCCGCGGGAGGTCCCGGAGCACGTTCGTGAGCTGGAGCCCCTGCCCGAACCGCGCGGCGCGCGCCCGCTGGCGCCCGAGGTCCCCGCGGGCGCAGCGCCGGCGGTGGGCGGCCGTCAGGTCCGTCCAGAACTCTCCCACGCACCCCGCGTTCATGTACGTGTAGCGGTCGAGGTCGGCGCGGGTCTCGAGCGCGGCGACGCGCCCGTCGCCCTCCGGCGGGAAGGAGGCGAGGGCGTCGAGCATCGCCTGCGTGAGTGTGACCAGCACCGCCTGGCAGCGCGCGCGGTCCTCGGGCAGGAGGGTCCGGTACGCGGCGAGGACCTCCGGGAGCCGTGCGAGGAGGGCGCGCTCGGCGGGGGGATGGTCGGGCGCGGCGAGCACGCCCAGCTCGGCGAGGTCGGCGGTCTCCCCCGGCCGGATCGCGGCGCGGAGCGCCTCGACGTGCCGCTGCCGCTCGGCAGGGGGGAGCGCGCGGGTGTCGGCGAGCGTGTCGGCCGCGCGGGCGAGGAGGTACGTGATGCCGAGCGGCGCGCGCAGCGACGCGGGGACGATCCGGAGGGAGAGCGCGAACGAGCGGCTGACGCCGGGAAGGACGTCGCGGAGGAGGACCGTGGCGGGCGCGGTTCCCATGGCGCGGGTCACCCGCCGCGGGGCGCGCGGCGGGTCTCAGTCCAGGTCGATCGGCCGCCGGGGCGGCCCCGGCGTGTCCTTGGCGCGCTTGAGCCCCGCTTCGAACTTCCGCGAGAGGACCTGGTCCTTGCTCCGCTCGGCGTCGGCGGCCTCTTGGAAGCGCGTCTCGCGCCGCGCCGGCGCCCCCTTGATCGCCTCGAGGGCCTTGTCCAGGCTCGCCAGCGGCCCGGTCTTGGGAGCGGGCGTGTGCTGGATGACCGCCTTGACCTCCGGGTCCACGGTCAGGCGCGCCTGGCAGCCGGGGCAGGTCACGTCGAAGGCCGCGGGCTTCCGTTCCGCCATGCCCTATCTCCTACCACGGCGCGCGGCGCGGGGCAAGCGGGCTCGCCACCGCGTCAGCGTCGCGGCCAGCGCGTGATGGGCCGGCTCACCGCCCGCGAGAAGGCGCAGTTCGGGACGACGGCGGAGTGCTTCCCCGGTCCGCCGGCCACCATGACGAGGACGTCCTCCGGGGCCGACACGACCGGCAGCATCGCGGCGTCGTCCACGGTCGCCATCCAGCGCGGCCAGTCCTGGATCCCCCACATGCCGCCGAGCTTCCGCCGCCCGAGCGAGAGGCGCGCGTGGTCGAAGAGGTAGCGCTGGACGTCGGCGCGGGAGAAACCGTCGGCGGCGATCGTCGCCGCGTGCTCGGGGCCGAGCACGACGAGGAGCTGGCTCTGGGCGAGGTACCACCCGACGTTCGAGCCGAGCGTCGCGGCGGTGCCGGCGACGACGGCGAGGAGGTTCTCGGCCCGCTGGCTGACGTGGTCGTTCACGTTGTGGGGGGCCTCCCCGCCGAACACGGTGACGGCGCTGTCGGTCGGGGCGAACCCCAGGCTCGCGTGGAGCGGGCCCCAGGGGCTCCCGTCCTCTAGCTCGGCGATCGCGTAGGTGTACTTCGCCGGGCTCCCCTGGGTCGCCATGTCGCCCGCCCCGGGCCGCGCGCCGCCCAGGTTCCAGAGGCAGAGGCGGACCGCGCGCCCGAGCGTCGCGTTCGCGCGGTTGCCGGGGCCGAAGACCCCGGAGCCCGCGTGCATCCCGAGTCGCCCCGCGGCCGGCCCGTGGACGATGACGAGCGGCGCGACCGGGTGGGTCGTCGCCTGGACACCGTAGAGGTTGAACGCGGGGTCCAGCATGGCCTCGAGCGCGGCGACGAGCACCGGCATCGCCGGCGGCGGGCAGCCGGCCATGACGGCGTTGATGGCGATCTTCTCGACGGTCGCCTCGCCCCAGAGGGGCGGGATCTTCCCGACGACCGTGTCGGGCTCGGCCTCGATCCCCGCGAGCATCGCCTCGGCCCGCTCGGGCGTCGGCGGCACGATGGGGAGGCCGTCCGTCCAGCCGCGCTCGCGGAAGTGGGCCTCGACGGCCTCGAGGGCGTCGGGGAGCTCGAGAACCTGCGAGGCGAACTGCCAGGTCCCCCCCTCCCCCGGGACCCTCACGGGGTCACCGCCCGAGGCGCGCGGCGAGCTGCGCCGCCGCGCGGCCTGCCTTCTCCCGGACGCGCTCGGGGGGCTCGCCGCCGAGCGGGTGGTCGATGACGAGGAGCGGCAGCGCCTCCATCCCGAGGTTGTGCGCCTCGTGACGGGCGAGCGTCTCGAACGCGGTCGTCGTGACGACGGCCGCGGGCGTGCCGGACCGCCCGAGGGTGACGGCGTCGTGGAGACTCCACGACGTGCAGGACCCTCAGTCGGCCGAGCCGGTGACGACGAGATCGACCCCGGCGAGGGCCGCGAGCACCTCGGGCGAGGCCGGCGTGGCCGCGTTGGCCTTCCGCTGGTAGACGACGCGGCCGAGGCCGAAGCGCTCGGAGAGGAGCGCCGCCATCTCCCGGGCGAGCAGCTCGAAGTTCGCCTTGGTGTTGTCGAGGAAGGCGACCGTCTTGCCGGCGAGCTCGGCCGGGAGCGCCCGGGGCGCCTCCTGGCTGACCTTGCTCTCGGCGACGGGACTCAGGACGCGGGTCGTGCCCATGGCTGCCTCCATACGGCTGGCTGTAACGTCCCTGCCTTGATAGCACCGCGTTCCCGGGGGGTCAAGCCGGGGCGAGCCGCGCGGCGAGATCGCGCGGCAGGGCGTCACGGTTGGTGAGCGTCACGGTGACCAGCTCGACGCCCGGCCGGCCTTTCACGCGATCCGCCCACGGGTGGGGCGCCTGGAGGATCGCGCCGAGGACCGGGGCCGGGCTCTGGAGCGCCTGCTCGACCGCCGCCCGGAAGGCCGCCGAGGCGAGCTCCATCTTCCCGATCTCGTCCACGACGACGAGGTGGCCCCGACGGACGGCGTCCAGAATCGCCGGGACGCCGATGCGCTCGAGGGCCTCGAGGTCCACGCCGTACTTTCCGACCCGCGGGCCGCCGGAGTGCCTGACATGGGCCAGCGTCGCCGTGCGGCCGTCGAGGGTCTCCAGCGCGAACCCGACGCGCGTCCCGCCCTCGCGGATCTCTTCCGTGAAGAACCCGCCCGCCGGGCGCGCGGCGAGTCCGAGCGCCTTGCGGAGGCAGGTCGTCTTGCCCACACCCGGCCGGCCCGTCAGGAGGTAGGCCCGGGGTGGCGGCCGGCGTTCCGTCAGGGGCTCCCCGGGATCACGCTCAGGATCCGGGCCTGGAAGCCGAGCTGGTCGATCGCCCTCGCCAACTTCTCCGCCGAGGTCTTGGCGTCGTCGAACTCGACGCGCGCCTCCGCGTTCTCGAGGCTCACCTCCGCTCGCGTGACCCCCGGCAGCCTCTCCAAGGCTGTGGCGATGGAGACGGGTCAGGCGCTGCAGACCATCCCCTTGACCTGGATGATGGCCACCCGGGGCGCCGCGCTGCCGGGCATCGCCGTCCCGAGCACCGACGCGATGAGGACCATCGTCAGCAGGATCGCGAACCGGCTCACCGTGGATCTCTCCGGCTTGACCGCTCTCACATGCCTGCGCGGACGTAGTAGTAGCCGAGGTAGAGTCCGGCCAGGATCAGCACGACGCCGCTGGCGCGCTTGACCCAGACCGCCGAGCGTTGGAGCGCTCGGACCAGGTTCTGCTTCGCGAGGCCGACGAGGAGGGTCGTGAGCGCCATCAGGAGGGCCATCGCCGCCGCAAACGCCAGGAAGGTCAGGAGCGCCGCCCCCGCGTAGCCGCTCGTGAGGGGAAGCACCGTGATCGAGACGTAGAGCGGCAGCGTGCATCCGGTGGAGGCGAGGGCATAGCCGAACCCGTAGAGGAACACCGAGGCCGCCACCGGGAGGTCGCGACCCGCGCCGGGTCCCAGCGGCAGTGCCAACGAAGGCATGCGGACATCCGCCACCTGGAGGACGCCCAGCCCGACCACTGCCAGTGCGATGACGGGCTTGGTCGCGATCAGGTAGGGGGAGACGGCACCGCCCGCCAGGGTGACGACGGCGCCGACCAGGGCAAAGAAGACCACGCTGCCCGCCGCACAGGCGAGCCCGAGGCCGAGCGGGCGCGCCATCCCGCCGCCGTCCCCGGCCGCCGCGAGGTAGTACGACACGTAGCCCGGGAACAGGGCGAACGCGCACGGGGCGAAGAACGCGCCGATCCCGGCGAGGAACCCGAGGCCCGCCAGCGAGAGCGGGGCGTCGAAAGCGACCCAGCGAAGGCCAGGGAGCGCTCCGTACGTCCACGCCGCCCAGCCCACGAGCCCGAGCAAGAGTACCCCGACGAGCGGGGATGCCAGGCTCCGGAGGACGGGTCTTCCGCCCACGGCCGCCCCGGGCGCCCTGTGACCGTCCAGACCGGCGCCTGGGAGTGCCATCGGTCACGGTCCCCGGCGCGGGAGCGGCGTCGCCTCGGCCCTCGTGCCGAGCGCGCGGCGCAGATCGCTGGTCACCTGCTCGGCTGATGCCGCGGGAAGGATGTAGAGCCCGCTGACCCGGCCGGGCTGGTTGAGGAGCTTCTGCGCGGTCGGCAGGAGGACGAGCACCTGATCGTCCGTGTTGGGATCGCCCGTCGCGTAGATCCCGACGATCGCGAAGCCCTGGTCGCCGACGATGATCGGGGGGAAATGGTTCTTGGTGAGCATGGCCGGGATGCTCAAGCCCAGGGCGGTCTTGTTCTTCTGGGCGAAGGTCTTGCCGACGACCATGGCCTCCGGCGCATCCCCCGCCTCGAAGCCCCGGCCCTGAACGATGGCGACCGGTAAGATCTCATTTCCAGACCTGAGGTGCAGCGTCGGGCTCGGCTCCACGCCGATCACCCGCACCCCGTCGCTCGCCTTGCCCTCGAGGAAGGACTCGACGTGGCCGACGTTGGGCACCGTCCGGAGCCGCTCGCGAATCGCCTCCGGGAGGACGCCGCCGCCTCGCGCCCGCACGTACACGACGGCCCCCGCCTTGGCGGGGCTGCCCGGGGTGGCCTGCGCCGCGGCGAGTGCGGGACTCATTGGCAACAGCACGAGCGTCGACACGAGGATCAGGCCGAGTCGCGTTCGGCGAACCATCGTCGGCCCTCCGTGCGCCGGGTTAAACCGGCGAGGTGTTGCGAATGCAAGAGTCGTACGGTGAAGGGTTAGCGACCCACACCGGCCCCGAGTC
>Ga0137796_10000289_pt1 | contig 32551 bp, 34 predicted proteins | sample OV2TP3_FD_97704 | JGI IMG/M metagenome (GOLD analysis project Ga0137796, IMG submission 97704) | reverse complement strand
ACCTGGAGCGCGAGCGGCAGGTCAAGGTCGTCGTCAAGCCCGACCCGACCCTGCACATCGAGCAGTACGATATCGTGATGATTTGAGCCCGGACTATCCATGAGATACCTACTGCGGCAGCCGATCCTCTCGCCCGGCGCGGCTTTTCTCGCTCGGTCTCCTCAACGTACCCACGGGTACGCCTGCGTCGCCCTCACTTGCGAGAAGCCACGGCGGACTTCGGTCTCAGCTGCCTCGCTACGGCATCCATGAATAATCCGGGCTCTCACCGTGAAATTGCGGAATCGTGATAAGCTGAGAGCCAAATGAAGCCAGAGTCGCGGCTTTGAGGTTCCAATTTGGAACCTCAAACATCGGCCGCTGAGTGCAATGATAGAGGTCCATCAGCATTATGCATCTTTTCGATAAAGCTCTCCTTGCACCTGCTGAAGATATTGAGTTCGAGCTCCGCGGTAGAGGGCAGGTGCCGTGGTCTGAATTCTGGCTAAATCCTCGCCGCCTTCGCGGAAGCGATTTCCTGATGCGTTGGTCGCAGGGTCGCTGGAGCGAAGATTTACTGATTGACGCAGTGAACCACACAGGCTTGTATTTCGCCATTCCATACGGGCCAAGCGGAACAGCCCCGGATGACGATCCACGAGCATTCGAATTATATTTCGAGCGTCTCGATCAAGCAGGGCTCGGCGACATCAAGCGACCAGACGTCCTCGTCTTCCAGGCACGTGACAAAGTGCCTGTAGAATCGGCGATCCAGGCCGTCGGTGGGGTGCAGGAACTTCCATTTACACGCGAAAATGCCCCTGGGATTAGCAAGATTCTTGCGAAGGCCATAGTGGCGGTCGAGTGCGAAAATAGCCTTTGGAAATGTAAGCAAATGCCCAATTACGGGGCAGAACTCTCACCGCAACGCAGACTCGGCGGTAAGCTGGGAGTGAAGAAAACAGCCGTACTTCCAACAGTCATCATCAAGGAGGAAGACCGATCACCGCTAAAAGCCTGGCAGTCAGCGAATGGCGTACCGATTCATGTTTGGCATGTTTTCTTCGATCTCGCTTTCGGATTGAGTTTGGACGATGCAGAGAGACTCATCAAGCAAGGTTACATCGAGCCAACCAGGCAAGTATTCCAGGCCCCTGGCGGTGCCACGACAGAGAAGGTGATCTACAAATATCCGTACTTGCATGCCTACCCACTAGCCGAAGTAACGGAAGAACCGTCATTGGTGGGCAAGTACATCGAAGACAAAAATGGACATATTCTCCCATACGTTCACTTCGAGGGCGGACGGCTCAAGCTGTTGGCCCCAGCGCTCGAAATTCTTGAGCGCTTGTCATCGTCGAGGCACTAGTGCCCCAACAGAGATTGCCAAGGGCAGGTGTTGCAAGAGAAGGGTTACGGGAAAAGGGACAGTTCTGGACACCTGACTGGGTAGCTGAAGCAATGGTCGGTTATGTCCTCTCTGCAGGAAGCGACCATGTGTTTGATCCAGCTGTCGGGGCCGGTGCATTTTTCCGAGCAGCGAAGGTCATTAGTCGCCGCCTTGGCCTTCCTGTTCGATTGCTCGGCACCGAAGTTTTCCCGGATGCCTTGACGGAAGCGCGCGAACAGGGGTTGTCCGAGGCCGACCTTGCGAACGTCTGCATTACCGACTTCATCCTGAACCCTCCCGCGGGACCCTTTAGCGGCATCGTTGCCAACCCTCCATACATCCGGCATCACCGTTTACCAGCGACCCTCAAAGGCCACCTGAAGGTCCTTGCAAAACAAGTCATTGGAGAGCCATTGGATGGACGAGCGGGCCTACACATCTTCTTTTTGATCCGCGCTCTTGAGCGCCTCGCTCCCGGTGGGCGGCTTGCGTTCATCATGCCGGCGGACACAAGCGAAGGAGTCTTTGCGCCGGCTTTGTGGCGCTGGATTGCCCGGCACTATCGACTCGACGCAGTTGTCACATTCGAGCATGACGCCTCTCCGTTCCCAGGCGTCGACACGAACGCCCTCGTCTACATGCTGAGCAAGAATTCCCCTCAACCTAGTTTTCCATGGGTCCGATGCCGAGTGCGAGGAAACGCGCTGACTGACTGGACGATAGGCGGATTCAAGAATCCAGAACATGGATTGACCGTTCTTCCGCGGGCGCTGGATGAGGCCCTCTCAACTGGCCTCTCTAGGTCTCCCGCGAGCCGATCGACGGACATCCCACTTCTCAATAGTTACGCCACCGTGCTTCGTGGGATTGCTACAGGAGCAAACGAATTCTTCTTCTTAACGAGGAAGCGTGCGTTGGAGTTAGAGATTCCGTCCGAGTTCCTCATCCAAGCCATCGGCCGGACCCGCGATGTGAGTGGAGATACCATCTCAGAAGACCGTCTTAGAGAGTTGGACGGCTCTGGGCGTCCGACTCTCTTGCTCAGCCTCGACTCCCGGGCACTCGATGGGTTTCCGGCTACTGTCCGCGAGTACCTACGGCAAGGGGAGGCAATAGGATTGCCATCCCGCACCCTGATTGCCTCGCGGCGCCCATGGTACAAAATGGAGACCCGGCTTGCTCCTTCGTACCTATTCGCGTATCTCGGGCGTCGCCGCGCACGATTCGTAAGGAACATAGCTGGAATAGTGCCACTCACGGGCTTTCTTTGTGTGTATCCGCGCAAAACAGAGCCTGACTACGTCGAGAAGTTGTGGCATGTCTTGAGTCATCCCGATACTGTCGCCAATCTTTCCCTCGTCGGCAAGTCATATGGCGGCGGGGCTATCAAGGTTGAGCCCAGGGCACTTGAAAGACTACCTCTGGCTCCACACGTCATCGCTGAGGTCGGCCTCGAAGCTCCAGCGACAGACGAGCAACTTGCAGCGTTCTGATGTCAGACACGCCATATGGTGTGGCCAGGGAACTTGACGCAGTGATATACCGTTGGCTATGGTGAAGAAGTAGTTGACACTGAGTCGCACACCTCGACTCCAAGACCCAGGATCAGATAAGACCATGAAATCGAGCGTGACCACAGCGCAGGGGAAACTCATCGCCCTCGCGGACGACGGCTATCCGGCGTGGCTGCGGGCGATCCCTGATCCACCGGCTGTCCTGTACTGCGACGGCCGGATCGAGCCGCGGGACCGGCAGGCGGTGGCGATCGTCGGCGCCCGGAAGGCGACGCCCTACGGGCTCCAGGCGACCGAGACGCTGGCGCGCGAACTGAGCGGGGCGGGCTTCACCATCGTCAGCGGGTTGGCGCGCGGGATCGACGCGGCCGCCCACCGCGCGGCCCTGGAAGCCGGCGGGCGGACGATCGCCGTACTGGGGTGCGGCCTGGACGTGAACTATCCGCCCGAGCACGGCCGTCTCCGGGAGGAGATTGCCGCCAGCGGCGCCGTGCTCACGGAATTTCCCGCGGGCACGCAACCGAAGCCATCGCATTTCCCGCAGCGCAATCGGATCATCAGCGGCCTGTCGCTGGGCGTCGTGGTGGTCGAAGCGGCCGAGGACAGCGGCTCGCTGATCACGGCCCGCCTCGCGCTGGAGCAAGGCCGCGAAGTGTTCGCCGTGCCCGGTTCGATTGACGCGCCGTTGAGCCGCGGCCCGCACGGCCTGCTCAAGCAGGGCGCCAAACTGGTGGAGACGGTTGACGACGTCATCGAGGAATTGCTGCCGCAACTGGATACCGCAGTTGCTCCGAAACGGCGACCTGGGTTTTCCAAGGCCGCGGAGGTTCCCAACCTCTCGCCGGAAGAGCGTTTGCTTCTGGAACAGATGACTCGCGATCCGCTGCACCTCGATGACCTCACGGAACGGAGCGGCTTGACGCCGGCCGGCGTGGCTGGCATTCTCCTGGGCCTTGAACTGAAAGGCGTGGTCCGTCAATTACCGGGCCAACGGTACTGCTTGAAGAGGTAAGAACACCGTTATCCGTTAAACGTTAAACGGAAGAAGGCGAACGATTAACGTAGAACGATTAACGATTAACGAATCACGAGGCTGCATGAGCAAATCGCTGATCATCGTCGAATCACCGGCCAAGGCCCGGACCATCACCAAATACCTCGGCCGCGGCTATACCGTCATGGCCTCGGTCGGCCACGTGAAGGACCTGCCCACGAACAAGCTGGGCGTGGACCTCGCGCATGACTTCACGCCGCAGTACGTCACCATCAAGGGCAAGACCCAGGTCCTCGCCGCGATCAAGAAGAAGGCGAAGGACGCCGACAAGGTGTATCTCGCCCCCGACCCGGACCGGGAAGGCGAAGCCATCGCCTGGCACATCGCCCAAGAGATCGATGGCAAGTCGCTCGACGGCAAAGCCAAGGGCGCAAACCGGAAGGTCTTTCGGGTCCTCTTCAACGAGATCACGGAATCGGCCATCAAGCGCGCCCTGCAGTCCCCCGGGCACCTGGACATGAAGCTGGTCAACGCGCAGCAGGCCCGCCGCGTGCTCGACCGCATCGTCGGCTACCAGGGCAGCCAGTTGCTCTGGAAGAAGGTCCGCCGCGGACTCAGCATGGGCCGCGTGCAGTCGGTGGCGGTGAAGCTGATCTGCGACCGCGAGCGCGAACGCGAGGCCTTCCGCTCGGAGGAATACTGGTCTCTCACGGCGACGTTGGCAGGGAAGAACCCGCCGCCCTTCGAGGCCAAGCTCCACAGCGTCAACGGCCAGGACGCCGTCGTCTCCTCCGCCCAGGAAGCCGATCGCATCGTCGCCGCCGTGCGCGGCAAGGACTTCACCGTCCGGTCCATCGAGCGCAAGGAGAAGAAGCGCAACCCCGTCGCCCCGTTCATCACCAGCCGTCTCCAGCAGGAAGCGGCGCGCAAGCTGCGCTTCACCCCCAAGAAGACCATGATGCTGGCCCAGCAGCTCTACGAGGGCATGGAGATCGGCAAGGAAGGGCCGGTCGGCCTGATCACCTACATGCGGACCGACAGCACACGGATCGCGAAGGAGGCCGCCGAGGAAGCCCGGCTGGTGATCCGCGAGCGGTTCGGCGCCGAATACCTGCCCAAAACCCCGAACGTGTACAAGACCCAGAAAGCCGCCCAGGAGGCCCACGAGGCCATCCGGCCGACGTCGGCCCACCGGGACCCCGAATCGATCAAGCATTTTATGGACCGGGATCACTACCAGGTCTACAAGCTGATCTGGAACCGCTTCATCGCCTCCCAGATGACGCCGGCCATCCTGGAAGTCACCCGCGTGGACTGCAGCCCCGAGCAGACGCCGGACGCCTACGTGTTCCGCGCCAACGGCACCGTCGTCAAATTCCCCGGCCATACAGCGGTCTACATGGAGGGCAAGGACGCGGAACTGCACGAGCAGAGCCGCAAGGCGGACCAGGAGGCCGAGGACGAGGCGGAGCGGCAGTTGCCGGCCCTGGCCGAGGGCGAGCATCTGCGGCTGGTCGCCAAGGAAGGGCAGCCGGTCGCCGGCCTCGCACCCAAGCAGCACTTCACCCAGCCGCCCCCCCGTTACAACGAAGCCCTGCTCATCCGCGAGCTCGAGGACAAGGGCATCGGCCGCCCCTCAACGTACGCCAGCATCTGTTCGACGATCCAGGAGCGGAAGTATGTGGAGAAGATCGAAGGCCGCTTCGCGCCCACGGAGACCGGCATCACTGTCAACGACTTCCTCATCAAGGGCTTCCCCGACATCCTCAACGTGGACTTCACGTCGCTGATGGAGAAGGAGCTCGACGAGGTCGAGGAAGGCGGGAAGGCCTGGGTCGCCGCGGTGCGCGACTTCTACGTCCCGTTCAGCCGGGACATGGAAAAGGCCAAGGAGATCCCCGGCCCCAAGGACACGGTGGAGCCCCCGACGAACGTCCCCTGCGAGAAGTGCGGGCGGATGATGGAGATCAAATGGGGCCGGAACGGGAAATTTCTCGCCTGCCCGGGTTACAAGGAGGACCCGCCCTGCAAGAACACTCAGAACTTCGAGAAGCTGCCGGACGGCACCATCAAGATCGTCGCGAAGGAGGATGCCTCGACCGACGAGACGTGCGAGAAGTGCGGCTCGCCGATGGTGATCAAGACCGGCCGGTTCGGCAAGTTCATCGCCTGCTCGGCCTACCCGACCTGCAAGACCACGAAGCCCATCCCCCTCGGCGTCAAGTGCCCCCAGGACGGCGGCGACCTCACCCAGAAGCGCAGCAAGAAAGGCCGCAACTTCTACGCCTGCGCGAATTACCCGAAATGCGAGTTCGCCCTCTGGGACCGCCCCGTCGCCAGACCCTGCCCCCAGTGCCACGCGCCCTTCCTCGTGGAGAAGTACGCCAAGCAGACCGGCACGTCCATCGTCTGCCGCAACGCCGAGTGCGGCTACAAAGAGTAGTGTGCTAAGATTACGGTCTACCTGAGGGAAGGCCGTCATGCGCGAGGATATCGTCATCATCGGCGGGGGCCTGGCCGGCTCCGAAGCCGCCTGGCAGGCGGCGAACCGCGGCGCGAAGGTCACCCTCTACGAGATGCGCCCCAAGGAGCAGACGGCCGCCCACAAGACCGGCCATCTGGCCGAACTGGTCTGTTCCAACTCCCTCGGCTCCACCGAGATTCAGAGCGCCCCCGGCATTCTCAAGGAAGAGATGCGCCGCCTGGGCTCGCTGATCATCAAAACGGCGGACGCGGCGCGGGTGCCCGCGGGCGCGGCGCTGGCCGTGGACCGCGACCTCTTCGCGCAGACGGTCACGCAGCAACTGGAGGGCCACCCGAACATCCGCATCCTGCACGAGCCGGTGTCGGAGATCCCACCCGACTGCGCGGCGATCGTGGCCACGGGCCCGCTGACCACCGACGCGCTGGCCGAGCACCTCAAGAATCTGACGCATTCGAAGCACCTCTATTTCTACGACGCGATCTCGCCGATCGTGGACGCCGACAGCATCGACATGAGCAAGGTCTTCAAGGCCTCGCGTTACGACAAGGGCGAGGGGGACTACCTCAACTGCCCGATGAACGAAACCGAGTACGACGCGTTCTATCGGGCTTTGCTGGAAGCCGAGAAAGTGGTCCCGAAGGACTTCGAGAAGGTGCCCTACTTCGAGGGCTGCATTCCGATCGAGGTCATGGCCGAGCGCGGCCGGGACACCATGATGTTCGGCCCGATGAAACCGGTGGGCCTGGTCGATCCGACAACCAACGCGCGGCCCTATGCGGTCGTCCAGCTGCGCATGGAGAACCGCCACGGCACTTGCTACAACCTGGTCGGGTTCCAGACCAAGCTGACCTACGGCGCGCAGAAGCGCGTCCTGCGGCTGATCCCCGGCCTGGAGCGCGCCGAGTTCCTGCGCTACGGCAGCGTGCACCGGAACACCTTCATCAACGCGCCGACCCTGCTGCGCGACACCCTGCAATTGAAGAGCACCGGCCGGGTCTTTCTGGCCGGCCAGCTGACCGGCGTCGAGGGCTACACCGAGGCCGCGGCCACCGGCGGGCTGGCGGGCATCAACGCCGCCCGTGGTCTCATCGGACAGGAACTGGTCGTCCCGCCGGAGACCACCGCGCACGGCGCGCTGCTCAAATACATCACGACGAGCGACCCACGGCACTTCCAGCCGATGAACACCAACTACGGTCTGTTCCCGCCGCTGCCCGCGCGCATCCGCGACAAGCAGGAGCGGCAACGCCGGATCGGACAGCGCGCCCTGGAGGACTTCGCCGCATGGATGCAGCGGTCCGGTCTTTCCTGACATACCTCAAGATGGAGCGGGGCGCGTCCCCCCACACCCTCCGCAATTACGACGCGGACCTGCGCCAGTTCCTGGAGTTCCTCAGGACCGCGCACGACGGGTCGCTCCCCACGCCGCCTGCAATCGACGCCTACGCCGTGCGGAGCTTTCTGGCCGCGCGGTCGGGCCTGGGCGACGCGAAGAGCTCGATCGGGCGCAAGCTGGCGACCGTCCGGAGCCTCTTCAAGTACCTCGGGCGCGAAGGGGTCGTCGCGCAGAGTCCCGCGGCGACGGTCGTCACGCCGAAGAAGGAGCAGCGTGTGCCGCGAGTCCTTTCTAAAGATGATGCCCAACGGCTGATGGATAACCCAGAAGCCCAGGAGCTGCGATCGCCGCGCGACCAAGCGCTCCTGGAAGTCCTCTATTCCGCCGGGGTCCGGGTCGCCGAACTGGTCGGCTTGAACGTCGAGGACGTGGATCTGGAGGCCGGCACCGCCACCGTGATGGGCAAGGGTCGCAAGGAACGGGTCGTCCTGCTGGGCGAGAAGGCCGTGGGGGCGGTGCGGGCGTATTGGGAGCAAGCAGGCGGCGGTGAGGGAAAGGCCCCGTTGTTCCGCAACAGCCGAGGCGGCCGGCTGACGGCCCGAAGTGTGGAGCGCATCGTGACGGCGCAGTGCCGGGCGTTGCCGAACTTCCCGGCCATGACGCCCCACACGCTACGGCATTCCTTCGCCACGCATTTACTGGACGGCGGAGCCGACCTGCGCGCAATCCAGGAAATGCTGGGGCACGCGTCCCTGGCCACCACCCAGCGCTACACGCACGTGGCGCTGGACCGGATGATGGAGACCTATGACAAAGCACACCCGCGGGCCCATGAGGAGCCATGACGCCATGATCATCCGCTCCACCACGATCCTCTGCGTGCGAAAGGACCGCCACGTGGCGATGGGCTCCGACGGCCAGGTGACCGTCGGCACCACCGTCATGAAGCACAACGCAAAGAAGCTCCGCCGCATGTATAATGACACCGTGCTGGCGGGCTTCGCGGGCGCCACCGCCGATGCCTTCACGCTCTTCGAGAAATTCGAAGGCAAACTCCAGGAATATCGCGGCAACCTCGCCCGGGCGGCCGTCGAGCTGGCGAAGGACTGGCGGATGGACCGGGCGCTGCGCCGGCTGGAGGCGCTGATGGCCATCGCCGACAAGGAGCACTCGCTGATCGTCTCCGGCACCGGCGACGTGATCGAGCCGGAGGACGGCATCCTGGCGATCGGCTCGGGCGGCCCCTACGCCCTGGCGGCCGCGCGCGGCTTGCTGAAACATTCGACGCTCGACGCCCGGGCCGTCGTGGAGGAGTCCATGAAGATCGCCGGCGGCATCGACATCTATACGAACGTGGAAATCACGCTGGAAGAATTGAAGGGCTGATGGAAAACTTCACCCCGCGCGAGATCGTGGAGGAGCTGGACCGCTACGTCATCGGCCAGCGCGACGCCAAGCGCATGGTGGCCATCGCGCTGCGCACCCGGTGGCGGCGCCAGCGGTTGCCCGCGTCCCTGCGCGACGAGGTGATGCCGAAAAACATCATCATGATCGGGCCGACCGGCGTGGGCAAGACCGAGATCTCGCGGCGTCTGGCCAAGCTGTCGCAGGCGCCCTTCATCAAGGTGGAAGCCTCGAAGTTCACCGAAGTGGGCTACGTCGGACGGGATTGCGAATCGATGGTCCGCGATCTGGTCGAGCAGGCCGTCACTATGGTCAAGGCCGAGTATGCCGAACGGGTCCAAAAGAAGGCCGAGGCGCAGGCCGAGGAACGTCTGCTCGATCTGCTCGTGCCCCCGCCTCCGCCGAGGACCCCTCCCGGCATCTTCGACCAGTCGAGTTACGAGGCGCAGCCCCCGCCGGTGAACGAGAGCTACGAGGCCACGCGCTCGAAATTCCGGCTGCTGCTGCGTGAGGGGAAACTGGACACCCGCTCGGTCGAGATCGAGGTCAAGGACAAGGCCACGCTCCCAATCGGCGTGATCTCCAACATCGGCGGCATGGAGCAGATCCAGGACCAGTTGCAGGAGATGCTGGGGGGCATGTTCCCGGGCAAGAAGAAGCGCCGCACGGTGAAGGTTCCGGAGGCGCTCGACCTGTTGGTCCAGGAGGAGGGCCAGAAGCTGATCGACATGGAGGCGGTCGTCAAGGAAGCCGTCGCCAAGACGGAGCAGAACGGCATCATCTTCCTGGACGAGATCGACAAGATCGCCGGGCGGGAGCGGACGATGGGGCCCGACGTGTCCCGCGAGGGCGTCCAGCGCGACCTGCTGCCGATCGTGGAGGGCTCGACCATCACGACCAAGTACGGGCCGGTGAAGACGGATCACATTTTGTTCATCGCCGCCGGCGCGTTCCACGTGGCCAAGCCCTCGGACCTGATCCCGGAGCTGCAGGGCCGCTTCCCCATCCGGGTCGAGCTGGAGCCGCTGACGAAGGACGACTTCATCCGCATCCTGACGGAGCCGCAGAACGCGCTGCTCAAGCAATACCGGGCCCTGCTCGAGACGGAAGGCGTGACGCTGGACTTCACCCGGGAGGGCGTCGAGGAAATCGCGGCGACGGCTGTCCAGGTCAACGAGCGCTCGGAGAACATCGGCGCGCGCCGGCTCTTCACGATCATGGAACGGCTCCTGGAGGAGATCTCCTTCGAGGCGCCGGAGCTGACCGAGAAGAAGCTGACGATCGACGCGCAGGTCGTGAAGGACCGATTAAAAGATATTGTCAAGGACCAGGATCTGAGCCGGTATATTTTGTAGCTATTGGGAGCGACGCATGGATGAATTGATCAAAAAGGCGAACGTGCTGGTCGAGGCCCTGCCCTATATCCGGGCCTTCGCCGGCAAGACCGTCGTGCTGAAGTACGGCGGCAAGGCCATGACCGACCCGGCGTTGAAGGACGGCTTCGCCACCGACGTCGTGCTCATGAAGTACGTCGGGCTGAACCCGATCGTCGTGCACGGCGGCGGGCCGCAGATCGACCAGATGTTGAAGCGGCTGGCGATCGAGCCGAAATTCCGCCAGGGCGTCCGTGTGACCGACGCAGCGACGATGGAAATCGTCGAGATGGTCCTGGGGGGAACCATCAACAAGGAGATCGCGTCGCTGATCAGCCGGCATGGGGCCAAGGCCGTCGGCTTGAGCGGCAAGGACGGCGGGCTCATCCAGGCCAAGCCCTTCACGAAGGCCGAATGGGCGAGGAAGCTCGGAGCGGATCTCGGCGGCTGGGGCGAGGACGAAGATTACGGGCTCGTCGCCGACGTCCAGGCGGTAGACTCCTCCATCTTGGAGAACCTCCAGGCCACCAACGCCATCCCCGTCATCGCCCCCATGGGCGTCGGCAAGGACGGGCGCACGTACAACATCAACGCCGACCTGGTCGCGGGCGCCATCGCGGGCGCGGTGGGCGCGGAAAAGCTCGTCGTCCTCACGGACGTGCGCGGCATCAAGGACGGGGACGGGAAACTCGTCTCCACCCTGGCGCGCAAGGACGTGGCCCGGATGGTCAAGAAGGGCACGATCAGCGAAGGGATGCTCCCCAAGGTCCAGGCTTGCCTGAACGCGCTCGAAGGGGGCGTCAAGAAGGCGCACATCATCGACGGCCGCACGCCGCATGCGATTCTCCTGGAGATCTTCACGGACAAGGGCATCGGGACGGAGATCCTCGCCTGAACATGGACGCGCCGGCCACGGACGCAGGGGAGCAGACCGCCTCGGAGCAGCGGGTCTCGGATCGGGTCAGACGCTTCGCCGTCCGTCTGGCCATCGGCTTCATCATCGGAGCCAACGCCCTGTTTCTCCTGGTCCTGTGGGGCAGCGGGCTGGACCTGGACCGGATCTTCGCGGAGCGCGAGTTCTTCGACCCCGCCCACGACGTGTGCCTCCGCATGGCCTGGTACAAGCCGGAAGGCGAGAAGGACCCGGTCCGCCTCTGCAAAGAGTGGATCAACCTGGGCGATGCCTCCGGGAAGGTTCACGCGAACCAGAAAGACATGGTGATCGTCAAGGGGACTGACGGCAAAGTCTACGCGAAAGAGGGCCCCGGCGACGGCCGTCTGGTCGCGCTCGTGGTCTTTGTCGTCGCGCTCGTGGCCGGCGGCATGTGGCTGCAGCGCTATCTCATCGCGCGCTATCGCTCCCGGCTGGCGGCATCCGCCGAAAAAAACCCGTGAGCAGCGGGACACGCTTCCGCTTGATCGGCGCGTTCACGCTCCTGCGGGACTTGCAGGAGCGCGAGCGTAAGCGTCTGCTGGCCGAGGCAGTCCAGATCAAAGGTCTGATGCCACTCCTGATGAAGAGACGCAACGGGCAGCAGTGGTCCCGTGAAGACAAGACCGAGCTGCGCGCGCACTTCAGGCGGCTTTCCGAGCTCAGTCCCTATTTGGTTGTGGTCGTCCTCCCCGGAGCGCCCGTCACTCTTCCCTTGCTGGCCTGGTGGCTGGACCGCCGCCGGCTACATCGCAAACGCGGCCCGCAAGACACCGTTCCCGCAAAGCAGGCTTGAAACGCTCCCCGTCCCACGCGAACGGTGTCATGCTGGCCCACGGAGGGGCGGGGGCCAAGGTCGTCACGCCGGCCCAGCTCGCCTGCCTGGCCGACGCCCTGGCCACGGGCCACGCCCTGCTGCGACGCGGCGGCCCAGCCGTCACCGCGGTGGAAGCCGCCATCAAAGTCATGGAGGGCTCCGGCCTCTTCAATGCCGGGACCGGCGCGCACCTCCAATTGGACTGCGTGCGCCGGATGGACGCCTCCATCATGGAGGGGCGAGCGCTGCGGGCCGGGGCCGTGGCCGGCATCGAACAGGTCCGCCATCCGATCAGCGCGGCCAGGCTCGTGATGGAGGAGACCGCGCACGTCCTCCTAGCCGGTCCGCTCGCCACGCGGTTCGCCCGCCACCATCGCCTTGCGCTCCAGGCCCCCGCGCGGCGCGGTCCATCTGTTCCGCCACCAGTGAAACGGAACGCCGCGCGCGAGGCCGTCACGGCGACCGGGTTCCAGCGCCGGATGCTCCGTCTCTATCGCACGATGCTGGGCGAGGAGACCGTAGGCGCCGTGGCTCTGGATCGGCACGGCTCGGTCGCGGCCGGGTCGTCGACCGGCGGCATCGCATTCATGTTGCCGGGGCGCGTCGGCGATTCGCCCCTGGTCGGGTGCGGGATCTATGCGGATAACGAGGCCGGCGCCGTCTCCATGACCGGCCTGGGAGAGAGCATCATCCGCCTGGCGATGGCCAAGGAGATCGCGGATCACCTGGCGAGAGGGAAGAGCCCCACCGCCGCGGCGCGGCTGACTTTCGCCAGGCTGGTGAAGCGCTTGAAAGGCATCGGGGCCGGCGCGCTCGTCCTCGCGCCCGACGGCCGCTTCGCCATCCGCCACACCACCCCCACCATGTGCGCCGGCTGGTGGGGCGGCGCAGGAAAGCCGGTCGTGAAGGATCGGTTCCGCTGATCAATGCTGTTTCGTTGACTTAGCCCTAAGGTAAGACTAGTCTAGCCCCTTAAAGGGGGAAATTATGGGGGACAAGTCAGCAATCGAATGGACCGATGCGACATGGAACCCAGTCACCGGGTGTTCGAAAGTCAGCCCTGGATGCAAGAACTGTTACGCAGAGAGACTAGCGGCCCGCCTACAAGCCATGGGGAACCCGCGATACAAAAACGGGTTCACTACAACCCTCCATCCTGACCAACTCACACTACCTCTTCGGTGGGCTCAACCTCGTCAGATTTTTGTCAACAGCATGAGTGATCTTTTCCACGAGGCTGTTCCAGAAGATTACATCCGAAGAGTCTTCGAGACTATGGTTAAAGCTGACTGGCATGTATTCCAAATACTCACAAAGCGGGCGGAACGCTTAGCTGAAATCGCTCCTCGGCTCCCTTGGCCAGACAATGTGTGGCAGGGAGTCTCAATCGAAAACGCGGATTACACCTTGAGGATAGAGCATCTCGTTAAAGTCCCTGCTGCCGTTCGATTCCTATCAGTCGAACCCCTTTTAGGACCCATCCCAAAGCTTCCACTCAAGGGCATCTCGTGGGTAATCGTCGGAGGCGAAAGCGGACCAGACTTCAGGCCCGTTAATGCTGAATGGGTCAGACAAATTCGCGATCAATGCCTGCGGGCAAAAGTGCCATTCTTCTTTAAGCAATGGGGTGGTTTCACTCCTAAAGCAGGCGGTCGAAAGCTCGACGGCCGATTATGGAACGCCATGCCGAGATCTTCCAGAGCGAAGGATCTTCCAATGGTCGCTGTAAGGTGACGCCTCCTCAAAGCCGCAGGAATTCCTCCACAAAAAAGAAAGTCATCAACGCCGCCGATGGCTTAGGGGCCAGGCCTCTCGGCCCCAGTACCCTTGAAAAGTTAGCCTACGTTGAACGTTACGGCCAAGCTTTTATGGCGGCCATGGCGCCCAAACGTGCGCAAGGCAAGTGGGACAAGCTCGTCTACTTCGACCTCTTATGTGGACCTGGCATATGCATTGATCGAGACACCTTACAGGAGTATGACGGATCCCCTCTCAGGGCATTGAAAATTCGGCCAGCCTTCGATCATCTCTTTTTCTCAGACTCTGGCCAAAAGAATATCGACACCTTAAAGAAAAGGATACCAGCGGAAGATCGGAACCGTGTCACTTGTCGAAAAGGAGATTGTAATTCCCTCATCAAAGAATTTCTTGCTGATGTCACAGATAAGACCCTTGGGCTAGCCTTTCTTGATCCCGAAGGCTTTGAGGTTCAATTCAAAACTCTGCAACTTTTGGCCACTAAGCGCATTGATGTTATTTATCTATTCCCAAGTGGAATTGGAATTGCTCGCAATCTCGGGAAATTTGTTCACGAGTCAAAGACTCCAATGGAAGGATTTTGGGGAGAAGACTGGCGCGATTTGCCTGCCGCAAAACTAGCTGCGGGCAAGAAGCTTACACCTGCAGAGGTAGAGAGTTTTGACCGTCCTTGGGTCAAAACCTTTCGTCAAAAAGTTGCAACGCTCGGATTTACTCACCAGGACGAAGACGCTCCTATCCTTCTTACCGAAACAGACACGCTCATGTACCACCTTCTTTTCTTCTCAAAAGACAAAGCAGGATTGAAGATTTGGCGGGGGATCAAAGAGATTGATCCTAATAAGCAGCGGAACCTGCCATTTGAGAGAGGATTATAGCAAGCACTTTTCAGGAACGAGGGTCGATTTGTAGATCTGCAAACACAAACCCGTCGCGCGTGACGATTTCGCCGGTCCGTACCGGCACCGGGTGGCGCAACATCGGGCCGGCGTAGGCGAAGGTGTGGAACTCGCCCCGCTCACCGCACGGATCGACTCCCACAGGCAGATCGCCCAGCAACGTCGCATCGAATTCCCGGCCCGCAAATGAGGCGGGCAACTGCTTCGGGTCCACGCAGGTCAGACGCGCCCGCAGGCCCGCCGCGACCATGTCCCGCGCGAGCGCGTCGGTCGGCAGGCCCCAGATCGGAAAGATGGGCGTCAGGCCTGTGCCTGCGAGCTGCGTCTCCCGGTAGCGACGCACATCCTCGAGAAAGAGATCGCCGAACGCCATCATGGTGATGCCCGCGGCGAGCGCCTTCCTCACCGCGTCGCCCATCGCGGCCTCATATTCCTGATTGCTGCAGGGGCTCGGAATCGGCACCTTCCACAGCGGCAATCCCACCGCATCGGCCTGCGCTTCGAGGAGCGCCACACGGACGGCGTGCATAGCCACGCGCTCATACTCGGTATTCACGGTGGTCAGCAGCCCCACGACCTCGACGTCCTGGCGCTGCCGCAGGACATGCAGCGTCCAGGCGCTGTCCTTGCCGCTGCTCCAGCAAAGCAACGCTGTGGGGCGGCCGCTCATCGCTCCGCCGTCGCCCTCCTCCAGGCCCAGTACACGGGCATGCCTAGCAGTACGATGAGCAGGCCCGGCCAGGTGTACTGCGGCTTGTACCGCAGCAGTTGGACCTCGATGAACAGCGCCATAGCGATATAGACGGCCGGCAGGACTGGGTATCCCCAGGTCTTATAGGGTCTGGGCATCTCCGGCCTCGTCCGGCGCAGCACGAAGATGCCGCCGATCGTCAGGATGTAGAACAGCAGGACCGAGAAGATCAGGAAATCCAGCAGCTGACTGTACGTGCCGGACAGGCACAGCGCGGAGGCCCAGGCGCCCTGGATCAGCAGGGCTGGGGCGGGCGAGAGGTTGCTGTTCAGCGCGCCCACGCTCGCAAAGAACAGGCGGTCCCGCGCCATGGCGTAGTAGATCCGCGCGCCGGCCAGGATCAGGCCGTTGTTGCAGCCGAAGGTGGAGATCATGACGGCCAGGGCCATGAGGACGCCGCCGGCCGGACCGAACGCGACCTCGGCCACGGCGGTGGCGACGCGGTCCTCCGCGGCAAACTGCATGCCGCGCTCCAGCACGGCCGCCCCGTCGCGAACCCCCGCGAGGGGCAGCACGCAGAGGTAGGCCAGGTTGGCCAGGAGATAGATCACGATCACCAGGCCGGTGCCGAGCGCCAGCGAACGCGGCAGGTTCCGCTCAGGCCCTTTGACTTCCCCCGCCACGAACGTCACGTTGTTCCAGGCGTCGGCGGCAAAGAGCGCGCCCACCATCGCCACGGCGACCAGCGTCGCCACGCCCATCCAGCCGGCGTCCGCCCCTGCGGGCGCGGAACCGCTTCCCCAAAACTGTCCGAAGTTCGCCGTGAGCGCCGCGTCCGTGGCGAACAGGAATCCCAGGGCGATCACGCCGACCAGGGCGCCGGTTTTGGTGAGGGTGAAGACGTTCTGCACCAGCGCGCCGACATGGAGGCCTCGCAGGTTGACCCACGTCAGGGCGACGATGGAGAGGATGGCCAGCAAATTTTGCCGGTGCAGCCCGACCGTGTAAGGACCGAGTTCCCCGAACCACACGCGGTAGGGACCGAACGTGCCCATCTCCCAGAGCCAGGACGCCGATGAGAACCAGGGGATCAGCACGCCGGTGAACTTGGCGAACGCGATCGCCACGGCGGCGATGGTGGCGGTCTGGATCACCAGCAACTGGGTCCAGCCGTACAGAAAGCCCCAGAGCGGCCCGAAGGCCTCGCGCAGGTAGACGTACTGGCCGCCGGCCGCGGGCATCGCCGCCGCCAGCTCTCCGTAGCAGAGCGCCCCGGCCACGGTCATGAAGCCGGTGACCAGCCACACCACCAGGAGAAGGCCGGGGCTCTGGACGAGCCGCGCGATATCGGCCGAGACGATGAAAATGCCCGAGCCCACCATGGACCCGACGACGATCATGGTCGCGTCAAGCAGGCTCAGGCTGCGGGCGAGGACGGCGGTCTGGCGCGACTCAGCCGGCATCGGGTATAATTCCATCGCCATGGTGAAGTTGCGCGATCACGAAAAAATGAAGGGCCTCTGGCCCCCGATATTCGAAGGGCCGCACAGCTTCTGGGACAAGCACCACCCGGGCGGCGAATGGGGCGATCTGCACCAGGTGAAATGGGTCGTGCCGGACCGGAAGGGTGAGCGCCCGTACCTCAAGCTCATCGTGCACTGGGACGAGGTGGACTTCCGGGGCGTGATGACCCATGACGACACCGCGTTCCTGAAAAAGGTATATGAAACGATGAAGAGCCGGGGGATCAGAAAAACGCTCGAAGAGGTCGGGAACCTGCAAGTGGAGTTTTAGCGTCGGGTCATTCCTTGGGAGGCTCGGGAGACTTCTTCTTCATGTGCACCGCGTAGACGATCACGATCCCCAGGATCGCCACCGCCACGCCGAATACGTTCCAGCCCAACTCTTCCGTCATGATCCGGCACTCCCCCGCACATGGCCCCCGAGAAGCACCAGAATAGCACAAGCAGGGCCGTCACAGATACCAGAAATCCTTGACTGTAAGGACGGCCGTTTCTATCCTGTCGCCTATGGCGCTGATCACCATCGAGTCGCGGAAACCCGGACCGACGTGTGCGATCTGCGAGGCCGCGCGGGTCGAGACGGTCGCGACCCCGGCCGGGCGGTTCGCGCTCTGCCCGGACCACGTGCCCGCGTTCGCCGCCCGCCGCCTGTCTCCGGAGGAGCTGGCGCTGGTGATCAGGAAGAGGCAGCCCCCGGCCTCCGCGTGGGAGCCCTCGTCCTGCGCCCTCTGCGCGAATCCCGCGGACCTCATCTTCGATGAGCAGGAGGGGATCTTCGCCTTCTGCCAGCCGCATTTCATCCGGTACGTGCTTCTGGCCCTGCGCCCCAACGAGCATGCCCTCCTGGCGGGGCGCCTCACGCCCGAGCAGTTTCTCACCCGCCTCTCCTCCAAGTACTATTTTGAAGGCCAGGCCGACCAGCCGTACATCGAGGACCTCGACGACCCGGCCTACTCGGTCACCACGCCTCTGTGGGAGGAATGAATGACGCTCGACTCGCTCGTCCGTGAACTCGCGCAGCATCCGGTCAATACCAACGCGTTCTTTCAGGCGTTCCAGGACCGCTACCTGACCCCGGCCCAACTCCGGGCATTCCTCCGCCAGTACCACTATTTCTGCAAGCACTTCGTCAAGGTCCTCGAGGGGCTCCTGTACAAGACGCCGGTGGATGAGCTGGAGATGCGCGCGGAGCTGAGCAAGACCCTGCATTCGGAGCTCGGCGGCGGGCGGAGCGAGCAGGCTCACATCCGGTTGCTCGCGCGCTTCGCCGGAGCGCTGGACCTGGGCCCGGAGGACCTGGACGGGACGACGCCCATTCCGGAAGTGGCGCAGTACCTCGCGGTGCTGCGCCGCCTCTTTATCGAATCCGACTACCTCACGGCGCTCGGGGCCGAGATGGCGGTTGAGATCACCGCCGCGTCCGAGTTCCGCTACTTCTACCCGGGCTTGATCAAATACGGGACCTTCTCCGCGCACGACCTGGTCTTTTTCGAGATGCACCGTGAGGCCGAAGACTGCCACGGCGCCTGGCTGACCGAGGCGGTCCGGAAGACGGCGCGGACGCCAGCGGACCTCGAACGAGTGGCGCAAGGCGCGAGGACCACGGCCGACGCCTGGCAGACGTTCTGGGAGGGCATGCACCGGATGGTTTTCGACAAGGTCCCGGCAGACGCCGCGTGATGCAACCTACCGCTCCCAGGCCGGACTCGCTCGCGCTGACGGACGACGTGCTGGCGCTCCGCGCCTGGCGGATGCCCGATATGGTGGTGTACCAGCACGCGGACGACGAATGGTGGCTCCCCACGCTCGACGACGCGATCCCGCTAGTGCGAATCAACCGAGAAGGGGCCACGCTTCTCTCCGCCATGGACGGCCAGGCCACCGTCGGCTCACTGCTCGCGAAATTCGGCAACCGGGCCTGCGGGTCCAGCGGCGAAACGGGCCGCTGGTGCCTGGAGCATTGGGCTCTGCCTCGCTATTCTCTCTGCTACTTCGGGGCGGAGGTGCCTGCGAAAGACCGCGGCGAGGCCCGCTGGGACTTGCTGCTCCTGAAGATTCGGGAGGGGTGGTCCGGCGAGTCCGGCTTCGAGGGCGAGCAGCACCTGTCGGACTTCCACACCCACAATATCGCGACGCAAAAGGACCACTTCGAGGTGATCGAGACCACCGTGTCGCACCTGTTCCGGGAGCCGACCGAGGCGCTCCAAGGCTTGACCTACGGGCGGCAGTTGGCCCACGCGTTCCGGAAGCTCGGCTGGTGGACGCGCAAGCCCCGTGTTGTCCTGGAAGTCGGCGGTGGGCTCGGCTACGTGGCTCGCGAGCTGGCCCGAGGGCTCTCCGCAGAGGAGCGCGAGGGAATCCGGTACGTCTTCATCGATATCACCCGGCCCTTCCTGGAATCCCAGTTGACGCTGGGCAAAGAGGGGGGATGGGACACCGCCGGAGTACAGGCCAACGGCGAATGGCTTCCCCTCAAAGACGCCAGCGTGGACCTGATCGTGGACAACGAGAACATGGCCGACATGACGCCGGTCAAACTGTCCCGGCGGGAAGTCGAGTCCGGCCAGGGGGAGACGCCGCTGCACCAGGAGGCGCTGGAGTGGATCCGGCGGGCCGGGCTCTCGCTGGACAAGGAGATGCCGGCGGAGTTCATCTTCAACCTGGGGCCGCTGCGCTTACTCCGGGAAGTCTGGCGCGTGCTCAAGCCGGGCGGGCGCGCCTTCCTCGTGGAGTTCGGCATCGAGGAGGGCTGGTCGGCGCCCGTGAAGCTGCCGGGACATACCGAATACGAAATCCATTTCGGCCATCTCCGGCAGGCCGCGCGCTGGCTGGGCTTTCAGGAGAAGTACGGCGCGCTTCCGCAGTTTCTCGGCATCAAGCCCGACACGCGCGTGCTCTGCACGGGCGCCGCGTATGCGATCCGGCGGTTCTGCGAGGCGGAGGGCAAACCCTTCGCCATCCGCGCCTACACGGAGGCGGAATTCAAGCAGACCCTCGGCGACATGCTGCCGCGGCTGCTCGGCCACCACTACCACGACATCTCCGACCCGGCCTGGTTCGGGCTCTGGGACTTCAAGGTGCTGCTGCTGGAGAAGCCCGCCGCCGCGCCGGCGCCCAAGCCGCAGGTGCGCGACGTGAAGGGCTTCCGCTGGGGGGGGATGCGGTAAGAGTTGTTAGGCTGTAGTGGCGGAGCGCCAGCGGTCGAGCTGGATGAGGTTCGTCGTCGCCTGATGGTCCGGGCAGTTCAGCCGGATCTGTCCGTCCCCGAACGGCGCACCGACCAATTCGCAGTGATGCGGCGCGTTCTGGTTGTCATGCACATTGGCCCGGAAATAATTGCAGGTCACGCACATCTGGCTGACGGCGATCTCTTTGCGCTCCTGCAGCGTCACGATCAGCCGGACGAGCGCGCGATGCAGATCGACCTGCTGGGCCGGCGGGAGCGTCTGGATGATCGGCACGAGCAGGTCCGTCCACCGCGAGGCTTCCGTCGCCGCCGCCTCCCCCTTCGCCGTGAGCTTTACGTAAAGCTTGTCCAGCACCCGCTTCCTCCGCTCTTTCCGGACGAGCTTCTTGCGGGCCAGCACCTGAATGGTCAGACAGGCGGTCACCTTGCTCACCCCGAGCTCAGAGGCCAGTTCCGGCAACGTCCGCCGCTTCTCCGGATGGCGGCTCAGCGAGAGCAGGATCTGGCCCTGCGTGGGCGTCAGGCCTTTGCCCCAGGCCTCACTCCACGCCTGCTGGCGGATGACCTTCGCGACCTTGGACAATCCGTCCGCGATCCGCGAGGCCGGAGGAAACGTCGTGAAATCTGGCTGCGCCAGGCCTTGTGTGTTCATGATCGTTCGCTACAATAACACAAGTCGAGTTTTTTTAAAAGAACGCCTTCACGGAAGAATCGCAATGAGGCGGACGGGGCCGCCGGTGCCGCCCTTGATCTTCATCGGGAGCGCAATGAGAGTGGCGCCCTTCGGCGGCAGCTTGTCCAGGTTCGCGACATTCTCCAGCGCGTAGCGGTCGGCGCCGTTGAGGATCTGGTGGGCGATGAAATCCCGTGACGGCCCGTGGTCGATGCTGGGCGTGTCGATCCCTACGCCGTCAATCGCGCGCTCCCTGACCAGAAACGCGGCCGCTTCTTTCGAGAAGCCGGGGAAGTGCAGGGTCTTCGGATCGTTGGGGGTGTCGCTGCCCAGATAGCGCGCCCGGTCCGGCCAGTGCCGCCCCCACCCGGAGTACAGCAGCACGATCGCGCCATCGGGAATGCGGCCGTGGCGGGCTTCCCAGGCCTTCAGATCGTCCACCGTCAACCGGTAATCGCGGTCCCGGGCGGCGGCCTGGGTCACGTTGACCACCACCGCCGGCCCTACCAAGCGTTGGAGCGGAATCTCGTCCACCGTCTGCCGCCCTTCCCCGAAATGGATCGGCGCGTCAATATGGGTACCGCCGTGCTCGGAGCCAGCGAAGTTTGCAGAAGCGTACCAGTACCCGCCGACGGTCATGCCCCAGTCGGTCTTGTCCCATTGAAAGGGCTTGTTCGTGGGCCAGTAGACAGTCCGCTCATCAAACGGATAGGTGAGGTCCACGAGCTTGCGCTCGTTGAGCTGCGCGGAAACCGGAGCGGCAGAAGCCAGCACCGCTCCAACGAGAAACAGCAGGACTTGCCGGAGCATCACAATTCCTCCTTCACGGCGGCAGAGGTCACGAGGGCGGAAACCGGGTGACGGTCACCGGTGTGTAGTCCAACCTCGGACCGTCGCCGGTATGGTAGCTTAGTGTGTGCGTGAGCCAGCGCGCGTCGTCCCGATGGGGAAAATCGTTCCGGTAGTGCGCCCCTCGCGACTCCTCCCGGGCCAGGGCCCCCGCCACGACGGTCTCGGCCAGTTCGACCAGCGACCCCAGCTCCAGCGCGGAGATGAGGTCGGTGTTGAAGGCCTTGCTCTTATCATCCAGCCGGACGCGTTCGGCGCGCACTTTCAGCGCCCGCACCAAACCCAGCGCCTCGGCCATCCTGGCCCGCGTCCGGACGAGCCCGAGATGAAGGGCCAAGACCCGGCCCAGTTCATCGCGCACCTGCCACGGCCGTTCCGGCCCGTCGCTCTTCAGCAACCCGGCAATCCGCGCCTGCTCGCGCTGCAGCAAGCCGGCGTCGTGCGCCGGCGGCGCCGCGGTTCGGGCGTACTCGGAGGCGCGCGCGCCCGCCCGCCGGCCGAAGACGATGGTCTCCAGCAGGGAGTTCCCGCCCAGCCGGTTCGCGCCGTGAACACTGACGCAGGCGCACTCGCCAGCCGCGTACAGGCCGGGGACGGCGGTCTCCCCCCAGACATCGGTCTTGATGCCGCCCATCACGTAATGGGCTCCCGGCCGCACCGGGATCGGAGATTCCACGGGGTCCACGCCGGCGAAGTCCAGGGAGAGTTGGCGGATCTGCGGGAGCCGCTCCAGGATCCGTTCCCGGCCCAGGTGGCGCAGGTCCAGCAGGATGCAGCCGTCCACGCCCCGTCCCTCGGCGATCTCCGTCCCGATCGCCAGCGAAACAGCGGCCCGCGTGGCCAGTTCCATCTGCTCCGGCGCGTAGCGCTGCATGAACCGCTCGCCGAGGGTGTTGAGCAGATAGCCGCCCTCGCCGCGCGCCCCCTCGGTGATGAGGATGCCGGTGTCCTTCAAGGTGGTCGGATGGAACTGGATGAACTCCATGTCCATGAGCGGCGCGCCCGCCCGGTAGGCCATGCTCATGCCGTCTCCCGTGTTGATCACGGCATTGGTGCTGGTGAGATAGAGCCGGCTGCAGCCGCCGGTGGCCAGAATGACGGCTTTGGCGCCGACGGCGCGCAGGCCGCCGTTCAGGATGTCCCACGCGACGACGCCCCGGCAGATGCCGTCCTCGACGATGAGGGCCGTGACGTACCATTCCTCATAGACGCGCACCTGCCGCTTCAGGAGCTGCTCGTACATCGCGTGCAGGAGCGCGTGCCCCGTGCGGTCCGCGGCATAGCAGGTGCGCGGAAAGCCGGCGCCGCCGAACGGGCGCTGCGCGATCCGCCCCTGGGCGTCGCGGCTGAAGATCACCCCCATCCGCTCCAGCTCGCGGATGTCGTCGGGCGCCTCGCGACACATCGTCTCGATGGCGTCCTGATCGCCGAGCCACAGGCCGCCCTTCGTGGTGTCGTAGGCGTGCTTCTCCCAGGAGTCGTCCGCGCCCAGGGCCGCGTTGATGCCGCCCTGCGCCGCGACGGAGTGGCTGCGCACGGGATGCACCTTGGAGATAAGGGCAACGTCGAGCCCGGCCCGACCGGCGGAATCAGACTGCGCCGCCACGGCCGCCCGCATGCCGGCCAGGCCAGTGCCGACGATCAGGATGTCATGGACGGTGTCCGGCTCTTCCTTCATGGGCGACACATGATTACCCTACCCTCCACCCTCTTGGCAAATGAATCCGACCGTGATAACCTGCGGGAATGACCATACCTGCCAGCCACTTATGATGCCGCCCTTCCCGTCCACCGACCAGTTCGTCCATCGCCACCTCGGCCCAACGGACGCCGACATCCAGGAGATGCTGGCGACCCTCGGCCTGCAGTCGCTCGACGCCCTCACCGACGCGACCGTGCCGGAAGAGATCCGGATGCGTAAACCCGTGGCGCTCGACCCGAGCATGGGCGAACACGACGCCCTCGCCAAGCTGCGCGTCCTGCACGACCGCAACCAGGTCTTCCGCTCGTTCATCGGCATGGGCTACTACGACTGCATCACCCCGCCCGTCATCCAGCGGAATATCTTGGAAGATCCCGGCTGGTACACGCAGTACACGCCCTACCAGGCGGAGATCGCGCAGGGGCGGCTGGAAGCGCTCCTGAACTACCAGACCATGGTCGCCGACCTGACCGGCCTGCCGCTCGCCAACGCGTCGCTGCTGGATGAAGGAACGGCGGCGGCCGAGGCGATGATGATGTGCCTGCGCGTCACGGGCGGCGAGAAGAAGGGCTTCTTCGTCGCGCAGGACTGCCACCCCCAGACCCTCGCCGTGATGCAGACGCGCGCCGAGCCCTTCGGGATCTCCCTGCATGTCGGCCCGGCCGAGGCGATCGATTTCCAACGGGAGGGCCTCTTCGGCGTCCTGCTGCAATACCCCGCCACGGACGGCGCCATCCGCGACTATGCCGACGTGATCGAGCGGGCCCATGCGGCCGGCGCCCTGGCGGTGGTCGCCACCGACCTGCTCGCCCTCACGTTGCTGCGCGCGCCCGGCGAGTTCGGGGCGGACATCGCGGTCGGGTCGAGCCAGCGCTTCGGGGTGCCGCTCGGCTTCGGGGGCCCTCACGCCGCGTTCCTCTCCACGAAGGACGAGTACAAGCGCCAGATGCCGGGCCGCATCGTCGGGGTGTCGAAGGACGCCGCCGGGAAGCCGGCCTACCGGATGGCGCTGCAAACCCGCGAGCAGCATATTCGCCGCGAAAAGGCGACGAGCAACATCTGCACGGCGCAGGTGCTGCTGGCTGTGATGGCCGGCATGTACGCGGTGTACCACGGCCCGGAGGGGCTGAAGCGGATCGCCCTGCGCGTGCACGGGCTGGCGGCCACGCTCGCGGAAGGATTGAGCCGGCTCGGCTGCCGCGTCGGCCACGAACCGTTCTTCGACACGATCCGCGTGCAACCGAACGCCGACCACATCCTCAAGCTGGCGAACGACCGCCGCGTCAATCTCAGGCGGTTCGACGACGGCTCGCTCGGCATCGCCCTCGACGAGATCACGACGGTCGCGGAGGTCCAGACGCTCTTCGACATCTTCGCCGCCGGGCAGCCCGTCCCCTTCACCGTGTCGGATCTGGCCGGCCAGGTGAACCTCGGCTACCCCCCGTCGCTGACGCGCTCCAGCAAGTACCTGACCCATGAAGTCTTCAACCGGTACCACTCCGAGCACGAGATGCTGCGCTACATCCACCGTCTGCAGGCGCGGGACCTCTCGCTGGTCCACTCGATGATCCCGCTGGGCTCCTGCACGATGAAGCTCAACGGCACCGCGGAGATGATCCCGGTCACCTGGAAGGGGTTCAGCCGCATCCACCCCTTCGCCCCGGCCGAGCAGACGCGCGGGTACGCGGAGCTCTTCATGCAGCTCGAGGGCTGGCTGGCGGAGCTCACGGGCTTCTCGGCGGTGTCGCTCCAGCCGAACGCCGGATCGCAGGGCGAGTACGCCGGGCTCATGGTCATCCGGGCCTATCACAAGTCCCGCGGCGACGGGCAGCGCGACGTTTGCCTGATTCCGGTGTCGGCCCACGGCACCAATCCGGCCAGCGCGGCCATGGCCGGGATGAAGGTCATCCCCGTGGCCTGCGACGATCGCGGCAACATCGATGTGGCCGACCTCGAGGCCAAGGCAAGCGCGCACCGGGATAAGCTGGCCGCGCTGATGATCACCTATCCCTCGACGCACGGCGTGTTCGAGGAGGGCGTGCGGCGCGTCTGCCGGATCGTGCACGACCACGGCGGCCAGGTCTACATGGACGGCGCCAACATGAACGCCCAGGTCGGGCTGTGCCGGCCGGGCGACATCGGGGCCGACGTATGCCACCTCAACCTGCACAAGACCTTCTGCATCCCCCACGGCGGCGGCGGGCCCGGCATGGGGCCGATCGGCGTCGCCGCGCACCTCGCGCCGTTCCTGCCGGGGCATCCGGTGACGCGTCTGGGCGGCCCGCAGTCCATCGGGCCGATCGCGGCCGCACCCTACGGCAGTCCGAGCGTCCTGACGATCTCGTGGGTCTATATCGCGCTGATGGGCAGCAACGGGCTGACCAAGGCGACCCAGGTGGCGATCCTGAACGCCAACTACATGGCCAGGCGGCTGGAGAAGCATTTCCCGGTGCTCTACACCGGCAAGCAGGGGTTCGTGGCCCACGAGTTCATCCTCGACATGCGGTCATTCAAGGAGAGCGCGGGCGTCGAAGTGATGGACGTCGCCAAGCGGCTGATGGACTACGGCTTCCATGCGCCGACGGTGTCCTGGCCGGTGCCGGGAACCCTGATGATCGAGCCGACTGAGAGTGAATCGAAGGAAGAATTGGATCGGTTCTGCGACGCGCTGATCGCGATCCGGGGGGAGATTCAGGAGATCGTCGAGGGGCGCCTGCCGCGTGACAACAACGTGCTCAAGAACGCGCCGCACACGGCCGCGGCCGTCACGGCCACGGACTGGAAGCATCCCTACAGCCGCGAGCAGGCGGCGTTCCCCGCGCCGTGGGTGTGCGACAGCAAGTTCTGGCCGGCCGTCGCGCGCATCGACGACGCCTACGGCGACCGCCACCTCGTCTGCACCTGCCCGCCGCTGGAGAGCTATTCGGGCTAGGGGACTGGCTGCTTTTCCGAAAGCTGCCTGTCCCCCTTCTGTTACGCTCTGAACACAAGGCTTGACAACAAAACAAGAAGTTAATAACATTGTTGTTAGAGTGTTCATAACGCGAGGGTTCCAATGGCAACAATTTTAAAACCCAAAATGAAGAAGCGTGCGACTTCTTTTGCGCTTTCTCCGGACCTTCTGAAAAAAGTCGACGACCTCTCAAAGGTCACAAGACGTTCCAGAAGCGAGTTGGCCGAGAAGTTCCTGGAGTTGGGGCTTGAGGCTTTCGAGAAGGAAGTGGATACCGATGCCCTGCTCTACGATGCGAGGAAGTCCGAAAAGGATGTCCTACTGCAGGACTGTGCGGAGATATTGCGACGGATTGAGAAACTTGCGAAGCGATGAAGCTCGCCGTCAAGCCTTCTGCCCGGAAGGAATTGATGGACCTCCCGGATCACATCTTGATCAAGGCATTCAAGACCATACTGGACCTGGGGGAGAATCCAAGACCGCGAGGATACGACAAGGTTGAGGGGCAAGAAGGCGTCTTTCGCGTCTGGATCGACCGGGACTATCGGATTCTATACGAGATAGATCAGGCGGCGGACAAACTGCGCATCATTGGCGTGGGCATCAAGAGCAAACACACGTACAAGTAGCAACCTTGCCTGCACCTGCCCACCAATGGAGAGCTATAGCGCCTAACGCAACGCGACGATGGCCCTTCACGTTCGAGCCGTGCAAGCAGGCAGCCCGCGTCAGCCCGGCGAAGGGCTTCGCCTGGGTACCGTTCGGCTGCTCCCGCGCGGAGTGCGAAAGCAGGACTACGCCCTCCTGAATTACTTCGACGTGTGGCTCCCATCGCTCGCTCCAAGCCGGCAGCTGCTCGCCCAGTTCAAACAATCGAAGATGTCACTACCGACCTTCTTCAGCCGCTACCGCCAGGAGATGCAGCAAACGGAGCCCCGACAGACGATCCGGTTGCTGGCCGCGATCGCCAAGCACCAGCCGATCTCCGTGTGCTGCTACTGCGAGGATGAACGCCAGTGCCATCGATCCGTGCTCCTTCAGCTCATCCGCACAGCCGGGAAATAAAACGGTGAACGCCACCTTGTCTGCACCTGCCCGCCAATGGAGAGCTACGCCTCGTAAGTCACTGCTCTCCGATATTCTCGCCGAGGATCTGCAGGTAGACGCACTGCAGGCCCACGATCGTCTTGGCGTCCTTGATGACCCCTTCGCGGACCATGGCGATGGTGCGCGCCAGCGGGAACTCCGCGATCTCCAGCACCTCGTCGTGGCCAAGGTCCTGCTTGCCCTTCTGCAGCTGCGTTGCCCTGTAAATGTGGATCACCTCGTCGGTAAAACCCGGTGTCGTGTAGGCGCTCGTGACGTGATCAAGCGCGCCGGCCTTGTAGCCGATTTCCTCCTCCAGCTCGCGAAGGGCGCACTCACGCGGGTCCTCGCCGGGATGCAGCTTGCCGGCCGGAATCTCGTAGATATAGCCCCCGACCGCGTGCCGGTACTGCCGGATCAGAATGACGGTCCGGTCGTCCTTCATCGGCACCACGGCCGCCGCGCCGGGGTGGTGAATCACTTCCAGCTCGACCGTGGCCCCGTTGGGCAACGTCACGGTTTCCAGATTCAGGTTCACGATCCGGCCCTTGTAAACGTTCTTGGTCATGCCGCGCTCACGTCCTTTTATAGAACGGCAGCTTCACCACCACGGCCGGATGCAGGCGGCCCCGGATGTCGATCTGGAACTGCGTGCCGGGCGCGGTGAACGCCGCCGGGACGTAACCCAGGCCGATCCCTTTCTGCAGGCGCGGCGAGAGATTACCGCTGGTAACGACGCCGATCTCCCGCCCGTCCGCGAGGACTTTCATGCCGTGGCGCGGCACGCCCTTCTGGAGCAGTTCGAAGGCGACCAGTCGTTTCGCCGGGCCTTTCTCCTTCTGTTCGAGCAGAGCCTGGCTGCCCACGAACTCGCCCTTTGTAAAGTCCACCGCGAAGGCCGCGCCCGCCTCCAGCGGCGTGGTCTGCTCGTCGATATCGTTGCCGTACAATAAGTATCCAACTTCCAGACGCAGCAGGTCACGCGAGCCCAGACCGCAGGCCTTGATGCCGGCCCGTTCGCCGGCCTTCATGAGGCCCTCCCACACAGCCTCGGCCTTGCGCGACGGAACGTAGAGCTCATAGCCGACCTCGCCGGTGTAACCGGTCCGCGATATGACCCCATGTACGCCCAAGACGTCGGCCTCCATGCACTGTCTCGGCTTGAGGCGGTCGGCCGCCGAGGGACAAACGGCGCGCAGGATCTCCCGGGATTGCGGCCCCTGGAGTGCGATCTGGGCCATCTCATCGCTCTCGTCGCTGAGGCGAACGTCCCCCTGGGGGGCCTTCTGGAAGAGCCATGAGACGATCTTGTCGCGGTTCGAGGCGTTGACGCAGACGAGAAATCTGGTTGGGCCCAGCCGATAGACGAAGATGTCGTCCTTGATGCCGCCGGCGGGGTTGCAGACCATCGAATACTGCGCCTCGCCAACCGCGAGCCTGGCGACGTTGTTGGTCGTGACGCGCTGGAGAAAGGCCTCGGCGTCCCGGCCTTCGGCCATCACCCGGCCCATGTGACTCACGTCGAACAGCCCTACCGCCGTCCGCACCGCCTGGTATTCCTCGACCACGCCGCCGTACTGGATCGGCATCTCCCAGCCGGCGAAGTCCACCAGTTTGCCACCCAATTGCTGATGCTGCGTGAACAATGGGGTTCGCTTCACGGTGCTTTCTCCACGGTAGGGAGCCACTCTAACAAGCCGCCGCGTAAATTGAAAGACCGCCTTGATCTCCTCCGCGCGGCTCGGTATGGTGGCGCACGATGGCTCTGACCTATCCCCAGTTGATACACCTGGCCAACGCCTTCAGCGAGTCCCAGGTCCTCCTGGCGGCGAACGACCTGGACCTCTTCACGGCCATCGGCGGAACCGGCCGCACCGCCGGCGAGATTGCGCAACGCTGCAAGGCCCACCCGGAAGGGATGCGTCTCCTCCTGAATGCCCTCGTGGGCCTGGGGCTGTTGTCGTTGCATGGGAACCGCTATCGAAATACTCCGCTCGGGCGACGATATCTGGACGGCCGGAGCCCGACCGCCATTTCGAATCTTCTGTGGCTCCTCGGCCACCACTGGCACGATTGGACGAACCTGCCCCGGGCCCTTCGCAAAGGCCGGCCAGGGTGGGGAACGGCCACGGCATCAGCCGAGTTCCGCCGGCGGTTCTCGCTCGCCATGCACGAGCGGAGCCACGTCCTCGCCGCGCCCACCGCGGCCACCCTGCGGCTCCCTCCAAACGCCAGGCGTTTTCTCGATCTCGGCGGCGGGCCCGGCTCGTACGCAATCGCCCTGGCGAAGCGCTATCCGCACTTGCAGGGCGTCGTGCTGGATCAGACCGTCACGATCGCCAAACGGCTCATTCTCCGGGAAGGGTTGGGCGCGCGCCTGAAGGCACGGGCGGGAAACATTTTCACGGCTGATCTGGGACCGGGGTACGACGCGGTCCTCGTTTCAAACGTCATCCACGTGTTCAACGAACGGGAGAACCGCACCCTGCTGAGGCGGGTCCGCGAGGCGCTGCGTCCGGGCGGGAAGGTCTTCATCGTAGAATTTTTCCTGGACGGCAGCCGCACCCGGCCGGCCAAGTCCTCCGTGTTCTCGCTGATGATGTACCTCTTCACGGCAACGGGCCGCTGCTACAGTTGGAGCGAGACGGAAGGATGGCTGAAGGCGCTGGGGTTCGGCCGCTTCAAGCGGCGCCGGGTCACGCCCGACATCGGCACGCTCGAAGCGACCAAACTGTAACTGGCGGGTGGCGGCGGATGGGCGCCCGTCTCGAGCGTAGGGCGTACAGCCGGGTTCCGGGACTTCGACGGCGAAACGCCCAGCTCGAACGGGCTATCCGCCGACAGGACCCGCCAGAATCTACGGTCTGAACGCTCCGATGCGCTCGTGGTACGCCATCACGTGCCGTTTGACGGGAATCAGCAACTGCGGCGGCAGGGGGCGCGTCTGGATCTCCGGCCCGAAGCTCACCGTCCGCTCGAACTTGCGGATGCCCAGCACGACGCCGGCGACCGCCCAGTAGAGGTTCTCGACCCACTTGGCCTTCACCACCCGCTCCAGGTACTCGTAGAGGACGGCCTGCTCGCGGATCGCGCCGCGGAACGCCTCCTTTATCTCCTGCAACAGGCGCTCTTCCTTGTCCGTCCGCCGATAGACCCCTTCCATGATATGGCTGAGGGAGATGAAATCCTGGAGGTCGAAGCGCACGTCCACATCTTTCGTCTCCCGCCTGTAGGCCGCCCAGTCCGTCGTGTAATGCAGCCGGGCCAGCAACTCGAGGAAATCCCACACCATGATCTCCTCGTACGTCTCGAACTCGCGGGAGAGGCGGACCTTCACAAATGAGCGGTTGTCGTACGTGTGCCACGGGAAGTAGTAGGTATTGGCGAGTTCCAACAAGCGTCCGGAGGAGTCGCGTTTGGGATTCTTATATTGCCACTCCTCCGGCACGACCAGGCCCTCTTGGGCCAAGCGCGCCTTGTAAAGCGGCATGAAGGTGTCGAAGAAGGGGCCGCCGGTTTCCTCCAGCGGCGTCGAGGCGAGGCTGCCGATTCCCAGCGTCAGCCGCGCGAACTTCATCCGCGTGTAGCCATCCGGGTTCACGACGAAGTTGAACCCGCCCCAGGGGCCGATGTCCAGGAAGGTCTCGATGCCCTGGGCGTCGAGCCTGTCTTCCGCCTCGCGCGCGACGCCGCGCCACAGGTGAATCAGGCTTCCGATGTGGACGTGCTTGTCGCGAAACAGCGGGGGCCATGTGGTGTCGGGCTCAGGCTTGATCCGGGCCCGCAACTTGACCAACTCCCACTCCACCGCATGCGCGAGGGTGCCGGAGCCGTAGCGGACCTTGCGCAGATAGTCCTCGCACTGGGAACGGACGAGCTGCCAGAGATCGGGCGTGTCCGGCGCACCCTCCACGGCATCCGCAATCACCCCGGCAAGGGGGTGGAGCGCCGCCGGAGCGGCGGCCTGCACGAGGCCGCTGATCGTGGATCGGAAATGCCGGAACGCTCGCGCTGGACGCGTCACGCAAGGATTATAGGACAACGGGATCACGAACGGAAGGCGGGATTGGAGTCGAACAGCAGCTATAAGCCTTGCCCATTGAATTCCCGATGGAGCGTGGTGGAGAGGAACCAGAGCGAGCCCAACCCTTTCTCGTGATTGAAACTCAGCACCACGATAGACTCAAAGCCCAACCACTCCGCCCGGGCGGTCATCTTGCGCTCGCCGGACGTCAGGCGGCCGTACCGTTCTTCCATCAGCTGCAGCAGCTTTTCACGATTCGCAAATCCCTCATAGCTCAATTGCACGCTCTCCAACTGATTATCGACGAAGCGGCAGCGGATCCGGCTGGGGGACACGCCGTTCAGGGCGATCCCCACGGTTGAACGGTCGTAGAGGTCCACCGGCTTCCCGGAATAGGTGGTCCCCTGTCCTTTGACGAACCTGAGCTGGGGACAATCCCCGGGAGAGTCCCCCCAGTGATTGCCGCGGAACCCGCTGGGTTCGTCGTGAATCAGCACGGACCATGCGGGCGGGCTTGCGAGTTCGAGGTATAGGAAGCAAAAAACGAGGACAAGCGAGAGCAGCTTCGCCGTAGGTTTCATGCCTCTCCTTTTGGATGCGCCTTCAGCTCGGTACCGTGGATTGCCTTTTCCGCGCCCGGGGCGCGAACGGCGAGGGGTGTTCCGCTCGATTCGTCAGGATGGTCGGGTCCTGAATTTCTCCGCACGTGATACAGCGCCACCCTGCAAAGCGCACCGCCCCGGTATCGTCCCGCATATCCTCAAACACCTCTTCCACCATGAAGCCCATGCAGCGTCGGCATTCCATCCAGGCCTCCCCGGGCGAGACGACAGGACGGGAGGGGCGTTCCCGCCCCTCCCGTCCCCCTGGGCCTTTACAGCCAGGTCACGCGTTCTGCCGGCCGGATGTAGATCGGCTCCTCCACCTGGATGCGCACCGTCTCCTTGCCCGACTTGTTGAACGCCAGCACCGTGTCGTTGTAC
>Ga0137796_10000288_pt1 | contig 32560 bp, 22 predicted proteins | sample OV2TP3_FD_97704 | JGI IMG/M metagenome (GOLD analysis project Ga0137796, IMG submission 97704) | reverse complement strand
ACCTGCTTTTGCAGCCTTTCGAGGATGCCTTTATGCTCCCCAAGCCCCGCCCTTATTGGCTTCCCAGGACGGCTGCGAAAGGTCTATAATGAGACAATATCCCTATACATTTATGAAAGCCGATATGCTATCACTCTTCAAGGGTCCAGGAGTCGTTGACCATTTTGCCGAGGCGCATAGAATTGTCTTACGTTGTGGAGATACTTTGCAGTTTCTTCAGACAGTTCCCGACGAAACGGCAAAACTTATTATAACTTCTCCACCGTACAATCTTGGCAAGGAATACGAGAGTAAAACTCGGATTCAGTCTTATCTGAAATCACAAGAAGAAGTAATCAACGAGCTTGTACGAAAATTAAGACCTGACGGCAGCATCTGCTGGCAAGTCGGCAACTTTGTTGAAAACTCAGAAGTTTTTCCATTGGATATTTTTTATTATGAGATTTTTAAGAAACAGGGGTTGAAACTTCGTAATCGTATCATCTGGCGTTTCAATCACGGCTTACACGCCAGCAAGCGTTTTTCTGGACGTTACGAGACCATTCTCTGGTTTACCAAGTCTGATACTTACACCTACAACCTTGATTCTGTTCGTGTCCCCTCAAAATATCCGGGTAAAAGACATTTCAAGGGTCCTAAACGTGGGTTGCCTTCCGGTAATCCGCTTGGTAAGAATCCCTCTGATGTTTGGGAGTTTGTCGCTCAGGAGTGGGATAGAGAACTTTGGGATATTCCAAATGTTAAAGCCAACCACCCTGAAAAGACAGTCCATCCTTGTCAGTATCCAATTGAACTTGTAGAGCGTTGTGTACTGGCCTTGTCGGAAGAGGATGATTGGGTCCTTGATCCCTATTGTGGAGTCGGTTCCGCTCTCATCGCTGCGCTTAAGCATAACCGAAAAGCCATGGGAGTTGATAAAGAGGCGGAATACATCTCAATCGCTAAACAGAGAGTTGAAGCCTTCTATGCAGGCCAGCTAAAAATCAGACCTCTGGGGAAACCTGTCTACGAGCCGACCGGACGCGAGAAGGTGTCACAAGTTCCCCCGGAGTGGACAGTGAAACAGGAGTCGTAGGAAATGTTCTGTTGAGCTTCCGACCAAAAAGAAAGGGAGAGTGCTGATGAGAGTCGCAGGGGTGTATTCCTTCAAAGGTGGCAGAGAGGTTATTCAGTCAAAGTTTGGCGCTGAGTTACAGGAGATCAAGCAAATTATCGCCGCGGTGGACAGCGCAGAACATAAGACCAAAGTCAGCAGAGAAAAAACCATGCCCGGCAGAATGTTGTATAAGCCGGGGGCTCTGAACAAAGCTTTCAAGAGAGAGTTCGAGACTCGAAACTGGCAGAAACATAAGGTCCACTGTGAGTACCCAACCCAATATTACAAGTCTGATTATCGGTCTTCCGCCTCATCCAAGGGCGCTTTCCGAGAGATGGACTTTGTAAAAAGTCGAGTTGGTGTGGAAGTTCAGTTCGGAAAATATGCCTTCATGGTCTACAATGTCTGTGCCAAGATGACCATATTCCACAAAATGAACGTGATTGACGTGGGAGTCGAGATTGTGCCGGTGAAAGGCTTCGCAGATGAAATGTCAACGGGTGTTTCTTTCTTTGAGCAGTTCGTATGGGATTTGGAGCAACGAGGGGTTGCGGATATAGATATTCCGGTCCTGATATTGGGGATCACAGGATAGGTGTTCCGATCTTCATGAGGTGGTATCAATAGAGAGCAGCCGCATCAGCAAGTCTGACGGCTGCTTTTCTTTTTGGATTTGCCGCTTGACACCGGGAGGGGTGTTTGCTATACTCAGACACCATAAGGGGAAATGCCCGCACGGCATCCCGCTCCTGGACCTCGCGAAGGCCGAGGGGCCGGAGGCCGCGCCGGTGGTGGAGTTCCTTCAGGGTTCAAAGTGTTCTTGAAACTGAAAAAACAGACCGCGGGTCCTCGCCGGCTCACGGATCGGCCCGAGCCGCTGACCTTCACGGTCAACGGCCAGGAGGTTGTGGCGTACCAGGGGGAGACCGTAGGGGCGGTCCTGGCGGCGCTGGGGCAGCGGGCGGTGCGGCTGAGCGAGAAATACGGCGCTCCGCGCGGCCTGTTCTGCGGGATGGGGGTCTGCCAGGAGTGCCGGGTGACCGTGGACGGGGTCTCGAACGTGCGGGCGTGCATGACCCCTGTGTCGCTCGGCATGCGGGTGGAGCTTCCAGGAGTAGAAGGGCCTCCGCATGGATAAGTCTTACGATCTGGTCATCGTGGGCGCGGGGCCGGCAGGTGTCGCGGCGGCGATCACAGCGGCGCGATACGGCCTGTCCGTGGGCCTGATCGACGAGTACCCGGAGCCGGGGGGGCAGTACTTTCGTCCGGTCCCGGTGGCGTTCCGGCAGTCCGGCCCCCACGACGACGACCCCCGGCGCACGGTCCTGGAGGAGATCCGAGAATTAGACGTGGACCTCCGGATGGGGACGGCGGCCTGGGGCCTGTTCCCGGAGCGCCGGGTGGCGCTGTTGGACGGGTCTTTCCTTCAGGGGCGAGCTGTTCTGGTGGCCACCGGGGCCTACGAGCGGAGCCTGGGATTCCCCGGCTGGACGCTGCCGGGCGTGATGAGCGCGGGGGGGATCCAGCTCCTGGTCAAGAGCCATCGGGTCCTGCCGGGCCGGCGCGTGCTCCTGTCCGGGTGCGGTCCCTTTCTGCTGCCGGTGGCAGCGGACCTGCTGACGGCGGGCGCAGAGGTGGTGGCGGTCCTGGAGGCCGTGCCCTGGAGCCGCACCCTCGGGTTCGGGGTTCACGCGCTGGCCAGCGCCGACCGGCGGCGGCAGGCGAGGGGCTTTCTCGCGACCCTGCTGAGGCATCGGGTCCCCTACGTGCACGGGGCCTCCATCGTGGAGGCGATGGGGGAGGGGGGCGTGCGGCGTGCGCGGTGGGCGCGGCTCGACGCGCTCGGGTACCCCCTGCCAGGGACGGAGCGGGAGGCCGAGGTGGACCTGGTGGGGGTCGGGTTCGGGTTCATCCCCGCGATCGAGCTTCTGGACACGGCGGACGCGGAGCTGGTCTACGACGCGGACCGGGGGGGGTGGGTCCCCGCGCTCACGGAGGCGCTGGAGACGAGTGTGCCGGGGCTGTTCGCAGCCGGGGAGACGGCGGGCATCGGGGGCGTGGACCTGGCCCTGGTCGAGGGGCGCATCGTGGGCCTGGAGGTGGCGCGGCGGCTTGGACAGTCTGTGCCGGAGGAGGAGATGGCAGGGCTTCACGCGGAGCGCCGGCGTCTGCTCGCGTTTGCCTCGGCCCTGAACCGGACGTTTGCGCCTCCGCCGGGGCTGACCTCTCTGCTGCGGGAGGATGTGACGGTCTGCCGGTGCGACGAATCCACGGCCGCGGAGGTGGTCCGGGTGATCGACCGGGGGTGCCGTCACGTGGACAGCCTGAAGTGCGAGGTCCGCATCGGGATGGGGTCCTGCCAGGGCCGGCTCTGCGCCCCGCTGTGCGCGGACCTGATCGTCCGGAGGACCGGGCTGAGCCGGGAGGCGGCGGGCCGGCTGCACCTCCGCCCGCCTGTGAGGCCGGTCCCGGTCACGACGCTGATGAGCATGCCATGACGCACTCCTCCGACGTGATCCTCCTCGGGGGCGGCATCGTGGGGGCGGCCTGCGCCTTCTACCTGGCCCGCGAGGGGGTCCGGGTCACCACGCTGGAGGCGGGGCGGCTGATCGCCGGGACCTCCAGGGCCTGCGACGGGCTCCTGCTCCTGTGGGACAAGGTCAACGACCCGGAGTTCGAGCTGGCCCGCCGGTCCGTGCAGCTCTGGCGGGACCTGTCCGGGGAGCTGGGGGAGGCGTCGGACGATGCCCTGGAGTTCACGGTCTCCGGGTGTCTGGCCCTGGCAAAGGACGCGGCGCAGCGGGAGGCGATGGAGGCCATCCGCGCCAAGATGGTCCGGTGGGGCATCCCGTCGGAGGTGGAGTGGCTGGAGCCGGAGGAGATCCCCCGGCTGGAACCGAACGTGGCGCGGGACCTGGCGGGGGCGCTCTATTTCCCGAACGACCTGATGGTGGACGCCCGGCGGGCGACGATGACGCTCCACCGCCGGGGCGTGGACGCCGGGGCGCGGCTGCTGGACGGACTGGGGGACCTGCGGGTGATCGCGGAGGGGGGCGCGGTGAAGGGGGTGGCCGGGCGGGACGGGGAGTACCGGGCCGGCTGTGTGGTGGTGGCCGCCGGGGCGTGGACGCCGCTGGTCCTGAGGCCGCTCGGCATAGAGGTCGGCATCCGGCCCCGCAAGGGGCACATCCTGGTCGTGGAGAAGGGGCCGCAGCTCTTCCGCATCCCGCTGATGGACACGGGCTACGTGGCGACCGTGGAGAGCCGGGCCGAGGACCTCCAGGTCGGGCTGATCCTGGAGGGGACGATGCACGGCTCGGTCCTGGTGGGGGCCTCCCGCGAGTACGTGGGGTATGACCGGAGCATCAATCCGGTGGCCATCGCCCGGCTGGCCAGGAACATGGTTCGCTTCCTGCCCGCCCTGTCGCAACGGCGGATCATCCGCACGTACGCGGGGCTTCGTCCGGCCAGCGACGACCGGAGGCCGTTCATCGGGCCGCACGGCGCGTACCGGGGGCTCTACGTGGCCGCCGGGCACGAGGGGGCGGGCATCACGCTGTCGCTGGCGACCGGGAGAATGATCGCGGACATGATCACGGGGCGGGAGACGTTTATGGACCCCACGCCGTTTGATCCAGCGAGGTGAGTATGATCGACGTGTTCATCGCCTTTGACGTGGAGGACCCGGTCCATCCGGAGTCGGACGACGCGGTTATGCGTCTGGCGCGGGACCTGGCGGATGTGGGGGCGCCGGGGTGCTTCTTCCTGGTGGGGGAGAAGGCGCGGCTGTTCCGGGAGCGGGGGCGGCGGGACGTGATCGAGGCCCTGTCGGCGCACGAGATCGACTACCACGGAAACTACTGGTTCGAGTTCCCGGAGCTGGCGATGGTCTACGGGGAGCGGCTGGCGTGGGATGAGGGGGTGCAGAAGGCGCTGTCCGTCGAGTTGCAGGGCCTGCATCAGGTGGCGGAGATCATGGGGCAGTTCCCGACGGCCTGGGTGCAGCACCAGGGGAACACGAGCCCCCAGACGGCTTATGCCCTGCGGCAGGCCGGGGTGAGGTACTGGAACGGGGGGTTCGGGGGGGCGAGCGAGCCGCTGTGGGTGATGGACATCTTTGCGGTGCCCCGCGCGGGGCACGGGTTGTCCATTCAGGGGCGCTGGGGCGGGTTTCAGTTCGATCCGCTGAATCCGGGCCGGACGCCGCCGGTCTGCAACCCGGACGGGGAGTTCGAGGCGTTCCAGCGCGACTTCGAGGCCATGGCCGCCAGGAACCCGACGCACGTCGTCTGCCTGGGGCACCCCACCTGCTGGGTCGCGGCGGAGTGGTGGGGGTGGTATGACTGGGGCGGGGTCTTCCGGCAGCGGCCCGGAGAGGCCCCGTATCCCCGCGGCCGGCGCTTCGAGCGCGTGCCGCTCCGGTCGCCAGAGGATAGCGAGGCGCACTTTCAGTGGACGAAGCGGGCGGCCCGATGGCTGGTCTCGCGGAGGGACGTGCGCGTGACGACCTTCGGGCAGGTGGCGCGGGAGCAGGGGGAGTCTCACGGGCAGTGGCTCTCCCGCGCGGACCTGAAGGCGGTGGCCGCAAGCCTCAGCGAGAAGCTCGACTGCGTGAAGGTGAGAGAGGTGGCCCTCTCGGCGGCGGACGCCCTGTATGTCCTGGCCCACGCGGCGACGTTTCTGCTGGAGAACCATCGCGTCCCGGACGCGGTCCAGGTGATGCGGGTCCTGGGGCCGGTGGCGCCGGTCTTTCGGCCCGCCGGCGCGGTGACGCTGAAACGCCAGAACCTGCTCGTGGCCGCGCGGGACACGTATCACCAGATTCTGGACACGGGCCGGCTGCCGGCGGCGATCAAGGCGCACCACGTGGAGATGGGTCCGGCGGAGCTGGCGCGGGCATTGGGCATCGCGTGGACGCGGCTGGAGGAGACGGGGGCGCTGCCGGAGCAGGTGGAGACGCCGGAGGGGCCGGGACTGCCCGCTGCCGCGGAGGGGCCGTTCTTCCGGCAGCCGCGCGTGAACTCGACGAACGCGCCCCCAGGCTTCAGGACCGAGCGCATCCCGGAGCTGGTGCGGTTGCAGTCGTGGAGTTGCAGGCCGGCGAGACGTGAAAAGACGTGAGACGGCAGACGTGAGACGTGAAACGACCTCACCCTCCCCCAAGTCTGTGGATAAGGCCCTTGAAACCCCCTCCCTCTCCGTATACGGAGAGAGGGCGGCGGGTCGCGACCTCATGGGAGCGACAGGTCGGGTGGGGGGTATGGGGGTGGGTGAGGTCCGTTTACTGCGGAACTTTCAGGGGGCATGGGGTGTCTAAAGGAACAAGGTTGGGGGGCGAAGGGGTGGAGGGAGGAGAGACCGCGTGAAGTAACGCCCTTGCATCGGGTTCGTTTCAGGAGGTCGGGCAGGAGGGCCTGAAATGAAAAAGGCGGCGACAAACAAACAAACGCTCTAAAGGCGTGGTGTGAGGAGGTCCGTCTGCGCGCCCCTCCCCTCCTGTGAACGGAGGGAAGGGGACGAGGCAGAGGGGCCTTTTCTTTTGGGTGAGGAGGTCAGGCCGGTGTGACGGTGTGAGATTTGAAGGGGGGGACTCGATATGTTACAGGCGCGCGTTCTCGTCGCGGACGACAATCGAGAATTCTGTGATCTTTTTCAGAATATGCTCCTCAAGGCAGAGCCGTCGTGGGTTGTGGAGGTCGCCGGAGATGGGTGCGAGGCCCTGGCGATGCTCTGCAAGGGGCGTTTTGACGTGGCCGTTCTGGACCTGGTTATGCCACACCTGAACGGCATCGAGGTCCTGGAGGCAGCCCGAAAGGAGGACATTTCCACTGAGGTGATCATCCTGACCGGATACGGCACCATAGAATGGGCCGTTGAAGCGATGAAGGCGGGCGCACGGGAGTTCATCCCGAAGACTATCCTGCCGCTCGACCTCATCCCCATCATCCGTAACGCGCTTGAAGACCGCCGCAGGGTGCGTGCGCAAAGCCTTCCGCCCCACGCCCTTGCGGATTGGCTGGACGCCTATCTGAGAGACCATGCCTTTGAGCGTTCACTGAAGTTCGGCGATCTGTGCAAACACTTCGGGATTTCATCCGCCTATGCCTCCAGGCTGTTTCATGAGCATATCGGGGAGCCTTATCATACGCGCCTGGCCTCTTATCGGGTGCAGAAGGCCAAATACCTCATAGAAACCACCGATGACCTACTGTACCAAATTGCAGACCAGTGCGGTTTCAGGAAACACCGCTGGCTCACCAGGGCGTTTTATAAGCAGGAGGGGATGCTACCCAGGACCTACCGCAAGATTTGTAGAGAAAAGCGCACAAAGTAGAGAAAAGCGCACATTTTTGGGGTTGCAAGGGATGAAGGCAGGGTCTATTTTATAGGGTGGTAAAGTATGAGAATACACCACCGATTTCAGGTGAAAGAATCTATAATCTGAATTCACAAGGGGTCTTGTAAATCGCAAACAGGTCGGAAATTGAATGGTTCTGTCAGGGAGGTTACTTATGAAGAAGTTAGGCGGCTGGCGTGGATATGCTGTCACATTTGTGATGATTGCCCTAACGGCAACTGTGGGTATTGCTCCGGAAACTTGGGCCCTCGATTGTGATGCATATTGGTGGTTTATCTGCTGGTCTTACCCCTGTAGCACTACCTGTAACGATTATGTCAATTCGTGTGGGAATGCTGTATGTCTAACCCGATGGAACTGCACACAAAATGGGGCCAGCCTCCACGATTCTTGGGATTGGGGCGGGGGTTGGTGTTGTGCGTGCCTGATAGAGTGTCACGGGGTGGATGACTGTGTAGAGAGTTGTCCTGGCCCTCTTAATGATGGACCATGCTGGGATAGCTTTCCTGATCCTCCTTCGCAGTGTAGCGGCGGCTGCTGGTGACGACTTTGTTGGTTAAGTGAAGATTTCTGACTGATATGACCAAGAATCAATTCCTGTTGATAGGGCTTCTAAGCTTTTTTCTCTATGGCCACGGATTAAACCATGCTTTTGGTCATGAACCGGGTCTGAGCATGATCATTTATAGAGTCGAACATCCTCCAAAGATCGACGGAAGATTAAATGACGTGGCCTGGACATCGGCGTCCAGAGTTGAGTTGACACGAACCCCAAGAGATGAGAAGCTAAGCGGGGGTCTCCGGACTTACGTCATGGCGGTTTATGATAACGCGAACGTTTACTTTGCATTTTTAAACGAGGATTCCCATACAGGCAATCTTCAATCGACTCTTTCAGAGCACGATAGAGACGTTTGCAATGAAGACTGTGTCTCTGTCTCTCTCGAGCCAGGAAATACTGGAAAAGGTCCCCTGTTTTACGTTGCGATGAATCCAGGTAACACTACTCGTGATGTATGGTTACCTTCTAAGGAGCTTAGAGAGAGGATACAAAACCACGAAATTCCACCCGAACTATTTCCCATTGCTCTGGCCTATACGAAAGGCATTGATTGGGAACCAAAGGGGCTCCGAACAGCAACACAAGTTAACAAGACTTCCTGGACCGTTGAGATAAAGATCTCATTCGAGGACCTGTTTCTGTCGGACGCGCCGGTCAATCAGACATGGGGAGGAAATTTCATAGGACATGCGGTGGGGTGGGGAGACGCCTGGAAGACGTGGAGCAGACCTAGAGGGGGTTTTGCCACTAATTCGGAGGAGTTCGGCGATCTGATTTTTGAGAAGTAACAGGGATCGTGAGATGACGCGAGGGAGGGTGAAAGAGAATGAGAACGGCTTTATGGCAACAGCCACTCAGAAGGTCGTGGATGTACCTTCTCTGCGTGTATATCTCGACCGTATGCGGATGCAGCCGTCTCTCTGCAACGAGAGACTCCATGCCGGCGGCGGAGATTCTGGCCGAATTCCGTGGAGGAGAAATCCGCGAAAGCGACCTGCCCCGCGCGGAAATCTTTAAAGCCGAATATGCTCTATACCAGACAAAACTGGCCCGGATCAACGAAGCCATTGAGAAGAAGTTCCTGGAACATGCGGCCCAAAAGCGTGGGATGTCTGTGGAGGAGTTTCTTAAACGGGAGGTAACATCTCATGTCTCAATCACGGACGAGGAGGTGAAGAAAGAGCACCTCAAGTTCGTGGAATCTGTTAAAGATAATCCGAGGTTCAAGAACCTGTCTGAACAGGAAAAGGAGGAGAAAGCCCTGGCCAGGTTGGGACTGAAACCAAACTTCGGCAAATCTTTTGAAGTCCTCGTGAAAGAAAAGTTTCGAGGCCTCATCTCGAAACGAAGAGAAAGAGAAGAGGTCCAACGGCTGATCAAAGCATCTGGCTTGAAGTTTTATCTCACGGAGCCGGAGCCGCCGGTTTACGATATTCCCACTGACGGACATCCAACATTGGGTCCGGCTAAAGCCCCGGTAACCCTTGTAGTATTCAGCGATTTTCAGTGTCCATTCTGCGCGAAGGCCGCGCCAGCCCTAAAAAAATTAATAGACACCTATCCGGGAAAGGTCCGCCTGGTCTTCCGGAACTATCCATTGCCCATGCACAAAGATGCGCAAAGGGCTGCTGAGACAGCGGTGCACGCTCACGAACAGGGGAAGTTCTGGGAGTATCACGACCTCCTGTTTGCGGACCAAAACAATCTGGAAGCAGGAGACCTGAAACGATATGCCGCACGCCTGGGGTTGGACGTGAGGCAGTTCGATCAGGCGTTACGGTCCCGAAAGTACGAAGTGAAGGTCAAAAGTGACATAGAGGAAGGCTCCAAGTACAGGATTGCAGGCACGCCTGCGATCTACATCAATGGCCAGCCTCGACGGCCCAGGACAGGCGACTACTTTGCGGACCTCTCCCCTTATGTTGAAAAGGCGCTTCAGGATGGGAAGGTCACTCAAAAGGTTGCTCCAGTGAGTCCATCCGGCGTCCTGGCGGAGATTGATGGTATTCCCATCACCGAGGAAGACTTACCCCAAGGGGCTTTTTACGAGCAGGAGGAACGGCTCTATCAGGCGCGGCTGGAGCAGACCAAGAAACTCCTGGAGCAGAGGTTGGTGGCGTTGGCCGCCCAAAAGCGAGGCATCTCCCCGGACTCACTGTTGTATCACCGGGAGATCGACACGACGCCTATGCCTCAGGAACTGAAGACGCAGTATGAGGCGTTCCAGGGGTACGTGTCGGGAAATCCAAGGCTGATGCACATGGGGGAGGAGGAACGGAAAAAGGAGATTTTAAAGCTCCTCAAGATTGACTCATCCCCCTCCAGGACGTTCGAAGACGCGGTGATGCAGAAGCTGTCAGAGATCGTTCGCAGACGGAAGCTGGAGCAGGGCAGGCCGGGGCTGATGACCAGACTCATGGGGGAGTTCAAAGGGAGAATCTACCTGGAAGAGCCCAGGCCACCCGTGTACGACATCGCCACAAATGGCTATCCGGCATTGGGTTCTGAACGGGCTTCGGTGACCATTGTAGAGTTTGCCGATTTTCAATGCCCATTCTGCCAGCAGGCCGTCCAGACGCTTAATCAGGTGGTGGCTCGCTACGCCGATAGGGTCCGCGTGGTGTTCCGCCACTTTCCGTTGCCGTCTCACACCTACGCGCAAAAGGCTCACGAGGCGGCGGAGTGCGCGAATGAACAGGGGAAGTTCTGGGCGTATCACGACTTCTTGTTTGCCAATCAGGGCGCGCTGGGCGTGGAAGACCTCAAGAGATACGCAGCCAGCCTGGGACTGGATACTGACCGGTTCAATCAATGCCTGAATACAGGCAAGTATGCAGAGAAGGTGAAGAAGGATGTCGAAGATGGGACGAAATACCATGTCCGTGGAACGCCCACCTTCTTCATCAACGGCACGCCACAGAGGATTCAAACGTTTGAGCAGTTCGCGTGGCACATTACCGGCGGGAAAGAGGGGAAACCTGTGCCTTCCGCGCTTCTGGCCGCAGCCGGAGGCGGGTGACAGTAGAGGCATGAGCGAGTCCGTGAGGCTCGCACCAAGAACAATAAATGCAACAGTTGAAGAAGGAAAAATGCAATGAAAAAAACATGCACATTTCAAGGTGCATCCCCCATTGGCGCTTTCTGGTGTCCTGGCGGTTGCCTGTTGTTCCTGGCGTTTTTTGTTTTTGTTAGCCATGCCCTGGCTGTGGACAACGTCTGGACGAAGATCGGTCCCTACGGGGGCGTTGTCTCCACCATCGCCGTCGATCCCTCGAACCCGCACGTCGTCTATGCGGGCGTTGGGACCGGGGTATTCAAGAGCACTAACGGGGGGGAGAGCTGGACATCTATCCCGCTGTCAACCAGTTCTACCAGCACGATAACTGTTGACCTCACAAATCCCCAGATCATCTATGTCGGCGGGTCTAAGATTTTTAAGAGCGTCAACGGCGGACTCTCCTGGTCTGAGATCAACGTCGGGTTGTCGAGCACCGAGGGCATTTCAAAGCTTGTAATCGCCCCATCGAATCCTCAAACGCTCTATATCTCTACCTCCAAAGGCGCCTACAGGAGCACAAACGGTGGGGAGGCCTGGGCCCTGATCAACACTAACAGCAGAGGGATGGCTATCGACCCCTCAAACTCCCAGACCCTGTACGTGGGAGGCAGCAGCGACATCCTGCTTAAGACTACGGATGGAGGAACTACCTGGACGAGTCTCAATCTGGGTCTTACCAAGGGGTTTGCTATGATGGTCGCGGTTGACCCCTCAAATCCCCAGACCCTGTATGTGGGAACGGATAAGTATGGCGTACTCAAAAGCACGGATGGAGGCGGTTCCTGGACACCTATCAACACAGGTCTAACAGATCTTGGAATTCTTGGAATTCGCTCCATTGTGATTGATCCATCTCGTCCTCAAACCCTCTACATCGGGACGGGCGTCGCAGGGGTATACAAGAGCGCTGATGGAGGGGCTTCATGGACGCCTGCCGGTTCAAGTCCAGGCGGCAAGGTGTCCATCCAAAGGCTTGCAGTAGCCCCGTCTAACCCTCAGACGATCTACGGAGGCTCATCGGATGGCATGTTCAAGAGCATGGATGGAGGAGTTTCTTGGACACCGATCAATGGCGGAATCGCGACCTCTACCGTCTGGGGCTTGACAAAAGGCTCATCGAATCCCCAGACCCTGTATGCCGCAACAGGCGGGGGCTTTTGCATCACAAAGGACGGGGGGACCACCTGGACGAAGGCCAGCGCGGATGCGTCAAACCCGTCAGCGTCGTCCATTCAGGCGTTGACCCTGGCGGTGGACCCGACGAACCCTCAAACAGTCTATTTCGAGTCGGGACCTCTGTACAAAAGTACGGATGGGGGGACCACCTGGACTCGTATCTGGAGCCCCACCAACCTTCAGACCACCGAATGGCGCACTGACATTCGCGCCATCGCCGTTGATCCCTCGAACCCTCAGACGATCTACCTGGGGATGGCGGCGGGTGCCAGCCTGGTGGAGCGCAGGGTGCTCAAGACCACGGATGGTGGAAAGACCTGGACCCCTGTGGATTCAGGTCTGCCTTCCAAAATCTACGTCCAATCCATAGAGATCGACCCCTCGAATCCCCGAACCCTCTATCTGGCAGGCAGTGATGGGGTCTTCAAGAGCACAGACGGAGGAGCTTCATGGGCTATCCTCAGTAATATGCCCGCAGAGGCCGGAACGTCACTTCGTGTCCTTGTCGTCGATCCGAAAAACCCTCGGACGAGCTATGCGGGAGGGCGCAGCGTTTACAAGAGCACGGACGGAGGGACCTCATGGACGACCCTCAACTCGGGGCTGACAACTAAAGGCATCAGCTCTCTCACAGTGGACCCCGCGAATCCGCAGGTCGTGTATGCCGGGACATCGGACGCAGGGGTATACCGGAGCATCGATGGAGGGACGTCCTGGACGAATTTCAGCACAGGGCTACCTTCGTCGGCTGTTTTGGCGCTTTCGGTGGACCCGGTAAATCAGGTGGTTTATGCCGGTACAAATGGAGGGAGTGTATTTGCGGTCAATGTATCAAGCACCAAAAGCCTGTTCGTGACAGACTTTGACGCCGACGGGGCGGTAGACCTGAAGGACTTCTTCCAGTTTGCCCTAATTTTCGGAAAGAAAAAAGGCGATGCGGGGTTTGACGCGAGGTTCGATTTGGATGGGGATGGGGTAGTCGATTTCAGCGACTTCTTCATCTTTGTGGCGGACTTCGGCAAGAGTGCGAGGCTTGCCAAAGCAGCCTCCTCCATGCCGGGCATCAACGACCACGCGAGCCTGGCCTTGTCAACCGTCGAATCCGGCGCAGAGATGACAGCCCGGATTTCGGGGGCGAACCTGTCGCAACTGCGAGGGTTCAGCATGGTGGTGAGCTACGATCCGTCGGCGCTCACGTTCATGAGGGCAGAACGGCCGGTAGACGCCCTGTTGAGCCAGGGAGGGACCACGCCGCTGTTCCTGGCGCGGGAGGTGGCGCCGGGGAGGGTGATCGTCGCGGACGTTATTGCGGGGAGCGGGACGGCCTCCGGAGACGGAGACCTCGCCGACCTGATCTTCCGACCGATCCGTTCAGAGGCGGGAGTTGTGAATGTGGACCTGGCGCAGGTACTCGATGGAACAGGCGGGGTCAATACGCTGTCGGTGGTGTCTCATCCTACACCTTCGACTTATACGCTGTCGCAAAACTATCCCAACCCCTTCAACCCGGTCACTCAAATTCGCTTCGGGCTGCCGCGAGGTGAAAGAGTGCGGATAGACATCTACAACATCCACGGCCAGAGAGTGCGCCATCTGGTGGACGCGGACTACCAGGCGGGCTATCACGTGGCGCAGTGGGACAGCCGGGACGACGCCGGGAAGAATGTGGCCAGCGGACTGTATCTCTACCGTTTCACAGCAGGCGCATTTACGCAGACGCAGAAAATGCTCTTGTTGAAATAAGAGTGCATTGCGTTCGTCATCGGAGATACTCCGTGATCGCAGCGTCTCGTCGCCTATCCCCTGTCTTTCTTTTTCTGCTTCGCCTGCTCCTGGGGGGCACGCTCTTGTGGGCCGGGCTGGTCAAAATCCCCGAGCCCGGCCTGTTCGCGCAGACGGTGCGGGCCTACGAAGTCCTCCCTCTTGAATTAGTCAACCCCTTTGCCATCGTCGTCCCCTGGATCGAGGTAATAGCCGGAATTTGTCTGGTCCTGGGGTTCTGGACGCGGAGCAGCGCCCTTGCTGCTCTGTTTCTACTGCTCTCATTTGCCGTGGCCCTCAGCGTCAATCTCTATCGGGGCGCAGACCTCTCCTGCGGCTGCTTCGGCCTGAATGGCGCCGGCGGCTCCCTCCATACCGCCTTGATCCGGGATGTTCTCCTGATCGCAGGGGCGTCCCTCCTCGTCCTCGTTCGCAACATTCCCTTCTCTCTGGACAACTTCCTGCATCGGCGTCAGGCTGTTCCTGACAACGCATACCCAAAACCCATGAGTCCGCTTCAGCGGACTTCTTATAGGTAGCAGGGGAGGGAACGCGACCTCATGGGAGCGTTAGGCGGATGGGGAATTCATTCCCGCGCCTGCATGCGGCAATAAATATCCCCTCCCTCTCCCGTGGGAGAGGGAGGGGACGATAAGGGACTTTCCCCTTGGTTAGGTGCGAACCGCAAGCGCATGTGCGTAGAGTTTTTGTTCGCTATCTCCGCAAGCAGATCGTAGAGTTTTCGACCTTGGTAACCGCAACAGAACATAGGATTTTAGGCGCTAAACGCCAAAAACCTCTACGATGCGCTTGCGGTTCCAGACCATGTAAACCTCTACGATGAACTTGCGGAAAAATCTCCACGATCCGCTTGCGGCCCGCAGTTAGGGGAGGGTGAGGTCTAGCACTTCGACCATCCGCAGTTGCGGCAGACGAGGCAGCCGGTCTCGTGGGTGACGGAGGACCCGCACTCCGGGCAGGTGACCAGGGGGCGGACGCCGGTCAGAGGGGCGTTTGCGTCGCCCCCATTCCCCAGAACGGGGGCCTGTTTCACAGGCTCACCGTTTTTTTTTTCGTCCTCCATCTGCTGCGGGGTCTTTCCCTCCCGCATGTCGAGGTGGTTCTCCAGGGCCTTGCCGATGGCGTCGGGCGTGGAGAGGATGAGCTGGCCGTTCTCCCAGACGGGGGAGGGGCCGGAGATGCCCTTGAGCTCCTTCACGACCTCGCGCGGGTCGATGCCCGACCGGAGGCAGAGGGAGATCAGCCGGCTGATGGCCTCGGTCTGGGCGGCGGCGTTTCCGCCGGCCTTCCCGATGGTCGAGAAGACCTCGCAGAGGCCCTGGTCGTCCTCGTTGATGGTCAGGTAGAGGTTGCCCTCGCCCGTGCGCACGCGGATGGTGACGCCGTGCGTGACGGCCGGGCGCTGGCGCGGGTGGTAGCCCTTTCCGGGCGCGGCCGGGGCAGACTCGGATTTGGGCTCCTTCTGGGCCGCGAAGTCGTCGGTCTGGAGGATGCCCTCCCGCGACCCCTCGCGGTAGACGGTCACGCCTTTCAGGCCCTCTTTGTAGGCCGTGATGTAGATGTCGGCGACGGTCTCCAGGGAGATGTCCTGCGGGAGGTTGATCGTGGAGGAGATGGCCGAGTCCACGTATTTCTGGATCACGCCCTGGAGCTTCACGCGGAAGTAGGGGTCGATCTGGTGCGCGGTCCGGACGTAGTCGGGGAGGTTCTCGTCGTCGCCGAACAGCTTCTGGACGAGCGGGTGGTAGACCTTGTACTCCCGGAAGGACTCCCCGTCCGCCTGTTTGACGCGCCGGCGGTAGGAGGTGCAGAAGATCGGCTCGACGCCCGACGAGGTCTCGGCCACGATGGACCCCGTGCCCACGGGCGGCACGGTGATGACGGTGCCGTTCCGGATGCCGTGCTTTTTGATCTTCTCCTGGAGCTCCTGAGGGAGGCCACGGACGAACTCGCTCTTCGAGTAGCCCTCCCAGTCGAACGTCGGGAAGGCCCCGCGCTCTTTGGCCAGCTCCACGGACTCGTCGTAGGCCTCGTAGCAGATCGTCTGCATGATCTCCTCGGTGGCCCGAAGCGCCTCCTCCGAGTCGTAGCGGATGCGCATGGCCAGCAGGGCGTCGCCGAGGCCGGTGATGCCCAGGCCCACGCGCCGGTCGGAGGCCACGGCCTCCTGGATCTTGGGCAGGGCGTGGTTGGGCATGTTGTAGGCGATGATGTTGTCCATAAAGCGCGTGGCGATGCGCGTGGTCTGCTTCAGGGCCTCGTGGTCGAACGTCCCGTCCTCCCGGACGAAGCGGAGGAGGTTGATGTTGCCCAGGTTGCAGGCGGTGTAGGAGGCCAGGGGCTGCTCGCCGCAGGGGTTCGTGGAGGTGAGGGGGTGGACGTACTCCACGTTGTGGTAGGCCTTCATCCGGTCCCAGAAGATGACGCCCGGTTCCGCCGAGGCGTGGGCGTTGCGGATGATCCTGTCCCAGAGGTCGCGCGCCCGCACGGTCTTGTAGGCCTTGCCGCCCCACCGAAGGTCGAAGTCCCGGTCGTGGATGACGGCCTCCATGAACTCGTCCGTGGCCAGGACCGAGATGTTGGCGTACTGCACCTTGATCCGGCGGGGGTCGTTCTTGATGACGATGAAGTCCTCGACGTCTGGGTGGTCCACGCGGAGCGTGAGCATCAGGGCGCCGCGCCGGCCCGCCTGGGCCACGGTGTTGGTGCTCTCGGAGAGGAGGTGCATAAAGGCCGTGGAGCCGGGGGAGCGGTCCACGGTGGCGTTGACCGGAGAGCCCTTGGGCCGGAGGATGGAGAGGTCCGTGCCCACCCCGCCGCCGGTGCGGTAGACGAGGGCGGACTCGGTCAGGCAGCGGTAGATGCCTTCCAGGCTATCCTCCTCGATTGGGATCACATAACAATTATGAACCCCTAGGAAATTCGCCACATAGCTCTCGTCGCCCTCTACGGCGAAGTTGTAGACCCGCTCCTGACGGCGCTCTGATGAGATGGAGCGGACCTTGACGAAGAAGCGCCCGCCGGAGACCTTGTAGCCGTGCACGTGCGGGACCTCCACGCGGCCGGTGGCGTGCTTGGGCGTCCCGGCGATGATCGCGCTCAGGGCCTCCACGGAGGGCCGGACGCAGACCGTGATCTTGGCGGTCGGGGATTTCTGGAAGGGGCCGTTGTCGTAGTCCTGGTTCAGGCTGCCCAGGATGCCGAGGTCGAGCAGGATGAGGTAGACCTGCCGCATCAGCTCCGGGTTGGCCATGACCAGGCCGAATCCCAAAGCCTCAGTCTTCGACTGGGTATGCCGGTAGACGTCCCCCCGGAACAGGCCGCAGATGAACTGCGACAGGGCGTAGCGGTCCTGGTGGATGAACCACGCGGGCAGGCGCTTGGTCTTCGCGCTCCGGCCCCCGAACGCCCGGTCGAAAAACTCGGCCAGGAGCGGGTTAAAGAAATAGACGCGGGACCACGCGCCGGTCTGTCCCTCGCGGGCGTTCAACCGGCCTTCGACGCCGAAGAGGGCCTTGCCGAGCGTCAGGACGTCTTGCAGATAGTCCTTCTCATCCGAGTGGAAGGTCAGGTAGACAGACCTGTACGCTTCACCGACCTTCAGCACTCCTCCCTCAGCCATGAAGTAGCCGAGGAAGCGGTTGAAGGCGTTGTCTACCGGGATGGTCGCATGTACGCGCGAGGACTCGCTACTGCAGTTCGCGTTGTTCCTCACAAAGTTTCTTACCATATAGAGAACGTCTCCGTCCTGGTGAACGGATGGGGTCACGTAGTCGCGCAGGGAGAGGCGTTCGGGGACAGCCTTCTCGTCTTTGACGATGCCGGGCAGGGCGATGTGGTCGCGCGTGGTGAGGTCGGCGGCGGTGATCCACTGGACCTGGCCGTCTCGCAGGGCCAGGAAGGGATGCTCGCCCGTGACCTCCACCGGCGTGGCGTTATAGAAGACCCGGAGGGTGTAGACAGGCTCATCCGCCTCCCGCGCTGCGGTGCGGAGGACCGGGCGGAACGCGCCCGCGTGCGTGAGCACCCGGTCACCGGGACAGATTTCCTCGATGGGCTTGTGACCGGCGTCGGTGGTGATCAGCGTCCCACCCACGAAGCAGTTACTCAACGTGGGCTGCCGGCGGGCGTCCTGGCGGCCCGCCCCGTGCATCACGCGGCCTCCGGGGATGAACTTGAAGTCCTTGAGGATGGAGAAGAACGCCTGGTACCACCGGCCCTGCTCCTGCTCCACGGAGGCCATCGCCCGCGCCACCCGGTCCCACATCTGGAAGGGGCCGGTCTCGCCGGGGGCCAGGTATTTGTTCCTCAGGACGTCGGCGGCCAGGGTGTTGTCGCCGTAGTAGGCATCGGCGTCGAAGGCCGGGTCCGGGGGGGTGTCCGCACTTTCTGCGGATGAAGCGTTATCCTCCGCGACCGCCACCGAGCCGTGATTCAACCCTCTGTTGCCCCCAGAGCCGTGCGCTTTCGACCTTCCGTTGCCTGCCATGACGTGCCCTCCTCCTCCGGGTGTAGGATATGCCGCGTGGACTGTTCCAGAGAAATGGATAAAGATTGGGTATAAGCGGAGAAGATTGCCAGGGGATCGCAGGGGGTGATGCAAGGCGCGCCGCCACCGTCGTGGGGAAGGCAGGACCGAGGGGAAAGTCGGCCCGGGTGACGGCGCGTCATCGAACTGCGGGTGGACTCCTTAGAAGATGGGAGATTATCCGCTGGATTTGGGGAGTGTGCCGAGCTGGCGGAGTTCTTCCGCAAACTCGCTGAGGTCCTTGAAATGCCGGTAGACGGAGGCGAAGCGGATGTAGGCGACGTGGTCCAGGGCCTTCAACTCCTCCATCACCAGGGGACCCACGTCTTTCTTGGCGCTGATCTCCCGCTCTCCCCTCCCCATCAATTTGGCCTCGATTCGGTCCACGATCTCCTCGATCTTGGCCGTGGGGATAGGGCGTTTATTGCACGCGAGCTGTAGCTTTGCAAACAGTTTATTGCGATCAAAGGGTTCCCGCCGGCCGTCGGACTTGATGACGGTGATCGGCATGTCCTCGATGACCTCGTAGGTCGTGAAGCGCCTCCCGCAGGACAGACATTCCCGCCTCCTGCGGATGGCGTTCCCCTCTTTGCTGGACCTGGAGTCGACGACCTTGTCTTCGAGGGAATCGCAGTAAGGACACCGCATCGAGCCCCCCTATCGACTAATTGTGGACGCCGCTAAATATAGCACAAAATATTGTGTGGGTCAAGGGGATTTTCGGTTTTTTTTCTCGTAGTCCGAGATCTTCTGCACCCGCCTGACGTGCCTCCCGCCGTCGAACTCGGATTTGAGCCAGGCGTCCAGGATCTGGGCCGCCTGCTCCGGGGGGGTGGTCCTGCCACCCAGGACGAGGACGTTGGCGTCGTTGTGCCGGCGGCTCATCTCCGCCATCTCCGGCGAGGTGCAGAGGGCCGCGCGGATGCCCTCCACCTTGTTGGCCACGTAGGACATTCCCAGCCCCGTGCCGCAGACGAGCAGCCCCCGGTCCACCTCGCCCCTGGACACGGCCTCGGCCACCGCGAACCCGTAGTCCGGGTAGTCCACGGACTCCTCGGAGTTCGCGCCGAGGTCCACCACCTCCTGCCCCAGGGCCTTGAGGCGCTCCTTGAGGCGCTCCTTGAGCGCGAACCCGGCGTGATCGCTTCCGACGGCGAATTTCATTCTCTCACTCCCCCTTTCCCGGCCCTTCTCCGGGAAACCTTCGCAACTGCAATGTCTACTATATATTGATATTTATTCGAGAATTCAACCGATATGTAGTAGAAATATAGTCAAATCCCGGCGGGAGCGCAACGGAAAATGTAGCTTGTTTTTTCTCCTTCATATCCCTATATTTAGGCACTCTTCAGGCCCTCTTTCCCCAGGGCCGCTGATCGCTCATCTCCCCTGCAGTTCTCTTTCCCCTTATTCACTCCCATGTCCGACGTCTCTGCCCTGCTTCATCGCATGGGGTCGGAGCAGGTCGATCTCAAGCGCCGGATCGTCGTCGCCCTGGTCGAGAATCCGTTCCTGGATGCGGAGGCCGAGGCCCTCTCGGCCCGGCTCTCGCACCCTCCGGACCTGGTGGGGCGCGTCCTGGACGACCTCTGCGCCCGTGAGGTCCTGGTCCAGAGCGGGTGGGGCGGTCTGGGTCTGTCCCCTGCGCCGGAGGTCTACGGCCAGGCCCTGTCGCTGGCGGCCGAGCAGCAGCGGGAGGGGACCTCCCTCCGAAAACAGATCTATGAGATGGAGTCGGCGGAGCGGCTCAAGCAACAGTTGGCCGTGTCTCAACGGGAGGTGGAGGCCATCCTGGACATCGTTCCGGCAGGGGTGCTCATCTTTGACCGGCACGGCCATCTCGTCAAGTCCAACCGGGCGGCGTGGGAGGTCCTGGGGCTGGAGAAGGGGCGCGCCGGGGGCATCTGGGAGGCCCTGGGGGTTCAGGTGGATTCGGGGGATCGCCCTGCCCGCCCGACTCTAAAGGAGTTGATATCCTGTGCGGAAGAGCGGCGGTGGGAGCTGGACGGACCTCCGCCGGTGGAGGTCGTGGCGAGGCCGTTCTCCGTGGGTGTCCGGGGAGACGGGGTGATTCTGACCGTGCGGGACATCTCCGAGCGGCGCGCGGCAGAGGAGGCCGGGGCCCGGATGCGCGAGGACTTTTTCTCGATGATTCGCCACGAGTTGCTCAAGCCCCTCCTGGGCGTCGAACGGGCGCTGGGGGGCTTTGGGCAGGGGGGCTGGATGGAGGCGTCGGAGCGGGACGCCCTGTTCGAGCACGCCCGGATGGGGATGCAGAGGCTCAAGGCGATGATCGACGACATGCTCCTGCTGGCCCGTCTGGAGAGAGACCCGCTGGCCGTGATGCCACAGGAGCGCATCCTGCTGACCCTGCTGTTGACCAGCGCCGACCTCTCGTTTCGCGAACGGGCCGGGGAGATGGGGCTGACGCTGAGGACCGAGGTCGCGGACGAGGAGGTTGAATTCATCGGGGATGAGAGGCGTCTCATGCAGGTCATCGACAACCTTCTGGACAACGCCCTCAAGTTCACCCCGCCCGGCGGGACGGTCGTTCTCAAGGGACAGAGGGTGGAGGCTCCAAGAGAAGAGAAAGGGGGAATGGGGGAAAGGGGGAATGGGGGAAAAAGCAAAAGACGAGAGGGGGAAAGGGAGAAACAGCAAAAAGACGAAAGGGAGAAAGAATCTTCTCCCACTCTCCCACTCTCCCGCTCTCCCATTCAGGGTTGGGTGGAAGTGTCGGTGGAAGACACGGGGATCGGCATTCCACCGGAGGAGCAGGGGCGCGTCTTCGGGAAGTTCTACCAGGCGCAGCAGGGGCCTGACCGGCAGGAGGGGCTGGGGCTGGGGCTGGCCATCTGTCAGCGGATCGTGGCCACGCACGGCGGACGGATCGAGATCGACAGCAAGCCGGGGCACGGGACGACGGTGAGGGTGTGGATCCCTATTGTGGAACACCCAATGACGAATGACGAATGACGAATTGCGAATTGAAGAACTAAAAATTCGACATTCGACATTCGACATTCGCTCCATTCCGAAATCCGAAATTTGTTCTTTCAGGAGGTTTTGCACGTGCACCCGCGCACAATCCTGATCGTGGACGACGACCGGATGGTCCTGCGTTTCCTGGACCAGCGGCTCCGACGGGAGGGCTACCGGGCCTTCTGCGCCGACGGGGGGGCGGAGGCCCTGAGGCGGCTGAGGGAGGAGGAGGTCGATCTCGTCCTGCTGGACGTCTCCATGCCGGGGATGAGCGGGTATGAGGTCCTGGACGCCATGCGGGGGGAGACGCGCACCCGGCGCATTCCGGTCATGTTCCTGACGGTGATGGACAGCCGGGAGGAGGAGCGCCGGGGGCTTCGGGAGGGGGTCATAGACTACCTGAGCAAGGAGGTCCTGAACCTGGACCGGATCGACCTGCTGCTCTATCGCCTCCGCAACTTTTTCACGTGGCAGGAGAACGAGCGGCTCCGGGGCATCCTGGCGACCGTCGTCTCGGCCAACCACGAGATCAACAACCCGCTGACGGTCATCCTGGGCGCGGCGCAGCGGCTGGCCAGATTCCCCTGCGAGACGCAGGGCCCGGAGGCGCAGCGGCTGCTGGGGCGCATCGAGGACCAGTGTCTGCAGATCAAGCAGTGCCTGGATCGCATCTCGGACCTGAGCGCGTGGGCCGCCAGGCCCTATGTGGACGGGGTGGAGATGCTGGATTTGGAGACGAAATCGTAGGGGCGCGGTTATACCGGGGCGTGGTTATACCGCGCCCCTACCACAAAATTATGGACAACCTCTCCGATCTGATCAGACGGGCCTCCGCGGCGGAGGCCGATGGGCGCGCGCGCATGGAGGCCGTCCAGGCCCTCAAGTCCGCGCGCCTGTCCAAGTGGGACGTGCAGGCCTTCTGCGCCGCGCTGGAGCGGGAGGAGCACCCGGCCCACCGCGCGGCCGCCGCTCAGGTCCTCGGGTATCACCGGATCTCCGAGGCCATGCCGGAGGTGGCGGGGCTTCTGCTGGAGCTGGCCGGGCGGGAGCGCGACCCGGGCGTGATCCGGGCCGTGGCGTTTGCCCTGCGCCACCGGGAGGAGGTCTGCTCGCTGCTGGACCACGCCAGGCCGGAGGTGCAGGACGAGGCCATCCTGGGCGTCCCTCTGTCAGGGGCCCCGCTCAAGGCCCTCCTGGATCATCTCTTTCGCTGCCGGGACGGAGGACGGAAGGCGAGGATCGCGGCCCGGCTGCGGGGCGCGGGGGCAGGCACGCTGCACGAGATCGTGGAGTTCCTGCTGACCGCCGACCTGCCGGAAGGGGGAGGGCTGGCCGCGGACGTGGAGGTCCTGCTGGAGGCGTTCCCCCAGGAGGACCTGTTCCAGCACGTGGCCTCGGAGGAGGAGGAGATCGCGCGCACGCACCGGGAGATCTGGTCCGGCATCCGGCGGCGGGAGCGCAAGCGGATGTTGATGGAGGTCTCCAGGAAGGTGATCCTCGAAGAACCTTCGCTGAGCCTCCTGAACCTCCTGCTCCGGCGCCTCCGGGACGAGGAGTCGTTCCACCATCGCAATGTGCGCTTTCTGCGGCAGGTCTTCAACAGGTTCAGGCCCGCCGACGGCCCCGCGCTCCTGGCCTCTTTCCGGAGGCTGGGGGAGCAGGCCAGGGGGGCCGCCCTGATGCGTCTGGCGGAGATTCTGGCCGTTGTCTCCAGGGCCTTGCCGGACCGCCGGGCCGAGGCCGACGCCCTTCTCCGCTCCTGGGCGCAGGTGGCCCCGGAGGTCGGCCTGCGCATGTACCACCTCCGCCTTCAGGCGCCTTCCCGCCGGATGCCCTGAGCAGGGGCGACTCAGAGAGTCGCCCTTACATTTATCCATAAATCAGCAGCTTGATCTCCTCCGGCAGCCTCTCCGCAATCCGCGTCACCACGTCCCCTTTCAACAGTCGGACCATTCTGGCCCGGGCGGTGCCGCCCAGGATGACGTAGTCCACGCCGAGGGTGGCGGCCTGGTCCAGAATGACATCGTCCGGGGCGTCGCTCACGGCGTAGATCGGGATCATGGGCACTTCTCCGGCGACCTTCTTCGCGGCCTCGAACACCCTCTGGGCCTCCGCGTCCTCCCCGAAGGACTCTCCCGCAGCGACCGGCACGTTGACCTCCCGGACGAACAACACGTAGAGGGCCGCGCTCCGCAGCCGGGCCTCCTCCGCCGCGAACCGGAGGGTGTCCGTGGCCCCGCGCACGGCCACCAGGATGGCGTTGACGGGCAGGGTCCCCTGAAAGGCCGGCAGGGGGACGGGCTCGGGCAGGGGAGGGACGAGGCGTTCGGCCTGTTCACGTCTGTGGTGGAGCACCCGCGCCACGCTGCGGGTGGCCAGGCCCACGCCCAGGATGGAGACGGCGAAGATGAGGGCGTGGCTCTTCTCGTAGGCGATGGTCAGCTCCACGCAGGCCATCACGACGAAGGTGGCCAGCATGAGGATCCGCTCGTGGCGGGCCAGGCCGAGCCTGAAGTTGGTGGAGCAGGCCCCCAGGTTGATGGTGATGGCCCCGACCACGCCGATGGCGTAGAGGGCCGCCAGGCTGGTCACGTCGGGCGAGATGAGCACCACGACGATGGGGAGGAGCGTCGCGATCACAAGGGGGATGTGGGGGACGCCGTAGCGGCTCAGGTGGCTGAAGGCGCGGGGCATCTCGTGGTCGCGGGACAGGAGGTACAGGATTGAGATCAGGCCGATGACGGCGGTGTTGGCGGCGGAGAACAGGAGGAAGGCGAACACGAGGCCGACGACCCGGCCAAACCAGGGGCCGACGAAGTGGTCGCCCATGTGGCGGAGCATGTCCTCGGTGTGGGCTGTCCGGGACATCTCCGGGATGGCGTGCATGGCCAGGCCCAGCAGGGCTGTGAAGATCGTCACCTCCAGCAGCACCGGCAGGATGGCCCGCCGGGCGGTGACGTGAACGGTCGGATGATCCGGGGAGCTGCCCCGGTCCGCCTCCATGATGCCCGTCATGTTGGCGATGGCCTCCACGCCGGAGAGGGCCAGGATGATGCCGACGAAGCCGAGCCAGTAGTCCTTGACGCCCCCTTGCAGCGGGACGGTGTGGGCCTGGCCGAGATAGGGGAGGGAGGAAGCGGCGAGGGTGAGGACGACGAGGAACGCGGGCACGGCCAGGACGACGGCCATGCTCCCGCTGTGCCGGGGTCCGAAGTAGTTCACGAACCCGATCAGGGCGATGGCCCCGACGGTCCACCACTCGGGGTGATGGAAACCGAGGTAGTGGAAGGCGTCGAGGGTGCTGATGGAGGCGGTGACGGTGTAGTCCGCGATCAGGAGGAGGGCGCCGATGACGGCGAGGGTGCGGTTGCGGTGGCGCACGGAGGAGTAGACCCCGCCGCCGTCGGGGTAGTGCTTGCAGGCCCAGATGTAGTTGATCCCGACGATGGCGGTGAGGACCGACATGGCCAGGATCAGGTAGAACGACGAGTAGCCGGCCAGGGCAAAGGCGATGCCGGGCACGTAGGCCTTGCTCGTGCCCCAGTCCCCGTAGAGGATCGCCGATGCCCGCGTGGAGTTGACGTTCCGGGGGCGTTTCAGAAGCACGTGTTTTCCCTCCTTTGCAACGCTTTGCCTCGCGAACAAAAAAGGGCCTGGCGGTGTTTCGCCAGGCCCTTTGCAGCCCTCAAAGAGGGGGCGTGCGCAGGAGGCAGAAGCCACTCGCTTGTCTGACGCCTGCGGGATTAGCTGACGGGCTCGGGTGAGGACAAGTCACCCTGCGCTCTCGTGAGCGATTCGCCCCAACAACCTGGGTCTCCCGCTCCTCCGGCCATCCGGAGGACTCGGCGATGTCGAAGCAACCTCTGGTGTCGAACTTCAGAACGCTTTAAATATCCATAGAAAAACCCCTTTTGTCAATTCTGATCTTTTCGAGCAGGCCCCGGCCCTACTTGACCTTTCCCCGGCCCGCCACCTGCCAGATGATCTCTATCTTGCCGTTCCGGTAGCCGTAGCACTCGTCGTGGAGGTTCAGGCACATCTCCTGATGGAGGGGGATGACGGAGAGGCGCTCGCCGACGCTGAACCTGTGGCTGCACCCGCTCGTGTCCACGTGCCCGTGCTCCACGGACATGCCGTAGATCTTCGCGTCCGGGTGCTCGATGATGCGGCCGTAGGGCTTGGGGGGGTAGCTCGCGAAGGTCTTCATGCCGCCGTCGAGGATCGCGCGCTCCGGGGTCGGGACGCTCACCACGGTCACCAGCACGCGGAGGGGGCAGCGGCTCTCGTGGAGATGGTCCGAGTTCCCGATGCGGGAGAGGCCCTCCCAGACGTAGGACCCGCTCCGGGTCTCGGTCAGCCCCAGGTCTTTCGCCATGTGTTCGTGGCCGGTCCCGCCGCCGCTGACCGTGTTCACCGGGATGCCCGCGCCCCGGATCAGTCCGACCGTTTTCGCGAGGAAGTCCTTCGCCTCCATCCGGCTCGGGTAGGTCATGACGCCCTCGAAGCTCAGGCCGGGCAGGGCGGCAATCTTCTTCGCCAGGTCGAGGGCGGCCTCCGGGGACTGCGCGCCGCACCGCCTCCCGCCCGTGTCCAGCTCGATCAGGACGTTCACCCGGCAGTTGTCCGCGGCCTCGGAGATGCCCCGCGCCGTGGCCTCGGAGTCCACGGCCACGGTCATCCTCGCCCGCTTCGCGAGCCGGGTCAGGCGCTCGGTCTTCTTCCTGCCCACGATGTTGTAGGGGACGAGCACGTCGTGGATGCCCGCCGCGACCATCACCTCGGCGTCGCCTAACTTCTGGCAGGCCACGCCGACGGCCCCGGCGGCGATCTGCCGGTGGGCGATCTCCGGGATCTTGTGGGACTTGGTGTGGACGCGCAGGGGGATGCCGAGTTTTTTGCAGTGGGCGGCCATGTCCCGGATGTTCTTTTCCATCAGGTCCAGGTCGATGATCACGGCGGGGGTGTCCAGGTCGTCGAGCGTCATGAAGGACTCCTTTCAAATAAGGCCCATCTCTTTCAGAAACGCCATCGCGCCGGAGGCCCCCTCCTCCCAGGCGGCGTTGCGGTAGATCTTGACGGAGATAAAGCGGTCGTAGCCGATGTCCGACAGGGCGCGGAACACGGCGGGGAAATCGAGGTGGCCGGAGCCCAGGAGGCCCCCATTGGTCTCGCACAGGTGGACGTGGGCGAGGGATGCCCCGACCGCGCGGATGGGGTCGGTGACGGACTTCTCCTCGATGTTCATGTGGAGGGTGTCCACCATGGGCCTGAGGGCCGGCGACCCCACGCGCTTGATCAGGCCGAGGGCCTGGGCGACGGTGTGGTTGAATCCGACCTGCAGGTGGTTGACAGGCTCCAGGACGAGGGAGGCCCCTTTCGCCTCCGCTGCGCGGGCGACCCTGCCGAGGCATTCGGCGATGCGCTCGTTCGCGGCATCCGGGTCGGGTTCGTCACTGCGAAAGCCCTGCATCTGGCCCACGACCAGGAGGGCGTTGAACCGCGCCGCGACCTCCACGTGGCCGAGGAGGCGGTCCACGGCCCGGTCTCTGGCCGATGCGTCGGGGGAGCAGAGGCAGAGGCCCTCGTTGAAGTAGGACCAGCCGGTCAGAAGGGAGGGGAGGGCCAGGCCGGAGGCCTTCAGGGCGCGTTCGAGGGCGCCCGGATCGAAGCCGAGGGGGTGGGTGAGGGAGAACTCGACGCCCCGGTAGCCCAGCGCCGCGAGGCGGTCCAGGGCGCGCTCAAGGTCGGCGAAGGACCCGAAGTCCTTCGGGGGGTCCACCAGGATATAGCTGAATCTGGACATCGTTCAACCTTTCTCAAAAGCAGGGGGAGCCGGCGAAGGCGCGGGACAGCGGTCGGGCAGGTCGGGTTCATTCCCCTGTTTTTTGGACCACCATGAAGTAGCCGAAAGGGAAGGCCCTGCTCGTTTTTTCGGAAACCATTCTCCCCAGGGCGGTTCCTGTGAACGCCCGGAAGATGCCCTGAATGACAACGGCCAGGCCTCTTCCTGCCCCGGGGATGAACTGAACCTGTCGGGCCAGCAGGTCTGCCAGGATTTCCGGGACTCCTCCCAGGGGTTTCAAAAGCAAAACCTCAAGGCCCGCCAGTCTGGCGAGCCGTCTTAAAGCATATTCTGTGTACCGGTAGTAGTCGTGGGGTGTTTCGTGCAGCGGATAGTAAAAGGGGGTGTTGATCAACGCCTTTCCGTTTGGGGCCAGAATCCTGGCCATCTCTTTCCATAAGGTGTCCGGCTGGGGGATGTGCTCGATCACGTCGGACAGAATGACGGTGTCGAATTCCCGATCTTTAAAAGGCAGTTTCTGGGAGAGGTCACACTGGTAATCGAGATGTCTATTCGGATGGAGGGAGTTTTCCCAATCCACGCATACGACCTCTGTCGCATAATGGCGGTAGGCGTCCCACAGAGGCGCTTTCCCGCTGCCCAGATCGACCAGCCTTCCTCTGACGTGTTCGGGGATGTGGGTTTCGTACAGAGCGGCGATCCTGTCCACCATGAGCCTGGATGCCACTCTGACCTCGTCCGGGTTCCTGGACGAGACCAGCCTGCCTTTTCTGTAGACGAATTTGCTGGGTGACCATTTATCCGCGTTCTTCACGTCGCACCCTCGCTCAACGGGACCCCCATACGCCTCGCGCACCTGGATGTCCACGAAAAGGTCCTGATCCCCCATCAAGGCGTTTTCCCCTTTCCGGCCCATCCCCTTGTTTTGATCTCCGTCTCAACCTCCTCCAGGGTCATCGCATCGGGCCGAACGGTCCAGCCCCGGCTGCGCAGGGCGTCGGCGATGCGGACGGCGTCGGGCAGGTCCAGGCCGAGGGAGAGGAGTTCCTGGCTGCGCCGGAAGACCTGGCGGGGGGGGCCGTCTGAGACGATCCGGCCCTGATGCATGACGACGACCCTCTGCGCAAGCCGGGCCACCAGGTCCATGTCGTGCGCCACGAGCAGGAGGGTCCGGCCATCCGCGTGCAGGCCCGCGAGGAGGCCCTCCATCTGCGCCGCGCCGCGCGGGTCGAGGCCTGCCGCAGGCTCGTCCAGGATGAGGGCCTCCGGCTGCATGGCCAGGACGCCGGCGATGGCCACGCGACGCCGCTCCCCGCCGCTGAGCGTGAGGGGGGAACGGGGGCCGAAGGAGGCCGGGTCGAGGCCCACCTGCTCCAGGGCGCGCTGAACGGACCCGCTGATCCGCCCTTCATCCCAGCCCAGGTTGCGCGGCCCGAAGGCCACGTCTGCGGCCACGGTCTCCTCGAAGACCTGGAACTCCGCGAACTGAAAGATCAGCCCCACCCGCTGCCGGATGCGGCGCAGGTCCACGCCCCGGCGCCAGAGGTCCTCTCCATTGACGAGGACGCGGCCCCGCGTGGGCCGCAGGAGGGCGTTGAGGTGCTGCACAAAGGTGGTCTTGCCCGACCCCGACGCGCCGATCAGGGCCGTGAACGTCCCCCTGCCGATCTCCACGTCCACGCCGGCCACGGCCCGGCGCTCTGTGGGCAGGCCCCGGTGGTAGATGTGCTCAAGACTCTCGGTGAGGATGAGGGGTGAGGCGTGAGACCCCCCCTCACCCAACCCCCTGTCCCCCTCCCTCTCCCCCACGTGTGGGGAGAGGGAGGAGGTAACAGAGACGTAGCCCTTAACTGCGGGGGAGGGTAAGGGGGCTTCCGCCTTCCGCCTTCCGATCTTTTCCGCCAGGGCCTCCGGCGTCAGGGGGACGGGGCCGGACCCGCCGAGCGCCGCCCAGAGCCGGGCCGGGGCGGGAGAGGCCAGGCCGAGGTCGCGAAGGCGAGGCTCGCCGAAGACCTGTTCGGGCGGGCCGTCCATCGCCATAGCGCCCCGGTCCAGGACGATCAGGCGATGGGCGGCTGCGGCCTCCTCCGGGGTCTGGGTGATGTGGATGACGGTCACGTCTCCGGCCCGCGCCAGGCCGTCCAGCGTGGCCATCACCTCCCGCCTGCCCTCGGGGTCGAGCATGGCGGTGGGCTCGTCCAGGACGAGGTGGCGGGGGCGCATGGCCAGGGCGCTCGCCACGGCGAGGCGCTGCTTCTCCCCACCCGACAGGAGGTGGGGCGGGTGGTTCCGGTAGGCGTCCAGCCGGAATCGCCGGAGCATCTCCTCCACCCGCTGGCGCATCTCGGCCGGCGGGACGCCGAGGTTCTCCAGGCCGAAGGCGACCTCCCGCTCCACCAGGACGGACACGATCTGGTCGTCCGGGTTCTGAAAGACCATCTGGACGCGCCGGCGGACCTCCCACAGGGCGTCGGGCCGGTCCGTGGGGAGGCCGTCCACGAGGACGCGGCCCTGCGTGGGGAGGAGGAGGCCGTTGAGGCAACGGGCCAGGGTGGTCTTCCCTGACCCGTTGGCGCCCATCAGCGCGACGCGCCCGCCGTCCCGGAAGGTGAGGGAGATGCCGCGCAGGACGGGGTGATCCCCGGCGTAGGAGAAGTGGACGTTCTGGAGCTCAATCATGAAGGCCTACAACAGCACCGGTCCCTCCTGCGCGGCCCAGTCCATCTGAATCCGATCCTGGCGGCCGTCCGCACGGGTGATGCGGAGGGTCCACCGGTCGCCCCGGCGAGAGACCTTCGCCGCGGTGCCCGCCGTCACCCGGTCCGCGCCGAAGGGGGTGATGAGGTAGCCCGTGCGGAAGGGGAGGGGGGCCTTCTTCCTGTAAATGGCCACGGGCGCGGGCACGTCCTGGCCGCCCAGGGCCAGCCACCCCTGCACGGGGTCGTTCTGCCCGCAGACGAGGCGCACGCCCATCGGCGTGAGGGGCAGGACTTCGAGGTTGGCCGCGCCCATGCGCCCGGTCCGCACGGCCTTCGTGTCCGGGTCGATCAGGACGCGGTAGGGCATGAAGTGGAACAGGGCCTCGTAGGCGCGCGTCCCCTCGCCGGACAGCTCGTCGAGGACGAGGAAATAGTCCGGCTTGACGAACATCACGGCCCGGCGGTGGGAGACCCGGGCCTCCAGGCCATCGTAGGCGGCGTCGTGGGTGGCCACGGCCACGTCGGAGCGGTCGTCGGACCGCCAGACGGTCCTGTCCCGCGCGCTCTCGACCCACTCGGGGATGGTCTGCCGCCTGCGGTTCTGCCCGCGCCCGTCCACCAGGACGGTGTTGTGCGCGGCGGTGGTCCGGTAGAAGGTGGTCCAGGGGTTGGGGAAGTAGGAGGTGATGCCGGGGTCCACGATAAAGGGCACGCCGTAGGCGTAGACGTCGATGCTGAGCATGTCCTCGTGCTGGTGGAAGCGGCCAAAGGGTCCGCCCTCGAACAGGAGGTGGCGGGCGTCCTTATCCCACCCGCTGCGCAGGACGAAGTAGCCGGAGTCCCGCAGCGCGATGGAGGCGTAGGCGGGGGCGGTCCCCTCCCTGCCCTCCGTGCCGACCCAGACGGCGGACGGGCTGTCCAGGACGCGGCCCGGCCGCTCGATGCTCCCGCCGTACTTGCTGTCCGTGCTTCCGGCGTCGGAGACGGAGGGGCGGGAGAAGTCGGGCCGGGTGACGGCGACCAGCCAGTCGTACATCCGGCGGATGCCGGCCTCCAGCTCCGGGCCGAGGGGGTGGTTGAACTTCCGGGCGACCTCGAAGGCCTCCAGGAACCAGGAGGCGATGGCCATCTGATAGCCCGGCGTCAGCTCGTAGGAGGCCCCGTCGGGCAGCACCTGCACGCGCAGGTCGTCCAGCAGCCGGCGCTCCCCCTCCTCCCGCCAGGAGGCCGCCTCGCGAAACTCCGGGAGGGCGCAGCCGAGGGCTGTAATGGTGCGCCCTTCGGCGATGGTCTTGTTGGAAGGGGGGAAGGACTGGAACTGGAGCAGGTACATCTGGTGCTCGTAGAAGGACTTGAGCATGTCGAGGATGGAGCGGTCCTCCGTCTCCGGGCAGGCGCAGAGGACGCAGAACGCCTCCACGGTCGAGGAGAAGGGCCGGGTGGCGCCCACGAGGGAGTGGCCCCAGGCCAGGCCCCCGGCGCGCACGCCGCAGGGCACGGGGTTGCAGCGCATCCAGTCGGTCACGAAGCGCTCCACGCCCTTCGCGTAGCGCGCGTCCTGCGTCTCCCACCAGGCGCTCATCAGGGGCCGGAGGTAGGGGAGGTAGTGGATGCGGATGGACCATTCGATGTAGCCGCGCGGGTTGGCGTTCCAGTCGATGCCCTGCGACCAGTCGTGGCCCATGATCTGGCCGGCCAGCACGCGCCCGGCCTCCTCCCGGTCCGATTGGGAGGGGGTGCGGATGTCCACCAGCCTCCGGTCGAATGCGACTGTGCGGAAGTAGTTTGCCACTTCGCGCAGTCTGTCGGGGAGAGAGGCCGCCGTTTTCGCGGCCTCCAGGCCGGGGCGGTCCAGGTCCAGCGCGGCGACCAGGGCCTCGTCAGTCATGCGCGGCCCCGGAGCGATCTCCCGCTGGATGAGGCGGACGTTCCGGATGCGGCCCCTCTTCGGGAGGGTGACGGTGGCCCCTTTCGTGCCGGACCAGTCGCGGGGTGGGATCCCCTTGGTGTAAAAGCACTCGGCGGGGAAGCGGAACTCCCGCCACCCCTCCCAGAGGTTGCCCCCGCGCGGGGAGACGATGGCGTTGAAGTGATAGCCGTCGTCCTCCACCAGCCCCGGCGTGCGGGTCCCGTTCGTGAGGGAGCAGACGATCCAGCCGTCCGCGCCGGGGGGGAGATAGATCTCCGCCCGGATCTCGCTGGCGCGGCTCCAGGCGCAGGTGTCTGTGGGGAGTTCGACCTTTTCCCCGGCCTCCGCCGCCGCCACAACCCATTCCCCCGCCACCAGATCGTCTTTCAGTTTGGAGAGGTCCATGAACTTCCTGTTTCCTTTCTGGTTTAGCAGTTGTTGACCTTCGACACCTCTTAGATCGAGGCTTCGGCAATCGAGCGAACGTCTACCTCAGCGGCCCTTTTGCCACTTTCTTTAAACTCGATCTTCAAGTTTTTATGAATTGACATTCGTGGTCTATTTGTTTGCTGTGTGCCTGGGATAACACCTTCATGCTGTGGCCTTA
>Ga0137796_10000285_pt1 | contig 32602 bp, 29 predicted proteins | sample OV2TP3_FD_97704 | JGI IMG/M metagenome (GOLD analysis project Ga0137796, IMG submission 97704) | reverse complement strand
TTCTGCCGGCTCGTTGAGCGTGAGATCGAGCCCCGCGGTGAGCGTCACATTCCCGAAATTGGACGTGAGGCTGGCGTCGGGGCCCGTTGTGATCGAGCCCCCGGCATCGATGGTGATCCCGAAGAATCCGAAGCCCGAGAGTACCAGCCCGTTCAGGGTGACATCCTGGCCGGCGGTGAGCGTCACATCGCTGAAGGTGGCTGTCAGACTAGCGCTAGAGCCCGTCGTGATCGAGTTCCCGGCATCAATGGTGATTCCGAAAAATCCGAAGTCCGAGAGTACCAGCCCGTTCAGGATGACATCCTGGCCGGCGGTGAGCGTCACATCGCTGAAGGTGGCTGTCAGACTAGCGCTAGAGCCCGTCGTGATCGAGCCCCCGGCATCAATGGTGATTCCGAAAAATCCGAAGTCCGAGAGTACCAGCCCGTCCAAGGTGACATCCTGGCCGGCGGTGAGCGTCACATTACTGAAGGTGGCTGTCAGACTAGCGCTAGAGCCCGTCGTGATCGAGTTCCCCGACTCGATGGTGATCCCCAAGAATCCGAAATCCGAAAGCACCGGCCCGCTCAGGGTGACATCCTGGCCGGCGGTGAGCGTCACATCGCCGCCCTCGGCCGTCAGGCTGGCGCTGGGTCCTGTTATGATCGAGCCTCCGGCATCGATAGCAACATTGGCGAAAATGCCTGACGCCAGCACCGATCCGCTGAGGTTGACATCTTGACCGGCGGTGAGCCTCCCATCACTGAAATCACCAGAGGCAACGAAACTGCCTCCAAGCCCGGTCGTGATCGAACCACCGGTGGCGGTGATGGAGATGCTGCTAAAGCCGAAATCCCCCGAACTAGACGCCTCCACCGGCCCGTTGAGGGTGACATCTTGCCCGGCCGTGAGCGTCACCTCACTGAAACCACCAGAGGCAACGAGACTGCCCCCAAGCCCGGTCGTGATCGAACCACTGGTGGCGGTGATGGAGATGCTGCTAAAGTTGAAAAAGTTGAAAAACCCCGCACTAGACACCTCCACAGGCCCATTGAGGGTGACATCTTGCCCGGCCGTGAGCGTCACCTCACTGAAACCACCAGAGGCAACGAGACTGCCCCCAAGCCCCGTCGTGATCGAGCCCCCGGCATCGATCGTGACCCCAAAGTCCGAAAGCACTGGCGCGTCCAAGGTGACGTTTTGCCCGGCGGTGAGCGTTACATTACCGAAGGTGGCTGTCAGACTAGCGCTAGAGCCCGTCGTGATCGAGCCCCCGGCATCGATGGTGATTCCGAAAAATCCGAAGTCAGAGAGCACCAGCCCGTCCAAGGTGACATCTTGGTCGGCGCTGAGGATCACGTCAAAGAATGTATGTACATCCTGTAGGCTGATCGATTTACCCGCTACTGTCAGGCTGTCCAGAGGCTGTGTGGAACCCACTGAATCGGCAAAGGTGACATCCCCCGCTGTAGAGGTGACTGTGTCACGTGCATCCACTGACAGACTAGAAAAAACAAACTGATCTTCCAAAAACCCGTCCACCGTTTTCTGAAACTGGATGTTGCCGCCTCCTGAACTTATGGAGACGAAACTGAATGGCTGAAGCTCAACCGGGCCGGCGAACGTGACATCGGCCAGACGCGTGGTGATGCCGGCGCCGAGACTGATCTTGCCCGTTCCGCCGTCGATGGAGAAAGAGACGGCGCCACCAGATAGACCAAGCCCACCACCTGTTGTATCGAGTGGCGCAAAGATCTCGATTGAGCCGGAGCCCGAAGGGGCACCACTTGCAGAGGCGTTCGCGGTGAGATTGAGACTGCCGCCCTTCGTTGTAATTGGGGCGAAGATACTGACGAAATTACCGGCCTGCGCGGTAATTCCGAACCCTGAATTGAACATGCTAACGGGCTCAAGGAATTGGATGTCCCTACTGGCCTGAAGCGTCACATTCGTTTGTGCATTGTTGATCGCCTCCACATCGAGCTTCGTCTGGCCCGCTCCAAGATCAGGGTCCGCAAAGGCATCTACAGCAGCCAGATTGCTCGTATCCTCAAAGCCGAATCCAATGTCAACCACAAGATCCGTCGGATCGAGCAGCCAATTGCCCGGGTTCCCACGAGGCGCACTCGTGTCAACCCGGCCCTGCGCCTCAAGGAAGCCTTTCCCCGAAGTCTCGACGAAGCCGCCATCGCCTCCATTGACACCCCCGCGAGCGGACACGACGCCCTGGAAACGGGTCGCCTCGTCAGACCATACGATCACTTTGCCGCCGTGCCCATAGGTAACAGCATCCGCACTGATGCTCGAATCATTGCTTACAAAGGTACGAGAAGCATTTTGAACGGGGCCCTTGCCCTGAAAGTCGCCGCCGACCAACACTGAGCCGCCGCCGGCATCGCCTGACGCATTAATGGAAGCCCCGAACAACCCGACCTTGTCACCCAAAACCTGGATCGTCCCTCCGGTCTGACCTGAGGCTAATCCGGATGCGTCCATCACACCTGAGACAGACACAACCCCTTCATTGCCACCGTCGAGGGTGATTTTGCCGTTGCGCGCTACCATGCTGCGGGCTTCGATGATACCCGTCTGGTTCAGCGCCGACTTGATCACATCGGTGGCCGCACGTGCCGTCAACGCAACCATGCCACCATCGGCCTGCAGAGTGCCGGCGTTGGAGACATAGGACGTGAGCGTTTCCCCATTTGGACTCGAAACACTGCCGGAGACCGCGTCCGTTACGACAAACCCGATCAATCCATCCCCTCTCATATCGAGGGTCGCGGCCTTGCCGGATGCGAGTGCGACGGAGCCGAGGTTGGCCTGAATAATCCCTTCGTTCCGGACCGCCGCGCCCAGAAGAGCCACATATCCGCCCTGCCCGGCAGTGATAACACCCTGGTTGACGACAGCAGCGTTGAAGGAGGCCTGATCCTGCGTAAAGCGATAATTGCCGCTCAAGAAATCCTGGTTGGTGATGTTGAGGGTAGTGGCTGTGAGCGCGGCCACATCCACGCGTGAGCTTGAGGAGAAGAGGATACCGCTGGGATTGATGAGGAAAATCTGACCGTTTGCCGACAGTGATCCGTAGATAGCGCTTGGCTCATTCACGGAAACCCGGTTCAGGGCGATGGCGGCGGCGTTGGGCTGTTGGAAGCGGACGGATTCGTTGGACGCGATGTTGAACCGCATCCAGTCCATAATCAGGCTCTGGGTGGCTTGATCCACGCGCATGGAGGTGGCGGTAGGGGTGCTGACGGTGGCGGAGCCGACGGCGACCGTGCCCCCTTGCGGCAAGGCCCAGCTGGTGACAGGGGTCAGGACGCCAGTCATGAGGCCGGCGGCAAGTCCCCGTTTCCACTGCTCCACGCTTGCCCTTCCCTGATTGGACCGACGCAATGCTTTTGCCTTGTGTCCGCTCATGGAATGACCTCCTCTCCCGACCAAGCTCGACTGTTCATCAAATTAAAAAGGCGCACTCGCTACGCCTCTGTATGGGAGGCTACGCGTTGCGCCTTCAACTTGCAGGCCTTGAAAACCATGCCCGCCTAGACCGCTCAGGATTGTTGATTGAGCCTTTTATATGCCCATAGGAAGTTATTATAGAACTAACCCACTACAATAGTTATGAACATTTTTGAAATCTTACGACAAAAAGACAAAACAGGCCATCTCTGAGAGCACCTTAGAACCTTAATGCGGCACTGACATAGAGTACTCCAGCGGCGCCGTCCCCATATACATCATTCAAACTGATGCCCTGGTCCCGGCTGCTCGGCCTGGGACGCCCGATGGCGGTCGCCCAGTCGATCTTGAGGGACAGGACGCCCCTGTCCACCGGTTGCGGGACCCCGAACGGAAGACTGATGCGCAAGCCCCCGCCCGCGCCCGTGAGATAGTCCTGCGGTTGCGGACCCGACACCCCCGTGGGCTGGGTGAACCGCGAGACGTACACCCCCGCATGGTCAATGAAGGCCGCCACTTGGAACGTCTCTTTCCAGGTCCGGCTGGTGAACGGGATGTTTGCGGACGACGGCACGGGCACCACCATCTCGGCCGTCGCCACGTACCCGTGGTCACCGATGCGCTCGGCGATCGGATAGCCCCTGACCGTGTAAAAGCCGCCGATCGAGAACCTCTCCGGTGCCAGCAGACGGTCACTGGCAATTTGTCCTGATGCCCGCAGGATCATATAGCTGTCCTGCAGGATATTCGGGAGGATGGGTAGGCCGTGAAAGAACGGGAGGCTCAGGGACTGGAATCGTGCGACATCCACCGTTGCCTTGCTCCACGAACCCGGGCCTGCACCATTTCCAATCCCTGTCACCGGGTCTACGATCACAAAGCTCGTCTGTGGGGCGTTCTGCTCTGAGCCTCCCCAGAAATCCACACCATGGTGCCAGGTCAGACTGAAATAAGTCCGGCCTAGGAATTGATCGCGATAGTCACCGCGCAAGCCCAGACTGAAAACCCGAAGTTCGTCTTTGCTTTGCAGTATCCCGGATGGACCGGGAACGGCAATGATGTTGCGGATGGTCTTGAAGTCAAACCCGCCGTTCACGACCAGGCTGAAATTGCCTGTTTTGATGATGGTTTGAAGAAGATCGATTGAGGCAATGTCAGCACGACCTACCGGACGTTGAGAAGCAAACTCTGCCCCAATGACATTCTCGGAATGAATCCAGGAAAACTGTAGCTTGGTTCCAAAACTCGTTACCGGAATAAGATAGCCGACGTTCGTCAAAAAGAGGTTATCGTCGGACTTCGAACCCTTGAGCGTCAGGTTATCACCAAGCCCCAAGATGTTCCCGATTCCGAGTTCTCCACTATACACCCAAGGGCCGATGAGGCGAGACCCATAGTTGTTGATATCGGCAGTGAAGGCATAGGGCATTCGCTCCTTAGCCGTCAAATGGATGTCGGAAGAGCCGGGTGCCGTGCCGGGTTTGAGGTCAGCCCTGACTCTCAAGCCAGGGTAAGAGTTAAGCTCGTTTAGGGCCGTTTCCAGAGTCCCTTCATGGACAACTTTTCGCCTCTTGACTAATTCCATAGCTCTTAGGATTGTGGAGGATTTGTAGCGCGTGTTCCCCGTAACCTCGATCGTGCCGATTTCGCCCTCCAACACAGCCATCTCGACAACACCTTCTTTGATTTCCTGTGGAGGAAGGTAGACCTTAGCCAGCAGATACCCATACGCTGCATAGTATTCGGAAACCTCGTTCGCCAACTCTTGCAACTCGCTAAGGGTTAAGACCTTCCCGATGGCCGGGGCAACCACCTCTTCAAGTTCATTGGTCGCAATGACATTATTACCGCTGAACTTGATTTTGTTGAGTTGGACCGCAGCTTCAGAGCCTCGGGGGGGACGGACACGTGCAGGTTTGTCGATCTGAGCAGGAGCCGGGGGAGCAGTAATTTGCTCTTGCTGTTTCTCCTTCTCTTCCGACTGCCGTTGTTGCTCGAGCAGAATCCCTGGCATCCCCTGTGGTGGAGCCTGCTGGGCAGCGGTCTCTGGAACGCCCAGAAGCGTGACCAGGGCAAGGCACTTGCTCACCCAAAACCACGGGTTCCTCTTGGACATCACAGTCCCTCGAAAGAACACCTCGACGATAAAAAAAGACGCTATCGCGGTCTCCTTAGTCCCAAGGAAACCGCGATTGAGCCTTCAACTTGCAGACCGTAATCCTACCCGCTAAGACAGTACGAGTCTGCCAAATTATTAACCTAGACTTTAATACTTATCTATTTCAGTTGATGTATAGCTTAAAATACGTTGCTTGTCAATGAATATCGTGCTCTGCCAACTCACGAGTCTTGACATTCACAATGTCAGCACTCTAACCTCCCTTCAAGTTTGGGCACTATGTGTTCGAAGCTTGGATTCCTTTCACGCAATGGAGGGACAACCAATGAGGCTAACCGTTGTTGTCAGCACCCTGTTTTCATTTGCCCTACTGGTAGCTTGCGCAACTCCCAGTCGTCCCCTCATCACAACGCCGGGCGCTGATGTAAGTGCCGCCAAGCACAATGCAGAAGGAATTGAACACTACAACATGGGCCATTGGGATGTGGCCAAGAAGCACTTCGAGGCGGCTATTAAATCTGATCCTAAGGCTGCTGAGCCCCAATACAACCTGGCCCTTACCCTGCACGAACTTGGCGTACATTCACAAGCAACAGACTACTTCAAGAAAGCAGCTGAACTGGCACCAGGCAACACCGCTATCACAGAATCAAGCGCATATAGAAGCCATACAAGGCCAGTCAGTGGCTTTGATGGAGGAAGGGGCTATGGGATGTCAGGGTATGGGTATTAAGAGGGGAAAAGGTATCAGGCTGGTTTTAACCTTTTCCCTGGCCGCAGTGTCTCATCGGTGATGCCTCGTTTTCCTCGCGGACAGATCGGCGGCCATGTCTGTGAGCAGAACGATCTTGATCTTTTCCCTTTCCTGAGCTAACCTTGCTCATATGAACTGGAAAGACCACATCACCATTGATCCTGAGAAACGAAGCGGCAAACCCTGTATCCGCGACCTGCGAATCACGGTGTATGACGTATTGGAGTATCTGGCCTCGGGCATGAGCGAAGAGGAAATCCTGAAGGATTTCCCTGATCTCACGCGTGAAGACATCCGCGCCTGCCTTGCTTTTGCGGCCGACCGGGAACGGAAGTTGGTTTCCATTCCACCCGCGTGAAGCTTCTCTTCGACCAAAACCTGTCTCATCGACTCATTGCAGCTCTGCGAGACGAATACCCCGACTCCCAACACGTGAGGGAGATCGGCTTGAAGAACGCAACCGACGCGTCCGTCTGGCAATATGCCGCACAACATGGCTTCACCATCGTGACAAAAGATGCCGACTTCCATCAGCGCAGCTTTCTCTTCGGCCAGCCACCGAAAGTGGTCTGGCTTCGTGCCGGCAACTGCTCGACTGCCGTGATTGAGACCTTGCTCCGTCGACGCCGCCAAGACCTGCTCTCCTTTTCGTCAGAACCGGAAAGCGCGTTCCTCGCTCTCGAATGAGGGTCGAAATCTATAGCGGGTGCCCTTGCGTGTCAATGAAAAGGTTAGGCTCGCTAACTCGGCACCAGAAAAAGGGGACAGGCTACTTTGTTTAATCCTTTTCCCCTGTCACGGTGTCTCATAGGTGATGCCTCGCATTCCCCGTGGACAGATCGGCGGCCACGCCTACCATATCCTCAACCGTGGTAACGGCGGGGCGGTTGTCTTTCACAAGGACGCTGACTATCAAGCCTTTCTCGACCTGCTCGCCGACGCGAAAGCACGCTATCCGGTTAAAGTCCTCGGCTTTTGCCTGATGCCCAACCACTTTCATCTCATCCTGCAACCCTCGACTCCGGACGCCCCCAGTTCGTTCATGCAGTGGTGGCTGACCAGTCATGTGCGCCACTACCACCAGCACTATCGCGGCCACGGGCACGTCTGGCAAGGCCGCTTCAAAAGCTTTCCGATTCAGCAGGATGCTCATCTCTTGACCGTGCTCCGCTACGTCCTGCGCAATCCCGTCCGCGCTGGCTTGGTTACACGCCCATACGAGTGGCCATGGTCCAGCCTCCAGCACCCGACGCTAGTCGACCCATGTCCCCTCGATATGCCTGCATCCCAGGATCAGTGGCTCGAAGAACCGCTCTTGAACCAGGAACTCGTAGCCATTCGCACCTGCGTGAACCGGCAAGCCCCTTTCGGCGCTCCTGGGTGGGTCGAACGGTTGGCAAAGATCTTCGGCCTCGAATCGACGTTGCGCCCCCGCGGCCGCCCCCGACTACCCGAAAGAAAGTAGCCTGTCCCCTTTTTCTCCCTGTCCGCGGGACGTGCCGGGGAATCCGGCCAGCACGTCGTCGGCCTGTCTCAAGCGAAGACTGGTCAGACGAGCCATGGCAGAATCTGGCCTGAGAACCGATTAGATTCGACGGCAAATGCTGTTGCGGATTTCTAGGAGACTAATCGAGCCTGATACATGGGACGGCTGTGCAAGTGCTGTTCGATAATCTTCCCGAGCCGTTCCTTTTCTTGAGAATGGAGGCGGAGAAACTCAAGCCCATACTGTCGTCCCAATACGTTCCGTACCACGGCGGCTTCGACTTCTATTGTCTCTGGGTGACCATTCTGCATATTGAGCTTGAGGCGCAGGACCTCCCCCTGAGTAGGCCGCGTGTCAGTCGCCAATGCACAGCCGCGCATTGAAAGGTTGGTGGTCGTGCCTTCCCCTCGCGATTCCTCCCCCAAAAAGGTCGCATGCACCCGGACCGGAATCCGCAGATACTCCCGCCGGTCCGGCGTATATCTCCTGTAGCGACGTCCCCATTGCATGGCGAAAAAGCGATGGGTGCAGAGCTGGCATCGGAAAGGGTACAGGTAAAAGAGGCTGACGACCACCTCGGCGTGGCCCTGCCGTTGAGATCGCCGGACAAAGTCTTTGTTACAGCTTGGACAAGAAGGAGATTTCATGGCCACACCTCCTGAGCATGAGCGTTTGTCCTACTCGAAAATGGGTGTCTAGCCCGTTGGAACGCAAATCCCGTGCCTGCTGAGAAACTTACGAAGTTCTTGGCTGGCCTAGCAAAATAACGGGGCGGAAATTCTAGCTGCTGTATCTGCGAAGATACTAGGTTTATCTAATGCGATACGTGAGGCCCTTCCGAGGATTTGAAACTCTCAGGCGACGGTGAATTCGCGGGACGTGCCGGGGAATCCGGCCAGCACGTCGTCGGCCTGTCTCAGGCGAAGACTGGTCAGACGAGCCATGGCCTTGATGATCTTGTATCCGAGCTTCGGCTGGCTTTCGAGCAACCGATGCAAGGCCTCTTGATTAATGGTCAATGCCTGAAAGGGTACGCCCGCCCGGACCGTCGCCGAGGCAGGCCCACGATCCAGAAACGACATCTCCCCGAAGATGAAGCCCTTGCCGAGCGACGCGATCAAGACCTTCTTCCCTTCCTTGTCCTTCTTGTAGACCCCCACCTTGCCGGACAGCAGACAGAAGATGTAGTCGACCGGGGCGCCTTCGAAGATGAGGTGGTCTCCCTCCTTCCCCTCCCGGATGCCGCACAGCGGGCCCAGCAGCTCCCGCTCCTGGTCGGTCAGGTCTGAGAAAAAGGGAATCGTGGCGAGGGCGCGGTTGACGGGCATACAACCTCACAGGAGGTATTGCATGTCCGCCGCAATTTGATCGAATGCGGCGGCACGAGCAAGCTTGGTTTGGAGCCGGCGAGTGGGATTGAACCACCGACCTGCTGATTACGAATCAGCTGCTCTACCACTGAGCTACGCCGGCCCGGGGCACAACTCTAACAGGGGCATCCGATGATTTCAACTCCGCCGCTTCGCTTTGCTGACCGGGTACGTGCCGATCGGGCCGGCCGGCTCCACCTCCGGCGTCACCACCGGCACTTGCTCCCGTTTCAGCTCCGCAGCGCCCTTGGGAACCTGCTCCCGAAGATAGGAGACGATCTCTCCCAGATCCACCCATCCGTTGTCGTTGGCATCGGCCTGCCCGCGGACGGCCTTGAGGAAGTGATACGTGAACAGCCCGTGCTGCCCCGCGTCGAACGAGAGGCTGGGCCCGTTCGCCGAGGCCGATCCGACGAGCACGCTGCGGGTTTTCCCGGCAGGTTTGTTCGCGCTCCACGGGATGGACCGCGGGCCGGCCCCCGTCCTGTCGGCCGGGAACGACAGGTCGGCGAAGACCAGGTTCAGGCGGGAGGGCAGACGGGACAGGACTTCCTGCAAGCGTTTGAGGGAATAGCCCCGGCGGGCGAGGTCCTGGCGGCCTTCATATGGAACAAGGATTATGTCGCCGCTCTCCGGATTGAGCACGGCATGGCCGACCAGATAAATGAACACGGCGCCCGATGACGTCGCCAACCTCGGGAGCCAGTCTTCAAAGGTCTCCTGGAGATCCATCAGCAGCGCCCGCTCGTCCGTCAGGACGCGCACGTTCTCCGGCGAGTACCCCGCCAATGCGGTGAGGTGCTTGGCCACCACTTCGGCGTCGCGTTTGGCATACTTCAGCTTGGGAACGCCCTCCTCCCGGTACCCGCCGATCCCTACCACGACGGCATAGGAGGTGCGGCGATCAAACCCCTGGACCCGCAATGGAATCTGGTCCACGTCGATGGACAGGACTTCGACCGTCTCGACCGACCTCTCCTTCGGCTGGACCGACGCGACGAACCGTTTCCGGGTGGGCGGCCCGAATCCGCCGGCCTCGGTGATCTGGATCATCAACTCCGCCTGCTGTTCGGCGAGCGACGCGGACAGGGTGGTGCTGATCGTCGCCTGCTTCTTCTCGCCCGGCTGGATATCGCCGAGCAGCGTGGGACTGACGAATTCCTTCACCAGAGCCGGCGTGCCGGACAAGACGACCGCGACGGCGCGCGCCACGCCCGGCCCGCTGTTGGCCACCTCCACTCGGACGACGACCTTCTCCCCGACGTCCAAAACTTGATTGCGGTTCTCATCTTCGAGCGCCGCGCGGAAGCTCAGCGTGGGCGGATCGCCCGTCCCCGTTTGCGGAGCGGGTGCGAAGCCGCCCGGTCTGCCGCCGGCGGTCATTTCCTTGCGCGTCTGCAGCCGGACGGCCCAGTCCCGGATCTTGACCGCCTGGGTCAGCTCCTCGACGGTCCGGTCCGAGAGCTTTTCCATCGCCTCCGTCACCGGCAGCATCAGCCCCAGCACCGTGCACTCGGTCCCGTCGGTGGCGACGGTCCATTTCCCTTCCCCCTTGATCGCCTCATTGAACAGCGTTTTGCCTTCGGCGTCCACCATCGTGATCCGCAAGCGCACCAGGGCCGTCATCTTATACTCGCCGATCTCCCGACGCGGGATGTTCAGGGTAATCTCGCTGGTCTCGAGCGCGGCGCTCAGGACGGCGTCGGCGGGGTCCTTCAAGCCGCCCACAAAGGTCTTTTCAAAGACGCCTGCCGCGTCGGCCTTCACCTGCTCCGCCAGGCGCTCGCCCAATGGAATGCCCTGGGGCACCCCGCACGAATCTTTGTAGAAGAGCTGGGCCTGCGTGAGCGCATCGGGAATGTCGAGGCGGACCGTCAGCGGAATGCCGGGCGTTTTGGCCACGTCGGATTTGAATTCGAGCCGCGGGAAGACGAGCTTCTGCCCGCATCCGAAAACGGCCGACGCCGCCAGCAGGACGAGGACGCCCGTTAGAGGCCGAAGGGCCGGAAAGCGAAAAGGCATGAACGGTGGTCTCCTGAGCTCGATGGCGGGCGCCCGGTGAGTGGTTCCGCCCTTGCTTTATACAAGAAACAGGGGGCAATCGCAATGGCAGGCGCCCTCCCGGCCACACCCTTGACACCCCCCGCCCGATTCGGTACCGTCGGCGCATGGCCGTTTCCGGAGGTCCGCCGCTCTCCTGGTCCGCCGTGGCCGACCTCATCCGACTCCGCAATCAAACGGGTTCTCTCCTGCTGCTGTGTCCCACGCTGTGGGCGCTGGTGCTCGCCGGCGACGGGCATCCGCCGCTCCCGCTCGTGGCGATCTTCACCGCGGGTGTTTTCGTCATGCGGAGCGCGGGCGTTACCATCAACGACTGGTGGGACCGCGATCTGGATCGCCGAGTCCAGCGGACCCGCGAGCGCCCGCTCGCATCGGGACGCCTGCCGCCGCACGTCGCGTTGGGAGTCTTCGGGGCGCTGCTTGCCGCCGCCGCCGGCCTGGTTTCCCTGCTCAACCCGCTTACGATTGCGCTGGCGCCCGTCGCCCTGCTCCTGGCCGTCCTCTATCCGCTGGCCAAACGGGTCATGCCCCTCCCGCAGGCCGTTCTCGGCGTCGCGTTCGGCTGGGGCGCCGTCATGGCCTGGTCGGCGGTGCGGAACGAGATCGGCTGGCCGGCGCTCGGCCTCTTTGCGGCGACCGTCTGCTGGGCCGTCGGGTACGACACGATCTACGCCCTGCAAGACATCGAGGACGACCGGCGGATCGGCGTGCGCTCGTCCGCCATTTTCTTCGGCGAACGGTGCTGGATCGCCGTGGGCGGCGCGCTGCTCGTCACGGCGTCGCTCCTGGCGCTCGTCGGCGCGGCAACGCGCCTGGCGCCTCCGTTTTACCTCTCGCTGATGGTGGCCGTGGGACTCTTCGTCGCACAGGCGCGGCAGGTCAGGCGCGGGGTGTCGCCGACTCACGCCTTCGCTTTGTTCAAGCAGCACGTCGGGATCGGCGCGCTCATCCTCGCGGGGTTCTGGAGCGGGGTGGTCTTGCGATAACGTGGGGCACGGCATGCCATGCCCCTACCGAATCGAACGTCCCATTTGAAATTACGACGAGGCCGGCAACGGCTTGTCCGGCGGCGGCGCGTTCAAGGTCTTCAGGTAGAACATGATCGCCTTGGCGTCGTCGTCGCTCACGCCGAGATTCGGCATCTTGGTGTGCGGCTTCATGATCTGCGGGTATTTGATCCACCGGTACACCCAGTGCGTGTTCAACCGGAACCCCGCCCGGTCCAGAGGCGGACCGACCTCGCCGCCGGTGTCTCCCACCTTGTGGCAGGCGTTACAGCCATACTTGTTGAAATAGAGCTGCTTGCCGCGCGCCGCCTGTTTGGACTCTTCGGCCGAAGTCGCCGCCACCGTCGGCTTGGCGATCGGCGAGCCTTTGGGCCGCTCCTTCTTCAGCGCGGCGAAGTCCTTCGTCTCCAGCTTCGTGCCGTGGAGCGTCCGCACAAACGCCACCAGCGACCAGACCTCTTCCTCCGACAGCGTATACTTGAACGTCGGCATGGTGGGGACGGCGAACTCCTCGTCGCCGATCTTGTCGCCGACCTGGGGAGTCGTATCCTTCATGTCGCGGGAGATGGTCTCGAAAATCTCCTGGTCCTTCAGGGTGCTCATCTCGTCCTTATTGGACAGGTCCTTGGGCTTGGGATCGGGCATGAGCTTCCAGTTGAAGCCCTGGCCGGGCTTCCCCTTCTCCCCGTGGCAATGGGCGCAGTAATAGGCGTAGAGATCGGCACCTTTCGCCACGTGCTCGTCCTGGAACAGCCCACACCCGGCGAGCCCGACCAACGCCGCCACCGCCGCGACGGCGGCCATCCCTGCGAAGTGCTGCCCCTTCATGCCGGCTGTCCCTTCTTCACCTTTCGGATGATGACGAACTCCACGCCCGCGGCCAGCACCACCGCCATCAACCCGTACAGGTAGATCGAATAGTCGGGCGGCGGCTCCGCGTTAACGTACCACCAGGTCGAGATGGCCTTTTGCGAGCCGGACTCCTTCAGGTCCCCGCTCTCCAGCTTCTTGCCGTCCCACACCGCGAAAGCGACGTTCGGGAAGGTCCCCGGCTGGATCTGGACGTCCTCCTTGTCGGTCGTGGCCAGCGCCCGGGTGAACACGACGCGCCAGACGCCGCTCACCTCCTGCTCGACCACCTTCGTCTCTTCATCCACGATGGGATCCCCCGTTTTGGGGTCTTTCACCAATTCGCCCTTGGGGTCTTTTCGAAGACTCTGATTTCGCTTCTTGAACTTGATCGTGGTCTTCTCGTCCTTCCAGACCCCTTTCGCCTGGACATCCTGCTGGGCCTGCTTCTTCAGCGTCCCGAAACCCATGGCGGACAAGTCCGCGGCTCCAGGCGCGTCGTTCCGCCAGTACCAGATGTTGACCGGCCCGCCTTCCACCTGCCCCATGGGCTGCCCATGGGCGAAGTGGGCTTTCTTGTCGCCCACCATGAACTCCAGCGCCGCGGCATCGGCCGGATCCTGGGTCGGATCGGCATATTCCACCATGAACGCGATCTGTTTGTTGTTGTGAACGCCGCGCACCTTGACGGACTTGACCGTCACCTCCCCGATGCGCTTCTGCCAGTGGACCTGCGGGGACATCGGGAATTCGGCCGCCGGGACCGTGTTCCAGGCCGGCGCGGCCGGATCCGTCGGCACCTCACCCTGAATCAGCTTCGCGCGGACGACGACGGCCTCCTGACCGTAGGCGAGAGGCGAGAGGCCAGGGGCCATAGGCAAAGCCATGAATACGCCGAAGCAAATTGCCACCCTCATGCTCGTTCCAATCACTCGTTCCGACCTATCGCCCATAGCCCCTCGCCCCCAGCCTTTCGCCCGGTTTATCGCCTCGTGCCTGGCGCATCGCTTACTCCCACGTCCGGGGCTTGTGCCCGGAACCTGCATATTCCGCCATAATGATCTTCCATATCCAGTCGTCCGGCAATTCCACTTCCCATCGCGGCATGGCCGATTTCCACGGATGGCCTTCGACCGACAGCCCCACCCCGCCTTTCTTGATACGCCAGAACAGGTAGGATTCCTGGAGCTGAGCGATCGTGCCTGGATCAACAAAATTCGCCGGCGGCGGATTGAACCCGTCGGAGGCCGCGCCGTTACCGTCGAACTTCGCGCCATGGCAAGGTGAGCAAAAGGCGGCATACAGCCCTTTCCCCATCATCACATTCTCCGGCGTGTTGGGCACGGGGTTGGCCAGCCCCACGAACTCGCCGGGAGGCGCCGGGTGGATGGTCCGGTTTTCGGCGGGTGGTTCCGTGCTGGACACGAGCCCGCTGTACGTCTGCCAGCCGACCAAGAGCGGGAACAGCACGAGGACCGCGAGGCGGGCGTATTTGGCTCCCCCCCCCAGCCCATCCCCGCTCAGAAACCGGAAGATGGGACCCATCAACTGCTCCGTGGACTCGCCGCTGAGCGTGCCGTACACGACGATGCCGATGGTGGTCAGGAACAAATACAGCCAGATGAGGCTCATGGGCAAGGGCGCGGTGATCAGCGGCAGCAGGAACTTCAGCGCCGCGAACACCGCGACCAACAGAATAGCCCCCTTGACCGCCAGCGAGGACCCTCTCATAGTTCTTTCCTCCTCACTTCCGAGCTTGCTGAACTCGGCGCTTCAATCTCCGACAATTCGATGGTCACGGGCTCCCCCGACATATTCTGCAGGAAGGCGATGACCGCGAGGATCTCGTTGTTGTTCAGGCCGATCGGTTTCTTGTTGATGGAGGGCATCTTGGCCGGGAAGAACTTGGCCGGGCCCTCGTGCTCGTAGTCCATATAGACGTAGGCCTGGGGCTTGGTCATGCTTTCGTAGATGAACTCGCGGGTCAGCTTGGACCCCACGCCCTTGAGGTCGGGACACCGGCCCTCGCTGCTGCCGATCGTGTGGCACAGCGCGCACTGGCCCTTGCCGAAGAAAATCTTCTGGCCGATCGCCGCCAGGTCCTTCGTCTCCTTGATGGACGCAACATCGAACTTCTCCTCGGCAGGCGGCAACGAGGCCATCTGGGGCACGCCCAGGGCGACGAGGGAGAACCCGCCGAGGACCATCGCCACAAAGGCCACCACGCGCACGAAGCGGGCCTGCACAAAGAGGAGGATCGCCCCCCCCAGACCCACCACACCCATCCCGATCGCTTGCAACAGTTGGACTTCAGTCATGGGACCCTGCTCCCCCTACCTAGTGGCGTCCGGCCGCCGGCGCGGGCGCGGCTTCGACGGCCGGTGACGCGGTATCTTTCTCTTTCGCATACGCCTTGTCGGTCGTGCCGCCCTTTTTCTCGCCGCCCAAGGAGGCGACCCAGAAGATGAACGCGACCAACATGCAGAACATGAACGTGTTCAGGGCCATGAAGGCGGCGGCGTAGCCGAGCGCCGGCGAATAGGCGTATTGCGAGGTGTCCTGCATCACGCCGTACACGTGCCAGTGGACCCGCGACGACGACCGCGCGTAGCCCATCAGGGTCATGAGCAGGATGACCATCACCGCGTTCAGCACGAGGGCATAGGCAGCCCGCGCCGGCATGACGCCCCAGACCATCTCGGTCGTCGTCTTCGCGCTCTTCATCAGAAGCCCCGTCAAGGGCGTGATGGTCAGCAGGACGAAGAGTACGACGAGCACCTGGATAACCGAAAAGTAATTGATCCTGGTGATGGCCGGCACGAAGTAGCCCCAGACCCCGAGCACCACGACGACGATCACGGCAATTCCCAGGATCACGCCCTGGCCGGCTTTGGCCGCCTTGGCCCATCCGGCGGTTTCCTCCTTGCCGGCCCGCCAGTACATGATGAAGCTCATGAAGGTCACGAGGATCATCAGGTTGGCCACGGTCATCTTGGCCGACATCACGCCGAAGACGCCCAGCAAGGGATGGTGGGTACCGCCCATCTTCCGCGCCTCTTCCAGGCTCGCGACTAGGGAGTGCGGGGTCATCCAGACCCCGAGGCAGACGAGCAGGATGACCAGCATCGTCAGGATCGGCTTGCGGTACTTGACTTCGGCTCCGGGGAGGCGATGCATGATCCCCAGCCAGAAGTAATAGTTCGAGCCGACGAAGAGAATCCCGATCAGCATGGCCTGCAAGATGAACAGCCAGGAGAGGAAGCCCCCCATGAGCGTGATGCCCATCTGCTGGTTGTACTGATAGATCTCCCGCATCAGCCAGTACCCGGCGAACGGCAGCGGCAGCAGGCCGAACACGCCGATGAAGTTGCCGACGTACCCCATCCAGTCGTAGTGGACGCGTTCGTCCTGGTTCTGCGCCATCAAATACTTGAGCCCGGCGTACGCGCCACAGATGTAGCCGCCCAGCACGACGTTGGCGATCAAGCGGTGGACGTTCACCGGCCACCAGGTCGGGTTCCAGGTCGCCGCCCAGGCCTTGGACCACATGCTGCCTTCCGCGATCACGACCGGGCTGGCCTGGAAGGTCGCCCAGGAGTTCGGCACGATCATGATGAAGAACGCGAAGACGTTCAGAAGGAAGCCCAGGAACAGGTGCAGGCCTTTCTGCTTCCCCTGCATCGAGTCCCACCCGTACCAGTAGAGGTACAGGGTCGCCGTCTCCAGCAGGAAGAGGACGCTGTACGCGAGAAACGAGGGAAAGAAGACGTCTGAAAGGTAGTTCATCAGCTTGGGATAGAGCCCGATCAGCAGGAAGAGGAGAATGCCGCCAAAGAGGGCGGTCGTGGCGTAGGAGGACGTGAGCAGCTTGGTGAACTCCTTGGCGAGTTTGTCGTACCGTTGGTCGCCGGTCCTGACGCCGACAATCTCGCATACCCACGCGAAGATCGGCACGCCCAGCACGAAGCCGGCCAGGAGGAGGTGCTGTTGCGCGACAATCCAGATCAGATTACGGCTGCCCATGCCGGGGATATCGCGATACTCCGTCGCCGCCCCTGCGGGAGCTTCGTCGGCCCAGGCCAGGCCCACCGGCATCGCCACCGCGAACGCCAGCACCAGGAAGAGCGCCGCATAGGCATACACGCTCCTATGGTTCCGTATGTGTTCCATGGCGATCTCTCCTTTACTTCCCCTTGGCTGCGGGCTTCTTCTCTTTGGCCTTGTCCTTTTCCAGTAATTCCAGCACGGCTCCGGCCTTGACCAACGTGGTTTCCGTTTTCTTCAGTAGCTCTTCCGGCTTTACCGGTTTCTTTGGCGCGGCCACCTTGGGCAGCGGATAGTCCTCGTGCGGATGCGGCGTCGATACCGGCAACAGCACCCAGAATATCACCGTCAGGACCACCACGACCCCGCTGAAGGACACCAGCATCAGCACGGGATCGGCCGGCACGCGCCAGCCATCCCACTCACGGACACGCTCCTGCAAGCCGGCCGGAGTGGTCTGGCCCGTGGCGACGACGAACCGCTTGATACGCCACCCGAACAGCTTCAGCCAGATCAGCAGCAGGACGATCGCGACAATCGCGGCCGGAACGGCCCAGATCAACAACTCGATGGTAATTTGTTCGGCGATCGGAAATTCCGGGACGGCTTTTTTCACCAGGCCGAAGATCCATTGCGCAAAACTCTTGAACAACGCGGCTGTGCCTCCCACCGCGTAATAGGCGACGCTCAGCGCGACAACGCCCAGGGCGGCCCCCTGCCACCAGAGCGCGATCCCCACCGGCCCGCGGACCTCCAATCCCATCCGCTCGAGGAAGAAGGTGCGGGCCGTCAGACCCAACGCCCAGATGTCGATCGGCGCCGACATCGCGAGCAACGCGATAAGCCCCGCGCCTTCCCACGGGTGGATCTGCGCCGCGAGCAGCAGCAAGGCGACGATCACCTTGAAGGGAAAGCCCGTCCAGAAGGCCGCCCAGGACAGAGCCCAGGCCAGCTTGACGGAGTTTATGGCGGTCGCGGGATGGGACATGCCCCTCGCTCCCGTCAGTCGAGGAATTCGCGGTTGAGGATCGCGGATACGGTCAGGACCAGAATCCCGATCATGACGACGGTCCAGGACAGCAGCGCGATCGGACGTTTGAAGATATTGCGCTCCGGGCTCCGGTCGATGAACGGCAGCGCGGCCAGCAGAAGCATGAACGCGCCCGGGATGGCCGTCGCGGCCACGAACTGGCCGAACTCGCCCGAGAAGGCCTTCCAGCGGAGCAACTGGAACAGGAACAGGAAATACCACTCCGGCTCCGGATGGTAATCGCCGGGATCGGGCTTCGCCTCTTCCAGCAGGACCACCGGTTCGATCAAAGCCAGGGTGCAGATGGTCAGGAAGACCGCCGCCATGGCCACGATGTCCTTCCACACCTGGCGGGGAAAGAAGAAATCGGTTTTGGCCTTCAACTCCTCCGGCGTGCCCCGGAACGGACCGGCCGGCCCGGCCGACCGGAAGAGGAAAAGGTGCAGCCCCGCGAGCCCCATCAAGGCACCCGGCAGAATCATGACGTGGATGACGAAGAACCGGCTCAAGGTCATCTGCCCGGGCGTGGGGCCGCCTTTCAGGAACCGGGCCAGGAAGTCGCCCACGACGGGCGTCTTGTCCATGATTTCGACGCCGACGGTCGTGGCCCAGTAGGCGCGCTGATCCCATGGCAGGAGATAGCCGGTGAAGCCGAACGCCATCACGATGCCGAAAAGCCCCAAGCCGATCAGCCAGATCATCTCGCGGGGGGTCTTGTAGGCGCCCCAGAGAAAGACCTGCGACATGTGGGCAAAGACCATGACGACCATGGCCGACGACCCCCAAAAGTGATAGCTGAGGATGAACCAGCCGTAGTCCACCTCGTGAATGATGAACTGGGTACTGGCGTACGCATGGTCGGCGCTGGGAATGTAGTAGAACATCAGCAGGACCCCGGTCACGGCCTGCATGATGAAGATGAACAGCAGGCACGAGCCGAAGACGTAGGCCCAACGCGAGCCGCCCTTGATCGGCTCCTTCATCATCTTCGCCTCGAGCGTCTTCAGGTCGATCCGCTCGTCGACGAAGTCGTACACCTTTTGGAGCAGCGCGTTCACTATAGTATTCGGACCAGTTCTTTCTTGCCCGCCTTGTATTCAATGTCGATGACCTCGATGTCCCCCGTTACAGAGACCTTGATCGGCAGCACATCCAGCGGGCGCGGGGCCGGCCCGTCCAGCACCGTCCCGGCGCTGTCGTAAATGCTGAGATGGCAGGGACAGAGAAAGACCTGACCACGCGTTTTGTGCGAGCGCCATTTGTAGCCGCAGCCGAGATGGGGACACTTCCCGGAGAACGCCACGTAGGGAACCGTCTGCTTGTTGACCCAGACCACCTCTCCCTTTTCGTCCGTGAAGGTGATGTCCCCGCTTTTGTAAATCTTCTTGAGCGTCTCTGGCGTGGCCTTGATGACCCAATGGTTCTTGTCCTCTTCGCGCTCCAGCACCGAGTCCTTGAAGGACTTCTTGAAGATAAACTGCACGCCCACGTCCTCGGCCTTGATCTTGCTCACGTTCCCGATCTTGAGCCAGCGGTTGTCATAGGGCGCGTACATGGGCTTCATGATGAACCGGAGAACGGGCCACACGAGCGGGAGGCCGATCAGCGCCCCGATGACATGGATGAAGCCGGCGAAGAAATTCCGCCGGGCGCAGCTCTTCTCGAGCGGGGGGAAGGGCACGAGCAACTCACCGGGCTCGATGTGTACTTTGTTTTCGAGGTGAGGGATTTCGACTTCTTTCGAAGTCAAGAAGTCCTCGCGCTTCAGCTCCGGATACCCCGCAACCTGAGAGGCGGTGCAAAGCAGCTCGACCGAGTCGTCCCGCACGGCGGCGATCGCGCTGGCCGGCACCTGCCGCTGGGTCCCGTTCGCGCGGACGACGATATGGCTGACCTCCAGCGAAATCGGGTCGGCGATGACGTGGACGATTTCGCCGATTTCCCCATCAAGGCAACGGACTTTCGATTTGATCTTCGGTTGCACGCTGGCCATTGGAGATCGTCTCCCGCGCTCGCTTACTTCTTGATGGGTTTCGGTGTCTGGACCGACGCATCCTTCAAAGTGGCCAGATACGCGACCACGGCGTCGATCTCCTGGTCCGTCATCAGCTCCTTGTACTTATCCGGCATCTGCTTCTTGTTGTATTCCTTCTCGAATCCCTCGGCCATCCAGGAGCGGGGATTCAGAATTTTTTCCTTCATCTCTTCAGGCTTCATGAGGTTGCCGATGTTGTCCATCACCGGTCCCCGCTTCTTCACGGAGCCTTTGCCGCCGATCTTGTGGCAGTTGTAGCACTCCTGCAGGTCGTACTGCTCCTTCCCCAGAGCGACCAGATCCCCGGCCGCCGCGGGCGATGCCGCCCCGCCTGCCTTCTCGCCTTCGGCCGCCTTGAGCTTGTCCGCGCCGCCCAGCGCCTCCAGCCGCTTCATGATGGCCTGGCTCTGGGCATTCAGCTCCACGCTGCGCTTCAGCAACTCATCCATCTTGCCCTTGTCGGTCGCCGCCAGCTTCGGCTTCACGATCTTGTCGATCTTGCCCTTCTCCACCGTGGGATCATACTGCGGCAGGAAGTTGGCCCCGGCGATGAAGGCGCCCGAAAGGACCGCGTAAAAGGCCACCAGCGCGACCACGGCCTTCACCCCGCTGAACGGGGACACGGTCGGGGCGTCCAGCAGGATGAAAACGAACGTGCCGAGGCCGGCATACAGGACGAACATGACCTGAAACACGAGGGGGAAGTGGAACACAAAGCGGGCGAGCAGGAAGAGGACGACCGCCGCGACCCCGCCCAGGAAGATGCGCTTGATCAGGACTCCGATGAAGCTTCTTTCCCCAGCCATGGTTCCCCCTACTTCGCGCCGGCCGCGACCGGGATCCCCTTGGGCGCCTCGGCGTGCGCCTTCTCCTTACCGGTTCGCAACGTCAAGACGATCGCGAAGCTCACAACGATGTAGAACGTCAGCGTGACCCCGGTGATCACCCAACTGGAATACGCAAGGGTCGGCGTGTAGGACTCCCCCGTGAAGTCGTACTGGAGGTTGAACACGTGGAAGTACTTCCGGGTCAGCTCGCGGACCGCGCCCATCAGACCCATCGTCCAGATCGCGCTGAAGGCCAGGAAGACCAGCACGAACTGGGACACGAAATCGATCTTGCCCCAGACGATCCGGCCCCGCCGGAGCGCCCGGTTATACATGATGTAGTTGCAGATCGTAACGAAGACGAGCGTGAAGGCCGCCGCGTTCTTGGCCGGCATGAGCGCCAGCATGCCCCAGTCCACCGTGACGAATCCCAGGCTGAGCTCGCCGTGCGGCAGACTCAGCGAGCCGTCATCCGGCGCCAGCGCCTGGGTGGCGACAAACGCGTGCGGGGTCATCCAGATCGCATTACCGATGATCACCATGAGGAACGCCACCCTGACGAGAGTCTGCGCCGCGACGGTGAATTTGATGAACCGTCCGGCGATCAGGAACAGCGCGACCCAGATGGCGGGGCCAAGAAACGCAAACAGGCTGCCCTGATCAACCGGGAACTTGGTCCAGATCAGCATGAACACGACGGGAATGCTCGCCATGAGGACGAGCGTGGTGGTCCGCATCCGGACCTGCTCTAGCCCCTCGATTCGCTTGAGGCTGAGCCAGATGTAGTAGTTGCTGGCAAGAAAGATCAACCCGACCATCGCCCCCTGCATCTCGAAGAACATGGAGAGCTGGTCGGCCATCATGTACGGGCAGATGGATGCGTCGTAGTCGCAGAGCTCGTAGGCCAGCAGATAGCCGGCGAATGGGAGCAGCAGCAGCGCGCCGACGCCGATCATGTTGCCCACAAAGCCGAACCAATCATAGAAGGCCCGTTCCTCATCGGTCTTGGACATCAGGTACATATAGGCCGCGATCAGACCCGCGATGAACCCGCCGAAGGTCACGTTGCCGATAAACCGGTGGATGTTCAGCGGCCACCAACTGAAGTTGTTCATCTTGTCCCACAGCGTCGCCGTAGTCTCGATGAACGTTTTGAGGTCCAGTCCCTCGGCGGACTTGACCGGCGTGTTCATGAACGAGGTCGGCCCGTCGATGACGATCAGCGTGACCGTGCCGATCACGTTGAGCACAACTCCGAGCACGATGTGCCGGAGCTTCAGCGGCCCCTGCAGCGCGTCCCAGGTGTACCAATACAGATAGAGGATGATCGTTTCCGCGATGAAGAGCAGCGGATACCAGATGGCGAAGACGTCGAAGAAATGGGTGATCAGCCAGCCCGTCAATTGCGGATAAGTGGCGAGCAGCACAAAGATGAAGAGGCCGCCGGTGAGCGCCGTCATGCTGTAGAGGATCACCGTGACCTTGATGACCTCCTTCGCCAGCCGCTCGTAGCGCCCGTCCTGGTTCTTCCAGCCGATGATCTCGCTGACGACCACGAAGATCGGCGCCCCCAGAATGAACGCGGCGAACAGGATGTGCAGTTGCGCCACGACCCACACGGCGGTCCGGTTCCCCCCGATGGGGAATTCGTGCGGCTTGGGATCAGGGAGCTGCGCATAGGCCGCCGTCCCCACCAAAAGAAGCCCCACCACAAGCAAGAGGCTACGTTGCCAGGTCTTCATGGTCTCGCCGCTCCCTTACTGAAGTTGATCGCGGTTACTTGCCGTCTTTCTTCGGGGCATCCTTGGCGGGCGTCGCCGCCGGAGCCTTGCCGTCGCCGGCCACCGGCTTGGCCTCACCCGGAGCGCCCGCCGCGGGGGTCGCCCCGCCCGCCGCCGGCGCCGCCTTCCCGAGCTCGGCCACCGGCACCCAGTCTTTCTTCGCCACGTCGTAGCCCAGCCCCTTGAGTCCGAAAGTCCGCTCGTAGGCCATCGCTTTCCAGCGGTCCTCCTCGCTGAGCTTGCTCTTCCAGGCCTTCATCTTGGTGTTCGGCACGCCTTCGGAAATCCGCCAGAACCAGACGCTGTCGGAGTACTGTTTCATCCGCTCGCTCTTACGGAAATCGCGCGCGCCGGCCTTGACCGGCTTGCCGTCCTTGCCGTGGCACGAGGCGCAATTCACGTCAATGTTCTTGACGCCTTCGAAGATCTCTTTGCCCTCGGCGATGATCTTCTCATCGGTCCACCACCCGGCCGGCATGTGCTTGTCGGCGTATTCGGGCGGAGCGGGCGGAGGCGGGCCCGTGCTTTCCTGCTCTTCCGCACAACCGGCCGCAAGGAATGCCACCCCGCCGACGATCAACAATCCAATCAAGCTTGTAATCTTCATAATCGCCACCAACTCCTTTCCCGTCTCCCCGTCTCCCGCAAAAAAAAGACGCTTTGCCGAGGGAGCCTGATCCCGGAAGCAAAAGCGCCCAAGTCGTACCGTGTGCTCAACCGCTTAACGTTTCTTCCCGCGTCGCTTGGCCGGCATGGCGGCCTGCCGGTGTCGAGCGCGCGCAACGGCCACACCGATCGCCGCCGCAACGAGGACCCCTCCCACGCCATAGAGCCAGAGCTTCGCCGTGTCCTCCGTCCCAACGACTCCTCCTGAACCGCCGCCGGGCGTTTCCACTTCCGGTCCGAAATCCACCTTCGCCTGGCGCTCGACATGCCGGTCGGCCGGGTTAAACTCAGCCCGGATTTTTTTGACTTCGTCCAACCCCGATCGTTCGTCTTTGACCGAAATTTGAATGGGGTCCCCTACGTTCTGGTTGTGCAGGTGAAGGATCAGCTTATAGAATCCGGACCCATCTGCGTAGCTGGTGACGGGATCAATCTTCTGGTCGCGCAGGTCCCGTGCCTGCACCCGGACATCCCGCACCGGTTTGCCGTCCTTATCCCGTATATACCCCGAAATGGTGAACCGGTGATCCATTTCGTGGGTCGCCCACGCCGCACAGGGGATCAGCGTCCCCGCCCCGACCAGGCCGACCAGACCGAAAAAGACCGCCGCACGACCCCACGACGGTCTCCTTTCCATCAGATTCAAAATGTCCCGAACAGCCCAGCTAAAGTCCGGCCTATCTAACATAGGCGTCCACCTTTGTCAATAAATTCCTGCGCTGTCAGAAGAGCCTCTAAACGCTTAAATCTAAAGCATAACTTGCGGTATTGCCGACCCGGTTTACAGGTGCCCGCGGGCCTGCGCCTCGGCCTTGATCCGCTCGGCTTCCGCCTTACGTTCGGATTCTTTCTTTTTCACCCAGGTCTCCCAGGACTTCCCGGAGGCGGTGTCTTCGCCGGTAAACGCGATGGCCATGACGTCGGCATAGGGGATCACCCGCGTGCCGGGCTGGTCCTTGGGAAAGAGCTGCAAGGCGGGAGGAGAGGCCGCGCTGTTCCGGTTGAAGATGTACCCTGTGATCGTTTCGCCGGAGCCCAGCTCCAACGTCACGTCACCGCGGTAGTCGAACGCGATCTCCACGGCCTGACGCCGCTCGGCGTCATTCGCCGGCCGGAAGACCCGCCCTTCAAGGTGTTGCGCGTCCGAGGAGGGAGATTTATCGGCGGTCACGACTCGCGGGCTACCGGGCGGTCGGCATCAGCGTCGCCACGACCGTCCGCCCGAACCCCCGCAGAGAGCCGAACGTATCGTCGACCGCAGACGCTTCGTACCCGCAGTGAACCATGCAATCGGCGCACTTCTCGTTCCGGCCGGTCCCATAGCCGTCCCAGTGGGTCTGGTCCATGAGTTCCCTGAACGTGGCCACGTAGCCGTCCTGGAGCAGGTAACAGGGCTTCTGCCAGCCGAAGATGTTGTAGGTCGGATTGCCCCAGGGTGTGCATTGGTAGTCCACCTTGCCCATGAGAAAGTCGAGGAAGAGGGGCGACTGGTTGAACCGCCAGCCGCTCTTGGGCTTATGGAGAATTCGCGAGAAGAGCTCGCGCGTCCGCTGCCGCTTGAGGAAGTTCTTCTGGTCGGGCGCTTTGTCGTAGCTGTAGCCGGGGGAGATCATCATCCCCTCGACGCCCAGCTCCATCATGGCGTCGAAGAACTTGCGGACGCGCTCGGGAGCGGCGTCCTCGAAGAGAGTCGTGTTCGTGGTGACCCGGAAGCCCCGCTTGAGCGCCGCCTTAATCGCCCTGACGGCGACGTCGTACACGCCGTCCCGGCAGACCGCCAGATCGTGCTCTTCCTGCAAGCCGTCCATGTGAATGCTGAAGGTCAGGTATTTCGACGGCCGGTACTCGTCGAGCTTGCGCTCCAATAGGATGGCGTTGGTGCAGAGATAGACATACTTCTTCCGTTCGACCAGCCCTTTCACGATCGCCGGCATGTCGGGATGGATGAGCGGTTCCCCGCCCGGAATGCTGACAATCGGCGCGCCGCACTCCTCGGCCGCCGCCCAGCACTGCTCCGGCGTCAGGCGCCTGTCCAGGACATGATCGGGGTACTGAATCTTGCCGCATCCCGCGCAGGCGAGATTGCAGCGGAAGAGCGGCTCCAGCATCAGCACGAGCGGATACCGTTTGACCCCCTTGAGCTTCCGGGTCAACACGTACTTGGTGACGGTGAACATCTGCGCGACAGGAACAGCCATGCGCGAACTCTATCATCACACAAACGTCAACGTCAATGCTGACGCCCCTCGGAACCTGTGCTACACTCTGGCTCCTATGGTGGATCCCAAGACCGTCCCCGCAGGCCCTGAACTGGACGCCTTGATCGCAGAGAGGGTCACGGGGCTCGCGCCCGATCGCCCCATCCCTCCCTACTCCACCGACATCGCCGCCGCCTGGGCCGTGGTCGAGACCATGATCCGCAAGGACGGCGTGTATTTCGGCTGCCCGCACTTCAAACACAAGCACCAGAACCTCGCGTCGCTCGGCTATCCCGAGGGCACCGAGTGCTGGTACTGCGTCCTCAACACCAAGCTGCTCAACAAGGTCGTGCTCTGCGCCGACACGGCGCCGCTCGCGATCTGCCGCGCGGCCCTGCTATGGGCCGTCACACATGGCTCCGACATCGGATAAATCGCAGGATGTTCAACAAGAGGAGACAATAAGGTCCGGTTATGGTCAACGCCATCACGGGAAATGACGCGGCCGAGTATGCCGACCGTCTCAAAAATGCCTTTCCGAACTTTAAGACCGCGTTTCTGCCGGAATACGCCTCCGGGTCTTCGACGTTCGTCCCGCAGGAGCGGGTGTACTATACCGTCAGCCACAACGGCCGGCCCGAAGCCCTGTTCGCCGTCTTCTTCGATCGGGCGAGCAACGCCTATGAGGCGACGATTTCCTTCGCCCGGATCATCCTGAAGGACCAGTATGCGGCGGACGGCTGGTGGTATGTGTTCGAGGCGGTGAATCACGCCATGCGGCCGCGCGGCGTGAAAATCGTGCAGGCGCACTTGGAAACCAAAGGCAGCCGGAAAGCGTTTGACGACCTGCAAGCACGATTCCCCTATGCGGTCAACATCACCGGAACATTGGCAACAGTCGATCTCGAACTGCTCCCTAGCCACCATGAGGACGCTGAGGGGAGAAGGTAATGGCAAAAATCCTAGTGGTTGATGATGAACCGGTGTTCTGTGACCTTTTGAAAGGCTTGCTCGGAGAGCACGGCCACGAGATTTTCACGGCAAACAACGGACACGAAGCCCTCGATTTGTTTAAACAACATCACCCCCAGTTCACGTTATTAGATCTACGCATGCCGGAGATGGACGGGATCGAAGTGCTGAAGCGTGTACGGACGATCGACCCACAGGCTGTGGTGATGATTCTCACGGCGTGGGGCACAGACCAGTTGGAGCAACAAGCGCGGCAGATGGGGGCAATCGACTTTCTCAGTAAGAGGCTCACGTTCGATGCCATCCTGACCAAAATGGAAGACCTGCTCAAAACGCCGGTCAAGGAGATAGAACCTGGCTCGATCCTTCTGGTGGATGACTCGCCTCAGGGACGTGAGCGCTTTGAACCATTTTTGCGAAACCAGGGCTTTCATGTCCGGTTGGCGCAAGACGGCCCTTCGGCTCTTAAGCTGGTGGACCAAGCACCACCTCATTTCATTGTTCTGGATATGGAACTCGGGGGGATCGTTGATACTTGGGATGCACGCGAGGCGATGAATGCAGCAGGGTTCCTCCAAGCGTTAAGGCAAAGGAAATACAAGGGAGAAATCATCATTATGGCGGACAGTGCAAATGAGAACCTGCTCATGCAGGTCCCGGGGATAGACACCTTCGATATTTTGGGAAAACCGGTGGATCCCACACGGCTCATGCTCGCGATCCAGGTGGGACTCATCCTTACTGGACGGAGACCTCACGAAAGCAACAAGTAAACGGTGGGCCGATCCTGACTCAGTGCCCCCGTGGGAGTGGAGGAAAAGTGGAGGCGCCGAGCGGGGTCGAACCGCTGATGGTCTATTCCTTCAAGGAAATCAAGGGAATCCTACACCAGGCGTAACGGCGTATGGCGGGCGATTTGCTCGAAGTCCCGATCTCGTTGCAGTAGCGCGCACCCATACGACTCGGCTAAGGTCGCAATCAGGGCGTCGATCGCGCTGACAGTCAGACCGGCCCGCCGCAGCACGAACGCTTGCTTGCCGGCCTGGTACCAATGCCGATCCTCCGTCGCAAGCCAGTGCAACGCCCGCAACTTCTGATCAAGTTGCGCCCGTTCCTCCAGTGACCTGCAGCCCTGCAGAAGCTCAAGCGCGATCGGCCCAGCCGTGGCAACTCGATCGTGATCCAGCAACGTCGTGAGACAAGCCTTGATTTCTTCGTAGCCTCTCTTCGCAAAGAAACCGATCCAGGCGCTCGTATCCACCAGAACCAGGCCCTTCTCGGCTGCCGACGGACTCACCGAGTAGCGTGACGGCGGCGGGTGCGGCGCAATTCGGACAAGGTCATGGTGACGGCCTCGCTCCCCGCCATGGCCTTGAGCGTCTGGCGATGGCGGGCCCGAATCAACTCGTGCAAGGCCTGCCGGATGGTTTCCTTTTTGGTCGGCGCCTCCGCCAACGCCATGGCTTCCTTGAGAAGCCCTTCATCGATGTCCACAAGCGTCTTCATCGCACCCTCCGAACCAATATATACAAATACACGAACTTTGTATATATGTCAATACGAACCAAAAGAGACGGGCTTTCCCGCCTCCACTCACTCTGACACGCTAAATTTGGATTGGTTACTTCAGGTTTGAGACCAGCGGGCGGAAAATAAATCTGTCCATTTTTATCTTTTATATGAGGCGACGATTTCCTTCGCCCGGATCGTTCTGAAGGACCGGTATGCGGCGGACGGCTGGTGGTATGTGTTTGAGGCGGTGAATCACGCCATGCAGCCGCGCGGCGTGAAAATCGTGCAGGCGCATCTGGAAACCAAAGGCAGCCGCAAGGCGTTGACCGACCTTCAGGAACGGTTCCCCTATGCGGTCAACATCACCGGCGCCCTGGCGACGGTCGACCTCGAACTACTCCCCCAGACAACAGAGGGATGAAAAGGGGGACGAAGGGATGAGGTCACGCAAGCGAGGGGTGGAGGCGCCGAGCGGGGTCGAACCGCTGCATCGCAGTTTTGCAGAACGTCCCATCCAGACGACGAACAAGAGAGATCATAAGCGAAAGACTCCCATGCTAACGGCGTGAACACAAGCGTTTCACGCCCTGGCATGGTGATTGTCTGAGATCAAGGCAGAGTAGCATCCGTGCCTAAATCCGTGACCAAACCGTGACCAAATCCGTGACCTGTTACCATAACGCGGACGCGCAACCGCCCAACCACGGATGAATCCAACGTTCTACAACCCCAGACCCCCAGAAGACTCCCCCCTCTTTCCCCCCTCTCAGGGCTCCTAAGCCTTGGCCGACGCCCTTTCAAGGCTCCGTCACGGGCCTTGCTTCAGGCCGCAAGGCCCGCGCCGTCGCGCTGTGCGTGTGCCTTCGCCGCGCCGGTGGTTAGTCACGCCCCGCCATTGCCGTGCCAGCCGCCCCCCGGCCTTGGGTTTTCCCCTGGACCTCTTTCCTGAGGCCGCCCCCGTTTAAGGTATCCCAGGGGACAACCCCATCCCTTCCACCGCAGGAACGAGAAGCGGCGGGTCCCTTTGGGGGGCTGGCTGCGGCCCGCGACCCCAGGCCGCCCTTCGGGGCACGGCAGATGGCACAGGGCGAAGCGTCAACGGTTCAACACTCTTGACCCTGGCAACAAAATTACCCACACTGTACGGCTCATGGACCATACTCGTCGCCAAGCCATCATTGCCGAATACGGAAAGCTGCTAAGAGAACACTCCACCACAAGTATTTCGGAAGACGACTCTCGCCTCCCGAAGTACCTTGTCCGTCACACGCTCTTAGAAGAACTCAGGCAGACCGAAAACCCCGTCACAAGCCAACACCTAGAAACCCTGCTCACGCGGCTTGCCATGGTCAGGCCCGCTCAAGAACACTTCGTTTATGAAAAATATGACAATCTCACTGAGCAGGTACGCTGGGCCAATAGTCATTATCCAGATATTGCAGCACGGGAACAAGAAGAACTAAGCAGGTTCCGAACAGAACGACTCGCTCCTATCCTGGAAAAAGTGGAAGCAGAGCAGATCGAACTTCAGAGGGCGATTGCGGCCGTGAAAAACGGATCGCTAGCAGATAGCGAATTGGCCGCGTCTTTCGATCAGGGTTTAATCAAGCACTCCATGGCGCATATGAAATCCTTCTTAACGCCATGTTGGTGGGCTGGAATCATCTTCGGCCTAGCCTGGGTCGTTGACTTGCTTGGTCAAACAATTGGCATCAAAGCCATCTCAACAAGTGCCAAGGTGGTGGGAGGCTTCAGTCTCTTGCCCCTTTCATTTTTTGGTTGGACTCTCATCTGGCAAATTGTCAAATGGGCTTCAGAGTATCAAGTGGGCCGTCGCCTGAGCCAACTCAGGCGAGGAATCCTGGCCGGAATGTATGTTCTCACGTTTGCCATACTCGCCTGGCCTGGGGTTGACGTACACTGGATGCTCGGCAGGGCGCAAAAGGATTTTGTGGGGTTCCTGCTGGTCATGGCTTTCTTCGCCTTTTTCGGAAGAATGATGGCGGAGGTCTGCTTAACGCTACCGCGTCCCCGAACCTACTTGGCGCTGTTCCTTGGCATCGTTGTGGTCTTTGTCTTGGCACATTTGGGAGCCTTCCAAAATTTCGATGATTATGACGCTTGGGGCTCTGTAGGGGATGATGAAAGTTACGATGCGACCTGGAGAGAGAGGATGATACTAAATATTGTGTTTAACTCGATCGCTGGCTTTGCCGGAGCCTATAGCCGTTTTCGAAGCGCCGATAGGGGCAAGCTCTGCCCGTAAGGAAACAGAATTCAGAGCAGGGACATTCTGCTAGGGAGTTGGCCTCCGACCCATCCTATACGGCCATAGGGCGCACGTTCTGATTCCACACTCCCGGATATCCTTGACCTGTCCGCAACAGCAATCCAGGCACTTGGCCCGGATCGCCTTGATCGGAGTCAATCGCTTCGCCGCTTCCCTCGTGGCCTTCATTCCTACCCTTCCTTTGCAAAAACCTCAGGGCCTAGCGGCCCACTACTTTCCCCTCGAACACTGTCTTGGCCCGATGGATAGCTTGAACGTCTTCCGGCCCATACCCCTTCCCTAGCAAGGCCTTCATTTCGCTTGGTCGGTAGAGCGGCAGGCCATCGCGGGGGTCAAATGGTTCAGTCTCATCCAGGATCAGCCAGTAGTCCCCGATCACAGAGCCGCCAATCTTGACCGCCAAGATGGGACCGGCCTCCGGGCGAAAGTTCGGGGCCTCACCCTTCGTTGTGGGAGGCTGCGCCGCCTCCCCTGTCAGAAGCGCCAAGGCTCGATCTACAAGGTCTTTTCCCATCGGTCCGCCCCCCGCGATTGAGTGTGCATGGCCTATATCCTCCCCCGTAAAGTGTCCGATGTGTCCAGAACCCGCGCCAGTTGTGGCGTTTCACCATTTTTCAAAGCGTCCGAAACACCCACCCGCCGGACACATTGAAAACCACTCAAACCCCGCGCCAATTGCGGAAGCTGGACGCTTCGGACACTTGGACATGGGGGAATAAGAGAAAAGGCCATCATGCTTCGTATCTCTCCCGCCATTGTTTCACCCACTCCAACGTCACCGTATAGCCGCGTATGGTGTTCTCTGTGTTCGTGCCGTGGAGGAGGTCAAACTGTTTCAAGAACCCCGCTAACGCTCTCCCGCTTTCGATCCTCGACAACTCATCATCCCGTTGCTGGAAAGCGGTCAACAGTTCAGCGGTGGACAGAAACACATCGGGGCGTCCATCAAGGCGAGGGGTCACCATGTCGAGAAACGAGAGCAACGCCCGTTCCCGCCAGGAGGTCTCCCGCTTGCCTGCCGCCGCCTTCAATCCGGCTAAGAGGCGGGGCAGGATCTTCTCCCCGTGTCCGTCAGACCGCTCCGCATCCGCGAGACTCGCCAGAATGACCAACGGCTCCGAGATGTCTTGGAGGCGGTCATCAAAGCCGTCAAGGACTGGCAGGCCAATCTGGATGGAGTCATAGGCCGCCGTCAGGTCGTCGGCGTGCGCCTCGGCCCATCCCTTCATGGCCGCTTGGAGTTCGGTGGTGTGGATGCCGATGATCCTTTTATTAAAGCGAGGCATCCGATGGGTGGCGCGTTGCATTTGAATATGAAAGCTCCGGTCCTCCAGGGTGTCCGTCACGGACTCAATGCCCGCAAACGCGACAGGGCCATAGACCGGATAGGATTTCACGGGCATCCCCTTTTCTCCACGCTCCACACGCTCGACACTGGACCCCCGTTTAAACCGACAATTGAGAATCGCCATCACCTCGCCGTAGGTGTCCTTGTCCTTATTGCGGAGCTTGTCCACCTCGTCGAGGAGTATCACCTTTCGGGTGGACCGAAACAGGACCGCCGGAGTCGGTTGCGTGGTGATCGGTGGGGTGCCCTCCGCCAAGAGTTCGAGGAGTTCCAGTACCTTGGTCTTGCCACAGCGCGGGGTGGCGGATCGGATATTGAGATACCCGCAGTAATCAAACAGGTGGTAGGTGTAGGTGTTCGCAATCCAGAGCGCCAACACCATCGCAAAGTGAGGGTCCGGGAGCGTGAGATACTTGAGCATCATCGTTTCCACTTGATCCAGCACGGACGCTAAAGGTGGGAATGTCACCGGCGACTCCTTCTGTTTTGGTGGAGAGAGTGGCAGACGGGAGAGATTTTTAAGCCGCTGAACGTCGGGGTTGAGTTCCATGTTCCCTCTCCTGTTTCAATCCATGGGCGCAAATGGTGAAGTCCAGCCGGTCCAGTTGGTCGGCGCGGTCAAGGTCGGCCTGTGCACGGTCCAACGCCTTCCATGCCTCCTCTAAATCAACCTCGGTCCATGCGCTGATGTCCAAATCCTTCGCCGCGTTTTTAACTGCTTCGCCGCGTAGCCGGAGATCCAACGCTTTAAGGTGAAGCTGAAACGAAAAGCGCCGCCAGTTGTAGGGCCGTGGTTTCGGTTCCTTTGT
>Ga0137796_10000281_pt1 | contig 32794 bp, 29 predicted proteins | sample OV2TP3_FD_97704 | JGI IMG/M metagenome (GOLD analysis project Ga0137796, IMG submission 97704) | reverse complement strand
GGGCGCACGATGACGCCGCGCCGGAGCAACCGCTTGTAGACTTCGCCGGCGCGGCCGACGCGGATGGTGATGAAGTTCCCGTAGGTGGGAATCCACTCCAGGCCGAGCCTGCGCGCGCCCTCCTCGAGTTGGCGCAGGCCCTGCAGGTTCTCGGCATAGCTGCGGGCGACGAACTCCATGTCGTCCAGCGCCGCCGCGGCCGCCGCCAGCGCGACGCTGTTGACGTTGAACGGCTGCCGCACGCGGTTCATCACGTCGGCAACCGCGGGATGCGCAAGCGCATAGCCGACGCGCAGCCCCGCGAGACCGTAGGCCTTCGAAAAAGTGCGCGTCACGACGAGGTTCGGATGGCGCTTGAGCCAGCCCACGGTGTCGGCGCGCAGATTGGCGTGCAGGTATTCGTTGTACGCCTCATCGACGACGACGATGACGCGCTCCGGAACGCGGCGTACGAACGCTTCCAGGCGCTCCGGCGGCACCATGGTCCCGGTCGGGTTGTTCGGGTTGGCAATCCAGACGACCCCGGTGTCGGCGTCCACCGCCTCCGCCATCGCCTCGACATCGTGGCCGTAGTCGCGCGCGGGGACCACGATGCTGCGCGCGCCGCGCGCCTGCGTGGCGAGCGGATAGACAGCGAACGCGTGCTGCGAATAGACCGCGGCGCGCCCCGGTCCCAGGAAGGCGAGCGAAACGAGCTCAAGCACGTCGTTCGAGCCGTTGCCGAGCACGATGTTCGCGAGGTCCACGCCGTAGCGTTTGGCGAGCGCGACTTTCAGCTCGTAGCCGTTGCCGTCCGGATAGCGCGCAATGTCGGCGAGCGCGGCGTCGATGGCGGCGCGGGTGCGCGGCCCGATGCCGCGGGGATTCTCGTTGGAGGCGAGCTTCACGATCTTGCGCTCGTCCAGCCCCATGTCGCGCGCAAGCTCCGAGATCGGCTTGCCCGGCTGATAGGGCGCGATGGATCGAACGTACGAGGGCGACAATTCGCTGAGGTCCATGTTCATGACTCAGGCAACGGCGACGGGATAGGAACCCAGGATCTTGAGGAACGGCGCAAGCTGCTCGAGCTCGGCGAGCGCGGCGGCCAGCGGCGGGTCGGTGCGGTGTCCCTCGAGGTCCACGAAAAAGTAGTACTCCCACTGCCCGACCCGCATCGGACGCGACTCGAGGCGCGACATGCTGACACCGTGCTTCGCGAGCGGCGTGAGAAGAGCGTGCACCGCCCCCGGCCGGTTGGGCGCGGACATCACCAGCGAGGTGGCGTCCTTCCCGGTGGCCGCGGGAGCGAGCTCGCCCAGCACGAGGAAGCGCGTACGGTTGTTCGGGTCGTCCTCGATGTTGGGCGCAATCACGTTCAGGCCGTGGCGCTCGGCCGCGATCTCCGGGCCGATCGCGCACGATTCCGGCTCGGCCGCGGCAAGCCGCGCCGCCTCGCCGTTGCTCGACACGGGCACGCGCTCGGCAAGCGGCAAATGCTGCGCGAGCCAGCCGTGGCACTGCGCAAACGACTGTGCGTGCGAGTACACGCGACGTGCGCCGTCCAGCGCAGGGCCACGCCGCAGCAGGTTCTGGTGCACCCGCAGCGCGATTTCGGCGCAGATCCTGAGCGGGGTCCTGAGCAGCAGATCGAGCGTGCGTCCGACCGCGCCTTCGGCCGAATTTTCGACCGGAACCACGGCAAACTGCGCGCCGCCCGCCTCCACCGCGCGGAACACCTCGTCGATCGAGTCGCACGGCACGCCCTCGACGCCTTGGCCGAACTGCTTGCGCAGGGCCATCTCGCTGAAGGTGCCCTCGGGACCGAGATAAGCGACGCGAATCGCCCCTTCCAGGCTGCGGCAGGCCGAAATCACCTCGCGAAACACGGCGGCGGCGCGCTCCGCCGGGAGCGGCCCCGGATTGCGTTCGGCCACGCGGCGCAGGATCTCGCTTTCGCGCTCGGGACGGTAGGCAGAGGCGCCGCGCTTGAGAGCGCCGATTTCCTGCGCCAGGGCCGCGCGGCGGTTCAGCAGCCGCAGCAGCTCGCCGTCCAGCGCATCGATCTCGGCGCGCAGCCGGTCGATTTCGTCGCTCATTCCTCGAGCGGCAGGTAGCGCACCGCCAGCACCCCTTCGATGCCCTGCAGCTCCGCGAACGCATCGGCCGGCACCGGGCTGTCCAGATCGACGATCGTGTACGCCATCTCGCCCCTGGACTTGTTGAGCATGTTGTGGATGTTGATCTCGCGCCCGCCCATCGCCTGCGAAATGCGGGCGAGCATGCTGGGAACGTTCGCGTTCGCGACCACGAGGCGATAGGGCGACTCGCGCTCCATGACCGCATCCGGAAAGTTCACCGCGTTGCGCAGGTTTCCGTTTTCCATGTAGTCGCGCACCTGGTCGACCACCATCACCGCGCAGTTGTCTTCCGCCTCCCGCGTGGACGCGCCGAGGTGCGGCAACGCAACGACGCCCGCCTGGCGCAGCAGGGCCGGAGAAGGAAAATCGGTGACGAAGCACTTGATCCGGCGCTCCTTCAGCCCCTTGAGCACCGCAGCGTCCTCGACCACGCCGTCGCGCGAGAAGTTGAGCAGGATCGCGCCAGCCTTCATCTGCTCGACGTTGCGCGCGTTGATCAGGCCGCGGGTGTTATCCGTGAGCGGCACGTGCAGCGTCACGAAATGGCACGCCTTCAGCACCTCGCCGAGCGAGGTCGCGCGGCGCACCTGCGAAGGCAGGCTCCAGGCGGCGTCCACCGTGATTTCCGGATCGAACCCGATGACATGCATGCCGAGCCGGATCGCCGCGTCCGCGACCAGGCTGCCGATCTTTCCCAGCCCGATCACGCCCAGGGTGTGGCCGGGCAGTTCGACACCGGCAAACGACTTTTTCCCCTGTTCGACGCGCTTTTCGAGGTCGGCGGCTGCTGCATCGAGCCCGCGCACGAAATCGAGCGCCGGCGCGAGATTGCGCGCCGCCATCAGCATGCCGGCGAGCACCAGTTCCTTCACGGCGTTGGCGTTCGCGCCCGGCGCATTGAACACCGGCACGCCGCGCCGCGACAGCTCGGACACGGGGATATTGTTCACGCCGGCCCCGGCCCGCCCGACCGCCTTCAGGTTCGGCGCGAAGTCGGCGCCGTGCAGGTCCTGCGAACGCAGCAGAATGACGTCCGGCGCCTTGGCTTCCGTGACGACCGAGTAGCGCTCGGCGGGCATCCGTTTCAGGCCGACCTGGGCGATCTGGTTCAGAACCAGCACCTCGATCCGCCGCTCGACGCCTTTAGCCATGCTGCTTCTCGAATTCGTTCATGTAGGCGACCAGGCGCTGCACGCCCTCGAGCGGCATGGCGTTGTAGATCGACGCCCGCATTCCGCCGACCGAGCGGTGCCCCTTGAGCTGGACCATTCCGCGCTCGGCGGCACCTTTGAGGAACGCCTCATCGAGTCTTGCGTCGGCGAGCGTGAACGGGATGTTCATGCGCGAGCGGTCGCGCTTTTCCACCGGGTTGCGGTACAAACCGCCGGCGTCCAGCCGCGCGTAGAGCAGGTTCGCCTTGGCGATATTGCGCCGCTCCATTTCCGCAACTCCCCCGAGCTGCTTCAGCCACTTGAACACCAGGCCGGCCACGTAGATGGAAAAGGTCGGGGGGGTATTGAGCATCGAATCGGCGGCCGCCTGCTGCTGGTAGTCCATCACCGAGGGCGTGCCCTTCGCTGCCTTGCCGATCAGGTCTTCGCGCACGACCACGATCACCAAACCGGCAGGGCCGATGTTCTTCTGCGCGCCGGCGTAAATCAGGCCGAATTTCGACACGTCGAGCGCACGCGACAGGAGATGCGACGAAGCATCGGCAACCAGCGTGACGGCCCCGCAATCGGGAATCCAGTGGAATTCCACCCCCCCGATGGTCTCGTTCGAACAATAATGCAGGTACGCCGCGTCCGGACGCACCTTCCACTGCTCCTGCGGCGGCGCGTAGGTGAAGTTCCGGTCTTCGGAACTCGCCGCGATCGCGACGTCGCACAGCGCCTGCGCTTCCTTGGCGGCCTTCTTGGACCATTCGCCGGTGAGTACATAGTCGGCCCTGCCGCGCCCGTCGAGCAGGTTCATGGGGACCTGCGCAAACTGCAGCGTCGCCCCGCCCTGCAGGAAGAGCACTTTGTAGTGCGGCGGGATCGCAAGCAGGTCGCGCAGATCCTTTTCGGCTTCCGCGGCGATCGAGATGAACTCCTTGCCGCGATGGCTCATCTCCATCACGCACATGCCGGTGCCGTGCCAGTCGAGCATTTCGTCGCCGGCGCGTGCCAGCACCTCCTCCGGCAGCACGGCAGGACCCGCGCTGAAGTTGTAGATCCGAGCCATTGCACTTCCCCTAATGCACTTGCGGCGCGCTGCCGTCCGGCGCCGGTTCCGGAGCGATGCCCCCGGAACCGTTCCCTCCGCCGCCGTTCTGCCCGTCGCCCTTGTCCTCGCCGTTGCCGCCTTCCTCGACGTCGCGCTCGACGATGCGCTCCATGCCGGCGAGCTTCTCGCCCTCGCCGAGCGCGATCAGGGTCACGCCCTGGGTCGAACGGCCCTGCTCGCGGATCTGCGCCACTCGCGTGCGGATCAGCACCCCGCCGGTCGAGATGAGCATGACTTCGTCGCTGTCGTCCACCAGCACGGCACCGACCACCGCACCGTTGCGTTCCGAGGTCTGAATGGCGATCATGCCGAGCCCGCCGCGCGAGTGCCGCGTGTACTCCCCGATCGGGGTGCGCTTGCCGAAGCCGTATTCCGTGGCGGTGAGCACGGCTTTCGATTCGTCCTTGGCCGCAAGCATGCACACCACGCGGTGGCTGCCTTCTTCGGGCAGGCGCATGCCGCGCACGCCGGTCGCCTGGCGTCCCATCGGCCGAACGTCGGCCTCGGCGAAGCGCACCGCCTTGCCTTCGGAGGAAAACAGCATCACGTCGAAATTCCCATCGGTCAGCGCCACGTCCACAAGGTAGTCGCCCTCCTCCAGTCCGACCGCAATGATGCCCGAAGGCCGCGGCCGCGAGAATTCCGAAAGCGGCGTTTTCTTGACCGTGCCCTTGGCGGTGGCCATGAAAACGAAATGATTCTCGTCGAATTCCTTCACCGGGACCACGGCGGTGATCTTTTCGCCCTCCTCGAAGGGAAACACGTTGACCATCGGTTTGCCGCGGCTGGCGCGGCTGCCCTGCGGCACCTCGTACACCTTGAGCCAGTACAGCCGGCCGCGATTGCTGAAGCAAAGCAGGTAGTCGTGCGAGTGCGCAACGAATATCCGCTCGATGAAATCGTCTTCCTTGGTCGCGGCGGCCATCTTGCCCCGCCCGCCCCGGCGCTGCGCCCGGTAGTCCGCCAGCGGCTGCGACTTGACATACCCGCCGTGCGAAAAGGTGACCACCATGTCTTGCGGCGCAATCAGATCCTCGAGCGAAATGTCCTCGGCCACCGTGACGATTTCGCTGCGCCGCCGGTCGCCGTACTCCTGCCGGATCGAGGAAAGCTCTTCGGTGATGATCGCCGTGATGCGCGCCGGTTTGGCGAGGACGTCGAGCAGGTCGGCGATCGCCGCCATGACCTCCCCGTACTCCTCGCGGATCCGGTCCTGCTCGAGTCCGGTCAGGCGCTGCAGCCGCAGATCGAGAATCGCCTGCGCCTGCACGTCGGTCAGGCGGTAGCCTTCGGCCAAGAGCCCGACCGTCGCCGGCAAGCCCTCCGGCCGGAATCGCAGGGTCGCGTCGCCCGCCGCGACACGGCCCAGCATCTGCGCCACCAGTTCCGACGGCCAGGTTCTCGCGCTCAGCTCGCGCCTCGCGTCCGCTGGCGTCGGCGCGCGCTTGATCAGTTCGATCACCGCGTCGACGTTGGAAAGCGCCACCGCCAGACCTTCCAGGATGTGGCCCCGCTCGCGTGCCTTGCGCAGGTCGAACACGGTCCGTCGCGTCGCCACCTCGCGCCGGTGGGAAATGAACGCCTCGATCAGTTCCTTCAGGTTGAGAAGCCGCGGCTGGTTTTCCACCAGCGCGACCATGTTCATGCCGAACGTGTCCTGCAGCTGGGTCTGCTTGTACAGGTTGTTGAGCACCACCTCCGGGATCTCGCCGCGCCGCAGTTCGATCACCACGCGCATGCCGTCCTTGTCCGACTCGTCGCGGATGTCCGAAATGCCCTCGAGCCGCTTTCCGGTCACGAGTTCGGCCATCTTTTCGAGCAGGACCTTCTTGTTCACCTGGTACGGCAGCTCGTCGACGATGATGGCCTGCCGGTCGCCGCGCCCGATGTCCTCGATATGGGTGCGCGCACGCATGACGACGCGGCCGCGCCCGGTCCGGTATCCCTCGTGGACGCCGGCGAGCCCGTAAATGATCCCGGCGGTGGGAAAATCCGGCGCGGGCATGAGCTTGATCAGCTCCTCGACCGCGCAGCGCGGCTCCTTGAGTGCATGCCGGCACGCGTCGATCACCTCCCCGAGGTTGTGCGGGGGAATGCTGGTCGCCATGCCGACTGCGATGCCCGTGGCGCCGTTGATGAGCAGATTGGGGATCCGCGACGGAAGCAGGAGCGGCTCCCGTTCCGAGCCGTCGTAATTCGGCCCGAAGTCCACCGTTTCCTTGTCGATGTCGGCGAGCAGCTCGTGGCCGATCCGCGCCATCCGGATCTCGGTGTAGCGCATCGCGGCCGCGTTGTCGCCGTCCACCGAGCCGAAGTTCCCCTGGCCGTCGACCAGCATGTAGCGCAGCGAAAAATCCTGCGCCATGCGCACGATCGTGTCGTAGACCGCCGCCTCGCCGTGCGGGTGGTACTTGCCGATGACGTCGCCCACGATGCGCGCCGATTTCTTGTAGGGCCGGTTCCAGTCGTTCGACAGCTCGTGCATCGCGAAGAGCACCCGCCGGTGCACCGGCTTCAACCCGTCGCGCACGTCCGGGAGCGCGCGGCCCACGATCACGCTCATCGCGTAATCGAGGTACGAACGCCGCATCTCCTCTTCGAGGCTGACGGGCAGAGTTTCCTTGGCGAATTGATCCATGCGACGAAGCGGAAAAAGGTGCGTCCGGCGGCGGGAAAAAAGCGGTAAATTTTAGCATGCGCCGCCTGCGCGACGCTGTCGCATGGACGACTCTCCAGGGATTCCGCACGCGCCCGAAGCAGCGGATTTCACTCGAAAAAAACGCCCCTTTTACGCTTGTCGAACCGCGGCCGCCTGTGCTCTAATTGCAGTCGAGCCAACGATTCCCGCTCTTGGGAGGATCCAATGACAAGAACATCGGTTCTACTGGCCGCCACCTTCGCGGCCGTTGCGTGCGGAACATCCGGAAGTGCGCTCGCTCAGTCGAAGCAGGGCTATTGGACGCAGCCAGCCGGCGCCGACGCGGTATGGAAGAACTCGGCCGGCCAATGCTGGCGGGCGGGCTACTGGACGCCGGCGATGGCGATCGCCGAGTGCGATCCGGATCTGGTGCCGAAACCCGCGCCGAAGCCCGTGGCCGCGCCTCCGCCGCCGCCCCGGGTGGCGCCTCCTCCGCCGCCGGCACCAAAACCGGCGGCTGCGCCGCCAAAGCCGAAGGTGCTCCGCATTACCTCGACCGAACTGTTCGATTTCGGCAAGGCGGTGCTGACGGATCGCGCCAAATCGAAACTCGACACCGAAATCGTCGCCAAGCTCGGTGGATTCGCGACGGTCCAGTTCATCAACGTCAATGGGCACACCGACCGGCTCGGTTCGCCGCAGTACAACCAGAAGCTCTCGGAAAAGCGTGCCGAGGCGGTGAAGGCCTACCTGGTGTCGAAGGGCGTGGATGGCTCGAAGATCGAGACCTACGGCTTCGGCAAGACGCTGCCGGTGAAGAGTTGCCCGGACCAGAAGGACCGCAAGGCGCTGATCGCCTGCCTCGAGCCGAACCGGCGCGTAGAGGTCGAGGTGCAGGGCATGCCGAAGTAGCGGTCGAACGCCGCAGGCCGATGCGAAGCCCCGCCGATGCGGGGCTTCTTTTTTTGCGATGACGGAAACATTTCTCGTTCAGGCCCGCTGGGTGGCGCCCGTCGAACCGGCGGGTGTGGTGCTCGAGAATCACGCCGTCGCGGTGCGCGACGGGCAGATCGAAGCGATGCTTCCCATCGCCGACGCGGCACAGCGGTACGACGACCGCGAGGTGATCGACCTTCGCCAGCATGTGCTGATCCCGGGCCTGGTGAACGCGCATACGCACGCGGCGATGTCGCTGATGCGCGGCATGGCGGACGATCGGCCGCTGCTGCGCTGGCTCACCGAGCACATCTGGCCGGCCGAGATGCGGCATGTATCGCCGCAATACGTGAGGGACGGGACGCTGCTTGCCTGCGCAGAGATGATCCGGGGCGGCGTGACCTGCTTCAACGACATGTATTTCTACCCGGACGCGGCGCTGGAAGCCTCGCTCGAAGCGGGCATGCGCGCATCGCTCGGCATGATCGTGGTCGAATTTCCGTCGGGGTACGCCTCCGATCCGGACGAGTACCTGCAGAAGGGCCTCGCGTTGCGCGACCGCTGGGGGGATCACCCGCTGCTTTCCTTCTGCCTTGCGCCGCACGCCCCGTACACGGTCTCGGATGCCACCTTCCGCAAGGTCGCGACGATGGCGGGCGAACTGTACGTCCCGGTGCACATCCATGTGCACGAAACGGAGGACGAGATCGAGCGCTCCGTTGCCGAGCACGGCGTGCGGCCGCTCGAGCGCCTGCGTCGCCTTGGACTGCTGGGCCCGGGGCTGATCGCCGTGCACGGCGTGCACCTGCTTGCCGACGAAATCGAGATGCTCGCGCGGCACGGGTGCTCGGTGGTGCACTGCCCGTCCTCCAATCTCAAGCTCGCGAGCGGATTCGCGCCGGTGGCGCGGCTGCTTGCCGCGGGGGTGAACGTCGCCCTCGGGACCGACGGCGCGGCAAGCAACAACCGGCTGGACCTGATGCAGGAAATGCGGCAGGCAGCGTTGCTTGCGAAAGCCGTGGCACGCGACGCCGAAGCGATGCCTGCGCACCTGGCGCTCCGCGCCGCAACGCTCGGCGGCGCCACGGCGCTCGGGCTCGACGCGCGCATCGGCTCGATCGCTGCGGGAAAATCTGCCGATCTCGTTGCCGTGCGGTTCGATGGTCCGGAATTGGCGCCCTGCTACGACCCGATCTCGCACATCGTGTACGCGGCGGGTCGCGAACACATCAGCCACGTCTGGATCGCGGGACGACTTTTGCTTCGAGACAAGAATCTGCAAAATCAGGCGTTTTTCGGCTTGGACACCCGTTGCAACTTGTGGCAGAATGCGCTGAAAGGGTCCCCAGCCTCTTGAATTGGAAGAACTTTCGAACAAATCAGAAAGGGGAGAGCATGATCAAGCGAGTTCTGATTCCGACGGTCGCCGCGGCGGTCGCCATGCTGGTCGCGCCGTTCAACGTTTCGGCGCAATCCAAACAGGGATACTGGACCGAGCCCGCCGGCGGTGACATGGTTTGGAGAAGTGGCGCCGGCCTTTGCTGGCGCGCAGGTTACTGGACCCCCGCCATGGCGATCGCGGAATGCGATCCCGATCTCGTTCCGAAGCCACCTGCGCCGAAGCCTGTGGTAGCGCCCCCGCCGCCGCCTCCGCCGCCGCCGCCGAAACCCGCGCCTCCACCGCCACCGAAGCCCAAGCCGGTTGCCGAGAAGGTGACGCTCGCGGCCGACGTGCTGTTCGACTTCGACAAGTCGGTGCTCAAGCCCGAGGGCAAGGCGAAGCTCGATGACCTCGCCGGCAAGATCCGCGGCATCAACCTCGAGGTCGTGATCGCGATCGGTCACACCGACTCGATCGGCAGCGACGCGTACAACCAGAAGCTCTCGGTACGCCGCGCCGAATCGGTCAAGGCCTACCTGGTCTCCAAGGGCGTGGAGCCGAACCGGATCTACACGGAGGGCAAGGGCGAGAAGCAGCCCGTCGCGAGCAACAAGACGCGCGACGGCCGCCAGAAGAACCGCCGCGTGGAAATCGAAGTCATCGGCACGCGCAAGTAGCCGATACCGGTCATCACGCTCAAAAGCCCTGCCTCCGCAGGGCTTTTTTTTCGGTTGGGGTCGGAGTAACTTCTGGCCCGGTTGCCGCAGTTCCTTGTTTCGCGACAGGAGAAGCACCTCTGACCCCAGCCAACGTCGACCCGGCGGAACTGGCGAAATTCAGCGAGCTGGCGCATCGCTGGTGGGACCCGCAGAGCGAATTCCGTCCGCTGCACGAAATCAATCCGCTGCGTCTGGGCTGGATCGAGAAGCACGTCCGCCTGGAGGGCAAGCGCGCGCTCGACGTGGGCTGCGGCGGAGGATTGCTCACCGAAGGATTGGCGCGGCTCGGAGCCGAGGTCACCGGCATCGATCTGTCGGAAAAATCGCTCCGCATCGCCGAACTTCACAAGCTCGAAAGCGGTGTGCAGGTTCGCTACGCGCTGAGCGCCGCCGAGGCGTTTGCAACTGCCCATGGCGAAGAATTCGATGTCGTAACGTGCATGGAACTGCTCGAGCACGTTCCGGAGCCCTCGAGCACGGTGGCCGCCTGTGCCGGCAGCACGAAGCCCGGCGGGCACCTGTTTTTTTCGACCATCAACCGCAATCCGAAGGCGTACCTGTTCGCGGTGATCGGCGCCGAATACGTGCTCAATCTCCTGCCCAGGGGCACGCACGATTACGCGCGCTTCATCAAGCCGTCCGAGCTGATCCGCTGGTGCCGCGACGCGGGCCTGCGCCCGCTCGAACTCACGGGCATGACGTATAACCCGTTAACCAGGCGATATCGCCTCGGCACCGATTGCGACGTGAACTACCTGCTTTGCTGCGCAAAGGATGCATAGCAAGGCGGTCCTGTTCGATTTCGACGGCACGCTCGCGGACACCGCACCCGACCTCGGTGCCGCGCTCAACAGCCTGCGGGCCGAGCACGGCCTCGCCGCGCTGCCGATCGAGACGCTGCGTCCGTTCGCCTCCAGCGGCGCGCGCGGGCTGCTGCGCGGCGGATTCGACATGCCGCCGGAGGATGCCCGCTACGAAGCCATGCGCGACGCATTCCTTTCCCACTACGACCGCAATGTGTGCGTGGGAACGCAGCTATTCCCCGGCATCCGGGAGTTGCTCGCTCAGCTTGAGCGCCGGGGATTGCCCTGGGGTATCGTCACGAACAAGTCGTCGCGCTTCACTGCGCGCATCGTCGCCGCGCTCGGACTGGACGGCCGGCCTGCGTGCGTCGTGTGCGGCGACACCACGCCGCATCTCAAGCCGCATCCGGCGCCGCTCTTGCACGCGGCGCGGGAGCTCCAGCTCGACCCCGCGCAATGCTGTTATGTGGGCGACGATCTGCGCGACGTGCAGGCCGCGCGCGCCGCAGGCATGCGCTCCGTCGCGGTGGAATACGGCTACAGCGCGAACGACCACGGCGGGCCCCACCGCTGGAACGCCGATGCCGTCATTGCGCGGCCAGCCGACTTGATCGCGCTGCTCTGACCCCCATATGGGATAATGCGTTTGCTGCACCGAAATGGGGGCGACCAGGTTTCGACGTGGGTCGCGAAGCAGCGCAGGGCATGCCGAGGGCCAGTGACCTCGTAAATCCAGCTGGAAACACCATAAACGCCAACGACGAGCGTTTCGCTCTCGCGGCCTAACACCCGCGGGACGCTGCACTAGCCTGCTGATGGGCTAGGCTCCTGAAAGGGAGTGCAGCGTCATTCACATCAGCCTCTCTGCGCGGCCTGGCCGCTTGGCCGCGCGGATCCGTCGAAGCGGCTGGCCGGACGTCAGCCTGCCGATCGGCGGACGCGAGGCGAGATCCAAACGATCAGGCTAAGCATGTAGTCCTGACTGCGGAGGGCTTGCGGACGCGGGTTCGATCAGCGCAGGTCGCCTCTGCCCGCAAGGGTAGAGTGACAACGGGGCTCACATCGGCGAACCCTGTTGCCGGATCACTCCGGCATGGCAACGCCGAGGGGTAGGAAGAGGGCCAACCTCGGGCCTGCCCTGTAGAGACTCATGGACACGCTGAGCCGCAAAAGCGGCCGAGCGTGCCCCAGGATCCGGCAGAATTCGGCCGGATAACACGCCCCGCGTCCCGGTCAACCGGGATGAAGGCATAGTCCAGCCCGTTCCGAAAGGAGCGGAACAGCTGTCCCGCCGCCTCCACCAATCCGACGGCCGCCCGAGGGTGGCCGTTTCTTTTTTCAACCTCTTACCTATACTGTGCGTTTATACAGTATGGCGCGCGATCGGAAGGTTGGAAACCTCGACACCGCGACTGCGGCATATATTGCGGGCCTTGTCGATGGCGAGGGAACCATAACGCTGACCCGGCTCCACCGGAACGAAAACCGGAGACTAGTTCTCAGCATCAGTAACAACGAACTGCCGATCCTTGAGTTTGTCAGGACCGCAGTCGGGGCGGGGCGGATCACCACAAAGAGGACATACAACCCGAAGCACGCGCCAAGCTTTACATACCAGGTCTCGAGTCGCCAAGCACTCGACCTCCTGCGGCACTTGATGCCGAATCTCAGATCCTACAAGGCTGGCCGCGCGCGCCTCGCGCTCGACCAGTACCTGAAGCTCACGCCTCGAAATGGGAAATATGACGAGCGTCTGAAAGCGGCGCGAAGCGAATTCGAGATGCGGTTGCTGGCGATCAAGCTGTAGGGCGGCTGGCTCTATTCCCGCCGCCTCCACCAATCCGACTGCCGCCCGAGGGTGGTCGTTACAACGTCGGCGGCGCGTCGTAGTCGCCGCCGAGCGCGACCATGCCCCAGGGCGCGCTCTGCGCGTCCCAACTGAAGCCGATGTGCCCCATCAGCGAGTGCGCGTCGCGGAACAGGCGCTGGATCGGATAGGCGTCGTAGATGCCGCGCGCGCCCGCCATCGCATGCAGGTTGTCCACCGCCTCGGTGCACAGTTGCACCGCGTAGGCGACGTTGCGCTTGAAGCGGAGCTTCTCCTCGAGCGTCGGCGCGCGCCCCGCCTCGGCGATCGCCTGCGCCTCGAGGCAGTCGTTGCGCACGATCAGGCGCGCGGCATCGGCCCGTACGCCTGCGGCCGCCACGCGCTGCTGCACCGCCTGGAAGTCGCGCATGCGCGCCGCCGTGTAGTTGGTGCTGCGGTCGCGCACCGCCTCGGTAGTGAGCTCGAGCGCGCCCTGGGCGTTCCCCACCGCGGCCCCCGCGATGCAATGCGAACCCAGTCCCGAGAGCGGGATGCGGTAGTGCGGGTTGGGATTGGTCTTCGCGCCCGGGAATTCCGCGCCGCCGCGCGCGAGGTACATGCTGAGCGCGCGGTAACCGGGCACAAAGAGGTCCTTGACGCGCACCGACTTGGAGCCGGTGCTGCGCATGCCGAGCACGTGCCAGTCGTCCACGATCTCGAAATCGCGCCGCGGCACGAGGCACATGCAATGGTCCACGACCCGCTCGCCTTCGCGCACGGTCACCGCGAGCATGTTCCACTGGCTGCCGTCGACGCCGCTGGAGAAGTTCCAGTGGCCGCTGATCACCAGGCCGCCGTCGGCGCGCCGCGCGCTACCCTGCGGGTAGGCGATCCCCGAGGCGATCAGGGCATCGGGGTTTTGTTCCCAGACTTCGGTCTGTGCGCGCTCTTCGTACAGCGCGAGCATCCAGTGGTGGATCGCGAGATTCGCGCAGTTCCACGCCGTGGAAGCGCAGCCGCGCCCGAGCTCGGCCGGGATGTCGAAGAGCGCCACGTAATCGAGTTCCATCCCGCCCCAGCGCCTGGGCTGGCAGAAGCGCAGCAGCCCCGTGGCGTGCAGATCGGCCTCGGTCTCGCCGGGCATCGAGCGCTCCTCCTCGGCGTGGCCTGCGCGCTCGCGCAGCACCGGCACCAGGGAACGCGCGCGCTCCATTGCCTCCGCGTAGCCGACACCCGAAAAATCGGCCGCCCTCGCCTGCGGCCGGGGCGGGCTTGCGGCCGCCTGCGGATTCATGCGTCCGCCGTCACGCGCGGCATCTTCGAGTAGTCCTCGCCGCCCCAGTCGGGCGCATCCGTCACGCCGAAGAAATTCAGCTCGATGGTGAGCCCGTTCGGGTCGCGCAGGAACAACTGGTAGAGCTGCGATTCCGGCAGAAATCGCGGCCGGTAGGCAACACCGAGCTTTTTCAGCCGTTCGGTGAACTCGCGCGGCTCGGTGGCCGCGAAGGCGATGTGATCGACGACGCCGCTATTGTCGGTTGCGGCGTTCTTCGGCGTGCCGAGATAGTACAGATCGGCGTTCGCAATTCCGTGCGGTCCCATGTGCACCTGGATCTTGCCGCCGACCCCGAGCCAGTAGCCCGGAAACGGGAAATTGGGGCGCGGCATCTGCTCGAAGCCGAGGACCCGGCAGTAGAAGTCCTTGGTCGCCTCGAGGTCGTTCGCGCGAACGAAGTAGTGGTTGATATCCGCAATCGGCATGATGGCCTCCGCTCAGGCGCCCGCCGCGAGCCGGAACTCGCGCGCCGCGGACGAATGCGACAGGATGATCTCGGCTGGCCCCTCGCCGGCATTTCTCAGCAGGTGCACCGCTCCGCGCGGCACGATCGTGCTTTGGCCCGGATCGAGCAGCGTCCCCTGTCCCCCGACGACGCATTCGACGCGCCCGCGCACGATGTAGACCGACTCCTCGCAGTTGTCATGCGTATGCAGGTCGTTGGCGCTGCCGGCGGCAAGCGTCATGCGTGCAAGCGACAGCTCCCTGCTGTTCCCCACTTCCGCGCCCGCGAGCCATTCGATCACGCCCCAGGGGAATTCGTTGCGGACCGTCGTGCGCGCTGCCTCTGCCATGATCGCCTCCAGGGTCATTGCACCTTGCCAAGTGCCTTGAGGATACGCTCGGGCGTGAACGGCTGCACGGTCACACGCGCGCCCAATGGCGCAAGCGCATCGTTGATGGCGTTCATCACGGCGCCGGGCGCGCCCGCCGTGCCCGCCTCGCCCACGCCCTTGGCGCCGAGTTCCGACTGGACGGTCGGCGTCACGACGTGCGCCACCTCGATGTCGGGCGTATCGCCGGTCATCGGCACCAGGTAATCGGCGAGCGAGCCGTTCAAGAGCTGCCCCTCGGCGCTGTAGAGGCACTCCTCGAGCATGGCAGCGCCGATACCCTGCACGATGCCGCCCCGGATCTGCTCGTCCACCAGCATCGGATTGATCACGGTGCCGCAGTCCTCGACGCACCAGTGCTTGAGCAGCTTCACAAAGCCGGTTTCCACGTCCACCTCGACAAGCGATGCCTGGATGCCGTTGGTGAACGTGAAGCCATATTCGCGCGGCGTGTAGTGCCGCGTGACCGTCAGCTCGGACTGGAACTTGAGCGGCAGCGTGTCGGGGCGGAAGTACCCGATGCGCCCCACTTCCGAGAACGGCAGTCTTGATTCGCCGCTTGCCTTGTCGTACACCGCGTTGGCGCGGACTTCAAGGCTGTTGCGGTCCGTGTTCAGGATCGCGGCGGCGAGATCGAGGATGTTCGAGCGGAGCGCCTTTCCGGCTTGCAGCACCGCCTCGCCGCCGATGCCCGCGCCGCGTGAGGCCCACGTGCCGCCGCCATAGGGCGTGGTGCCGGTGTCGCCGGTGATCACGCGCACCTTGTCGATCGAGACGCCCACGGCGTCCGCGCACACCTGCGCGAACACCGCTTCGGTCCCCTGCCCCTGCTCGGTGACACTCGCGAGGCACGTTACCATCCCGGTGGGCTCGAGCCGCACGGTGGCGCCATCCTGCGCCGAGATGCGCGCTCCGCCCACACCGTAGAAGGCGGGCGATGGATTGGTGACCTCGATCATCGCCGCAAGGCCGATACCGCGATGGACACCCTTCGCACGCAACCCTTTCTGCTCCTCTCGCAGAGCACGGTAGTCCATCAGTTCGAGGAGCTTCTCAAGGCAGCGGTGGTGGGAGAGCTTCTCGAACTTGATTCCCGACGGGAACGTATACGGATAGGCATCGTCCGGGATGAGATTGCGGCGCCGGAATTCCGCCGGGTCCATGCCGAGCCTTGCCGCCGCGAGATCGACGATGCCCTCGGTGAGCGCGACCGCAATGGGGTGCCCGACGGCGCGGTACTGGCAGGTGACATTCTTGTTGGTGAATACGACGTTCATCTTCGCGCGGTAGGCCTTGTGCGCGTACGGACCGCCCGTGAGGTTCACCACCTGGTTGCCCTCGATGCCGCTCGTCCTCGGGTACACCGAGTAGGGACCGATCGCGGTCAGATCGTCGAGATCGAACCCTACGATGCGGCCCTCGCGCGTGCAGGCCAGGCGCACCGTCGCCCGATGCTCGCGCGCATGGATGTCGGTGAGGAACGACTCGAGCCGGTCGGCGACGAATTTCACGGGCCGGCGCAGCATCACCGAGAGCGCCGCGGTCGCCATCTCGTCCGGGTACACGTGCACCTTGATTCCAAAGGAGCCGCCGACGTCTTTGCAGATCACGCGCACGTTCGCCTCGGGAATGTTGAGGTGGCGCGAGAAGACGTCCTGCATCATGTGCGGGGCCTGCGTCGCGTGGTACACGGTGAGGCTGTGTTCGGCGGCGTTGTAGTCGGCGAGGATCGCGCGCGCTTCGAGCGTGACGCCGGTGTGGCGCCCCATGCCGTAGGTTTCCTCGACCACCAGATCCGCCTTCGCAAAGGCGTCCGCGAAGCCTTCGGTCTCCAACGATCGGCTGAAGCAGATGTTGTCGCCGAGGTCCGGGTGGATCACCGTGCGGCCGGCGAGCGCCTCGTCCATGTCGGTGACGACGGGCAGTTCCTCCCACTCGGCTTCGATCTGCGCGACGGCGTCCTCGGCCTGCGCGCGTGTTTCGGCCACGACCGCCGCCACCGCTTCGCCCTGCCAGCAGGCGCGCTCGATCGCGACCGCGTGCTGCGGCGGCGACTTGATTCCCTTCAGGTGCGCGAGCACCGCCACCCAGGGCGTGCAGTATTCGGCGATCGCGCGCCCGTCGAACACCGCGATGACGCCGGGGCTCCTCAGCGCCTGCTTGAATTCGAGCCTCCTGATCCGCGCATGCGCATGCGGGCTGCGGAAGAAGGCCGCGTGCGCGAGGCGCGGAAACCGCAGGTCGTCCACGAACGCGCCGCGCCCTTGCAGCAGGCGCCTGGCGTTCGCGCGCGGCACGCTCTGGCCGACATACCCGGTCTGCACGCGCGGCTTTGCCGGCGCTTCGGGCTTTTCCGCCACCGGCACAAGGAGCGCGATGTCGGTCCGGTCGTTCATGCGTGGCCTCCCTTGCGCTTCAGCTCGAGCACGGTTTCTACCGCATCGACAATCGCCTGGTAGCCGGTGCAGCGGCACAGGTTCCCCGACAGGTACTCGCGGATCTCCTCGCGGCTCGCCCCTGGCCGATGCGAAACGAGCTCGAGCGCGGTGAGCAGCATCCCGGGCGTGCAGTAGCCGCATTGCAGCGCGTTCTTCTCGTGGAATGCCTGCTGCAACTCGCGCAGCTCGCCCGAGTCCGAGAGCCCCTCGACCGTGTCCACGGTCTTGCCGTCTGCCTGCACCGCGAGCATCAGGCAGCCGCGGCGGATCTCGCCGTCCACGCGCACCGTGCAGGCGCCGCACACCCCGTGCTCGCAGGCAACGTGCGAACCGGTGAGCCCCAGCTCTTCGCGCAGGAAGTCGATGAGGTGCATCCGCGCCGGGATCCGGCGCCGGACGACGGTGCCATTCACGGTCAGCGTGGTGTCGAGAGCGTGTTCCATGCGCGTCCGAGCAGCACCTTGGCTAGATGCAGTTTCGTAGCGGACGAGTGATAGAGATCGGCGGGCGGATCGAGGTCTTTTTCGAGCGCTTCTGCCGCCAGTTTCGGATTCGCGGCCGCTGCCGCGTGTCTTGCGAGCACCGCGGTGGCGCCCGCGCCGAGGAACGCGAGCCGGAGGCCGGAACCGTTGCGCTGCGCGGCGAGCCCCACGATCGCGTAGTCCCCGCGCCGGCGCACGAGTTCGAGGAACGTGCCGCGCGCATCCTTTCCCGGTAGCGGAAATTCCGCCGCGACGACCAGCTCGCCCGGAGCAAGCGCAGTCGTGTACAGGCCTTTGAAGAAATCCGCTGCCGCGATGCGCCGCTCGCCCTTGGCCGAAGCGAGCACGATCTGCGCCTCGAGCGCAAGGCAGCAGGCCGGCCACTCGGCGGCAGGATCGGCGAAGGCAAGCGAGCCGCCGAAGGTCCCTGCGTTGCGGATCGCCACATGCGCGATGTGCGGCGCGGCCTGCGCGAGAAGCGGGAGGTACTTCGCGACCTCCGGCGCGCTTTCGATGCGGGCGTGCGTGACGAGCGCGCCGATGCGCACGCCCGCCTTCCGCACTTCGATTCCTGCAAGCTCCTGCAGCCCCGTGATGTCCACCAGCAGCTCGGGCGAGGACAGGCGCAGGTTGAGCGAGGCGATCAGGCTCTGGCCGCCGGCAAGGATCTTCGCGCCCGGGTGCGCCGCGAGCTCGAATGCCTCGGCGAGCGACTTCGCCCGGGCGTAGGCGAACGGTGGTGGCTTCAGGGTTCCTCCTCCGGAACAACCGCATTATGCACGAGGTCGCTCGCGATCGGCGACGTCGCTGCAGTGCGGCGACGCCCGAAAGCGGCTCGATGAGCTAGGATTTGGCGCAACCCCATGAGCTATCTCGTCGGCATCGACATCGGCGGCACCTTCACCGACTGCGCGATCGTGGATCGCGCCGGAAACCTCCTCACCACCAAGGTTCCCTCGACGCCGCAGGATTTCTCGCGCGGGATGATGGACGCGCTCGCCGCGGGCGCCGAAGCGCTCGGCCTGCCGCTCGAGAAGTTCTGCCGCGGGATCGCGTTCCTCTCGCACGGCACGACGGTCGGCACCAACACGATCATCCAGAAAAAAGGCGCGAAGGTCGGCCTCATCACCACGCGCGGGCACGAGGACGCGATCCACATCATGCGCGGCTCGCGCGGCTACGGCGGGCGCGACATCCGCAAGGTCGTGCACTTCCCCGAAAGCGCAAAACCGATCCCCATCGTTCCAAAGCGCCTGATCCGCGGCGTATCCGAGCGGGTGGACTGCTTCGGCGAGATCGTGGTGGCGCTGAACGAGGCGGAAGCCGAACAGGCGATCCGCGACCTCGTTGCCGAGGGAGTGCAGGCGATCGCGGTCTGCTTCCTGTGGTCGTTTCGCAATTCCAAACACGAACTCAAGGTCAAGGCGCTCGTTCGCGAGCTCGCACCCGGGTTGTTCGTCACCTGCTCGGTGGATATCGCGCCGAAGTGGGGCGAGTACGAGCGCGTGACGGCGACCGCGCTCAATGCTTATCTCGGCCCGGTGATGTCGGGTTACCTGGGACGGCTCGATCGCACGCTAACCGAGCTTGGCTACGCGCATGGGCTGCAGATCGCCCAGTGCGGCGGCGGCACGGTGCCCGTGGAGCGCGCGGGTGATGCGCCGCTCCTCACCCTCGATTCGGGCCCGGTGTCGGGGGTGACGGCTTCCGCGTTCCTCGGCGCGGCGATGGGCGAGAAGAACATCATCACCACCGACATGGGCGGCACCTCGTTCGACGTCTCCATCATCCACGGCGCCAAGCCCGCGTATTCCTTCATCAGCAACACCGATCAGTACGAGTATTTCCTGCCCAAGGTGGATATCCAGGCGATCGGGGCCGGCGGCGGCAGCCTCGCGCGCGTGCATCCGGAAACGCGCACCATGACGGTCGGACCGGAAAGCGCCGGCGCCTTCCCCGGCCCGGTGTGCTACGGGCGCGGCGGCACGGTGCCTACCGTCACCGACGCCGAACTCGTGCTCGGCTATCTCGATCCCGAGAATTTCGCCGGCGGGCGCATGAAGCTCGACCGCGCCGCGGCAGTCGCCGCGATCGAGGGGCTGGGGGCGAAGATCGGCATGAGCGCGGTCGAATGCGCGGCCGGAATCTGCCGCATCGTCGAACTCAACATGGCCGACATCATCCGCAAGGTCACGGTGGAAAAGGGCTTCGATCCGCGCGATTTCGTGCTGTTCGCCTTCGGCGGCGCAGGCCCGGCGCACGCGGGCGTGTTCGCCGCCGAACTCGGGGTGAAGCGGATCATCGTGCCGCAACGAAAGGCTGCCTCGACCTGGTGCGCGTTCGGCGCCGCGGCGGCCGACGTGCTGCACATCTTCGAGCACAGCGAGATCATGACGACCCCCGTCCCGGCCAGGCGTGTCAACCCGCTTCTCGACCGGCTTGAGCGCGACGCGCGCCGCGTGATGGCCGCCGAAGGGATCGCCCTGCAGCGCCAGCGCTTCGAGTTCTCGCTCGACCTGCGCCACAAGGGCCAGATCAACGAGGTCGAGGTACCGCTCCCCTGGCGCCGCCTGCCAGAGGGCTACGAGCCGGCGCTGCGCAAGCGCTTCGTCGCGCTGTACGAGAACCTGTATGGCCGCGGCTCGGCGCTTGCCGGGGCGCAGCTCGAGATCGTGGTCTGCCGCCTGCGCGCGCGTGCGCTGACGCCGCGCCCGAAGCTCTCGCGCGCCCGGCGCGCGACCCGGGCGATTCCCAAGGCTGCGCTTCTCAAGCCGCGCGCGATCTGGTGGTCCGGCCTGCGGAAAACGCCGGTCTATGACGGCGAGCGGCTCGCCGCCGGAAACGCCATCCGGGGGCCGGCGATCGTGGAGACTGCCGACACCACGGTGGTGGTCCACCCGGGCCGCACGCTTCGCCTCGACATGCTGGGCAACTTCGAGATCACATTCTGATGAACGCACCCCTGAGAAAACTGAACGAGCTGGACCGCCTCGCCTTCGACGGCCGCCAGCGCGGCTATGTGCCGCCGAAGGCGCTTTCCATCGCGAAAAAACTCAAGCTTCACCGCAAGGCGAAGCACGACATCGATCCGGTCACCTTCGAAGTGGTGCGCCATGCGCTCTGGAACGTGAACGAGGAGCATGGCGCGACCATCCAGCGGCTCTCCGGTTCGCCCGTGGCAATGTACGCGCTCGACCTCAATCCCTCGATCCTCACCGAGGACGCCGAGTTCGTCTATTTCGGGCCCTACATGCAGTACATGTCGGGCGTCACCGACACGCAGGTGAAGTGGACGCTCGAATACCGCAGCGACAACCCGGGAATCCGCGACGGCGACATGTTCCTCGCCAACGACCCGTGGGTGGGCGCCGCGCACCAGATGGACGTGATGCTGCTCTGCCCGGTGTTCTGGAAGGGCGCGCTCTTCTGCTGGGTCACCAACTGCCTGCACCAGTACGACATCGGCGGGATCACCCCGGGAAGCTTCTGTCCTTCGGCGCGCGACGCCTTCGACGAGGGGATCCTGATTCCGCCCGTCAAGATCGTGGAGCGGAACGAGATCCGCCGCGACATCGAGGAGCTGTACCTGCGAAGCTCGCGCAAACCGTCGGCGGTGGCGCTCGACTTCCGCGCCCAGCTTGCCGGGAACATGACCGCGCGCGAGCGCATCCTTGCGCTCATCCGCCGCTACGGCGACGCCACGGTGAAGGGCGTGATGAAAAAGATCCTCGATGACGGCGAGCGCGCGTTCCTCGCCAAGCTCGCGCGGCTCCCGGACGGCGCCTGGCGCGACCGCACCTATGTCGAATGCTGCCGTCCGGGCGATCGGCAGGTGCACCGCGTGATGCTCACGTTGCACAAGCAGGGCAAGCGGCTCATCTTCGAGAACCACGGCACCGATCCGCAGGCGGGCGGAATCAACGCCACCTATTCGGGCTGGCGCGGCGCGATCATGGTGGCGTTGAACGAGCTGCTGTGCTGGGAGCAGTACTACGCGGTGGGCGGGGCGCTGCGCCACGTCGAATTCAACCCCACGCCGGGCACGCTCAACTGCGCCGATTTTCCCGCCTCGGTATCGACCGCGCCGGTGCAGTGCATGGAGATTTCGGTCTACCCCGCCTACAACGTGCTTTCCAAGATGCTCTACCCCGACCCGGAGCTGCGCCGCGACGTGATGTGCATCGGCGGCACCAGCCAGTGGCCGGCGACCATCTTCCGCGGCATCGATCAGTGGGGCGAGCGCTACGGCTACATTCTCGTCGATCCGATCGGCGGCGCGATCGGCGCCTTTTCGCACGCCGACGGCATCTCGACCGGCGGCCAGTCGAGGACGCCGATCTGCAAGCTGCCCAACGTCGAGCACACCGAGCAGAGCTTCCCGGTGCTGTTCCTGTACCGCAAGGAAATCACCGACTCGGGCGGTGCCGGGAAATGGCGTGGCGGGCTTTCCGCCGAGTCGTGCTTCATCCCGCACGGAACGGACCAGATCGAGCAGGACACGCTTTCCTCCGGAAACGCGATCCCGACTTCGAGCGGCATGATGGGCGGCTATCCCGGCGCGGTGAACCGCTACCGCTTCCTCCGGAATTCGGACGTCCTCGAGCGCATGAAGCGTTCGCAACTCGTAAACGACATCGACGAGCTCGAGGGCGAGCCCGAGACGCTGCAGCTCAGGCAGCAGGACTTCGTCCAGTACCGCGCCGACGTGTACGCGGTGCTGTGGTCCGCGGCGGGCGGCTTCGGCGATCCCCTGGAGCGCGATCCGGCGAAGGTCGAGGCCGACCTCGCCAACGGCGACGTCTCGCCGCAGGCGGCGCGCGAACTCTACGGCGTGGTGCCCGGCGACCCGCAGGCGACGCGCGAGCTGCGCGAGCGCCTGCGCAAGGAACGAATCGAGGGCAAAGCGGGGAAAGCGGAAAAGCTGGACCGCAAGGTCGCGTTTCTTGCCACCGAGAATCTGGCGGTCCGCGGCAAGCGCTTTTCCTGCGCCCGCTGCGCCACCGATCTCGGGCCGATCGGCGGCAACTACAAGGACGGCTGCGTGCGCAACGACCTGCCGATCGAGGTCTCCAACCCGATCGTAGGGGATCCGAAGCGCTTCCTCGATCCCCTGCCCCAGTTCCGCCAGTTCTGCTGCCCGGGCTGCGGCCTTGCGATCGAGAACGAGATCGCAGTGGCCGACGAGCCGCTGCTCGCCGACATCGAGCTTCACCTCGGCCGGGCGACAAGCGGCACCGGGAGGCACGCCCGGCGCCGGCCGAAGTCCGCTACTCAGGAGGAGGCAAAATGAAGACGATCCATCTCGGCGCCGAGCAGATGCGCGGGCGCATCGCGCGCTTCACGTCGCTCGCGCCGCTCCCGATCCAGAACGAGTCGATCCCTGTCGCGGCGCGCGATGTCGTCTACTCGCGCAAGCTCCTGTCGGTGATCGGCCTGGAGGACGCGCAGACGCCGATCAACGTGGGGGCGCCAATTCGCGGCGCCGCGGGCATGACGATGACGCTCGCCGTGTGCCCGCCGGGCCAGGGGCCGGGACTGCATTCGCACCTCGCGACCTACGAGACTTTCACCGTGCTGCAGGGGCGGTTCGAAGTGCGCTGGAACGACGACGGCGGCGAGAGCGCGGTGCTCGAGCCCTTCGACACAGTCTCGTTCCCGCCCGGCGTGTGCCGCGCGTTCCGCAACATCGGCGCCGGCGAGGGCATCCTGCAGGTGGTCATCACCGGCGGCGTGCACGACATGAACGACATCGATTTCGTGCCGGCGGCGAAGCAGGAGATCGAGCGCGTGCGGCCGGGACTGGCGGCCGAGTTCGAGCGGGCCGGCTTCACCTTCACCGCCGGCATGGGCTGACAAGGCGCCGGACGGCACCGCGGGGCGCCGCCGCGTACGTCAGGCCGCCGGAGCGACGTTGACGCCGCGCACGCCGTGGCGCTCGACGAGGCGCGCGACGAGACCCGAGCGCTTCGCATCCTCGACGAATTGCGCGAGAAACGCAGCGCTCGCGGCGCGCGCCTTGGGAGTGCCAACCGCCTGCTGCACCGCGCTGAAGCCGCCTTCGAGCACGCGCGCGCCCGGCAGTTTCCCGACGTCCTGCACAAGGCGCGGGCGAAGACCGGCGAGCGCATCGAGCTTTTCCCTGACGAACAGCTCGAACGAGGCGTCGAGCCCGTCCGCGTTCACCAATTCGGCGTTCTTGATGCTGCGCGCAAGGTACAGACCGTAGGCGCTGCGCCCGTAGACTGCGATGCGCACGCCGGCGCGGTCAACCTCTTCGACCGAGCGGATCTTCGAGCCCGCCGGCACAAGGTAGGTCGACTCGATCTCGAGGTAGGCGGCGCTGAAGGCGATCTGCTCGGCGCGCGCCGGCTCCGCCCCGATGAGGCCGATGTCCCATTCGGCCACCGCATCCGCGAGCTTTCCCGGCGATTCGTACGGGATGAGCTTGAGCGGCACGCCGAGGCGCGCCGCGATCGCGCCCGCCAGGTCGGGCGCGATGCCCTGCGGGTCGCCGTTCACCGCGCGCCCGGTGACGAGCAGGAAGTTGGCCATGTTGATGCCGGCGCGCAGCGTGCCCCCAGGGGCAAGCTCGGCAACGACGGCGGCGCCGGGCGTGACAGGCATCGCTCAGACTCCCAGGTAGTAGCGCTTGATCATGTCGTTGGCGCGCAGTTCGTCGGCGCTCGCGCCCTCGAAGGCGATCTCGCCGTGCACGATGATGTAGCCGCGATCGGCGATCTTGATCGCCTGGTTGAAATTCTGCTCGGCCATCAGCACGGTGAGGCTGCGCCGCTCCTTCAATTCGCGGATCTTCGCGATCATGCGATTGACGAGGATCGGCGCGAGGCCCACCGAGGGCTCGTCCACGAGCAGGATGCGCGGCTCGGACATGAGCGCGCGGGCGACCGCCACCATCTGCTGCTCGCCGCCGCTCATGCTGCCGGCGAGCTGCTGGCGCCGCTCGGCAAGCGCCGGAAATACCTCGAACACGAACGCGAGGTTCGCCGCAAGGCGTACCCGCGCCTCGGGGCGGTAGGCGCCGAGCATCAGGTTCTCTTCCACCGTGAGCTGCGGAAAAAGGCGCCGCCCTTCCGGGACCATGGCGATGCCGAGGTCGACGATCGCCTGCGGGCTGCGGCCGACGAGGTCGAGTGCGGTGCCGTTCCGCTCCAGGCGGATCGAGCCCGCGCTCGGCTGCACGATTCCCATGATGCACTTCATGAGCGTGCTCTTGCCGTTGCCGTTGGAGCCGAGGAGCACCACCGACTCGCCCTCCTCGACCCGGATCGAGACGCCGTGCAGCACGCGCACGCCGCCGTAGCCGGCCTCGATTCCTTCGACGACGAGCCTATTCGCCAAGGTAGGCCCTTTCGACGTCCGCGTTGTGCAGGATTTCCTCGGGCGTGCCCTGGGCGATCTTGCGCCCGGCATCGAGCACCACCACGCGCTCGGAGAAGCGCATCACCGCGCGCATGATGTGCTCGATCATGATCACCGCCACCCCGCGCCTGTTGAGCGCGAAAAGGATCTCGAGGATGTCGTCCACCTCGGCGCTGGAAAGCCCGGCCATCGCCTCGTCGGAAACGAGGAGCCGGGGCTTCGCGGCGAGCGCGCGCGCAAGCTCGAGCTTGCGCATGTCCACCTGCGTGAGCCCGGCGGAGCCCTCGTTGGCGCGCTCCTTCAGCCCGATCAGCTCGAGCACCTCGCGCGCCTCGTCGCCGACGCGGCGGTGCTCGGTGCGGTCGCGCGCCGCGTACTCGAGCGGCACGCGCAGGTTCTCGAGCACGGTCATGCTGCGAAACGGCTTCGGGATCTGGAAGCTGCGCGCGACCCCGAGCCGCGCGCGCCGGTGCGCGGTGAGCCGCGTGACGTCGCGTCCCTCGAACACGATCCGGCCGGTGTCGTTGTACAGCGCGCCCGAGATGCAGTTGATGAGCGTGGTCTTGCCCGAGCCGTTCGGCCCGATCAGGCCGAGGCGCTCGCCGGCGTGGACCTCGAGGTCGATCCCCTCGAGCGCGACGAAGCCGCCAAAGCGCTTCGACAGGCCCGTCACGCGCAGGATCGGCTCGCTCACGCGCGGCGCCTTTTCCAGTACTACTGCGCCAATCCGACGATGCCCTGCGGCGCAAGCGTGATGAAGACCACGAGCATGATGCCGACCAGCAGCACGTTCAGCTCGGAGGAAACGTTCACGGTGATGATCTCCTGGGCGGTCCCCACGAGCAGCGCGCCGATCACGGGACCGAGCCAGTGCGCCGTGCCGCCGATCATCGGCATCGCGATCGAATTGACCGCGACGAACAGGCTGAACGCCGAAAGCGGATCCACGAACGTGACGAAGAACGGGTACGGCGCGCCGGCGATGCCCATCATCGCGCCCATGACCGTGGCCGAAATGAGCTTCAGGCGGAGCGTGGGCACCCCGGCGCACTCGGCGGCGACCTCGTCGTCGCGGATCGCCGCAAGTCCCCGACCCAGCCGCGAAGAGTTGAGAAAGCGCGAGACCGCGATGCAGGCGAGCGCAAGCGCAAGCATCAGCACGAAGAGCATCTGGATGTAGCTGTCGAACCAGAGATGCTTCTCGGGCGTGAGCAGGTACACGCCGCGCGCGCCGCCGACGTAGCTCCAGTTGTTGATGAAGGTCTCGAACACGATCGCCATCGCGAGCGTCGCGATCGCGAAATACACGCCCTTCAGGCGCAGCGTGAGGTACCCCACCCCCAGGCCGAGCGCGCCGCAGACCGTCGCGCCCCCGAGGATCAGGAACGGCAGCGGCAGGCCGAAAGCCTTGTCGAGCACGATCGAGGTGTAGGCGCCGATCGCGAAGAAGCCCGCGCTGCCGAAATTCACGTAGCCGGTGAAACCGCCGAGGATGTTCCAGGCGACCGCCATGATGGTCGCCTGCAGGACCACGTACATCGCGTTGAAGTAGTACTCGTTCTTCATCACTTCGGTCAGCCCCAGGCCGGAGAGAAAGACCGCGGCGAGAATGGCCGAAAAGACGATGTCCGCCCGCTTCACCTACTGCCTCCCGAACAAGCCCGTGGGCCGGATGGCGAGCGTCAAGAGCAGCACGCCGAAGGCGACCGCCGGCGCCCACGACGGTCCCATGAACGTGCCGACCAGTGTCTCCACCACGCCGAGAATGAGCGCCGCGACGATCATTCCCGGGATGCTCCCCATGCCGCCCAGCACCACGATCGCGAACGCACGGCCGATGTAGACGCGCCCGACCGAGGGTTCGACCGGCCCGATGATGATGAGAAGCGAGCCCGCGATCGCGGTGGTGGCAATCGCCAGCCCGAACGCGAACTGCTTGATCCGCACCGGGTCCGCGCCCATCAGCTGCAGCGCAAGGCGGTCCTGCGCCACCGCGAGGATGGCGCGGCCGGTGAAAGTGCGGGAGAGGTACAGCCACACGCCCACCGTGACCGCCGCCGCGACGACGCAGGGCACCAGCATGCGGAACGGGATGCCGACGTAGCCGAACTCGATCGTCCCTCCGATGTAGCCGGCCGAGACCAGCCGGTAGTCCACGCCGTAGACGAGGATCAGCACCACCTCGATGATGAACATCATGCCGAAGAAGAACGCGAGGCCCGAGAGCGACTCCTGCCCGGTGCGCTCGAAGGCAGCGTAGTAGATGCGGTAGATGCCGGCGCCGACCACGAAGAAGATCGGGGTCAGCAGGACCCCGATCAGAACGGGGTCAAGGCCGAGCCGGGTGTTGATGATCCAGGTGCAGTACGACCCGGCAATGACGAACGCCGGGTGCGCGATGTTGACGATGTCGAGCTGGCCGAACGTGATCGCCAGCCCGACCGCCACGGCGGCGTAGAACGCGCCGAGCAGGATGCCGGCGACGATGGCGTTGGAAAACAGATCCACGGGTTACGCCACCGCGCGGGCGCCTGCCGGGCGCGTGCCGCGCCTACTGCTTGTACGGGTAGACGATGTCCCCCGACTTCCATTCCTTCGGATAGAGCACGACGCGCTTGCCGGGACCCGCGAACTGCTCGAGGTTGTCGGGCTGCACGTTGCGGAACTGCACCATCAGCACGCGCGACTTCGCCCACTCGCCGTTCTTGCCGAACTTGACGTCGCCGACCACGGTCTTGAACGTGGTCTTGTGCATGTGCGCGGCGAGCTTCGCCTGGTCGAGGCTCTTCGTCGCCTGCACCGACTGCTCGAGCACCTGCAGATAGGCGTACGCGTAGGGCGGCAGGTAATGGCCGAGCGGGTCCACGCCCTTGTCCTTCGCCTGCGCCTGGTACTTGGCGAGGAACTCCTTGACGCCGGGGAAGTCGAGCGTCGGCTCGGGCACCCAGAAGTCGTAGTTGACGATGCCGTTCAAGAGCGGGCCGAGGTTCTTCTGGATCGCCGCGAACTGCAGCCCCACCATGCCGCCGCCGAAGAGCTTCGCCTTGAGACCGACCTCGTTCGCCGCCTTGACCATGCCGGTCGAGTCGGGCGGGTACGACCCGACGTACACGATGTCCGGATTGGTCGCCTGGATGGCGCGCACGATCGGCGTGAAATCGGTCGTCGCCGGCGGGTAGGTCTTGTCGTAGACGATCTTGAGGCCCAACTTCTGCGCGTTGGCGCGTGCGCCGGCCGCGGCGTTGAGCGCGAACTCGGCGTCGGCGGCGACGATTGCCACCGTCGTCGGCTTCGGATTCTGCTGCAGGGCGAGGTCGAAGAAGCCTCTCGACCAGTCGGTCTTCGGCTCAGGGCCGGCCGGCATGATCTGGAAGTAGCGGTCGTACTTGAACTCGTCGTTCACCGCCAGGCCGAAGAGCGACGGGAACACCAGTTTCTTGCGCATCACGATCGGCATCGCCGGCGCGATCTCGTTGGTGCCGTAGCTGGAGACCACGAGGTCGACCTTGTCGACTTCGAGCAGCTTGGTGTAGATCGGCGGCACCTTCGCCGGCGCCGTGGCGTCGTCGTAGTACACGAACTCCACCTGCCGGCCGAGCAATCCGCCCTTCTTGTTGATGTCGTCGCGCCAGATCTCCATCGCAATGAGGGCGGCCTTGCCGGCGCCGGCGAGGCCGCCGGTGAGCGCCATGCTGAACCCGATCTTGATCGGCTGCTTGGCCTGTGCGTGGGCCGCGAAGGAGGCCAGCGAACCCGCTGCCGCCATCGAAAGCGCACCGACAGCCACCAGGGCGCGCGTGAACAAACGTCTATCGACCATTTTCGAACCCTCCTCTCGATTGACTGCCCGTTGCCAGCAACGTCCCCTCCTATGGCTCCCGCGGGACGTTGCAAAAAGTGTATTCGGAAATGCTTCTCGTGTATACCCGCGGCCCTACGCGGGGCTCTGCGCGACGTACCAGTCGAGGATTTGCTCGCCGGTCCACATCAGCACGCCCGATCGGGACCCGATGTGATCGTAGAGCCGTTCCAGCCAGGCGATGCGGTGCGGCACGCCGGTGATGTACGGATGCACGCTGATCGCCATCACGCGCGCGCTCGCTTCGCTTTCGGCGTAGAGGCGGTCGAACTGCGCGGCCCCGCGCCTGAGCATCTCCTCCGCCGCATGATGCTGCAGCGCCATCATCGGGATGTCGTTCACTTCCAGCGTGTAGGGTACCGAGACGATGTGGCCCTTCGAAGTGCCGATCCGGACCGGCTGGTCGTCGAGCACCCAGTCGGCGACGTACTCGATGCCCTCCTCGTGCAGGAGGTCGATGGTGTCGTACGTTTCGGTAAGCCCCGGGCTCTCCCAGCCGCGCGGCGGCCTGCCGGCGAACGCGCGGATCGCCTCGATCGTGTCGCGGATCGCCTTGCGCTGGTCCTCGAGGTAGTGCATCGGCCGCTGCTCGAACCCGTGCCCGAGAAACTCCCAGCCGGCATCGCGCGCTGCGCCGGCGATCCTCGGGTAGCTCTCGAGCACCGAACCGTTCACCGCCATGGTCGGCGTAACGCGGTAGCGCCGGAGGACATCGACCACGCGCCAGAACCCAACGCGCATCCCGTACTCGTGCCAGGCCCAGTTGGGAAGATCGGGCTGCAGCGGCTGCCCCATCGGCGGCGGGAGCACGGTGCGCGGCATATGCCGCTCGATCGCCCATTCCTCGACATTGACGATCGTCCACACGACCATGCGCGCGCCATCGGGCAGCCGGAGCGGCGGCCGATCGACGATCGCCGAGTAGGGGACGCGGTCCCGCGGCAGCTTACCCGCGCTCATGCAGGCACGCCGACTGCCCGGTTCACCGCCGGGATCACTTTTTCGGCCATCAGTTCCATCGAGCGGCGCGCGAGCTTCGCGTCCGCCCAGTCGATTCCGCAGTATAGAAGCGTGCCGAATTCGCCGACGGTCTCGCGAAAGGCGAGCAGCTCGTCGACCACCTTGTCTGCGGTGCCCGCGATCACCAGCGCGTCGACCACCTTGTCGAGCGTCACCTCGCCGTCCGGCGTATCCTTCGACGGCTTGAAGAGATTGATCCGCCCGGCGCGCGTCAGCTTGAAAAGAAGCTGCTGGTAATAGAAACGGTACGGGCTCTGCTCGCCGAACCCGTAGGCGCGCGCGCTCGCCTCGTCATCGGCGACGAAAACGGTCTTTGCCACCCGCCAGTTCGCCGGGTCCGCCTTGCGGCCGGCGGATTCGCACCCTTCGACATACTTCGGCCAGTGCGAGCGCACCCACTGCGGCAGCAGGAAGTTGGCCGAGATCGGGTCCCAACCGCGCTTGGCGGCCTCGGTGACGCCGCGCGAAAACGGCTCGACGGCGGTCACCACGATCGGCGGGTGCGGCTTCTGGTAGGGCTTCGGAATGATGCCCTGGCCGATGCCCGGGACCATGGTCTTTTCGGTCGAGATGTTCCAGAACCGTCCTTTGAGGTTGTACGGAGGCTCGCCGGTCCAGATGCCGATCATGTGATTGATGCACTCGACGAACATGGCGCTGCGGTCCTTGCCCATGTTCTCGAACACTTCCCAGTCCGAGGGGAGCCCCCCGGGGCTGATGCCGACGATGAAGCGCCCCTCCAGCATGTTGTCGAGCATCGAGACGTTGGCCGCGAGCTGCGCCGGGTGGCCGTTGGGCAGGTTGAGCGTGCCGGTGCCGAGGCGGATGCGCCGGGTGTCGTGCGCGAGGCTGGCGAGAAAGGCGATGCAATTCGTCACCGACTCCGCGGTGTCGGTGACATGTTCTCCGACGAATGCCTCGATGAAGCCGAGCCGGTCGGCGAGCAGGATCGCCGCGCGGTCCTCCTTCAGCGTCTGGGCGTAGTCACGTTGCGGCGGATGCAGCGGCATCGTGAAATAGCCGAGCTTCATCTCTCCTCCCCGGAATGCACCTCCGCAATGATAAGCTACCGCCGATGCAGTATCGGGAGACGCTCAGGCGCATCCGCGTGTCGCGCCGCGACATGATGAAGCGCGTGGCGCGCTTCAAGCGGCTCAAGGGGTTCGACGGCGGGCTACCCGACAGCACCTTCCCGGGCTGCGAGCGCATCCTGTACAACGTGATCGGATTCCAGCCCCCGGCGAACGAAGGCGCGGGCGGGGTCACTTCTCCGGTCGGCGAGAAGGCCTCGCGCCTCGCGGCGGTGAAGATCTCGGAGGGGTTCAACCTCGGCTATTGCCGCGCGCTCCCCGGCCGCGGGCCGATGTTTCACAACCACGACACGAACGAGACCTTCATCGCGATGACCGGCACGTGGCGCGCGAGCTGGGAGGATCCCCGCGGCCGCATCCAGCATGTGGACCTCAGGCCGCTTGACCTGATCTCGTTTCCCCCCGGCGTGTCGCGGCGCTTCGAAAACGTGACGCGCGGCTCCAGGCGCCGCTATTCGCTCCTGATGTTCGTGATCGGCGGCAACGCGCCGCGGGCGGAGTTCACCACCGAATCGATGCGCACGCTTGCCGCGGCCGGCGTCTGGCAGCCGCCCGTACCTCCCGGCCGCGCACGCTCGCAGCGCACTCCGAAACGCTAGCTGCGGCGCGCTTCGCGCGCGGCAATCCCGAGCGGCGGCGGCGCCAGCTCTACGATGCGGTCGAGCACGCGCTCGAACTCCTTTTCGGCATCGATCCCGGCAAGCGGATCGCGGTGCGCGTCCCATTCGGCCGAGATCGCCGCCCAGTCCGACGCGGAAAGAACGCGCCGTGCCACGGGCATCACGCCTTCCTCCTCCTTGCGCATGTGCTCGCGGTAGGCGGCGACGAAGCGCTCGACCGCCTCGGCGAGCGCCTTGAATTCGGCCTCGCCGCCCTCCTCGTAGCGAAGCAGCAGCTGTTCCAGCTCACGAATCGACTGCTCGCCCGTTTCGTGCTCGTGCGCGAGTTCATCGAGCACGGCGTTCGCCTCGGACGTTTTCCCGCGCACCGCGGCGAACAGATACTTCTCCTCCTTCGGGTGGTGCAGGCGCTCGGGAAAGACATCGAGGTAGTAAAGGATGGCTCGCAACACCTTGGTATCGACCGGCCGTGCGAATTCCTTTCGCTCGCGCACGAGGTAGAGCATCGCGTGCAGCGCCGAGGCGATCGAGCGATGCTCGTTCCAGATGGCATCCAGCAGGGTCTGCATGTCTTCGCTCTTCGACGCGCGGCGCAGCGGACTGAATGATGCGCCCTCGAACGCAATCGCGCAAAGGGGCGTGGATGCGCCGCCTGCTCAACGCGGAAGCTCCGACGCCGTTACCTCGGCCTTGCGACCTTTTGCCTCGGCGGCGGCGAAATTCAGCTCGACCTTGACGCCATTGGGATCGAGGAGAAAGAGCTGGTACAGAGCCTGGTCGTCCACCTGGCGCTCCCTGAACTCCACGCCGGCGCGCCGCAGATGGGCGATCGTCTCCGCGAGCCCGGTGCAGCGGAAAGCGACGTGGTCGATCACGCCGCTGCCGTGCAGCGCCTCGGACTGCTGTCCGAGGTAGCGCTTGCGATTCTCCGTGACATCCGAGCCGCCCTGACAGATGTGCAGCACGTCGCGCTCGCCAACGTAGAGCCACTTCACCGGAAAGCCGAAGTCGGGCGAAGGACCGATGCGCAAGCCGAGCGCGTTCACGTACCAGTCGCACGTGCGAC
>Ga0137796_10000279_pt1 | contig 32891 bp, 33 predicted proteins | sample OV2TP3_FD_97704 | JGI IMG/M metagenome (GOLD analysis project Ga0137796, IMG submission 97704) | reverse complement strand
ACCTCGCCACGATGGCGCGGCAGGCGCTGCGGCACCCGGAGAAAAAAATCGCTTGACATGTCCCAGAGAAAGTCTGTCGCCGGGCTCACCCGGCGCCACCCGCGGCCGGCTCTTCGCCAAAGCGACTCAGAGCGGCCCTCTAGCTGCCCTTCCGGACGACGATCGCCCACACGCCGGCCCGCGGTGACTCGACGCTCAGGACAGCGTGGCCGGCGCTGCCGAGGCTCCGCGGAACGTCCCGCGCGGAGGTCTCGTTGTCCACGACGACGCGCAGCAGTTCGCCGGCGGCCATCGCCTCGAGGGTGAGCTTCGACTTGAGGAAGGTGTAGGGGCAGACCTCCCCGCGGAGGTCGAGCTCGATGCCGGGGGCGCGGCTCACCGTTCCAGCGGGAGCGCCGGGTTGTTGCCCCATTCCATCCACGAGCCGTCGTAGTTCTTGATCTTGGCGTAGCCGAGGAGCCGCAGCACGAAGTAGTCGTGGGCGGAGCGGACGCCGCTCTGGCAGTAGGTGATGACCTGCCGATCCGGACGCACCCCGGCGGCCTCGAACATCGCGCGCAACTCGTCGGCCGGCCGGAACGTCCCGTCGGGCTTCAACGTCGTGACCCAGTCCACGTTCCGGGCCCCGGGGATGCGGCCGCCGCGCTTGGCGCGGACGTCCGTGCCCGCGTACTCCTCGGGGCTCCGCGCGTCGATCAGGCAGACCTCCTCCTTGCCGAGCCCGGCCTGGACCTCCTCGGCCGTCGCCAGGACCTCGCGGCGCGCCCGCGGGACGAAGCGCTTGGCCTCGACCTTCGGGACCTCCGTGGTGAGCCGTCGCCCCTCCCGCCGCCACTTCGCGAAGCCGCCGTTCAGCACGCGGACCTTCGTGTGCCCGTAGTACTCGAGGACGAAGAACAGCCGCGCGGCATAGACGCTGCCCGCGTCGTCGTACGCGATCACGGTCGTGTCGTGATCGATCCCGAGCCGGCTGAACAGCGCGGCGGCCGCCTCGGGCCGGATCGGGAAGCCCCGGGCGTTCGCCGGGGGATCGTCGAGCCCGCGACCGGGCAGGTAGACCGCCCCGGGGACGTGCCCGGCGCGGTAGGCGGCCTCACCCGCGTCGGGATCGCCCCGAAGGTCCACGATCCGGACCCCGGGCGTCCCGACGAGCCGGGCCAGCTCGTCCGTCTCCGCCAGGAACTGCGGGTTGGCGTAGGGCGGCGAGGCCGACGCGACCGTGACGAGCAGCGCGGCGACGGTCGCGATGAGCGCCAGGATCCGGAGGCGATCTCGTCTCATGGCACGACCTCCGCCCTCATTGTACCGCCCCGCGGTCCGGCACGGTCGGGATCAGCGGGCCTCAGGACTCGCCCCCTCCCCCTCGCCCTCGCCCTCTCCCCCGCCGGGGGAGACCGGGTTCATGAGCGCATCCGCGGCCGACGCGAGGAGCAGGAACAGGCTTCCCTTGACCTCGGCCTCGTACTCGGGCGGCCCCGCGCCCTCCGGGTAGAAGGCGCCCAGGAGGTACGGGACGAGGTGGGGCTGCGGGAACTCGCCGCTCCGCTCGAGGAACCGCGGCTCGGCGCCGTCCCACCGGTCCACCCACGCGACCGCCGCCTCGTAGGCCCGCGCCACGTGCCCCCGCGCCAGCGCGGGGACGGGCGCTTCGCGGTGCGCCTCGACGACCTTGGTGAGAAGGAACAGGAGCCCGAGCGCCGTCTTCTGGACGTCGCGCCCGAACTCCCGGGTGAGGGCCTGAGCCAGGGCGACGAGGTGCGGCTGGCGGCTCACGAAGGCACGCGCCTCCGCCTCCGATTGCTCGGGCGCGTACGCGCAGAGCGCTTCCCACACCTCCCGGACGAGCGTGGAGTCGAGCGCGCGCACGGACGTGCTATCCTTCGGGCTGGAGCCCTGCGCCGGGACAAGAACCGAGCAGATCAAGGACGCAGGAAGGAGGCGGGCCGAGGCGTATGCCGCATACATTGAGGTCCGCCGACGACCCCACCGGAGGGGCGGGACGCCCGCGAGGCCGCAGGCCGAGCGCGTCCCGGCGAGCCGGAGGACGCCCAGAGGTCGGGACGTCCGCGAGGCCGCAGGCCGAGCGCGTCACAACCGAGATGGAAGATGCGACGGTTATTGGCACGGCGCTCGCTAGAGCTCGGCGGCGACCAGGGTCTCGGTCGCCTGCACACCCTGGATCCCGCGGATCTGCCCGATCACGAGCCGCGACAGCGACGGGAGCGTCTTCGCCTCCGCATGCACGACTGCATCCCACCCCCCGAACACCAGCGTGAGGTCGGAGACGCCGGGTATGGCGCGGATGTGGTTCAGCGCCTCCTCCTCCAGGCCGGGCGTGAGACGGATGAGGATGTAGCCCTTCACCATGTGCGCGTCGCCTCCGTGGGATGGCAGGTGTGACACTCGTCGCGCGCGCATTCTAGCACTGTACCGGGAGCCGTCGAAAGCGGCCCCCGACACCGCTCGCGCGTGGAGAGGTGAGGAGCATGGACACACCGAACCTCTGGCTGGCCGTCGGCTTCCTCGGACAGGCGTGCTTCTTCACGCGCTTCCTCGTGCAGTGGGTCGCGTCCGAGCTGCGACGGGAGAGCGTGGTGCCGGTGTCGTTCTGGTACTTCAGCCTGGCCGGCGCGCTCATCCTGCTGGCGTACTCGATCTACCGGATGGACCCGGTCTTCATTCTCGGCCAGTCCTTCGGCTTCGTCGTGTACACCCGCAACCTCTACCTGATCGCGCGCAAGCGCCGGGTGCCGCCGCTCGGAGCCTGACGGCTGGCGCCGTGCCTCGAGCCGGCATAGAATAGGCCCGTCGCCGTTCCACTCGTCCCTCGCGAAAGGAGATGCGCGTGAGCTACCAGCACTGGATGCGCGGACTCGACCGCCCGATCCTCATGATCCCCGGGCCGACCGAGGTGCCCTGGCGCGTGATCCGCGCGATGGCGCAGCCGGCAATGATCCAGTACGAACCGCCGTTCGACGAGGAGATCCTCGAGCCGGCGCTGCTCGACCTCCGGCAGGTGTTTCAGACGAGCGGAGAGGTGATCGCGTTGCCCGGGTCGGGGCGCACGGGGCTCGAGGCGGCGGCGGTCTCGCTCGTGGAGCCCGGCGACCGCGTCGTGGTCGTGGTCGCCGGGGTGTTCGGCCAGCTCATGCGGGAGATCATGGAGCGCGTCGGCGCGGTCGTGACGCTGGTGGAGACGGAGTGGGGCCGGCCGTTCGACCTCGAGGCGCTCGAGCGGACGGTGGCCCAGGTCCGCCCGAAGATCCTGACGCTGGTGCACAACGAGACGTCGACCGGCGTCACGTACCCGGCCGCCGCCGTGGGCGAGATCACGCGGCGTCACGGGGCGCTCTACCTCCTCGACACGGTCTCCTCGCTCGCGGGGCTCGACGTCCAGACGGACGCCTGGGGCGTGGACGTGAACATGACCGGCTCGCAGAAGTGCCTCGCCATGCCCCTCGGCCTCGCGGTCGTGTCGGTCTCGCCCCGCGCGTTCGAGGCGATGGAGCGGCGGAAGCGCCGGCCGGCCTCCTACGCCTACGACCTGGTTCGCTGGAAGAAGGAATGGGTGCCGGCCGCGCGGGGGGGCGGCGTGCCGGAAGGTCGACGGCGGAACCAGCCGGTGTCGATGCCGACGCACCTCTCGCAGGCCCTTCTCGAGGCGACGCGGATGATCCTGGAGGAGGGGCTGCCGAACCGGATCCGCCGCCACCGCATCGCCGGGAAGGCCTTCCGGGCGGGCCTCGCGGCGCTCAAGCTGGACCTCTTCGGCGAGCCCTCGCTCGCCTCGGACACGGTCTCGTGCTTCCAGACGCCTCCCGGCATCTCGGCCAAGGCGGTGGTCCGGCGGATGCGCGACGCCTACGCCATCCTCGTCTCGACGGGGATCGGCGTGGACCGGATGCGGGAGGGCACCCTCCGCGTCGGCACGATGGGGATGACGGCGGGCCCGCTCTACGTGCTGCCGACACTCTCGGCCCTCGGCATGGCGCTCCGCGACCTCGGCGCCAAGACGGACACGGGCGCGGCGCTGGCGGCGGCGCAGGGGGTCTTCGACGCCGACATGCCGTGAGTCCCGGGCCGATGCCCGTCGCGCCGGGTCGTCCTCAGTCGTCGGTGCGCCTCAACGTATGCGGCATACGCCTCGGCGCACCTCCTCACTGCGTCCTACCGGCGCTCGGGCCTCGACCCGGGCCTGAGGACCCGGCATGAGCCTCAAGCTCGTCGTTCCGGACGACTTCCCGCCGGCCCTGACGGGCTCGACGGCGGAGCCGCGCCTCCGGGCGCTCGGCGAGACCACGGTCCACACCGAGCGCGGCGCCGACCGCGAGGAGGAGCTGATCCGGCGGATCGGCGACGCCGAGGTCGTCGTCAACATCCGCGCCCACGCGCGCTTCACCGACCGCGTCCTCGCCGACTGCCCGCGGCTGCGGCTCATCTCGATCTGGGGCACCGGCGTGGACAACGTGGACCTCGAGGCGTGCCGCCACCGCGGCGTCACGGTCACCAACACGCCGGCGGTGAACGCCGACGCGGTCGCCGAACACACGGTCGCGCTCATGCTCGCCGTCATGCGCCGGATCCCGGCCGCGGACCGCGGCATGCGGGCGGGCGAGTGGGCCCGCGGCCTCGTCGTCCAGTCGTACGGCAAGACGCTCGGGCTGGTCGGCCTGGGCGAGATCGGGCGCCGCGTCGCGGCCATCGCTCGCGCGCTCGGGATGACGGTCCTCGCCTGGAGCTTCCGGCGCGACGACGCGCGGCTGGCGCGCGCGGGCGCGCGCCCGGTCCCCCTCGAGACGCTCCTCCGCGAGGCCGACGTCGTGAGCCTTCACCTGCGTCTCAGCGCGGAGACGCGCGGCTTCCTCGGCCGCGACCGCCTCGCCCTGATGAAGCCGGAGGCCTTTCTCGTCAACACGGCGCGGGGGGCGCTCGTGGACAAGGACGCCCTCCTCGAGGCGCTCCGGCACGGGCGCCTGGCCGGCGCGGGCCTCGACGTCTTCCACGAGGAGCCGGTGCCGGCCGGCGACCCCCTGCCGGCCCTCCCGACCGTCGTGCTCACGCCGCACATCGCCGGTATGACCCGCGAGGTCATCGAGGCCGGGCTCCACCGCGCCGTCGAGAACATCGAGAACTTCCTCCGCGGGGCCCCGACCGACCTCGTGGTCGCGCCCCCGACCCCGCGCTGACCGTCCGATGGCCGAGCGACGCTGGACGGTCGCCCTGATCGGCCCCCTGCTCGACGGGGACGGCGCAGCCGAGCGCGGCCGGCTCGCGCAGGCCGGCGCGACGGTCGTCCCGGCGCGCGGCGGGAGCGAGGACGAGCTGATCGCCTCCTGCCGCGACGCCGACATCGTGATGTGCTTCGGCCTCGCCCCCTTCACGGAGCGCGTGTTCGCGAGCCTGCCGCGGCTCGTGTTCCTCCAGCAGTGCACGGTCGGCTACGACCGCGTGGACGTGGACGCCGCGACCCGCCACGGCGTCATGGTGGCGAACAGCCCGCTCTTCTGCATCGAGGAGGTGTCCGACCACGCGACGATGCTGATCCTGGCGTGCGCCCGGAAGCTGCCGCACCAGCTCCACGCCGCCGCGCGCCAGGGGTGGAGCCGCCCGGCCGCGGTGCACGCGATGGGCGCGGTCTACCGGACGCGGGGGAAGACGCTCGGCTTCGTCGGCTTCGGGCGGATCGCCCGGCTCACCGCGGAGAAGCTCCGCGGCTTCCGGATGACGTATCTGGCCCACGACCCCTATCTCGCGGCGGCCGACGTCGCCGCGTGGGGCGTCGAGCTCGTCCCGCTCGAGGAGCTCTGCCGGCGGTCCGACTTCGTCTCGATGCACGCCTTGCTCAACGCCTCGACGCGCCACCTGTTCGGCGAGGCCCAGCTCCAGGCGATGAAGCCGACGGCGTACTTCGTCAACACCTCCCGCGGCGCCACGGTGGACGAGGCCGCGCTCATCCGCGCCCTCCGGGAGGGCTGGATCGCCGGCGCCGCGCTCGACGTGTTGGAACAGGAGCCGCCGGACCCGGGCAACCCGCTCCTCGGCCTCCCGAACGTGCTCCTGACGCCGCACACGGCCGGCTACGGCGTGGACTCGCTCGCCGACGACCGGAGGCAGAGCGTGGACGAGGTGCTCCGCGTCCTCGGCGGGGAGTGGCCCGGTGCCCTGCTGAACCCCGAGGTCAAGCCGCAGGCCCGCGCAGGCTCCCCCGCTCCCTCCCCGGGAGGGAGCGGGTCGGGGTGAGGGTGAGCCCCACCTCGCCACGCCCCGCGAACATGGGCGCGGGTCCGACCGTCTATCTGGCATGCGACCACTCCGGCGACCCCACCGTCTGGCTCTGGCCCTCGTGGCCGCAACCGCCCTCGCCACTCCGACCCTTGCTCCGGGCGACGCCGCCGCCCTCGGACAGGCCGAGGCCCGCCTGGCCTACCACCTCGGCCGGGCCGAGGCGCTCCATGAGGGGCTCGCGCGGGCGGTGGACGGGCCCTGCCCTCGTTTCGCCACGCGTGCCGGCTGGGACGAGTACCTCGCCGGGCTGCGGGACCAGGGCGTGACGTTCGCGGCGCACCTCTCCGAGGCGTGGCGGGAGGCGAAAGCCGCGGGCGATCCGGTGCTCGAGCTCCGCGTCAAGGCGGCTCGCCGCCGGCTGCTCGTGGGGGATCCGCTGCGGCTCGCCCGCAAGCTCACGGCGTGCGCCTGGCAGAACGGCTCCGCGCTCGATGCGTGGCACCTCTGGCAGGCCGCCTCCGCCGAGGTGGCCTCCCGCCGCAGGCAGGTCGCCCGCGAGGCGGACCTGGCGGTCGCGCCGTAGCGTCCGCCTCGGGTTACGATGAACCGCGGGATGCGTGGCGACGCTCCGGGCCGAACGGCCACGCCGGTCACCGTCTACCACCGACCGGGCTGAAGCTCCTGTCTCAAGACGCGGGAGTTGCTCGCGTCCTGGGGCGTGGCGTTCGACGCGATCGACGTCGAGGCGGAGCCGGCCGCGCGGGGCGACCTCGAGCGGCTCGGGATTCCCGCCGTGCCCGCCGTCGTGGTGGGTGACCGGGCGGTCCACGGCTGGAACCCGACCGCCGTCGCCGCGCTCCTCGGCGTGCCATACGCGGAACCGACGCGCCTCGCGCCGGCGGAGCTCGCACGCCGGCTCGACCGGATCCTCGCCGCCGCCCAGCGCGCGCTCCGACAGGTCCCGCCCGCGCAGCTCGACGCCCGGGTCGTCCCGGGCCGCGAACGCTCGGTCCGCCAGCTCGCCTACCACGTCTTCCGCCTGAGCCTCGCGCTCCGGGACGCGATGGCGGAGGGACGCCAGCCGCGGGCCTGGCTCGAGGAGGCCGCGCCGCGGGAGCTGGCCGATCCGTCAGCGATCGCGCGCTATGGCGAGACGGTGCGGGGGCGGCTGGCGGAGTGGCTGTCCGGGCCGAACGCGTCAGAGGGCGTCGTCGAGACCTACTACGGGCCGCAGACCGGCCACGAGCTGCTTGAGCGCACGGTCTGGCACGCCGCCCAGCACGTCCGCCAGCTCCACGCGTTCCTCGAGGGGATCGGCGTGACCCCGGCGGATCCCCTCACCGCCGCCGACCTCGCGGGGCTCCCCCTCCCGCAGGACCTCGCCTAACCTCTGATCTCCCTCTCCCCCACCGGGGGAGAGGGTTGGGGTGAGGGGCGTCAGCGGCCGCGCGCGCAGGCGGTGAACGGGAGCGCGTTCGAGGTCCCGCCGCCGGGCGGCGGGTTGACGACGGTCACCTGGGCCCTGGCGGGGTTCGCGACATCGGCGGCGGAAACGAGGTCGTCCGCGAGCCGACCGCTCTCACAGTAGCGGGAGTGTAGGCAGCGCGCGTCGGCCTGTCAAGCGTGACCGCGGGACGCGTCGCCCTGGGCGAGGAGCTGCGGTCGGACCTCCGCCGCGAAGCGCTCGAGGACCTCCACCATCGCCGGCACCGTCGCCACCGAGAAGTCCAGGGCGAAGTGCTCGACCCCCGCCGCGACATAGGCCCCGAGGTCCTCCACGATCTGCGCCGGCGAGCCGGCGAGCGGGGCGCGCGCGGCCGACGCGCCCTCCTCGAACCGGAGCGGCGCCTTGAAGCTGATCGTGATCGAGGCGGGGTCGCGGCCCGCCGCGGCGGCGAGGTCGCGGAGCTGCCGCACCTTGGCGGCCAGCTCCGGGGGGTGGAGCGCGACCGGCGGCCGGAGGCCGAGGGGATGCCAGCCGTCGGCCACCTCGACGACGCGCCGGAGGGCCGCGTCGCTGTGGCCGCCGATCCAGATGGGGATGTGCGGCCGGCTTGCGGGGTGCGGCCGGGTGCCGCCCGCCTCCGCCACCCTGACGAAGCGGCCTGCTGGCGCGACGCGCGGCCGCGTCCAGATCTCCTTCATCAGCTCGAGGTACTCGACCGTCCGGGCGGCACGGTCCTCGAACGGCACGCCGAGCCCCTCGAACTCCTCCCGCCACCACCCGATCCCGGCGCCCAGGATCAGGCGCCCGCCGGAGAGATAGTCCGCCGTCGCCAGCGCCTTCGCCGTGTGGATCGGGTTGCGGTAGGGGATGACGAGCACGCTGGTCCCCACGTGGATCCGCTCGGTGATCGTCGCGAGGTACGTGACGGCCGTCAGCGCCTCGAGCCACGGCTCGTCGGGGCCGAGCGGGAACGCGCCGGTCGGGGAGTAGGGATAGGGCGTGCGGCTCTCCACCGGGATCAGCAGGCGGTCCGTCACCCAGATCGAGTCGTAGCCGAGGGCCTCCGCGCGCCGGGCGAGCGTGGTGATCGCCTCGCGCCCGGCCAGCACCCCCCGCCCCTGCAGCGACCAGCCGAATCGCACCGTCATCCCTTGAGCCCCCCGCTCCCCCACCCCGCGACGAGGTGGCGCTGGACCGCGACGAAGAACGCGAGCGCCGGGATCGTGATCAGCACGCCCGCCGCCATGATCAGCCCCCAGTCGATCAGGGCCGAGTGGAACAGGTCCTGGACGCCGACCGGCAGGGTCTTCAGCTCATCCGAGGAGATCAGGATCCGCGTGAAGATGTAGTCGTTCCACGCCAGGATGAAGGTAAAGATGGAGGTCGCGACGAGCCCCGGGAAGGCCAGGGGCAGGACCACGTGCAGCACCGCGCGCAGCCGGTCCGCCCCGTCCACGAGCGCCGCCTCCTCCAGCTCCAGCGGGATCGTCTCGAAGAACGCCCGCAGCAGCCAGAGCGTGAACGGCAGGCAGAAGGAGGTGAAGGCCAGGACCAGGACGAGGTGGGTGTTCTCGATCCCCACGCGCTTGGCCAGGATGAAGAACGGGATGACGATCATGATGGGGGCGAACATGTAGGTACAGAGGACCAGCGCCCCGATCGCCTCCCGGCCGCGGTAGCGATAGCGGGTCAGGCTGTAAGCCCCGGCCGCGCCCACCAGCATCGTGAGCAGCACCGCCAGCCCCGATACGGTCACGCTGTTCCGGAAGTAGACGAGGAAGTGCGTCGCGCCGAACAGGCGGCGGAAGTTCTCCAGCGTGGGGCGCTCGGGAACGAAGGCCGGCGGCTCCGCGAAGACCTCGCCCGGCGGCTTCAGCGAGGTGGACGCCATCCAGAGGAACGGGAACGCCGCCTGGAAGACGAGCAGCGTCGCCCCGACATAGAGCAGCGCACGCCCCGCAGCCTTCCGCCACCGCCAGCGCGTCATCCGAGACCCCCCGCACCCCCGCCCCCGATTGACCAGCTCGCCGGGACGGCTCGGGCGTGCGCCCTCGCGGCGTCCCGTCCCTCCGGTCGCCTTCGGGGGGAGGGGAGACGCAGCTTTCCCTCGTCCCGCCGGCTCATCCGATCTCGACCTCCTTCCGGAAGAGCTGGAAGTAGACGGCGGTGGCCACCATCAGGATCCCGAACATGACCACCGCGAGCGCCGCGCCCAGCCCCGCCTGGTAGTAGGTCAGCGTCCGCATGTAGGCGTAGACGGGGAGCGTGCGGATGAACCGGCCGGCCCCCGCGCCCTCGCCCATCAGCCACACCGTGTCGAACTTCGTGAACATCCAGATGCTGCGCAGCAGGATGACGACGAAGAGGATGCCGCGGATCTGCGGGAGCGTGACGTGGGCGAACCGCCGGACGGCGCCCGCCCCGTCCACCTTGGCCGCCTCGTACAGCTCCGGGGGGATCGTCTGCAGGCGCGCCAGGATCGCGAGGAGGACGAACGGGAAGAACTGCCAGACGCTGACGGCGACCAGGGAGAGCATGATGTGGTCGGCGCCGAGCCAGCTGATCGGGTCGCGGACGATCCCGAAAGCGACGAGCGCGTAGTTGAGGAGGCCGTAGGTGTCGTTGAGCAGCCACTTCCAGAGGATCACCGCGAGCACCGTGGGGACCATGTAGGGGAAGAGGACGATCCCACGGGCGAGGCTGCGGCCCCGGAACGACTCGTGGAGGACGAGCGCCGCGGCCACGCCGAGGACGATCTGCAGGGCGATGGTCCAGACGGAGTAGACGACCCCCAGCCAGAGGCTCGTCCAGAACTCGGCGTCGCCCCAGAGGTAGACGTAGTTGTCGAGCCCGACGAACCGCTGCTCGGGGAAGAACGAGTGCTTCTCGAGCAGGCTCAGCCAGACGGAGTACGCGACGGGATAGAGGGTGAGGGCGAGGATGAGGAGGAGGCCGGGCGCGATCGCCAGGACGCCGATCGCCTGCTGGGCGAGCGCCCGCCGCGGCATCACGCCCGGAGACGACCAGACCCCCTCTCCCCCACCGGGGGAGAGGGCCGGGTGAGGGGGCGACGCATCGGCCCCACCCTCACCCCAACCCTCTCCCTCCCCGAGGAGGGAGAGGGAGCCAGATGCCGCACTACCAGCGCTTGTGTCCCAGTTTGGTGATCAGCTCCTCGGCCCGCCCCTGGGCCTTCGCCGCCGCCTGCTGGACCGGCATCCCCCGCACCGCGTCCGTGACCATGTCCGGGATGATTCCGGATCCCAGGATCTCCAGCCCGAAGGGGAGCTGGAGGTCCGACCACTCGATGATGAGTGTCGGCTTGGCCTGGTCCGCCTCGAAGTAGCGGTACTGCATGTCCTGCCACTCCTTCCAGCGGCGGATCATGTCGTTCGCCTGGTACGCGGGGTTCCGCCGGACCGACTTCAGGGTCGGCAGGAGGTGGATCGGCACCGAGTGGAGGTACTTGATGTAGTTCTCCTCCTTGAAGAAGAACTTCAGGAACTCCACGGCCTCGTTCGGGTACTTCGCGTTCTTGAAGACCATCCACGGCTCGGCGTCGATCTGGGCCGCCGTCGTCTTGCCCGAGGGCCCGACGGGCTTGACCATCACGCCGAAGTGTTCCGCGTTGGCGAGCTCCTTGGGGGCGTACTTCTCGACCAGGCCGGCGCCGCGGCCGTACCCCTGGTAGAGCATCGCCGCCTTCCCCGTGGCCAGGTTCGTGAAGGTGTCGAGGTAGCCGTGGCCGAGCCACCCGGGCGGCAGCACCTTGTCGTTGAGCTTCTTGTAGAACTCGAGCGCCTCGATGACCGGCTTCTCGGTGAACGTCGGCCGGCCGGTCCGGGGGTCGAAGAGCCGCCCCCCGTTGGCCTTGACCAGCTCGCCCACCATGATGTTGATGAACAGCCCGACGCCGGGGAGCGACAGCCCGTAGCGGGTGACCCGCCCGTCCTTGTCCCGCTCCGTCATCGCCTCGGCGACGCGGATGAGGTCGTCCCAGGTCTCCGGGGGCTTCAGCCCCTTCTGCCTGAACGCGTCCTTCCGGTAGATCAGGAGCGACGTCGCCGCCGAGTGGGGGATCCCGTAGTACCTCCCCTCGAACCGGCACGGGCCCCGGATCGCCTCCCAGATGTTCTCCCGGCCGACCGCGTCGGCCAGGTCCTCCAGCGGCCGGAGGAGCCCCTTGGCGTAGAACGACGCGCAGGTCACCGCCTGCCCGTGGCTCGCGTCCGGCGGGGCGCCCGCGGCGAGGGCGGCCGTCAGCTTGGCCTCGAGGTCGCCCCAGGCCAGCGCCTCCTGCTTGACGCTGATGTCCGGGTGCAGCTTCTCGAAGTCGTTGATGATCCCCTGAAAGGCCTGGACCGACTGGGGCTCCGTTTCCGTGTGCCAGATCCGGACGACCTTCTTGTCCTGCGCCTCGGCGCCGGGGCCGAAGGCGAGGAACGCCACCGCGATCGCGACGCTCACGAGGACGCGAGTTCTCGACTCCATCGGTCGGCCCTCCTCATGCTGGGATGGGGCGGTGAAGCGGTCCCGCAGAGACGCCTGCGAGGTCGGCATCATCTTGGGTTTGCCCGGTCGGCGTTGTCAAGGCGGACTCAGCGGTAGCGCGGGTGCCACTCCCGGCCGGTCCAGGTCCGCCAGCGCGTCGGCGTGAGGCGGACCAGGACGCGGGGCCGGCCGAGGGTGCGCTCCGCGTACGCCGGACCGTCGGGCCCGAGGTAGCGGAGGGAGAGCCGTCGCGTCAGCTCGAGGAGGCGCGAGCTCGCCGCCGGCGCGACCGGGCCCTCCACGATCTCGGCGTGCCCCTGGACGAGGACCCGCGTGTGCTCGGCGTGGACGTCGTCGGCCACGTGGAAGGCGACCCGCCGGTCGCGCCGGATGTCCGCGACCCACTCCGCCCGCTCGCGGCCGACGACGAGGAAGACGCGCGCGGCGGGATCGAACTCGTACCAGACCGGCGTGACGTAAGGCCAGCCGTCCGGCCCGAGGGTCGCGATCCGGCCGTTCCACGGCTCGGCCAGGAACGCCACCAGCTCGGCGTCCGCCAGGCCCCCGATCCTGTCCCCCGGCTCCCAGCTCATGATGACCTCCCCCGCGCTACGCCGGCCCGGTCCTCGGGTCGAGCGCATCCCGGAGCCCGTCGCCGACGATGTTGAAGGCGAGCACCGCCAGCATGATGAACCCGCCCGGGAACAGCGACACCCAGGGCGCCAGCGCCAGGAACTCCTTCCCCTCGTTCAGAATCGTCCCCCACGACGGCGTCGGCGGCTGCACCCCGACGCCGAGGTAGGAGAGCGCCGACTCGATCAGGATCCCGTAGGAGAGGCAGACCGCCGTCTGGACCACGATCGGGGAGACCACGTTCGGGAGGATGTGCCGCACGACGATCGCCGTCCGCCCGAGGCCGAGGGCCTCCGCCGCCTCCACGTACGCCTCGGCCGACTCGGCGAGGACGCTCCCGCGCACCACCCGGAAGAAGAGCGGCGCGTACACGACCGCGATCGCGACCACCGCGGCCCCCGGTCCGGCCCCCAGCACGGCGGCGATGCCGATCGCGAGGAGGACGGGCGGGAACGCGAAGAAGACGTCCATGACGCGGCCGAGAACCTGGTCCATCCCCCGCCCCACCCCCGCGAGGAGCCCCAGGGCGCTCCCCGTCCCGACCGCCATGGCGATCGCGGCGCCCGCGATGCCGAGGGAGACCCGGACGCCGAAGAGGATGCGTGAGAGGACATCGCGCCCGAACCGGTCAGTCCCGAACGGATGCCGCGCGTCGGGCCCTCGGAAGACGGCGGCGGCGTCCACCGCCGTCGGCGGATAGGGCGCGATCCAGTCGGCGAGGAGGCCGGCCGCCACGAGCGCGCCGAGGGCGAGGCAGGCGCCGCGGAAGAGCCGGCTCCGCGCCGCCCGCCGCCAGCCCTTCCCCCTCGCCCCCCGGGGGGGCGAGGGTCGGGGTGAGGGGGCGCTAGCCACGGCGCAACCGGGGGTCCAGCATCGCGTAGAGCAGGTCCACGACGAGGTTCAGCGTCATGAAGGCCGCCGCGAGGAGCAGGATCACCCCCTGCACGACCGGATAGTCCCGCTGGAAGATCGCGTCGAGGAGGAGGCGCCCGACGCCGGGGAGCGTGAACACGTCCTCGACGACGACGATCCCGCCGATGATGTAGCCGAGCTGGACCCCTGCCACCGTCACGACGGGGATCAAGGCGTTCCGGAGGGCGTGGTGGAAGGTGACGCGCCCCTCGTGGAGCCCCTTGGCGCGCGCGGTCCGGACGTACTCGCGCCCGAGGACGTCGAGCATGGAGGAGCGGGCGAGCCGCGTGATCATCGCGGCCGTCGCGGTCCCGAGCGTGAGGGCCGGGAGCGCCATGATCGCGAGGTTCGCGGCGGGGCTCCGCGTGAACGGCACCCACTGGAGCGACGGCATCCAGCCGAGATAGATGGAGAAGAGGAGGATCAACACGGTCCCCTGCCAGAACGCCGGGAGGGAGAGGCCGAGCGTCGCGAGGACCCGGATCGTGTCGTCGCGGAGGCTCCCCCGCCAGACGGCCGAGGCGGTGCCGAGCGGGATCCCCGCGACCAGCGACCAGCCGACGGCGAGCAGCGCCAGCTCGGCCGAGACGGGGAGGCGCTCGAGGAAGAGCCCGAGCACGGGCCGCCCCGACAGCCACGAGACCCCGAGGTCGCCCCGGAGGACCCCGGCCAGCCACGCCACGTACTGGACGTGGACGGGCCGGTCCAGCCCGAAGAACCGGCGGAAGCTCGCGAGCACCTCGGGGGACGCCATCGCGGCCTGGCCGAGGAGCTGCTCGACCACCGTCCCCGGGATCAGCCGGACCAGGCCGAAGACGAGGAGGCTCACCCCGAAGAGGGTGAGCCCCATGGCGCTCAGCCGCTGCGCGAGATACGTGCGCAAGAACGGTGACTTACGTCATCAGTCCTCAGGTGAGGGCTGAGATCGCGGGTGCGGTCGGGAGGCCGCGCGAGTTCGCTCCTACTTGGTCAGCCCGAAGACCTCGGCAAAGAACCTCACGGTCGCCTCCCGCGCCAGGGCCGCCGCGACCAGATTCGGGGTCACCCGGACCTACCGCTCCAGCCAGACGAAGCGGAGGCCGTAGAAGAAGCCCGTCGGGTGCGGTTGGAACCCCTTGACCACCTTCTGCATGGCGTAGAGGAGGTCCGGGGAGTAGAGCGGGATCGTGATCGCGTCCTCGGCGATCATCCGCTGGACCTGGTCGTAGATCTGCTTCCGCCTCGCCCGCTCCAGCGTGCTCCGCCCCGCGTCGAGGAGCTCGTCCGCCCGGCCGTTCTTCCACCGGCGGAAGTCCCGGCCGCCCGGCGCCGAGTGGAAGTGGCGGTGGAACGTCTGGTCGGGGTCCACGAACCCGCCCCACTCGTTCATCGTCGGCGGCGACTGGGGGACGATCCAGTCCTTGATCCACACGCCCCCGTCCACGGTCTCCACGTTCACGTCGATCCCCGCCTCCCGCAGGTTGTCCACGATGACCGGGAGCGCCGCCGCGAGCGCCGGGAAGCCGACGATGTTCCGGATCTTCATCGGCACGCGCCCCGCGTAGCCGGCCTTCTGGAGGAGCGCCTTCGCCCGCGCCACGTCCCGCTGCTGGTTCGGCAGCTCCTGCCAGGGGATCGCCCAGTAGCTCAGGCCGGGCGGGAGCACCCCGAGCCGCTGCCCGAGGCCCGAGCCCGCGATCTGGAGGATCGCCGGGCGGTCGAGCGCGAGCGCGATCGCCTGCCGCACCTCGAGGCGGCTCGTGGGCTCCTGGTCCCCGGCGAGGTCGAGGACGACCCACCGCGTGGACGGCGCCTGCAGCGTCTCGAGCGACGGCACGCTCCGGGCCACCTGGAAGTTGAGCGCGGAGGCGAACTCCGCCATCGTCACCTGCCCCGTGCGGAGCCCCGCCACGATCGAGGACTCGTCCGGGATCGCCTGGAAGACGATCCCGTCCAGCCACGGCTTCTGCGCCCCCCAGTAGGTCGGGTTGCGCTTGAGGGCGAGGCGGCGGCTCGGGTCGAACTCCTCGACCGTGAACGGCCCCGTGCCGACCGCGCGCGTCAGGAGCTCCTTGCCGTCACCGGCCGAGTCCTTCGGGATCACGCCGTTGTACTTGCCGCCGAGATTGATCAGGAACGTCGCGAACGGCGCCGCCAGCGTGAACCGCACCGTGCGGCGGTCGAGGACGTCGATCTGCTTGATCGCGACGAGATCGGTGGCCCCCGGGCTCACCTTCGGGTCGCGCGTGCGGTCGTACGTGTACTTGACGTCCTCGGCGTCCATCTCCTTGCCGCTGTGGAAGCGGACGCCGCGGCGGAGGTGGAAGACGTACTCCGTCGGGGAGCGCTGTTCCCAGCGCTCGGCCAGCTCGGGCTTCGGCTCGAGCCCGTGGTCGATCCAGACGAGGTTCTCGTAGATCAGGGGCTTCCGCCGCTGCCAGATGTCGAGCCCCTGCATGTGCGGCTCGAGGTTCGGCGGGAGCGCGGCGCTCGCGAAGGTCAGCGTCCCGCCGGGCCGCCCCTGCGCCGCCGCCCGCCGCGGCCGGAGGTCCGCGGCCAGCCCCAGCGCCACCGCTCCCATTCCCTCGAGGAACGCCCGTCGCCCCAGGCCCTGCTCTCGGACGCGCCGGTCAGCCATCGCTCGTCCTCCTCGGCCGCGTCGCGGCCAGCTCACGTCGTCGTGGCGGCATCTTAGCGCCGCGTCGCTCGGCCCGGCAAGGGGTCCGCGCGGACGGTAGTGGGTGGTTTTCAGGCTGACGGTGGTTGACCGGCTCGCCTGGCGTGGTACGCTGGAGGCATGCCAAAGCGATCAAGCACGCCACGCCGGAAGCGCCAGTCCCCCGACCCCATCCTGACCGCCGCCCGCATCTTTCATGAGGTCACTGGGGAGCCGGTGGGGAAACTCCAGGCCAAGCAGGCACCGGCCCTGGAGAAAAACCCGCATGCCGTGGCCCTCGGTAAGCTCGGGGGGCCGAAGGGTGGAAAGGCTCGCGCCGAGAAGCTCTCCCCACGCAAACGAAAACAGATCGCCAAGAAAGCAGCCGCGGCGAGATGGAGATCGAGGAGCCGGTGAGACCTCCGGTGAGACCTACTCGACGGCGAATTCTAGCCGGGGGCCATCCAGTATGGTTTTGTACCGGTTGAGAATGTCTCGACCGATGAGAGCATAGTCCCGCGGGACAGCTACGACAGGATGCTTACTGAATACAAAGCCGAGGAACACGATATCTGCCGAGTAAATGCTCCGTCGTGCAGTTCGTCCGTCGTATCCACTCGTGTCAATTTCGCTGATCTTCCTGAGGGCAAGCTTCGGGACGAGCGTCTCCGGAATCGTCGTTCCAGATGCACCAGAATCAATCAGGGCCTGCAACGTCTCGGTACGACCACCCCAACTTATCGTCACGTCCCCCGCTGGAGCTGGAGTGGGACCGAACCCGGGCCTGTAGGCAAACGGCCCCGCCATTCGTCACTCGAAAAACGGGGTGTCAATCCGCAGTTCTAGCTCCTGCCCGACCTGCGTCATGTATACCGGTACATCACCGAATCGAGTGAAAAATCGGTCTGTTAGCGCCTCAAGGTTCGCATCCGAATCCACGATGTGGCCGTTCATAGAAGCAACGAACATGCCTTCGTACCGAGCCAGTTGACGCTTGGGGATCATTTTGAACGCTTGCTTCTCAAGCCAGAATTCAACCTCGCCAGGCTCTGCCATCATTCGCCTCTTCTGCCCGCCACGTCGGATAATAACACCAGTACTGCTTATCCGGTTAACTCCGAACGGTACCGTTGGTGGTAGGCGCATGGATCAACGATCACTTTGACAACTCCTTCAAATCAGCCAAATCGAACCGGCCCTGTCCTGAATCGACGAGGGCCCGATCTACGCGAGCACGCGCGTTATCGTCTAGCCCCACATAGCACGCATCATAAGCCCGCCGCGTCATCCACACGACCCGCCGCCCAATCATGAGCTGCACCCAGCCACCTTCATGTAGACCAAGCTGGCGCTCTAGTTCCTTAATCCGCCGCATAGATTGACCCCCCAAGGTCAGGCCAATATTGGCGATGAGTTCCGCGACCTTCCACAGCCATTCCACCATGTCGCACCCCCTGTTGGGGCCGACGGTAGCACGGTTCAAGGAACCTCGTTGCTCCCCTATCCCTTCCCCTACCCATGGGGGTCCTCGGAGTCAACCGGATAAGCAGTACACCAGTTACGCATTATGTCAACGTTTTCAACAGCTTGTGTGTTAGCCCGTTGACACGCGAGACGACCGGACCAGCTTGGCCTCGGAAGTATAGCACGAATTCATACTTGACATTGCTTGCTCGCTCAAGCATAATCGTGACATGAACAGATTGAACGCCAGTCGCCGCGCCCAGGTCGTCGCCGCGCTCGTGGAAGGCAACTCGATCCGCGCCACGTGCCGCATGGTGGACGTGGACAAGGGCACCGTGCTCAAGCTCCTGGTGGACCTCGGGACCGTGTGCGCGGAGTACCAGGATCAGGCGATCCGCGGGCTCACCTGCAAGCGGATTCAATGCGACGAGATTTGGAGCTTCTGCTACGCCAAAGAGAAGAACGTCCCGGCCGACAAGAAGGGCACGTTCGGCTTCGGTGATGTCTGGACGTGGATGGCGCTCTGCGCGGACTGCAAGCTCGTCCCGTCCTGGCTGGTGGCGAAGCGGGACGCGGGCTCGGCCTTCCACTTCATCAACGACCTCGCCGGCCGACTCGCCCACCGGGTGCAACTCACCACGGACGGGTTCCGAGTGTACCTTGAGGCCGTGGAAGGCGCGTTCGGCTCCGAGATCGACTACGCCATGCTCGTGAAGATGTACGGTGCCGACCCTGCTGCCGATCAGACACGGTACAGCCCGGCGAAATGCATCGGGGCGGTGCAACAGCGGATCACCGGCAACCCCGACCCGGCTCACGTCTCCACGAGTTACGTGGAGCGGGCCAACCTCACCATGCGGATGAGCATGAGGCGGTTCACCCGGCTGACCAATGCCTTCTCGAAGAAGGTCGGAAACCAGGCCGCCGCCGTGAACCTCTACGCCATGCACTACAACTTTGGGCGGATTCACCAGACGCTCCGGGTCACCCCGGCCATGGAGGCGGGCATCAGCGATCACGTCTGGTCCATTGACGACATCGTGGCCCTGCTGGACCGGCCGCGAGTGTCAGCCTGAAAACCACCCACTACCGCGCGGACGGCTCACCCCCAGAGCGCGCGAGCGAGCATCGTCACGCTCACGATGGCGAGGAAGCCGAGCACGGCGCGGTTGAAGACCTCGGGATGGATCCAGTCCTGGGCGAGGAGGCCGACGCGGAAGGACAGGAGCCCGACCGCAGCGGCGCCGACGGAGAGGCCGACGAGCCCCGGGTCCATGAGCCCCACCTGCCAGACCGCCCCGAACTGCGTCACTTTGAAGACCAGGAACGCCGTCGAGATGGCGCGGACGAACTCGGCCTTGGGCAGGTCCAGGGCGTAGAGGTACGGGGCGAGCGGCAGGGCGAAGACGTTGGTGATCCCGCCGAGCACCCCGGCGAGGAGCCCGACCACCGGGCCGAGGGGTTGTTCCAGGTCCGGCGCCAGCCGCCACGCCGGCCGGGCGAGCGAGAACGTCACGAAGACGAGGATCAGCGTCCCGAGGGCGAGGAGCAGCGCGCGCGAGGACATCCACCGGAGGAACTGCGTGCCGACCACGGTGCCGACGACGCCCGCGAAGATCAACGGCGCGTGGCGGCGGGCGGCGGCGAGGAACCCCGGCCGGCGGAAGATCTGGACGCCATCCATGACGATGTTGGGCAGGAGCAGGATCACGACGGCCGTGCGGACGTCCGTGGCGAGGGCGAGGAGCGGGGTCGCGACGGTGGGGAAGCCGAAGCCGATCGCGCCCTTGACGAAGCCCGCCACGAGGAGCCCGGCGAGGCCCGCGATCCAGGCGATCATCCCTCTCCCCCCTCGGGGGAGAGGGCAGGGTGAGGGGGCAGGCTCAGCGCGGGAGGGCTTCCCAGACGAGCTCGGCCGGGTGCTTCGGCTGCCGCCCGGTCGTGTGCTCGATCTGCTGGCGGCACGAGATGCCGGGCGCGCAGACCGCGACGTCCGGGCCGGCGGCGCGGACCGCGGGGGCGAGGCGCCGCTCCGCGATCCGCAGGGAGAGGTCGTAGTGCTCCGCCTCGAAGCCGAACGAGCCGGCCATGCCGCAGCAGCCCGCGTCCACCTCGCTCACCTCGTAGCCGGCCGCGCGGAGCACGGCGCTCGTCGGCCCCGTGCCGACGAGCGCCTTCTGGTGGCAGTGGCCGTGGAGCAGCGCCGTCCGGCCGTTCGCCGCGAACGTCGGCCCGCGGCCGCTGGCCCACTCGCGCTGGAGGAACTCCTCCAGGAGCAGGCTCTGCCGCGCGACCAGCCGCGCATCCTCCGAGCGGAGCAGCTCGACATACTCGTCGCGGAGGGTCAGGAGGCACGAAGGCTCGAGCCCGACGATCGGCCGGCCCTCGCGCGCGGCGCCGACGAGTCGCGCGACGTTGTACGCGGCGAGGTCGCGCGCGTCGGCGAGCATCCCCTTCGAGATCAGCGGCCGGCCGCAGCAGCGGCGCTCGGGGAGGACGACGCGGTAGCCCAGCGCCTCGAGGAGCCGCGTCGCCGCGATGGCGACGTCCGGCGTCTGGTAGGTGTTGAAGGTGTCGTGGAAGAGGACCACGGTCCCGCGCTCGGCGGTGCCCTCGGGCCGGTGCCGGGCGAACCAGGTCGTGAACGAGGCGGCCGCGAAGGCCGGGAGCGGCCGGCGGCGGTCGATGCCGGCCACGCGCTCGAGCAGCCAGCGGGTCACGGCCGCGCGCGCGAGGACGTTCGAGAGCGGCGCGAGCGCCGACCCGAGCCGCGCGAGCCGGTGGATCCGGCCAAACAGCCGGTTCCGCAGCGGAAGCCCGTTCGCCCGGTAGTAGTGGGCGAGAAACTCGTACTTGAGCTTCGCCATGTCCACGTTCGCCGGGCACTCGGCCTTGCACGCCTTGCACTCGAGGCAGAGGTCGAGGACCTCGTAGAGGCGGCGCCCCGCGAACTCGCTGGACGGCACCTTCCCGGAGAGGACGGCCCGGAGCGCGTTCGCCCGGCCGCGCGTCGAGTGCTCTTCGTCGAGCGTCGCCATGTACGAGGGGCACATCGTCCCCTCGAGCTTCTTCCGGCAGACGCCGATCCCGTTGCACATCTCGACGGCCGCGGCGAACCCCCCCTGGCCGGAGAAATCCAGCAGCGTCTCCGGCTCCCAGGTCTGGTAGGCCGAGCCGTAGCGGAGGTGCTCGGTCATCGGCGGGGCGTCCACGATGTTCCCGGGGTTGAGGAGCCCCTTCGGATCGAAGGCGCGCTTGACCTGGCGGAACGCGTCGTAGAGCCGGGGGCCGTAGAGCGTCGCGTTGAAAGGGCTCCGGGCGCGGCCGTCCCCGTGCTCCCCGGAGAGCGCCCCGCCGAACTCGAGGACGAGCGCCGTGATCTCCTCGGCGATCCGCTGCATCGCCCGGATCTCCGTCGCGTCCTTCAGGTCGATGAGCGGGCGGATGTGGAGGCACCCGACCGAGCAGTGGCCGTAGTACCCGGCCGCCGCGCCGTGCCGGGTGAGGATCTCCCGGAAGCGGGCGATGAAGGCCGGGAGCTTGGCCGGATCGACCGCGGTGTCCTCGACGAAGGCGATCGGCTTCCGGTCTCCCTTCATCCCGAGAAGGAGCCCGAGCCCCGCCTTCCGGAGCTTCCAGATCGACTGCTGCTCGGCGGCGTCGAAGGCGAGGTGGGCCGCGTAGCCGATCCGCTTCCGCGCGCGCAGGCCCTCGAGCGCCTCGACCTTCGCCCGGACCTCGGCCTCGCTCTCCCCCGCGTACTCGACGATCATGATGGCGGCGGGGTCGCCCTGGACGAACCCCATCCGCTGGCGTTGCTCGATGTTGCCGCGGGCCAGGTCGAGGATCAGCTTGTCCGTCAGCTCCACGGCGTAGGGCCCGGTCGTCAGGAGGTCCAGGGAGGACTCGAGGGCCTCCTCGAGGGTCCGGTAGTGGACCACGTCGAGGGCGGTGTGGCGGGGCCCGCGGACGAGCCGCGCCTTCAGCTCGACGACGACGACCAGCGTCCCCTCGGAGCCGACAGCCAGGCGGTGGAGCCCGAACGGCCGGCCCTTGACGAACTCGTCGAGGTTGTAGCCCGACACGCGCCGCATGATCCCGGGGTAGCGCGCGCGGATCTCCGCCGCGTGGTCCACCACGATCCGCCGGACCTCGCGGTAGATCTGGCCTTCGAGTCCGTTGCCGCGGCACTTCGCCTCGAGCTCGGCGACGGACAGGTCGCGGAGCACGACCTCCGAGCTGTCGGCGAGGAGGCAGCGCAGCTCGAGCACGTGGTCGATCGTCTTCCCGTAGGCGATCGAGTGGGACCCGGCCGAGTTGTTGCCGCACATCCCGCCGAGCGTGGCCCGGTTCGACGTCGAGGTGTCGGGGCCGAAGAGGAGACCCATCGGCCGCACGTGGGCGTTCAGCTCGTCCTGGACGAGGCCGGGCTCGACCCGGCACCAGAGCTCCTCCGGGTTCACCTCGAGGACGCGGTGCATGAACTTCGAGAAGTCGAGGACGACCGCGTGGTTGACCGCCTGCCCGGCGAGCGAGGTTCCCCCACCCCGCGGCAGGACCGGCACGTTGTAGCGGTTGGCCAGCTCGAGGACCGCGCGGACGTCCGCCGCCGAGCGGGGCAGCACGACCCCGATCGGCTCGACCTGGTACATCGAGGCGTCCGTCGCGTAGAGGAGGCGGGTCATGTCGTCGAAGCGGACCTCGCCCTCGACGACCCGGCGGAGCTCGCGCTCGAGGTCGCTGCCCGCCCGTCCGTTGACGGTCGCGCGCTGAGGCACTCCCCTCACCCTGGCCCTCTCCCAAACGGGGAGAGGGGATCAGCGGCCGCGCTCGATGCTCGCGCGGAGCTTGGCCGCCTCCTCCCGGTCGAGCGGCTCGAGCCGGCGGAGCACGGCGCGCGCGTCATCGAGGCGCCCCATCCTGACGTACGCCTCGCCGAGGTATTCGAGGGCTTCGACGTAGTTCGGCCGGAGGGCGAGCGCGCGCTCGTAGGCGCGGACGGCCTCGGGGTAGCGGCCCTGCTGCCGCAGCGCGTAGCCGAGCCCGTTCCACGCCTCGGGGAACGCCTCGCGGAGCCGGATCGCGTCCTGGTACGCCGCCGCCGCGCGCGTGAAGTCCCCGCGCTTGTGATGCTCGAGCCCCTGGTTGTAGTAGCGCTCGGCCGTCGGGAACGGCACCACCGGGGTCGCCGGCACGGGGGCCGGAGGGCTCGGGTCGGCGAGGACCGACGCCGCCGGGAGCGCGGCCAGTGAGAGGAACACTCTGAGAATGGGCCGCCAACGCATCCCGAACCTCCTGTGGAAGCTGCCCCATTGTCGCACACCTCGCTCCACCCTCACCCCGCCCGTCTCCCTCCCGAGGGGGGAGAGGGGCTCGATCCGGGGCAGATCCGCGCGAGGTCGCGCCAGTCGTAGTCGGGCAGCAGCCTGGGCGCGGGCGGCGCGCCCGACCGGGCCACGAGCGCCCGGAGGCGCGCGATCCGCTCCTTCGGCGCCGGGTGGGTCGAGAGGTACTGGAGCACGGCGGGCACGTCTCCCTCCTCCTTCTGCAGCGACTCGAAGAAGCCGACGAGCCCGCGGGGATCGATCCCGGCCGCGACGAGCATCCGGGTCCCCTCGCGGTCCGCCTCTTCCTCCAGGACCCGGCTGTAGCGGAGGAGCGCGAGCACGCGCGCGCCCTCGGCGCCGTACGCGAGGGCCCCGCTGACGTCGCCTGTCACGGCCGCCACGAGGAGCGCGGTCGAGGCGTGCTGGAGCAGGGTGCGGGTCGGGTGGCGCCCGCGCACGTGCTGGAGCTCGTGCGCGAGGACCCCGGCGAGCTCCTCCGCGCTGTGGGTGTGCTCGATCAGGCCCCGCAGGACGACGACGTAGCCGCCCGGCAGCGCGAAGGCGTTCACCGCCGGCTCGTCCACGACCAGGACCCGCACCCGGTACGGGAAGTCCGGCATGGGGCGGGTCAGCGCCGCGGCGATCTCGCCGATGACCCGGGCGCGCTCCGAGTCCTCGCACCGCTTGGCGGGCGGCGCCAGCTCGGCCACCACGGCCTCGCCCAGCCGCTCCTCCCAGGCCACCGGGACGCGCCCGGCGACCCAGCCGGCGAAGGCCGGGATCCCCCAGAGATAGAGCGCGCCCGTGATCGCGACGACCGCGAGGCCCGCCAGCAGCGTGAGCTCGACCCGGAGGCGGCGCCCCGCCGGGTCGTGGAAGCGGCCCCCCAGCTCCGGCGCCGCCCGGCGCAGGTCGACCAGGAACGCCGGGTCGGCGACGAGGAGGGCTTCGGGAAGCTCGCCGCCCCGCTCGAGGCGCACTTGCTCCCCCGCGTAGAACCCCTGGGTCTGGCGGACCTCCCGGTATGGCCAGAAGAGCGTCCCCCCACCCTCGACCGTCGCCTCGAGGCCGGTACGCATCACCCGGATCGTCGCCCGCTGCCGGGTGGCGCTCCGGCCGTCCAGGTAGTGCCCCTCCCAGGTCGTCGGCACGGCGACGTCCCCCCTCACCCTCGCCCTCTCCCCCAGCGGGGGAGAGGGAAGACTCGACTCAGCCCAGGTCGAACCCCGCGTCGAGGAAGCCCGCCAGCCCCTCGCCCGTCGCCGTGACAACCTGGGCCTCTTGCTGGGTGCCCGCAAGATCCGGCGTCCCCTCGAGGGCGAGGTACTCGAACGCGAAGCGGAGGCGCCGCACGGTGACCCACGGCCAGGCCAGGCCGAGCGTCCCGAGGAGCAAGGCGAGGTTGACGAGGGTCAGGCGCAGGAGGGGCGGCGCGGCGACGGTGGAGCGGAAGCGAGTCCCGGCGAACCTCGTGTGCCCCCAGAAGTAGCGCTGCCGGCGCGACTCGAACCACGCCCAGGCGGCCGCCGTCGCCATGAGGGCGAGGGCGCCGCCGAGTCCCAGCACCAGACCGACGACGGCCGAAGCGGGGAGCCGGACGACGAGGGCGAGCAGGAACGCCACGAGGAGCGCCACCAGGAACGCGGCGCCGGCTCCGAGAGCCCACACGAGGACCCCGAGGCCGTAGATCGCGAAGACGTCCTCCCCGCGTCCGTCGAAGCGGAAGCGCTCGTTCCCGAAGTACGAGTGCGACACCATGAAGGCGTGGCGCCGGACGGCGAAGAACGGGTAGTACACCCCGAGCGTGAGCGCGCTCGCGAGCCAGCCCACGACGTAGAGCCGGATGAAGTCCAGGGCGCGGCCGCGGAACGAGAAGCGGATCTCCCGCCAGGACGACCGGCTGAGGCGGTACCGACGCGCGCCGACCATCGCCACCGGGAAGAAGACCAGGACGATGGCGTAGACCAGGACGATCGCCCCGGCCTGGACCGCCGGGGCCGCCCCGACGAGCTCGGGCCCGTTGGCGAGGATCGCGACCGGGACGCCGAAGACCAGGAGCGCCCGGAGCCACCCGACGAGGAGCTCCCGGCCCGTGCCGTGGAACGCGAACCGGTCTCCCTCGAAGTCGCTCTCGCTCAGGAGGTAGCGCCGCACGCGGACCTTCCCCCAGAAGTAGTAGACCCCCAGCGTCAGCAGCGTCAGGAAGATGTTGACGATGTGAATGCCGAAGAGGGATCCGCCGGACCCGTGGAAGTGCAGACGCCGGCTCTCCGCCGGCCCGTCCGACCCGGCCGGCGCCTCAGCCACCGGGCGCTCCACCGGGCGCCGTCGCGCGACGCCCGGCCTCGTGGAGGAAGAGGGCTGCGGCTCCCCGGACGGCGATCGTCTTGGTCATGGGGACGAGCACGAGCTTCGCCGCGGCGTCGGCGCCGTCGAACGCGTAGCCGCGCGCCCAGCGCCGCACCTCCTCGAGGTGACGGGCCCCAGGCCGGCGATGGGGCCGGGCCGGCTCACGGCGCAGGCAGCGCCCCGAAGTGGCCGACCCGGATGTCGAGGCGCTCGATCGTCGCACGCGCCTCCGGGTGGCAGAGCGCCCCGAGCTCGACCTCGCGCTGCCGGCCGTAGCGGCTGTACGCGAGCGCCTCGTCGTAGTGGCCGGGGTGGCACATCAGCTCGGTGACCCCGACCGGGAGGCCGGCCAGCGCGTCGAGCAGCCGCTCGCTCGTCCAGTACGGCTCCGGGCCGTCCTCGCCCAGGAAGTGGTCGGGCGTCCGGACGCCGTGGCGCCGGAGGCCCTCGCGGAAGCCCTGGTCCTGGCTCCGCAGGGGCAGGCGCCAGGCGACGACGATGCCCAACACGGCGTCCATGACGCGCGGCAGCCGGTGAACGTGGTGGTGGCTGTCGAGGTGGGTCGGGGGCCGGCCGAACCGGCGCGCGAAGGCGTCGAGCTGGGCCTCCGCCTCCCGGCGGACCTCGTCCACCCGGGCGCGCTCGCTCAGGAGGACGGGGTCCCGCCGGAAGCGGCCCTCGGCGTCCACGAGCGACGGCACCGCGTCGGGCGCCGATGCCGGCGCGCCCCACGTCAGGTTGAAGTGGAGCCCGATGCCGAGGCCGGGGAGCCCGGTCGCCTCCGCGTCGAGGTCGGGCTCGGCCGGCAGCGTCACGAGGGCGGTCGTGCTGGTGACGATGCCGCGGCGGTGGGCCTCCAGGACCCCGCGGCTCACCCCGGCAGTCAGCCCGAAGTCGTCGGCGTTGACGACGAGGAAGCGCACGTGCTCAGACCTTCATCCCCCCTCCCCCGCGTCGAAGGAGCGGGGTCCAGGCCGGCGCTCACCGCGCGCGGCGCCCTTCGAGCAGGAGCCGCTACTTCCCCAAGACCTTCCGGAAGTACCCCCGCAGCTCCTCCTTGAGGAGCGACATGGCCCCGGAGTCGGTCACCGCGTCCTCCAGCATCTCGAGGTCGAGCAGGAGCGGGTTCGGCTCCTTGCGGATCCCGTCCAGCTCGATCGTGAACACGCACTGCTCGTCCGACTCGGTGAAGACGGCCCGGGCGGCCTTGAAGGTGCCTTCTTCCCGAGCGATCTGGTCGATCGCGGCATGGAGGACCTTGCGGATCCCCTCCTGGCTGCCGGCGGGCACCGTGCCGAACGCGGTCATCAGCTTGATCTCGGCCATCGCTCAACTCCCGTCCCACACCGTCCCGTTCCCCTCTCCCCGGCGGGGGAGAGGGCGGGGTGAGAGGGCCACCCCCGAGCCCTCTCCCTCCCCGGGGAAGGAAAGGGAGCCCAGCGCCCTCAAAAGCCCATCGCGGTCGCCGGGCGCAGGTGGTCCACCCCCGCGACGAGCCCGTCGTCGCCGACCTGGATCACCTGCGGCCGGGCGAAGTAGAAGGTCGAGTACGTCTCGGTACGGGCCACCACCCGGTGACCCATCCGGCGGAGGCCGCCGAGGACCCGCGCCCCCGCGCGGTCGTCCACCGCCAGCTCCTCCCCCTCCGTGTGGAGCCGCGGCGCCTCGACCGCGGGCTGCGGGGCGAGCCGGAAGTCGAGCAGGTTCGACAGCACCTGCGGGATGGCGCTCACGATCTTGCGCCCGCCCGGGGCGCCGAGGGCGAGGTACGGCGCGCCATCGCGGAGCGCCAGGAACGGCGTCATGTTGACCAGCGCGCGCTTGCCCGGCGCGATCGAGTTGGCGCGCCCGGGCTCGGGGTCGAACCAGATCATCCCGTTCGAGAGCAGGAGCCCGGTCCCCGGCACGACCACCTTGGAGCCGAAGAGGCTCACGGCGGTGTGGGTGAGCGAGACCATGGTCCGCTCGCGGTCCACGACGCAGATCTGGGTCGTGCACTCGCCGGCGCGCGGCGGCGCGCCCCCCGCGGCGCCGCGCCGCCGGGGCCCGCCCCCGCGCCGCTCGAACGCCCAGGGGTCGGCCGGCCGCCGCGCGGCCCGGGGCCCCTGCGGCCGGATCCCCTCGGCCACCCGGCTCGCGTACGCCTTCGACACGAGCCCCTGCCACGGCGCCTCCACGCGCTCGGCGTCGCCCAGGTACCGGAAGCGGTCGGCGAAGGCGGCGCGGATCGCCTCGGCGCGCAGGTGCCAGGTGACCGGGCTCCCGAGGTCGCGCCGCCCGAGGTCGAATCCCTCGAGAATGTTCAGCGCCTCGAGCGCCGTGACGCACCCCGTCCCCCCCGGCATCCCGAGCAGGGTGGCGCCACGGTAGGTCCCGATGAGGGGCTGGGCCACGCGGACGCGGTAGGCGGCCAGGTCGGCCCGCGCGAGGAGGCCCCCGCCGCGGCGCACCTCGGCCTCGATCGCCGCGGCGAGCTCGCCCCGGTAGAAGACGCCCGGCCCCTCTTTCCCGATCAGCTCGAGCGTCCGCGCCAGGGCGGGTTGGCGGAGCCGATCGGCCCCGTCGAAGTGGGCGGGGCGCGGCGGGTAGCGGCCGTGGCGCAGGTAGGTCCGCGCGGCCTCGGGGAACCGGCTGAGCTCGTCCAGGTACGTGGCCGTGACGAGCGTGAGGTACCAGTCCATCGGCACCCCGCGGCGCGCGAGTCGCGCCGCGGGCGCCACGGCGTCGCGGAGCTCCATCGTCCCGAACCGTTCGAGGGCGAGACAGAGGCCGGCCACCGAGCCGGGGACCGCCACCGCGAGGTGACCCTGCACGTTGGCGTCCCCCTCGACCGCGCGCCAGGCGAAGAGGTCGGTCGCCCGCCCGCGCCCGAGCCGGTACATCCGCGCGTGCGCCGCGCCCGGGGCCTCGACGTTGAAGTCGAGCGCGACCGACTCGCCGCGCCGGGGGCGGTGGATCAGCATCGAGCCCCCGCCCGCGAGGCAGGACATGAACGGCTCCACGACCGCCATGGCAAAGGCGGTGGCGACGGTCGCGTCCACCGCGTTGCCGCCGCGCCGGAGGACCTCGGCCCCGACCGCGGCGCCGATGGGGTGGCCGGCCGTGACGACGGCGTGCGGGGCCTCGACGGGAGACTTGCTGACGAGGAGGCGGGAGACCTTCACGGCCGGCGGGCCGCTACCGACGGACGAGATTGATGGCGATATTGGTCCCCATCGCCAGGTCGTAGGCGAGCTGGACGAGGAGCTCCCCGAGGGGTTCCAGATACCGGGCGTTCTCCAGCGGCCCCGCGTCCACCGGATCGAACCCGATCTCCTCGACGAGCCCCGCGACCTTCGCCTTGGCCGCCTCGTCGTCGCCGCAGTAGAAGACGGTCGCCGGCTGCCCGCCGAAGTTCGGATTCCCCGAGTTGATCACGCGCCCGAAGATCGCGTTGAAGGCCTTGACCACGCTGGCGCCCGGCGCCCACTTGGCGATCTCCTCGGCGCCGGAGGTGGAGTGCCCCACGGCGAGCTCCATGTAATCGGAGACCAGCGGGTTCGTGCAGTCGATCACGATCTTGCCGGCGAGGTCCCCGGCGCCCTTGAGGGCCGCCTCGGTCGCCTCCCACGGGGTCGCCAGCAGCACGGCCTCGGCGAACTCGGCGGCTTCGACGATGGTGCCGCCCCGCGCGTTCGCGCCCACCGACTCGGCCAGGGCCTGCGCCTTGGCGGGATTGCGCGATCCGAAGAAGACCTGATGCCCATGGCCGGCCCACAGCTTGCCCAGACCGGCTCCCATCGTGCCGGTGCCGAGGATCCCGATATTCATCGCCGTCTGTCCACCCTCCTGTGGGTCCGGCCGCGAGCGGAGGCGCCCCGACGGGGGCGGCGGCGGGAAACTCCGCGTTCACCTTAGCCCGCGAAGCCAGGACGGTCAAGGACCTTCCCGTCCCCGGGGTAGGGACTGACCGCTTCTGGGTTAGAATAGAGATCGTCAGGCTGCCGAGCCCTCACCCGTTCCCCCCATGCGATTCACGTTCCGACTACTCGGCGCCATCTGGCTCGCGGCGATGGTCGTGGTCGGGGGCTTCGCCCTCGTCGCCATCCAGGTCGAGCGCACGCGTCTGATCGAAGACCTCGAGCGCCGCGCCTCGCTCCTCGGCGAGGGTCTGAAGGAGGCGGTCGAGCCCCTCGTCGAGAAGGGCCCGACGGCCCGCATCGACCGCATCGTGCTCCGCTTCGGGAGCCCGACCCGGGGCGTGGCCGTCTACGACCGGTTCGCCGGCCTCGTCACGGCCACCCCCGAGCTGGCCCTGAAGCTCCCCCCTTCGCTCCCCTTCGTCTCCGCCGCGATGACGACCGCGTCCGTGCAGAAAGGGTTCGAGCCCCTCGCGGGACGGGACACCTACTACTACGCGGTGCCGTTCCTCGAGGGGGAGCGTCCCCAGGGCGCCCTCGTGATCTTCTACGACGCGAGCCACATCGACCGCCGCGTCGAGGAGCTGGTCCGCCAGCAGGCCGTCCGGTTCCTGATCCTCGCCGGAGCCCTCTCGGTCATCACCCTCCTCGTCGTGCGCTGGAGCCTCACGCACCCGATCCGGCGGATGGCCGAGTGGGCACGGCAGCTCGGCACCGGGACCCCGGTCCAGCCGCCCGGGGACGCCCGGACGGCGCTGTTCGCGCCGCTGGCGACGGAGCTCTCCGGGCTGGCCCAGAGCCTGGCCAAGGCCCGCGCCACGGCCCAGGAGGAAGCCCTCCTGCGCGTCCAGGGCGAAGCCGTGTGGACCGAGGAGCGGCTCAAGCAGTTCGTGAACCTCCGGCTCGGCGACCGCCCGCTCTTCGTCGTCTCGAACCGGGAGCCGCTGAGCCACGTCCGGCGCGGCCGGCAGATCCAGGCCCTGGTCCCGGCCAGCGGGCTCGTCACCGCGCTGGAGCCGGTCATGCGGGCCTGCGGGGGCGTGTGGGTCGCCCACGGTTCGGGCGACGCCGATCGGGAGACGGTGGACACCCGCGGCACCCTCCGGGTCCCCCCGGACCACCCCCGGTACACGCTGCGGCGCGTGTGGCTCACGCCGGAAGAGGAGGCGGGTTACTACTACGGCTTCGCGAACGAGGGCCTCTGGCCGCTCTGCCACATCGTGCACGCCCGGCCGGTGTTTCGCCCGGAGGACTGGGCCCAGTACGCGGCCGTCAACCGGAAGTTCGCCGACGCGCTGCTGGAGGAGATGGCGGGCACCGAGGCGCCCGCCGTCCTGATCCAGGACTACCACTTCGCCCTCCTCCCGCGGCTCATCAAGGAGCAGCGGCCGGACGCCCGCATCGCGATCTTCTGGCACATCCCGTGGCCGAACCCCGAGGCCTTCGGCATCTGCCCGGGGCAGCCGGAGATCCTCCACGGAATGCTCGGCGCCGACCTCATCGGGTTCCACACCCAGTTCCACTGCAACAACTTCCTCGAGACCGTGGACCGGGCGATCGAGGCGCGGCTCGACTGGGAGCACTTCGCCGTCGTGCGCGGCCAGCACACGACCTACGTGAAGCCCTTCCCCATCAGCGTCGCGCCCGAGTTCGTGGACGACCCCCCGCGCACGTCCCGCGACGCGCTCCTCGCGGAGCTGGGGATCGCGACGGAGTTCATCGGCGTCGGCGTCGAGCGGCTCGATTACACGAAGGGGCTGCCCGAGCGGCTCCGGGCGATCCGGCGCTTCCTCGAGCGCTACCCCGACTACCGGACGCGGCTCAGCTTCGTCCAGCTCGCCGCGCCGAGCCGGAGCCAGATCTCCCGCTACCGGGCCTTGGAGACGGAGGTGGAGGAGACGGTGGCCGAGGTGAACCGCGCGCTGCAGACCGGGACCTGGCGTCCCGTCCTCTTCCTCAAGGCGCACCACAACCACCGGGAGATCTGGCCCTTCTACCGCTGGGCGGATTTCTGCATGGTCACCTCGCTCCACGACGGGATGAACCTGGTGGCCAAGGAGTTCGTCTCGGTCCGGGAGGACGGGGACGGGGTCCTGATCCTGAGCCGGTTCACCGGAGCCGCGCGCGAGCTGCGCGACGCGCTGCTGGTGAACCCCTACGACGTGGACGAGATGGCCGAGGCGATCCGGACGGCGCTCGAGATGCCCGCAGCGGAGCGTCAGGGCCGCATGAGCCGGATGCGCGAGGTCGTGCGCGAGTACAACATCTACCGGTGGGCGGGCCGCCTGCTCGGCGAGCTCTGCCGGCTGCCCGTGGAGGCCAAGTCACCCTGAGCCGGGGCCCGCGCGCCCTCGAGGAGCGACTCGTGGGGGCGCTCCGCTCGGGTACGCGCGTCCTGCTCGTCCTGGACTTCGACGGGACGCTCACGCCCATCGTGCGCCGCCCGGACGCGGCCCGTCTCCACCCGGCGGTCCGCCAGACCCTCCGGCGGCTGGCCGCCGACCGAAGAGTCCGACTGGCGATCGTCTCCGGTCGGTCCCTCGCAGACCTCCGCCGGCGGGTCGGCCTCCCGGGGATTGTGTACGGCGGCTGCCACGGCCTCGAGCTTCGCGGGCCGGCGCTCCGCTACACCCACCCGGGGGCCCGGTCGGCCCGGGCGCGGCTTCGCGCGGCCGCAGCCCGCCTCGCCGCGGGCCTCGGCGGATACCCGGGCGCGCGCCTCGAGCCCAAGGGGTGCGCGCTCGCCGTCCACTACCGGGGGGTGCCGTCGCGGGCCGTCCGTCGGCTCCGCCGGGTGGTCGGGCGCGTCGCCCGCGAGGCACGCCTCGGGATCCTGCCCGGCAAGCGGGTGTGGGATCTCGTCCCACCCGGCCGGCGCGGGAAGGCGCCGGCCCTGCGGCGCCTCCTGCGGGAGTTCCGCGCGCCCGCGGGCGGCCGCCGCGTCCTCACGCTCTACGCCGGGGACGACGCGACGGACGCCGACGTCTTCCGGGCGCTGGGGCCGCGGATCCTCGGCGTCCAGGTCGGCGGCCGGCGCGGGCTTGCCGCGTACCGACTCCCCGGAGTGCCGGCGCTGCACACCCTGCTCCGACGGCTCGCCGACACCGTCGAGGGCGTCCCGCGCCTCCGCCCGTCTCGGTGAATGAGCAGCGGAAGGTCGTGCCCTCCTATCTCCCCTGCCGGCGCGGCAGGGCCCGGCCCCGGGGGGGTGAAGGGGACTCGCTCACCCGGGTTCCTTTGCTCGCCTCGCGTGCGGCTCGCACGAAGATCACCCGTGTCACGCTCTCGCGCGGTCCGTAGACGAGCATCATCCCTCCGACGTTCAGGGCACCGAGAACGCGCCGGAGGATCTCCTCGATAGGGCGCTCTCGGATGCGGAGGGTGAGCGTCTGTCACATCATCCACGTACGCGTAAGCCAGCAACTGCTTATCCGGTTGACTCCGAAGAGCCCCATGGGTAGTGTTCGAGTGTGCCTCGACCCGACTTCCCCAAGACGCTGGCGGAGTTC
>Ga0137796_10000278_pt1 | contig 32898 bp, 23 predicted proteins | sample OV2TP3_FD_97704 | JGI IMG/M metagenome (GOLD analysis project Ga0137796, IMG submission 97704) | reverse complement strand
CTGCGCTACCGTCTCTCCGCCAGGGCCGCCAGGGTTTTCTCCAGGCTGGCGGGGTCTTCGACGTTGAGGCCGGTCTGGGCGCGGTCGATTTGTCGCAGCAGGCCGGTGAGCACCTTGCCCGGGCCGACTTCGATGAAGGTATCGCAGCCGAGTGCGATGAGCCGGCGCACCGACTCCTCCCAGCGCACGGGCGCCGGCACCTGGCGCAGCAGGGCGTCGCGCGCCTGGGCAGCAGTGGTAGCCACGTCGGCGTCCACGTTCGTCACCAGCGGGACCTTGAGGTCGTTGAAGGTGATGCTCTCAAACGCCTTCGCCAGCGGAGCGACCGCGGGCTGGAGCAGGGAACAGTGGAAGGGCGCGCTGACGGGCAAGCGGATGGCGCGCTTGGCGCCGGCGGCCTTGCAGGCTTCCATGGCGCGCTCGACTGCGCTGGCGTGGCCGGAGATGACAATCTGGTCGGGCGAGTTCAGGTTGGCGGGCGAGACGACTTCCCCTTGCGCCGCCTGCCGGCATGCCTCGGCCACTTTGTCGGTCGCGAGGCCGAGGATGGCGGCCATGGCGCCTTCGCCGGCGGGCACGGCCGACTGCATGGCCTCGCCGCGCTTGCGCACGGTGACGACGGCGTCGGCGAGCGAGAGGCACCCCGCCGCCACCAGCGCCGAGTATTCGCCCAGGCTGTGCCCCGCGACGTAGTCGGCCTTGATGCCTTTCTCTTCAAGCACACGCCACGCCGCCACCGAGCAGGTGAGCACCGCGGGCTGGGTGTTGGCGGTCAGCTTCAGCTCTTCTTCCGGCCCCTCGAAGCACAGCTTGGAGAGCGCGAACCCAAGCGCCCGGTCCGCCTCGTCGAACACTGCGCGCGCGGCGGGGAAGGCCTCGGCCAACGCCTGGCCCATGCCGGCGGCCTGCGAGCCCTGCCCGGGGAAAATGAACGCCACCTTACCCATTGGTTGTTACCGTCGAAGAGTCACAGAGTCGAAGAGTCGAAAAGTCTAAGGTCAAAAAGTCAAAAGGTCGAGATGTTTCCGCTTTCCTGTAGCGCCGGCATCCTGCCGGCAGAGTAAGGAGGTTCTTGTAGCGTCGGCATCCTGCCGGCTCGAATCAGCTTGCGGAGAGCAGGGACAACTCGCGCTCGATTTTTTCGTTGATGCGGCCGGCGGCGAACTCGTGCGCCACCCGCACGGCGTTCTTGATGGCGTTGGCCGGCGAGCGGCCGTGGCAGATGATGGCCGCGCCCTTCACGCCCAGCAGCGGCGCGCCGCCATACTCCGACCAGTCCACCCGTTTGCGGAACTCTTCGAAGCCCTGCCGCGCCAGCACCGCGCCGACCTTGGCCTGCAGCGTGCCCGAGAGGGCTTCCTTCAGCATGGCGATGATGGCATCGGCCACGCCTTCGCTGATCTTGAGGGCCACGTTGCCCACCAGGCCGTCGCAGACGACGACGTGGACTTCGCCGCTGAAGACGTCGTGGCCTTCGACGTTGCCGACGAACTCGATGTCGAGCGAGGACTCCTTCAGCCGCTTGTGCGCCTCGCGGATGACCTCGTTGCCCTTGGTGGCCTCCTCGCCGATGGAGAGCAGCCCCACGCGCGGGCGCTTGGCCCCGAACATCACCCGGTAGTAGACCTCGCCCATCACCGCGAACTGCACCAGGTGCTGCGGCCGGCAGTCGATGTTGGCGCCCACGTCCACCAGCACCGAGGGCGCGCCGGACTTGGTGGGGAAGACGGAGGCGATGGCGGGCCGCTCGACCCCCGGTATCGCGCCCCACTCCATCTTGGCCATGGCCATGGCGGCGCCGGTGTTGCCGGCGGTGACCAGGCCGTCGGCGCGGCCTGCGCTCACCAGGCGCGCCGCCACGCACACGGAAGCGTCGGGCTTGCGCCGCAGCGCTTTGATGGGGCTCTCCCCGCTCGCGATGACTTCCTTGGCGGGAACAACTTCGAGCTTCAGGCCGGCAGTATCGTGCTTCTTGAGTTCTTTCTTGATGGCTTCGGGCTGGCCCACCAGGAGCAGGCTCACGCCGTGGGCGCGGGCCGCCAGCAGGGAGCCTTCGATGGGGATGGCGGGGGCGTGGTCGCCCCCCATGGCGTCAACGGCGATGGTGGTCATGAGGGTCCCGGCGCGCGGGCCCCGGCGCTACTCCGACTCGACGTGCATCACCGGCCGCCCGCGGTAGTACCCGCAGGCCGGGCAGGCGACGTGGGGCGGCTTGGGCTCGTGGCAGTTGGGGCACTCGCCCAGTTGCCGCGGCGTCAGCGCGTCGTGGGTGCGGCGCTTGTTCTTTCGCGAATGAGAATGACGGCGTTTCGGGTTCGGCATTTCAAACTCTCCTTGTTCTAGTGCGGTTGCTTCTTCGCCGCCCATTCGGCCAGCGGAGCCAGCCGCGGGTCCGCCGCGCGCGGCCCGCAGCGGCAGCGGTCGCGGTTCAAGTTGGCGCCGCAGTGCGGGCAGAGCCCCTTGCACTCGGCCCGGCACAGCACCTTCATGGGCAGCGCCAGGTGCACCTGCTCGGCCAGGGTGTCGGCGAGGAACAACCCCTGGCCGGTGTAGAAGCCGACGTCGGTGTCCTCGACCCCGAGCGAGAGTTCATCATCCCGCCGGATCGTATTCACCGGCCGGTAGACGAGGTCGAAGCTGGCCTCGACCTTCCGCGCCAGCGGCTCCAGGCAGCGGGCGCAGTTCAGTTCCAGCTGCGTGCGCAGCCGCCCCTCGAGGTGAATCTCCACTCCGACGAGGTCGGCCGAGCCCTCCGCCTCCAGCACCGCCGCCTGGCGGAAGTCCCGGGTGCGGAAGTCGATGGTGCCCGGCGGGAACTTCTCCTCGAAGTACAGCCGCCCCTTCTCGAGCTCCTTGATGCCAATGAACATTCCGAGGGCTCCCCGACGGCTGAGCGGCTCGGCGGCACTGTCAGCGACGTCTCGCCTACGACATTATACGGCAGGGAGCGGAGCCGCGAAACCCGCCGCCGCTACTCGGCGTGCAACGCGCGCACGGGGTCGAGTTGGGCGGCGCGGCGGGCCGGGTAGGTGCCGAAAATCACCCCCACCAGGAAGCAGACGCCGAAGGCGACGATGACCGACTCGGGGGTAACGCTGGTGCGCCACGCCGCCAGCCAGCGCACGCTGCCGGAGATGGTGAAGCCCAGCGCCACGCCCAGCACGCCTCCCACCAGCGCGATGAGGATGGCCTCGGCCAGGAACTGCTGGAAGATGTCCCGGGTGCGCGCGCCCACGCTGCGGCGCACGCCGATCTCCTGCGTGCGCTCGAGCACGGTGGCCAGCATGATGTTCATGATGCCGATGCCGCCCACCAGCAGGGAGATACCGGCGATGGCGCCCATCACCAGGTTGAAGATGCGCTGGGTGCGCTGCGCCTGCGCCAGCAGGGCTTCGGGGACGACGACGGTGAAGTCGTCCTGCTCGCGGTGGCGGCGGCGCATCAGGCCGCGGGCCAGCACGGCGGCCTCGCGCACGTCGATGCCGGGGTCGAGCTGGAGGTAGATTTCGTCCAGCTCGGTTTCCTGCCAGTCGAAGGCGAAGCGCTTGTGCAGGCTGTTGAGGGGGACGTAGACGTCGAGGTTGACGTCCTGCAGCGTCAGGCCTTCGAACTGCGTGCGCGGCATCAGGCGGCTCGAGACCACGCCCACCACCGTCCACCAGGTGTCGTTGGCTTTCACCTGCCGGCCCAGCGCCGGCCCGAAGCCGAACAGGCGCCGCCGCGCCGTGCTCCCCAGCACGCAGACGGCTTCGGCGGAGGTCTCCTCCTGCGGGGTGTACCAGCGGCCCTCGGCCACCCGCAGCTTGAGCACCCGCGTGTAGCTGGCGCTGGCGCCGATGAGCCGCGGGTCGCCGCCGACCGGCTTGGGGAACCATTGCCGGACGTGGACTTTCTTGCGCCCTGCGGCCACAGTCGCCCCGGGCACGCCCACGCGCAGGTCCTCCACGTCGCGCCGGTTGAGCCCCAGCGACTTCTCGCGGATCTTCAGCAGCTCCTGCCGGGGAACTTCCTTGGCCTGCACGATGAGGTTGTTGACGCCGAGCAGCTCGATCATCTCCAGCGCTTCCTGCTCGGCCCCGGCGCCGATGGCCAGCATCCCCACCACCGCGCCCACGCCGAAGACGATGCCGAGGACGGAGAGCGCGGTGCGCAGCTTGCGGGCGCGCAGGCTGGAGAGGGCGGAGGTTACACTGAGCTGCCAGAAGACCCACCCGCGGGAGCGTGAGGCGGCGGCCACGAGAGAAGAGCCTTAGCCCGGCGGCCGGGCGGAGGTGGCGCCGGGCGCGCTGTCGGGCAGCGGCTGGGTGGGGTCGCGGAGAGACACCTCTTCGCCGGCCTTGACCCCGTCTTCGACCACCACGTGGGTGGAGTTGCGCTTCCCGAGCTTGATGCGCCGCAGCTCGAAGCGCCGGCCGTTCTTGACGTAGACCGCGGGCTCGCCCTCCCGCTCCACCACGGCCTCCAGCGGCACGCTGAGGGCGTGGGGGATGGTCTCGACCACGATGTCCACGCTGGTGGTCATGCCGGGGCGCATGCTGGGGTCGCTCGATTCCAGCGAGAGGATGGCGGTGAAGTACTTCACCGGGTTGTTCCACGAGCGCCGCTGCGCCAGCGAGCTCAGCCGGACGACTTTGGCCTCGAACTCGCGGTCGGGGAAGGCGTCCATGCGGATCTTGGCCGGCTGGCCCACCTTGAGCTGCCCACCGTCGGACTCGTGGACGAAGGCGTTCACTTCCAGCGCTTCCAGGTCGGGAATCTCGGCAATGCCCATGCCGGGCCAGACGGTGTCGCCTTCCTGCGGGTCGCCCATGTCCCCGCCCTTCCAAATCTGCCGGTAGACCAGCAGGCCGGGGATGGGGGAGGCGACGGTCAGGGCCTTGAGGTCGCGCTCGGCGGCCGCCTTGGCCGCCGCCGCCTTCTGGCGCTTGACCTCGAGCGTCTCCAGCTCAGCCGTGGCCTGGCGTTGCTTGGCCTCCATGCGCTCGCGGAGCCGCGCCAGCGTGTGCGCCGCTTCCGTGGCCTTGAGCTCCGCCTTCTCGGCGTCGATGCGGGCTTGGATTTCTCGCTTGGTCAGGTCCAGCTCGGCGGAGGCCTTCTCGGTTTCCGCCTTCTTGAATTCAATCTGGAGCTGGGCGAGGTCGGCCTCGAGCTGTGCTTTGGTCTTGGCGATTTCTTCCTCGGCCGAGCGCAGGTCGAAGCCGGCGTCGTCGCGGGCCTTGAGTTTTTCGGTGGGGTCGAACTCGACCACGATGTCGCCGGGCTTGAGCGCGGTGCCGGCGCGGGCGAGCTTGATGATCTGCAGCCGCCCGCTGATCATCGGCGCCGAGATGGTCACCGAGCGCACCGCCTTCAGCTCGCCGTCGGCCCGCAGGGTGATGGCGAACTCCTTGGACTCGAGCTTGAAAGTGCTGGCGCTCGCCGGGGCCTCCCGCCAGAGGAAGATGCCCAGCACCACGGCCGCCAGAATCACGCCCCCGATGATGTAGGTCTTTTTGCTTCGAAGCATGATCGCCGCCTGCAGCGGTTCCACCGCTTCCGCGAGTCTAAGTCTCGCGTCGCGGTCTGTCAACGCAAACGCAAAGTTCTTAATTTAGTCAAGACCAACAGCCGGCTGGAAGCCGGCGCTACGAAACGCGGCTCTGTCTTGGTAGCGCCGGCATCTTGCCGGCCTTTCGCAAGGCCGCCTCCACGCAGCTAGGTTCAGCCTAGCGGCCCCTGCCGCTGGGTCGCCGTGGCGGGAGCCCCAGCGCTGAACCGATTAGGGCTGCCAACTCGCCATCGCGTGAGCGAGCGACTACTGTCCTTAGACGGCGGCGCGAGGAAAAAAGTTATCGGAAATCCCGGACCGGTTTCGCGCGCGAGCAACCCCCGGCGGGTCAGGGCGCGGCCTGCGGGACGGAGTAGGGGAGGTCAACCCGGCCGGTGAGGCCGGTGCGGTTGTCGCGCACCAGCAGGCGCAGCTCGTAGTCGCCCGGCGGGAGGGAAAGCGGCAGGCGGAACAGCAGGCCGCGCTGGGCGGCTTCGGCGTAGGCTTCGGGCGGGAGGCGCAGGCCGAAGGTGCGGCTGGCGGCGACGGGATCAGCGGCGGCCGAGTAGGCCACGGCGAGCAGGTCCAGGCTGGCTTGCCGCGAGCCGTCGTCCAGCATTTCGAACGCCACGGTGCGCGCGTCGACCGTGAACGTAATCTCAACTTCGGCGGGACCGGGAGAAGCGGCCGGCGGCACCGAGGCGAGGAAGGTTACGGCGGTGGGCGGCAGCGGGTCGGTGAGGGCGGCGCGCAGCAGAGCATCCTTGTCGGGCTCGTCCTGCCAGGCCTGCATGGGGTCGGTGGCGTAGTAACCGCGCCGGTGGCGCGCCTGCAACCCCTTGCGCGCCAGTCTGACTTCCAGCCGGCGGAATTTCCCGTCCCACTCTTCGTTTTCGGGGTAGTAGCCCAGGGTGTAGTAGGTCGAGCCGTCGCTCAGCACCTGGTCAATGGCGGTCTCGATGTCGCTGCGGTTCTTGAACACGCGGCCTCCGGTGTCGCCCGCGATCTGCTCCATGGTCTGGTGGGTATCCGCGACCACCGGGATTCGCCTCGTGAGCTCTTCCTCGTTGATGGGGCGGCGCGGATCCATGACGGGGTTGGTCAGATCGTCGCTGAACATAGCTTCGTGGGCCACTCCGACCAGGCCGCGAGCATCGACGGGGTAGATGGCGACTTGAGCGTCGGCCAGCACGTTGGCGGTGCGACGCATTTCCGTCGCATACGCCCGCGACTCCCCGCTTTGAGCGGCGAGGCCCACGGGCACGAGGGTGAAGGGGAACGCCGCCGATACCCAGACCAGGTTCTTGCGTCCCGGATACCCTTGAACGGTGCGCGCGATGGCTCGCAGGGCCGCCAGGGTCAACCGCACCCGCTCGTCGGTGGCCTCCGCCAGTTGCTGGGCGTTCAATTCCGCCAACTGCTGCAAGACCTTCGGCGGGGTAAACGCCGCGATCTCGGGCGGGATTTGCTGCGGTTCGCCGCGGGAGATCTGCACCGACTTCTGCGTGCGGTAGTTTTCCAGCGCCGTCAGCAGCAGCCGCGGGTCGGAGGTGAAGTCCTGGAGCAGGAGCAGCTCGTTGCCCAGGGCCAGGATGGCGTACTGCTGGTCGGGCTTCAACTGGGTCTGGAGGTATTCCAGCATCTTTTCGCGGGCGAAGACCTGGTCGCGCTGGGCCGTGTTCAGCAAATCGAGCAGCAGGATGGTCGGCGGGCCCGGCGCACGACGGTGCTCCGGCCGGTTGGTGTAAACGTTCTCGGGCAGAGGCAGAGGCGGCTGGGCCGCGGCGCGGGTTGCGGGGCTTTCGAAGGCAAAGACGGAGATGGGCTGGCGCTTGCCGCCTTCGAGGAGCGTGAAGTCATCGGCGGTGAGGTCGGTGATCGGGCGGCCCTGCTTGTCCGTGACCACCACGTCCACCAGCACCAGTCGCGTGGTGACGCGCAGGGCGACGCTGGGCAGGTGCGCACGCGGCTGTTGGCCGGCGGCGCTCAGGCCCGTCCACAGCGCCAGCGCGGCAGCCAGCACGTGACCGGCGCGGTGACGACGCAGCTCGCGAAGCAAGGCGACCCTCGGTGTCGAGTTAGAGTACCGCCGAGTCGGTCGGGTTGCCAACCGCTCGGTTGGCACGGTCTGGCTCGGCCGCCCGGTGCTACAGCCCGCGCTCACTCCGCCCGCTCAAAGGGGACAAAGAAGCCCTGGCGGGTGCGGGCGGCGAGGCCGGGCTCGCTGAGGCGAACCTCGAGGCGGTGAAAGCCCGGCTGCGCGGCGGTGTAGTAGCCCAGCAGATAGCTATGCCGGAGCTCCTGGACGACGGCGCGGTAGACGTCGACCAGGCGCCCGAAGTCGGCCAGCTCGAAGTGCTGCCCGCCGCTCGCTTCCGCCATCTCCCGCAGGCGCCGCTGGCTCTGAGCAAAGAACTCCGGCAGCGCCTCCAGGTCGGCCATGACCTGACGATTGGGGTCGACGTGAGAGCGGATGTGCTCTCGGAAGCGGTCGAGCTGGCGCGCGGGGTCGCCTTCGACGGGGAAGACCGTGGCGCGCTCCATGGGCAGATAGCTCTCCAACTGGGAAACTCCCGAGCGGCGGCTGTCCGTGAAGATGAGGATGTTCTCGCCGGTCCCCTTGTGGAGCAGGACTCCGCCGCCCCCGGCGGCGTTGCGGCGAGGAATCAGGCGGCCGCCCGGGGACTCGCCCAGCTCCCGCAGCCGGGCGAGCGCGTGCGGGGCGCGCTGGCCCTCGGCCAGCAGCCGGAGCTGCTGCGGCCGCAGCGCGAAAAGGTCGACCCGGTCTTCGGGGAGCAGCTCGGCGAGGAAGAGCTCCGCCGCCCGGCGCACGCCGGCGCGCGTGTCCGCCGACGAGCTGGTGAGGTCGAGCACGGCCACCAACCGCTTGGGCCGCGCCCACACTTCCAACTGCTCTTGCAGGCGGCGCCGCTCGTCCTCCAGCGTGTTGACCGCAATGGTGTAGAGGCTGCTGGGATGCGCCTGCAACTGCTGGCGGAGTGTGGCATAGGGAAGCTCGCTGGCGTTGTCCATGCCGTCGGAGAACACCACAACCATGGAACGCCCTTCGTAGTTCTGGAGGAGCTCGAGCGCCAGCCCGAGCCCGTCGTAGAGCCGAGTGCCGCTGCCGACCTGTGGCTGCAGACGCCGAATGACGCGCCTCAAGGTGCGGCGGTCGGAGGTGAAGTTTTGGGCCAGGTTGACCTCGGGGCCCGCGGTGATGAGCGCCACCTCGTCCTGCTCGCTGAGCTGCTCGACGAACTGCAAAGTGGCGTCGCGGATGCGGCCGATCCGGTGTCGCGTGCTGCCGCTGAGGTCGAGCACGAGCGCGACGCGGGCGCGGGCCTGGGGGTTCTCAAACAGGCGGAGCTCCTGGGCGCGGCCGCCTTCCATCACCGTGAAGTCGCCCGCGGCCAAGGAGCGGGGCAGGCTGCCGTCGGCGCTGCTGACCCGGACATTCAGCAGCACCAGCTTGACCGGCACGCGCAGGCGATACCGTTCTTCCTCGGGCGGCGGCTGCTGCGCGGGCGCGGCCAGAGCCGTGAGGACCAGAAGCAGACCAGCGAGAGCGCCGAGCTTCACCATGGCTCTTCGGTTGTCCCTGCCTCAAGCCCGCTTGGTTACGGGAGTTGGCTCGGCGGGGGCAAGGGTGTCGGCGGCGACGCGGAGCAGGTAGGTGTCGGTCATGCCGGCGATGTAATCGCAGGCGACGCGGTGGGCAGGCGCCGTCTGTGTCTGCTCGAAGTATTGCCGCGGCATCCGATCGGGCTGGGCGAGATAGAGCTCGAACAGGCGCTCGAGGACGGCGACGGCGCGGTCGCGGTCTTCGAGGATTTGCGGGTGGCTGTACAGCCGGCGGTGGAGGAACAGCTTGAGGGCCTGGCTGTGGCCGCTGCCTTGCGCGCTGAAGTCCACCAGGCGGGTGGCGTGGCGGCGCACGGCTTCGACCGATTGAATGCGGTGGTGCGCGAGCGCCACGCGCGTGTTGTCGATGAGGTCGGTGGTAAGGCGGTTGATGAGGCCGCGCAGGGCTTCGTTGAACTGGAGCTTGCGGGGCGCCTGCGGGTAGTTGCGCTCGGCCGCCGCCAGCAGCTCGCCCGCCAGCGGCACCTCCTTGCGCAGCGCCTCGGTGTCGAGCAGGCGGGCTTCGAAGGCGTCGTCGAGGTCGGCGGAGTTGTAGGCAATTTCGTCGGCGCGGTCGATGAGTTGGGCTTCGAGCGGCGGGAACTCGTCGAGGCGGTAGCCGGCGATGTCGGCGGCGTAGCTGCCCAGCGCCGGCAGGCTCTCGGGCCGGTAGTCGCGCGAGTGCTTGATGATGCCCTCGCGGACTTCGAAGGTCAGGTTGAGGCCGGGGAAGGCGGCATAGCGCTGCTCGAACCGCTCGACGATGCGCAGCGCGTGCAGGTTGTGGTCGAAGCGGTCGCCGTGCCGGCCCATCAGCTCATCCAGCTTGTTCTCGCCCGCGTGGCCGAAGGGCGGGTGGCCGATGTCGTGCACCAGCGCCAGCGCCTCCACCAGGTCTTCGTTCAGCCCCAGCGCCGCCGCCACCGTGCGCGCGATCTGGGTAGTCTCCAGGGTGTGGGTGAGCCGGTTGCGAAAGTGGTCGGAGTAGCGCCGGGTGAAGACCTGGGTCTTGGCCTCGAGCCGCCGGAAGGCGCGCGAGTGCAGGATGCGGTCGCGGTCGCGCCGGTAGTCGTTGCGGTAGGGGTGGGCGGGCTCGGAGTGGCGGCGCCCGGCCGAGCGCGCCGCGTCCATCGCATAGGAAGCCAGAGCCACAGGATTCTCCCCGCCGCTATCCTACTACGCGCAAGGCGCATCCAACAAACACGGCGGACAGCAGTGCGACCCGGCAGTGGGGTTAAAATGGACTGGCGATGAGGTCACTGGGCCTAGTTGGCAATCGAGCTTCGTTTCTAGTCGCAGCGTTCCTTTTCTTGTTGCTCGTTTTGTCTTCGGCTGTGCCAACACGCGCTGACGCTGAGGAGGATGAGGACGAAGATTCCGGGCTGTTGTTAGTCCTCAGAATCCCCAAACCCAGGGTGTGTGTCGGTTCGAAGCATGTGACGCTCCGGGCAGAACTCGTAAACGTAAGTACAAGGCCCATTCGAATTGACAAGCGAGCTTTGGCTTGGATTCTCCTACATCAATACATCCCTCGACGTGTTCGACGGCTCTAGACCGCGAGCAGGGTTTTCCATCGGGCACCACGGTCCGGCTTACAACCCTAAGTTTTTCATGCTGAAGCCAGGTGCGAGTCATAAGACTTCGTTCAAATACGACTTGGATGAAGATGCCTTTAAGGGACTGGGTGAGTATAAGATAGGCACATCCTATCGCCAGTTATACCAGCCGGAAGGTGTGACGGACCTCTTTTCCGGGATAATAAACTCCAACAAGGCGACTTTTGAAATCGTTCAGTGTAGGTGATTCCCAGCGGCGGGAGCCGCTGGGCTGAACGGAAGTCGGGGATAAGGAGCCGGGAAGGGCACCCGCCGCGGGAGGAAGAGGAAGCTCCCGGCTGCGAGTGGCACAGGCGCTCTTGCCTGTGCTGAAGTGATGGCACTTACACAAGTGCACAGCCAGGAGTGGCTGTGCCACGTGACTTTTTCCGCACCCTGTTAGCCCCTGGAGGGTCTTCAGGAAACAAATCCTAGTTGGGGGCGGGGTCGGGGCCGGGCGGGTTGAAGGGAGGAGTGGTGGGCGCGGGGGGCGGCGGTGGGGGCAGAAGGTCGAGGCGGCGGGTAACCTGTTCAGCCACGGACGTGTCCGGGAACTCCTGCTTGACCTGCTCGTAGAGCCGGCGGGCTTCCGCCGGGTTGCTCTCGGCCAGGAGGTCGGCGAGGGCCAGCAGGGCCATCTCGCGCGGGACGACGGGCGTGGGGTTCTCGGCGAGCTGGCGGTAGAGGGCCTCGGCGTCCTGGGGCCGCGCCTGGCTTTCGTAGATTCCAGCGAGGTGGAGCTTGGCCAGCGCGGCCACGTTGCGGTCGGCGGCGCGGCTGAGCTCTTCGAGCGCGGTGACGGCGGGCTCGCTTTCGCCCAGGCGGTAGCGGCAGAGGGCCTCGTAATGCTTGGCGTGGAGCGCGGCGCGGGTGCGCGGGTAGTCGGCGCGCACGGCGGCGAACTCCTTGGCCGCGGTCTGGTACTTTTCCTTTTCGGTGGCGAAGCTGCGCTCGGTGTCGCCGGGGGTGGGCGGGAGCCCCTGGCGCACGGGAGCTTCGAAGCTGGTGAGCGCGTTGCCGAGGGCGGCGGCGGCGGCGCGCTCCTGGCGCTGGGAGTAGAAGTAGAAGCCGCCCAGCGCGCCCCCGGCCAGCACGACGCCGACGGCGAGCGCGGTCAGCCACTTCCAGTGGTCTTCGAGGTAGAGCAGGAACTCGTCGAACGAGTCGATGAACTCGTCGTGCTTGAGCTCCTGCCGGTGGATGCGCGCCATCAGTGTCCTTTCCGGGTGACTGCCGAAACCATTGATGCTAGCAGCGGGCTCTCAGACTGTCAATTTGGCCGGCTGGCCGGCTGAGGGCGAGGTCGCGGCGGGCCATGTTGGTCGAACAGAATCAAACCGTGGGCCAGTCCCAGCAGCGCCTGCGCCTGCTCAACCGGCTCCTCGACCCGCAGGATCCAGTCCAGCGCCGCCTCCGTCTCACCGCGTCGCCCCCGACTCAAAGCAATGGAGGAGAGAGCGTTCCGGCGCTCATTTTCGCGATCGATTCTCTGAAGCACGCCGAGGGCTCGTTCAGCCTGGTTTGTCTCTCCCAGATTGCCCGCCACAATTCGAAGGGCTTGCGCCCTCATCCCCGGGTCTTCTACCCGGCTGGCCGTGTCCAGGGCTTCTTCGAATGCCGAGTCGGCCTCTTGGTCGTTTCCACGCCACCAAAGTAACTGAGCCAGGTTGGCCAGTGTGTGCGCGCGGGCGGGATGGTTGGCCGGGATTCGGTTGATCACCTCTCGCGCGGTCAGGTAGTCGCCGGCGTTGGCCTGGGCCTGTGCGACCTTCTCCAGCGCCCACGCGCGTGCGTTCTCTTCCTCCTGGGAAACTGGGGGATCAGCGTTGTCAATGAGGGAAAGAACGCCCGCGGAATCTCCCCGTTGGGCTTGCTTGGCGGCGTGTGCCGCGCGGGGCTCCCATCGGTGCTGCGAATCCTCAATATCGCCCTCGGTGACGTAAGCCTCTCCCTCCAGCCCGAGCTTGGTTTGCAGAGCCGCCAGGCGCCCCAGAAGCCGATCCTTTGTGTCTTGGACTTGAACCTGGTCAATCGCTCTGCGGGCCCAGCCCAGAGTATGTTGCATGTTGATTTCTTGCCCTGCGCGTTTCTGTGCCTCCGCAACATTGAGGAGCTGCCAGGCTTGATCGCCGGGGTACTCCATCTGCCTCGCCGCCTCCGCGGCCTGCGCCAGCACGTTCTCGCTGTCGATTTGCTGCTTCTGCCTCGCCAGAGCCAGCCCCAAAAGGAGCAGGGTATCGGAGCGCGCCTGTGGGTCGTCAATCTCCGCCGCCGTCGCCAGCGCCTCGTTCAGCCGACCAGCCTGTACCTGCTTGCGCGCCACGCAACCCAGGGCTCGGCCGCGCTCGTATTGGGTTCCGATTTCGGCTGCCGTCATGCGAGCTTGCAGGAAGTCGCCCGCCTCGGCTTGGCTGCATGCAAGACTCCCGAGGGCGAAGTCGCGGGACGTCGGTTGGCCCATGGTTTCCAGGTTCTGCCTCGCCAGTCCCAGCTCGCCGAGCTGGCCATACAGTTTGGCAAGAGAGGAGTGGAGAGAATCCTTCGCCTGGACGTCACCGACCCGCGCCAGGGCCGCCTCCAAATACCCAAGGATGGTTTCGAGTTGGGCGCGCGTCTGCGGGTTCAGCGGCCGTTTCTTATCTGCGGCACTCACGAGAAAGGGGAGGAGGAGGAGGGGGAGAATCACTACACAGGCCCGGCGAGGCATCTGTGGCTCCTGTGGGTAACAGCATACTCTTAGTTGCGGCCGCCTCAAAGTTTGTTGCCTTCGCCTGCAGAGGGTTGGCAGCGGTTTCTACGTGGTATTGAGCTCGACCCAGAGGGGGCGGTGGTCGGAGAAGTGGTGCTTGACGTAGAGGTTGAACTTGGGCGTGGCCTTCGACGGGGGGAGCTGCTGGGAGAGCTTCTGCCACAGCGGCTTGAAGACGGCGTTGTCGAAGTCGAAGACGCCGAACTGCAGGATGCGCTTGGGGAAGCCGGCGCTGACGCCTTCGGGGGCGAAGACCATCTGGTCGTAGGACTGGGTGCCGCCGAGGTTGGAGCCGCCGGTCTTGGAGAGGAAGGCGGACTCGGGGGTGGCGGCGGTGGCGCTGGTGGCGGTGCCGGCGGGGTCGCCGAGGTAGTCGAGCGGCTGCCACTTGAACTGGGTCAGGGCCTTGTAGGCGGGGTCGTCCTCCTCCATTTTCGGCACGTTCATGTCGCCGAGCAGGATGACGTCGCGGTCGTAGGGCGTGCCTTCCTGGATATAGCGGTCGGACCAGGCGGCCAGGGCGAAGATCTCCAGCACCCGGCGGGCGAACTTCAGCCGCTCGGACTCCTTCTTCGAGGCTTCCTCCTTGCCGAAGTAGAGGTGGACGTTGACGAGGGTGAAGTCAATCTTGCCGGCAGCGAAGGAGCCGATGAAGGGGTTGCGGTCGAAGGGCTGAAAGACGAGCTTCTTGAAGGTCTGAGTCTTGACCTGGCCGCCCTGCTTCCAGCGGACGGTGACGTCGCGCTTGGGGTACTCGCGCGGGCGCAGGGCCAGCTCGGCGAAAAGGTTCCGGGGCTCGACTTTCTTCTTGCGGTAGATGAAGGCCAGGCGCTCCTCGTTCCCCGCGGTGTCGGTCATGATGTAGTCGAACCCCTTGCCCATGTGCCCGAGGATGGCGAGGAAGTTCTTGAAGTTGTCCTTCACCTCTTGGATGGCGCAGAGGTCGAAGCGGCTGAGGACGTGGGCGATGACCTCGAGCGCCGCCGGGGTGCGGCCTTGCGCGCCCAGGTTGGCGATGTTCCAGGAGACCAGCAGCAGGCGGCCGGGCTTGGAGGCCGGCACGTGGCGGTTGGTGAAGTGGGCGTCGAGAGCGGCCACTTCGGCGGCGGGGGAAAAAGTATGGGGCGGTGACGGGCTTGCGAAAGTCAGAGCCATGGGTGCTCCTTCGGTTGGATAGATTTGCCGCCAGCCTACGCCGTCGGGGGTCGGGAGTCAAGGGCAGCCTGCGGGCGGGCCGGCTCAGGACTGAACCGCGAGGGCTGATGTATACTGGTGGGTGCAGGAGCGCGTCTAATCAGTTTGCCGTGACTTTCTCAGCCCCAAATCGTTACTTTGGTGTGAGGTTGTCGCTGGTAGTGTTGCTGCTCGCGACCGCGCCCGCGGTGTGGGCGCAGGGGCCGGCGGCGAGCCCGGTGCGCTACACGGAAGCGCGCGAGCACCCGGTGCGGCGGACGCTGCGGCTGCCGGGGACGGTGGAGTCGCCCACCGTCAGCCTGGTGGCGAGCGAAGTGGCGGGGGTGGTGGCAGAGTACCCGATGCGCGAGGGCCAGAAGGTGGAGAAGGGCGAGCCGCTGGCGAAGCTGCGCACGGAGACGTTGCAGTTGCGGCTGGAGGCCGCGCAGGCGCAGCTCAAGGAGGCGGAATCGCGGCTGAAGCTGGCGGAGCGGAACCTGGAGCGAGCGCGGGAGCTGTTCGAAGCCAAGGTCGTCGCGCAACAGCAGCTCGACGACGCCTACTACGAGTCCACCGCCTGGCAGGGGCGGGTGGAGCAGCTCACCGCCGAGATTGCCACCATCAACCTGGCGCTGCGGCAGTCCACCATCCGCGCGCCGTTCAGCGGCGCCATTACGCGCGAGCGCACGCAGGTGGGCTCGTGGATCGGCATCGGCGACCCGGTGGTGGAGATGATGTCGCTGGACGCGTTCGAGGTCCGCGTGGAGGTGCCGGAGCAGTATTATCCCGGGATGAGGGTGCGGGCCGCGGCGCGGGTGATCTTCCCCTCGGTGCAGGGGATGGAGGTGCCGGGGACGGTGAGCGCGCTGATTCCCAAGGCGGACGCGCAGGCGCGGACCTTCCCGCTCAAAGTGCGCATCCCGAACCGCGGCGGGCGCATCGGCGCCGGGATGCTGGTGGAGGTGGCGCTGCCGGCGGGGGACAGCTACCGCGCCACAGTCATCCCCAAGGACGCGGTGGTGCGGCGCGGGGCGCAGGACTTCGTCTACCTGGTGAACGGCGACAACACCGTCAGCCTGGTGGCGGTGCGCACCGGGGAAGGGGTGGGGGCCTGGGTGGAAGTGCAGAGCGGGTTGAGCTCGGGGCAGAAGGTGGTGACGCGAGGGAATGAGCGGCTGCGGCCGGGCCAGGCGGTCACGGGCACGCCGCTGGAGTATCCGCTGCCATGAAGATTATCCACGACGCCATCAAGTACCCGGTGACGACCACGGTGGGAGTCATCCTGCTGGTGCTGTTCGGCGGGATTTCGTTCTTCCGGCTGCCGGTGCAGCTGACGCCCGACGTGGAGGAGCCGGAGATCACGGTCAGCACGGTGTGGCCGGGAGCGAGCCCGCAGGAGGTGGAGCGGGAGATCGTGCAGGAGCAGGAGGAGCAGCTCAAGTCGCTGGAAGGGCTGATCAAGATGGAGAGCTCGAGCTCCCAGAACTCGGGCTCCATCACGTTGACCTTCCAGGTGGGAACGCCGGTGGACGCGGCGCTGCTCAAGGTGTCGAACCGCCTGGAGCAGGTGCCCAGCTACCCGACCGACGCCGACAAGCCGGCAATCCGCAGCGTGGACTTGAACGCGGACGCCATCGCCTGGTTCATTATCTCGCCCAAGGAAGAGCACGGCTTCAGCGGGGACATCTCGACGCTCTACGACTTCGTGGACGACTACGTGAAGCCGGAGCTGGAGCGGGTGCCGGGAGTGGCGGGGTCGAACTTCTTCGGGGGGCGGCCGCGAGAGATGCAGGTGATCGTGGACCCGGCGCGACTGGCGGCCCGCATGGTGACGCTGAACCAGCTCGGCCAGGCGCTCGACCGCGAGAACCGCAACTTCAGCGGCGGCGACTTCGACGAGGGCAAGCGCAACTACCTGGTGCGCACGGTGGGGGAGTACAACTCGGCGGAGGAGATCGAAAACATCGTCATCGCGGTGCGCGGCGGCGTGCCGGTCTACCTGCGGGACGTGGGGCGGGCGCAGCTCGGCTACCGCAAGCCCGGCGCCATGGTGTTCCAGAAGCATGAGCAGGTCATCGCCATCAACGCCATCAAGGAGCCGGGCGCCAACGTGCTGCAGGTGATGGACCGGGTGCTGGAAGTGGTTGGACAGTTGAACGAAGGCATCCTGGCCGAGCGCGGGCTGGAGATGGAGCTGGCGGCCGACCGCACCGAGTACATCCACCTGGCCATCGACCTGGTCAAGAGCAGCCTGTTCGTGGGGGCCTTCCTGGCCATTCTTATTCTGCTGCTGTTCCTGCGCAGCGTCACCAGCACGCTGGTGATCTCGGTGGCGATTCCGGTGAGCGCCATCGGGACTTTCCTGATGATGTCGTGGTTTGGCCGGACGATCAACGTCATCAGCCTGGCGGGGATGGCGTTCGCCATCGGGATGGTGGTGGACAACTCGATTGTGGTGCTGGAGAACATCTACCGGCACCGGCAGATGGGCAAACCGCGGTTCACGGCGGCCTACGACGGGGCGCGCGAGGTGTGGGGCGCGGTGCTGGCCAGCACCCTGACCACCGTGGCGGTGTTCGTGCCCGTGCTGTTCATCCGGGAGGAAGCGGGGCAGCTCTTCGGCGACATCGCGGTGGCCATCAGCGGGGGAGTGCTGCTGAGCTTGATTGTTTCCATCACCGTCATCCCCAGTCTGGCGGCCAAAATCCTGCACGCCGCAGAGGCGGATCCGACACGGCGCGGCTTCCACAACCTGTGGGGCGCGGTGTGGGTGACGCGCGGCTTCACGCACAAGGTGACCGACCTGGTGACGTGGATCAACCGCTCCACCCTGCGGCGGCTGGCGGTGGTGGTGGGGATGACCGCGCTGGCCCTCGGGCTGAGCGCGGCGCTGATGCCGAAGACCGAGTACCTGCCGGTGGGGAACCAGAACTTCCTCTTCGGGCTGATGCTGCCCTCGCCGGGCTACAACCTGGAGGAAGTGGCTTCGCTGCAGGAGGTGTACCAGCGGGAGCTGGAGTACCTGTGGCAACACGAAGCGGGGACGCCGGAGGCCGAGGCGCTGCCGGGCGGTGGCGTGCGCAACTTCTTCTTCGTCGCTTTGAAGAACTTCGCCTTCATGGGTGTGCGGTCCAACGACCCGCTGCGGTCGCGGGATCTGATTCCGGAGTTCCAGCGCATCAACCGCTCGATTCCGGGCGCCATCGTGGTCATCCAGCAGCCCAGCATCTTCACCCGACGGCGGGGGGCGGGGCGCAACATCGACATCGAGCTGAGAGGCGACGACCTGGACCGGCTGGTGGAGCTGGGGGCGGAGGTCTTCGGCGGGGTGATGCAGAAGCTCCCGGACGCGCAGGCGCGGCCCATCCCCGGGCTCGACCTGGACAACCCGGAGCTGCAGGTGGTCACCGACCGGCGGCGCGCGGCCGAGCTGGGCATCTCCAACCGCGACCTGGGCTTCACCGTGAGCGCGCTGGCCGACGGGGCCAAGGCCAGCGACTACCAGTACCAGGGGAAGGAGATTGATTTGCGCGTGATGGCGGAGCAGAGCTTCGCGCATCGCACGCACCTGTTCGAGCAGATGCCCATCGCCACCCCGGACGGGCGCCTGGTGATGCTGGGGTCGGTGGCGCAACTGCAGCTGGTGAACGGCCCCCAGACCATCAACCACAGCGAGCGGCGGCGGACGATTACGATTCAGGTGACGCCGGCCGAAACCATGCCGCTGGAAGCGGCCATGGACACCATCGAGAGCGAAATCATCGCGCCCATGAGGGAGGAAGGGAAGCTGGGCGGGCCGGTGCAGGTGTACCTGAGCGGGACGGCGGACAAGCTGGCGCAGACGGCGCGCTCGCTGCGGTGGAACTTCCTGCTGGCGCTGGTCATCACCTACCTGCTGATGGCGGCGCTGTTCGAGAGCTTCCTGCATCCCTTCGTCATCATGTTCAGCGTGCCGCTGGCGGCGCTGGGCGGGTTCCTGGGGTTGGCGGCGATGAACGCCTTCGTGACCTTCCAGGCGCTGGACGTGCTGACCATGCTGGGGTTCATCATCCTGGTGGGGACGGTGGTGAACAACGCCATCCTGATTGTGCACCAGTCGCTGAACCACATGCGCGAGGACGGGATGGCGCCGCCGGAGGCCATCCGGGAGTCGGTGTCGAACCGCATCCGGCCCATCTTCATGAGCGTGGGGACGTCGGTGTTCGGGATGCTGCCGCTGGTGCTGTTCCCGGGGGCGGGCTCGGAGCTCTACCGAGGGCTGGGCAGCGTGGTGGTGGGCGGGCTGGTGCTCTCGACTTTGTTTACGCTCATCCTGGTGCCGGCGCTCTTCAGCCTGACGCTGGACGCTCGGGCGGCGCTGGCGGCGCGGCTGGGCGGCTGGCTGCACCCGGCGCCGCAACCCGGCGGCAGCGACGACGACTGAGCCTGGTCTCTGGCAGTTTCCGCTTGACACCGCTGCAGGGGGGTTTTACCTTGCGCTGCAGCGAGCTTTCCGACATCCGGGCACGGGGAGCCCCGACTTTGTCGGGGTCGCGCCCAGCCATTTGCGAGCGCGCGTGTCGGGACGAAATCGCCGCAGGTGGTGGGGAGAGCATGGGCATGGGCTGGGAAATCCGCGAGCGGGCCGCCGGCCAGGTGACGGTGGTGGAGCTGGCGGGGCGCATCACGCTGGGTGATTCCGGCGACGGGGTGGAGGAGCGCCTGCAGGAGATTATCCAGGGCGGCGTGCGAGCGCTGCTGGTCGACCTGGGCGGCGTGGAGGTGCTCGACAGCCGCGGGATCAAGGCGCTGGTGCGCGCCTTTATCTCCATGCAGAAGCGCGACGGGCAGCTCAAGCTGATGAAGCCGACGCCGCGCATCCGGCAGGTGCTGGACATCACGCGGCTGCTGCAGGTGTTTGAAGTGTTCGAGGACGAGGAGTCGGCGCGGAAGAGTTTCGGGGAGCCGTGACGGCGGCTGAAACGCCGGCGCGGTCGTGGTAGAATTCAGGATTCCAATGCCCGACACGAGCAACCTGCCGGAAGCCATGCTGGAAGTGGTGGAGGCGGACGGCCGCCGCCGTCTGGCGCCCATCACCGAGAACCCGTTCCACATCGGGCGCGGGGCGGAGAGCGGGAACCACCTGCAGCTGGCGGACACGCGCATCTCGCGCAGCAGCGCCGCCATCGCCTACGAGAGCGGCGCCTTCGTCCTGAAGGACCGCGGGCAGCGGCACGGCATCAGCGTCAACGGGGAGGCGCTGGCCGGGAACCGCCCGCTCAACAGCGGCGACACCATCGTTCTGGGCACGGCGGAAGGGGTGCAGATTGTCTTCCGCAGCGGGCAGAAGATGCAGGAGCAGCTGCCGCAACTGCTCTCGAAGCTCGAGGAAGCCCAGTCGCTCGAGGGGGAGACCAGAGACATCCGCAAGCTCAGCCTGCTGCTGGAAGCCACCGCCATGCTGCAGTCGCACCTGCCCATGGAAGTGGTGCTGGGGGCGATGGTGGACCACGCCATCGCCGTCACCAACGGCGACCGGGGCGTGCTCTACGAGATGGACCCCAAGGGCGGGCTGCGGCCGCTGGTGGCGCGGCAGAAAGGCAAACAGTCGGTGACGCCCGAGAGCCTGACGCCCAGCCAAACCGCCATCGCCCAGGCGCTGCAGAAGAAGCGCAGCGTGGTGGAGGAAGACCTGGGGCAGTCGGGGTCGGCGCTGCGCGAGGCCAAGAGCGTGGTGGCACAGAATCTGCGCTCGATGGTGGCCATCCCGCTGGTGTCGCTCCGGCAGGCGGAATCGGCGGAGAGCACCATCCTGGCCATGCCCATGGAAGTCCTGGGCATGTTGTATCTCGACAGCCGGCGCCCGGCGACTTTCTCGCGCCTGGAGCGGCAGATCCTGGAGGCGCTGGCCCGCGAGGCTTCCAGTGTGCTTGACAACGCGCGCCTGGTGATGAGGGAGCGCGACCGCCAGCGCATGGAGCAGGAGCTCTCCATCGCCCGCGACATCCAGCAGGCCCTGCTCCCCAAAGGTTTCCGCCAGCTTCCCTACACCCACGTGGGCGGGGTGAACTGGCCCTGCCTGGAGGTGGGAGGCGACTACTTCGACCTGATGGAGCTGGGGCCCACGCGCACCGCCTTCGTCATCGCCGACGTGAGCGGCAAAGGCCTGGGCGCGGCGCTGGTGATGGCGATGCTGCAGGGGAATTTTTCCGGGATGGCCATGGGCTCGGACCCGGCGACGGTGTGCGCGCACGTGAACCGCTTCATCTGCGACCGCTCCGGGGTGCACCGGTACGCCACGCTGTTCTTCGGCTTGCTGGACGCGAGCGGGAAGGTCGACTACATCAACGCCGGGCACCCGCCGCCGCTGCTCATCCGCAACGGCAAGGTGGAGGTGGCGCTGCCGGCCAGCAGCCTGCCGCTGGGGCTGCTGCCCGAGGCCGAGTTCCAGATCACCACGTTTCGGTTGCAGCCGGGCGACACGCTGGTGTTCTACACGGACGGCATTACCGAGGCCATCGACACGCACCAGGAGCAGTTCGGCGTCGAGCGGCTGCAGGAGGTGGTCGAGCGCCACCCCGGCGCCTCGATTGAGAAGCTGCAGGAGGTCATCCTGGCCGCCGTCTCCGAGTTCAGCCGCGGCGCCCACCAGGCCGACGACCTGACCCTGCTGATGCTGAACTACGTCGGCGCCCCTGAGCCCGCCCGGGTCTAGCTGTTCCTGCCGCCGCCGACAGTCCACACCGAGCGCAGAATCCGCACGTTGACTTGCCGGGTCCGGCGGCCTAAGATGGCTTGCAGTGGTGCCGGGGAGTTGCTCTGCCATGATCGGTGAGAGCCTCGGCCACTATCGCGTTCTGGAAAAGATTGGCGCGGGCGGCATGGGCGTGGTCTATCGCGCCCACGACCAGCACCTCGCCCGCGACGTCGCCATCAAAGTCCTCCCCGCCGGCACCCTCGCCGACGAAGCCGCCCGCAAGCGCTTTCGCGCTGAGGCCGAAGCCCTCGCCCGCCTCAACCATCCCCACATCGCCACCGTGCACGACTTCGACACCCAGAACGGAACCGACTTCCTGGTGATGGAGTTTGTTCCCGGCTCCTCGCTGGCCGAGCGCCTGGCCGCGGGCTCACTGCCTGAAAAAGAAGTCCTGCGCTTGGGCATGCAGGTCGCCGCCGCCCTGGAGGAAGCCCACGAGCATCGCATCGTCCACCGCGACCTCAAGCCCGCCAACATCCGCCTCACCGCCAAGGGCGACGCCAAGGTGCTCGACTTCGGCCTCGCCAAGCTGCTCCGGCCCGCCGACGACCTCAACACCCGGAGCCTGACGCAAAGCCAGGCGGCGGTCGGCACGCTGCCCTACATGGCTCCGGAGCAGTTGCGCGCCGAATCTGTGGACGTACGCACCGACATCTACGCCTTTGGCTGCGTGCTTTACGAAGTGGCCACCGGCCGCCGGCCCTTCCGCGAGACCATCTCCGCCACGCTCACCGACGCCATCCTCCATCGCCCGGCCTCCTCGCCACGGGAGCTTGTTCCGCAACTCTCCGGTGAACTGGAGCGCATCATCCTCAAATGCCTGGAGAAGGACCCGGAGAACCGCTACCAGTCGGCCAAAGAGCTGTGCGTGGACTTGCGCCGGTTGGCCACGCAGGTTTCGGCCGGAGTGGCCGCACCGGCACCGCCTCGCGCGGAAGCCCACGGCGCGCGCCAGCTCATCCGTTCCCTCGCCGTGTTGCCGCTGGCCAACCTCTCCCACGACTCCGAGCAGGAGTACTTCGCCGACGGCATGACGGAAGCTCTCATCACCGACCTGGCCAAAATCAGCGCCCTCAAAGTCATCTCGCGCACCTCCGCCATGCGCTACAAGAACACCGACAAGCCCCTGCCGGAGATTGCCCGCGAGCTGAAGGTGGATGCGCTGGTGGAAGGCTCGGTGCTGCGGGCGGGCGACCAGGTGCGCATCACCGCGCAACTCATCTACGGAGCCACCGATGAGCACCTGTGGGCGGAAAGCTACCAGCGCCCCGTCCAAGATGTGCTCTCCCTCCAGGCCGAGATCGCCCGCGCCATCGCCCAGGAAATTCAGGCCAAACTGACGCCGCCCGAGCGCGCCCGCCTCGCCCGTGTCCGCCCCGTCAACCCGGCGGCCCACGAAGCCTACCTCAAGGGCCGCTATCACTGGAACCAGTGGCACGCGGAGGGTTTCAAGAAAGGAGTCGAGTACTTCCAGCAAGCGGTCCAGATAGACCCTTCCTATGCGGCCGCCTACGCCGGCCTGGCCGAGGCCTGCGCTTTCCTGGGCTACTGGGGCTTTCTTCCCCTTCAAGAGGTTTTCCCGAAGGCCGCAGCCGCGGCCCTTAAAGCCCTGACGCTGGATGAAACGCTGGGAGAGGCGCATTGTGCTCTGGGCGCGGTTCGGTGGTTTTACGACTGGGATCTGGCGGAGGCCGAAAAGGAGTTCAAGCGCGCCCTGGAGCTCAATCCCAACGATGCCGACGCTCACGCTTGGAACTCCGTCTTTCTGAGCGTCATCCAGGGGGATTTGGAGAAGGGCCTCGTGGAAATGAAGCGAGCCCGCGAGCTCGATCCCTTCTCCTCCTACGTAAACGCCGTCAGCGCCTGGAGCTTCTTTTGGGCGCGCCAGTACGACCACGCCATCGAGCAGGCACGCAGAACCCTGGAGCTCAACCCGCTCGCCGTTCAGGCCTACTACGCCATGGCCAATGCCTTCATGATGAAGGAGGCCTTCCCCGAGGCCATCGATGCCTTGGAGAAGGCCACGGAGATTTCTCGCGACCCGCTCTCGCTGGCCTTCCTGGGGGCGGCCTACGCGAGGGCCGGGAAGTCCGAGAAAGCCCAGGCGGTGCTGAGAGAACTAACTGACAAGGCAAGCCAGGTACCCGCGATGTTTTTCGCATGGCGCTATGTGATCACGGGCGAGAAGGATCTGGCCTTCGAGTGGCTCGAAAAGGCCTATCAGGCGCGCGACCCACAGCTCTTTTGGCTCAAGGTGAGCCCGGCCTATGTTCCGTTTCGCGATGACCCGCGCACCCACGACCTGCTGCGGCGGATGAACCTCCCCGACAACTGACCGTTGATTCGTTGAATCGGGGAAGTGTTTTTCGGGGCGGTTAGAAGCGGACGGTGAAGCTGTTGGAGTTGACCAGGGTGGCGAGGTCGGACTCGGGGATGGAGAGGGCGAGGCTGATGCGGTCGCCGGTGCGCTCGAGGCGGGCGTCGCCGATGACGCGGGCCAGCGTGGGGTTGTCGGCGTTGAGGCGCTGGCGCTGGAAGTAGAGGGCGGTCTGGAGCAGGCCGGAGAACCAGAGCGCGTCGGTGGCGGAGGCGCAGCGGGTGGACATGGTGGAGTCGAGGCTGCGGTTGAGGGTGATGCTGATGGTGGCGTTGCGGACGCGCTCGGTCATATCCTCGACGCCGGGCAGGGAGGCTTCCTGGCCCAGGAACTGGCGGACGGCGAGCTGGGTGAACTCATCGTTGAGCGCCATCCAGATGGGGGTGGCGCGGTTGACGTCGTTGATGAGGTCGCGCATCTCGACGTTGTCGAGCAGGCTGGGCCCGCCCTCGGTCCGCTCGAGCATGGCCTCGACCTGGTTGCGGAAGCCGAAGAGCAGGGTGGCGTTGTCGCGGAAGGCGAAGACGAACTCGTTGCCGCGGTCGTTGCGCCCCAGGACGTAGACGGAGACGGGGCCGATGTCGGAGGAGACCAGGCTGTGGGCGGCGGCGATGCGGCGCACCTCGCGCAGCTCGAAGGCGCCTTCGGCGACGCCGACGAAGTCAGCCTCCGCCGGGTCGCCGGTGGTGGAGACGAAGGCGTAGCTGATGCGGTCGACGTTGCGGTTGAAGTCGACGCCCATCTGGGCGGAGAGGCGCTCGAGGTCGCGGAAGCGCTCGGGGAGCACCTGCTCCTTGAGGCGGTTGAAGTGCGGGGAGCGGCGGGCCACCTGCAGGTCGACGAAGACCACCTCGCCGGTCTCGGGCGGGTAGAGCGCCAGCACGGATTGCGAGAGTGCTTGGGCCTGCGCCGGGGCCGGGGCCAGCGCCACTAGCGCCGCGCCCAGCAGCAGGGATACCGCCACCACCGTAGTCGTTATGCGGAATCGCATCGTCGGCCTCCTGTCGCCTCTCTGAGGGAACTCGGAATCTCCGACCGTAGCAGAGCTTGCCCGCGGGCGTCAAGCTGCACCCCCGAAAGGGGGTTGGCAACGCGAGGCCTTTCAGGTAGAGTGGCGTCTTCCGGGGAAGGCAATCCACCGCTGGGCGATGACAACTCCGCAGGCGAAAAGCGTCGAGGAAGTCCTCAAGGACAAGGCGCGGCTGGGCGCCGAGTTCGAACAGTACCAGCGCCTGGTCACGGTGATGTTCACCGACATCGCCGGCTCCACCAAATACTTCGACACCCACGGCGACCTGGAAGGCATGGCCATGGTCACCGACGTGCTCTCGACCCTGCAGCCGCAGGTGACCCGGCACAAGGGCACGGTGGTCAAGACCATCGGCGACGCCATCATGGCCTACTTCGAGAACCCGGTCGACGCGGTGCGCTGCTCGATGCAGATGCTGCGCGCGCTCATCGAGCTCAACAAGCGCCGCCCCCAGGGCAAGGACGTGCACGTGCGCGTGGCGCTCAACCTCGGCGTCGGCCTGGTCAAAGACAACGACGTCTTCGGCGACGTGGTCAACGTCTGCTCGCGCATCGAGCACCACACTGAAGCCAACCGCATCGGCGTCTCGCCTTCGGTGGTCGAGGCCATCAGCAAGGAAAAAGACATCGCTGTGCGCAAGATCGGCGAGGTGGCCCTGCGCGGCAAAGCCGCGCAGATGGACCTCTACGAAGTTTTGTGGCGCGAGGGCGAGAGGGTGAAGGAAGAGGCGCCGGTGAAGATGTCGGGCGAGCAGCTGGCGCTGGCCACCGGCACGCAGCTCGGCCTGGCCGACGACGTGCGCGCCGCCATCGCCGAGGCGCTCAAGGGCAAGGCGCCCACCGCCAAAGTCCACGCCGCCGAGCGCAAGTTCACTCTCGTCCAGGTGCTGCCCGACCGCTCGCTGGGCCAGCGCTTCCCGCTCCAAGAGCAGTCGGTGGTGGTCGGGCGCGAGCAGGCTCCTATCGCCTTCGCCGACGACCCGCTGATGTCGCGCCAGCACGCCGTCTTCACCTCCATCGGCGGCGCGCTCTACGTCGAGGATCTCGGCAGCGCCAACGGCGTCTTCGTCCGCATCCGCCGCCCGCTGGAAATCGACCACGGCGACATCGTGCTGCTCGGCCGGCAGATGTTCCGCTTCCAGCTTTTGGGCAAGCCGCTGCCCGGCGAGGAGGAAGCCGACAAAGCCGAAAAGGCCAAGAAGCCCAAGAAGGGCGGGCGCGAGACCCTGGTGGCCAAGTTCGAGCCCAAGGACGTGGTCAAGGCCACCGGCACCATCCCGCTGCCCACCGACGCGCCCCTGCAGGGCGAGCTGGTGCGGTTGGTGCGCGGCGGCGTGGAAGAAAAGCACTTCCCCCTCTACCGCGGCGAGAACTCCTTCGGGCGCACCAAGGGCAACTACACTTTCGCCGAGGACCCCTACCTCTCGCGGCTGCACGCGCGGCTGATTCTCCACGCCCCCCGCTGCGTGCTCGAAGACCTCAACTCCACCAACGGCACCTTCGTCCGCATCCGCGAGCGCCAGATCCTCGACGTTGAGGACACCGTGCTCGTCGGCAGCCAGTTCCTCCGCGTCCTCGCCGACCCCGCCTAGCCCCCGCCTTTCCGCTTTGTCCCGACAGGGACAGGGCCTTCCTGCGGCTTGTCAGAATCTTGAAGGCCCTCCAAGTTGACTCTCCTCTGCGCCCTACACTACGATGGCTCCCACGCGAACCCTCTCTATGGTCGGAACCACCGTCTCCCACTACCGCATCGTCGCCAAGCTCGGCGGCGGCGGGATGGGTGTGGTCTACAAGGCCGAAGACACCAAGCTGGGGCGCCCCGTCGCGCTGAAATTCCTTCCCGACGAAGTGTCGAGCGACGCGGATGCGGTGAAGCGCTTCCAGCGCGAGGCCCGCGCCGCCTCTGCTCTCAACCACCCCAACATTTGCACCATCCACGACCTCGGAGAGCACGAGGGGCGGCAGTTCATCGTCATGGAATTGCTCGAAGGCCAGACCCTCAAGCACCGCATCGGCGGCCGGCCGCTGGAGGCCGCCCAGCTCGCGCAGTGGGGCAGCCAGATGGCCGATGCGCTCGACGCCGCCCATGCGCGCGGCATCGTTCACCGTGACATCAAGCCCGCCAATGTCTTCGTGACTGAGCGTGGCGAGGCCAAAGTGCTCGACTTCGGCCTCGCCAAAGTACTCCGGCCGGTGGACGAGGCTACCGCGAGCGCAGACTTGACCCGTGCCGGCGCCGCCCCCGGCACGCTGCCCTACATGGCCCCCGAGCAGTTGCGCGGCCGCCCGGTGGACGCCCGCACCGACATCTACGCCCTCGGCTGTGTGCTCTACGAAATGGCCACCGGGCAGCGGCCTTTCCGCGCCGAGCTGGCCACCGAGCTCAGCTCCGACATCTTGAACAAGACCCCCGCGGCGCCGGTCCGCCTGAACCCCGACCTGCCCGCGGAGCTGGAGCGCATCATCCTCAAGTGCCTCGAAAAAGACCCGGAGAACCGCTATCAGGCCGCCAGAGAATTGATGGTGGACCTCCGCCGCCTCACGCTGCCCACTACAATCCCGAGCCCCCAGGCTCCCGCCCGGGGGAGAGCGGGATCCGCCGGGTTCGAAATCTCCCCGAGGCAGGCGCCTCGGGGCTCTGGGGTTGGGCCGCGCGCGGTTCCTCGGTGGGTACTTGCCCTGGCGCTGGTGGCCGTGCCGGGGCTGCTGGTCTACGCCTTCTTCTCCAACCTCGGCGGCCTGCGCCATCGCCTGCTGGGTGCCCCGCCGCCGCAGATTGATTCGATCGCCGTCCTCCCGCTCGACAACCTCTCCGGCGACCCCGAGCAGGACTATTTCGTCGAGGGTATGCACGAAGCCCTCACCGCCGAACTCTCCAAGATCAGCGCGCTGAAAGTTATTTCCCGCACCTCGGCCATGCGCTACAAGGGTACCGACAAGCCGATGCCGCAGATTGCCCGCGAGCTCGATGTAGACGCGCTCATCGAAGGCTCGGTGGTGCGCGAGGGCGACCAGGTGCGCATCACCGTGCAGTTGATCCACGGCCCCACCGATCGCCACCTCTGGGCCGACAGCTACCAGCGCGAGCTGCGCGGCATCCTCGCCTTGCAGAGTGAAGTCGCCCGCGCCATCGCCCGCGAAGTCCGAGTGGCGGTCACACCCGCCGAAGCCACACGTTTGGCCGCGGACAGACCAGTCAACCCCGAGGCCTACCGGCTCTACCTCCTGGGACGCTACCAGTGGAACAAACGCACCGTGGAGGGGTTCCGCCAGGCGATTCAGTTTTACCAGCAGGCTGTTGAGAAAGACCCGGGCTACGCTCAGGCCTACGCCGGCCTGGCGGATGCGTACTCGCTTCAACCCTCATGGGGGCTCGCTTCGCCTTCCGAAGTCTATCCGCGGGCTCGAGCCGAGGCGCTGAGGTCGTTAGAGCTGGATGACAGCCTCGCCGAGCCGTACGCCAGTTTGGGTCTGATCAAGCACGAATACGACAGGGACTGGAAGGGCGCCGAGCAGGACTTTAGACGGGCCCTGGAACTCGATCCCAACTACGCTAACGCCCACTTCTGGTATGGCGAGTTCCTATCCAAGCTGGGAAGGCACGACGAGGCGATTGCCGAACTGGAGTCGGCTGTAAGGCTTGATCCACTCACGCCTAATATCAGCCGCTGGGTGGGCCAGACCCTCTTTCACGCGCGCCGCTACGACGAGGCCATCCGCCAGTTGCAAAAGACAGTGGAGATGCACCCAGAGTTCTTACCGCCCTCGTTGCAGCTCGGCAAGGCTTATGCTCAGCTAGGCAGGTACGAAGAAGCTCTGGCGGAAGTGGAAAAAGCAAAGCAGCTTTCAGAATTCGACCCCTACTACGGAACCATCGGCTGGATCTACGCCCGGGCCGGGCGAAAAGCCGAAGCCCAGAGCCTGCTCCGCCGACTGCAAGAACTATCGACGCAGCGGTACATTGACCCGACTTCGATTGCGACAATCTACATCGGCCTGGGCCAGAACGAGAAGGCCCTCACCTGGCTGGAACGCGCCTACGAGCAGCGTGGATCCTATCTGATCCTCTTCCTCAAAGTCGACCCCGTCTTTGATCCCCTGCGCTCCGACCCGCGCTTTCAGGACCTGCTCCGGCGGATGAACTTCCCCGAAGAGTAGTTAATCGTTGAATCGTTGATTCGTTGAATCGGCCGCGGATGTCGCAGGGACGGGAGGGCACGGCTTCAGCCGTGCCGAAAACCGGCGCAAAGAAACGGGGCTTTAGCCCCTGAGGTCTGGTCCCTCTCTCCGCCTCTGTGGCTATTCTTTCTTTTCGTAGACGATGCGGCCGCCGACCATGGTCAGCAGCACTTCGGTGTCGAGCAGCTCGCGGGCCGGCAGCCGCGTGATGTCCTTCGACAGCACCACCAGGTCGGCGAACTTCCCGGGGGTCAGTGTTCCCTTCTTCGCTTCAGAAAACTCGGCGTAGGCCGAGCCCCAGGTGTAGGCGCGAATCGCCTGCTCGAGGTTGATTCGCTCCTGCGGCTGCCAGCCGCCCGCGGGCCCGCCGGCCTCGAACTCGCGCGCCACCGCCGCGTAGAGCCCTCGCAGCGGCGGGATGTTCTCCACCGGGTAGTCGGTCCCCAGCGCCACCACCGCGCCCGCCTTGAGCAGCGAGTTCACCGCATAGGCCTGGTGCTCGCGCTCCGGCCCCAGCAGCGTCCGCGTCCAGCGGATTTCCGCCAGCAGGTGGCAGGGCTGCATCGAGGCGATGACGCCCAGCTCCTTGAAGCGCGGCACGTCCTCTCTGTGCACGTACTGCACGTGCTCGATCTTGTGGCGCGATTCGCGGCGGCCGTTGGCGGCGCGTGCGGCCTCGAAGGCGTCGAGGGTGACGCGGATGGCGCGGTCGCCGATGGCGTGCAGCGCCATCTGGAAGCCGGCGGCGTCGCGCTCGACGACCAGCCGCTTCAGCTCCTCCGGCTCGTAGAACATCATGCCGCGGTTCGCGGGCTCGACCGCGAAGGGCTCCAGCATGGCCGCGGTGCGCGAGCCGCCGCTGCCGTCGATCTGATACTTGAGCGCCCCGGTGCGCAGCCAGGGGTCGTCGGTGCCGCCCTCCCGCTGCATCTCCTTGAGTTTTTCGATCGGCAGGTCGAAGGGGAGCCACTCGGTGATGCGGAGAGTGAGCTTGCCTTCGTTCTTCAGCTCGCGCATGGCCAGAAAGTTTTCCCAACTGCCGAAGCGCACCGAGTCGTCCTGCACCGACGTGACGCCGTAGCGGGCGGCTTCGGCGAGCGCCGCCGCCAGCGCCCGCTTGCGCCACTCCATCGTCGGCGCGGGGATGAGCCGGGCCACCAGCTCGGTCGCATTCTCCTTGAGCCAGCCGGTGGGCTCGCCCTGAGCGTCGCGGACGATTTCGCCGCCTTCGGGGTCGGGCGTGTCACGGGTGATGCCGGCCAGCTCCAGCGCGCGCGAGTTGGCGATGGCGGAGTGCCCGTCCACGCGGGTGAACATCATCGGGTGCTCGCTCGACACCGGGTCGAGGTCGGCGCGCGTCGGGTAGCGGTTCTCCGCCCACAGCGACTGGTCCCAGCCGCTGCCGGTCACCCACTCGCCCGGCGCGTAGCTCGCGAGGCGCGCGCGGATGCGCTGCTGGAGCTCGGCGATGGAGCGTGTGTCCTTCAGGTTGACCGAGATGAGCTCGGCCCCGGCGTGCCCGAGGTGCGTGTGGGCGTCGTTGAAGCCGGGGAGCACCAGCTTGCCGTCGAGGTCGACCACTTTGGTGTCAGGCCCCGTCCAGTGCTTCATCTCTTCGGTGGTGCCGACGGCGACGATGCGCCCCTCGCGGATGGCCAGCGCCTGCGCCAGCTTCAAGTACGGGTCCACGGTGTAGATGCGGGCGTTGAGCAGCACCAGCTCGGCCGGCTCCGCCGCGGCGAGGCCGATGGCGCTGGCGGTGATGAGAATGAGCAAGAGAAGCAGGCGCTTCATGACGGCTCCTTGGGCGTGCGGGGAGAACTCTACTTCAGCGACACGCAAAAATGAATAGGAACCACGGATGGACACGGATGGACACGGATAAGAACAAAGACTTCACCGCAGAGGCGCAGAGGACGCTGAGAGACTACAGCAGGGGGCAGTTGGGGGAGAGGTAACCGAGCTTGCGCTCGATGATTTCCTGCGAGTACTTCTCGACGTAGTGGACGATGGTTTCGATGCGGATCTTGACGCCCCCGGCGGGCTTGGTGGAGTCGAGGTCGCCGAACTTGAAGAAGAGCGTGCGCGTGGCCTCGACGATCTTCTGCGTCGGCGTGTAGGTGGGCTGGTCCATGCCGCACTCGTAGCTGGAGAATCGGATGACGCAGGTGATCCACGGGCAGCGCGCCGCCACCTTGGCCCCCCACAGGATTTCGTTGGTGTTGCTGCTGTAGGAGGACGTCCAGACGTCGTTGATGTCGAAGGCGCTCTTGATTTTTCCGGCGCGGATCTCCTCGCCGAACATCCACTCCATCAGGTCGTCGTCGATGGGGAAGTACTGCAGCCACAGGATGGGGTAGCCGTGGGCCTGGAGGTCGGATTCGATCTCGTGCCCGATGCCGGTGTCCATGTGGTAGGGGCGGGCCAGCACCAGGATACAGGGCTTCTGGTTCTTGGCGCACCAGGTCAGGATTTCGCGCCCTTGGTTGCGCATCCGGGCGCTGAAGGTGTCGAGCGCCTCGTAGCCCGCCTTGACCGCCTCGGTGGTCTCCTCCAGCGTGAGGTCGAAGGCGTCCTTGAGCTGCTCGTAGAGCTCCTTGGCGACGACGGGGCGGTCGCCGAGCGAAACGAAGGGCGAGAGGTAGGCGATGCCGTTTTCGGCGAAGACGTCGCGCTCCTTGAGGAAGCCGGCTTTGATGTTGTCGGGCCCGGCCATGACGCGCGTGCAGGTGAGGGTTTCCTGGACGTGCCCGCGCATGAAGGACGGCAGGGTGTAAATCATCGGGCTGAGGAGGATGTTGATCTTCTTCTTCTGCCCGAAGAGCAGCTCGCCGTAGTGCCCGGAGATGCACTTGACCGGGTAGCAGCAATCCACCGTGCCCCGGCCTTTGCCGTACTCGCGCGCCTGCTCCTCGGAGGTGTCGGAGCTGAAGACGATGTTCTCCGACTCGATGCCCAGCCCCTTGAGGAAGCCCACCCAGAACTGGTGCGTGTTCCAGATGTTCAGCACCTTGGGGATGCCAACGCGGAGCGTCGAGCGATCCTTAGGCGGAGGCGCGGCGGAACGCTTCCTTGCGAACCATGTCGGCAACGTTAGGGTAGGCATTCTTGGTCTTCTCGATCCCGGCCTTGATGGCCTTCATCTCGTTCACGTCTTCCACCAGGCCCTTGGGGCAGGAGTTGTTGACGATGACGCGCTCCCAACCGGCCCCCACCGGCACCTTGCTCCACTCGCGGCCCTGGGCGCCCTGGAGCTCGACGTCGATGAAGGTGCGCTGGCAGTTCACCGGGCACCAGTGGCACACGGTCTCCTTGGTGGTGGTGGTCTTGTAGGTGAGCTTGTCGATGGTGTCGAAGCCGCGGAACTGTGACTTGCCGCCCCGCTCCCACCAGTCCAGCGCCACCAGCGCCGCGCCAATGGCCCCGGCCTCGCCGGAGTAGGGGTGCACGACCACGTCGGCGTCGGGCACCTTCGACTTGATGAAGTCCACCTGGGTCTTCACCACCGCCAGGTTCTTGTGCGTCCCGCCCTGGAGGATGAACTTGCGCCCGGCCGCGCCCAAGTTGTTCAAGCCCCCGGCGTAAATCCAGACGTTGAGCGGGAGGATGGCGCAGAGGCCGGCAAGGATTTCCTCCGCCTGCCAGCCCTTGCGCTGTTGGTTGACGATGTCGCTCTGCAGGAAGACGCCGCAGCCCATCGAAAGGCCGGGCATGGCCTGGGCCTTGAAGGCGCCATCGGCCATCTCGCTCAAGGGGATGCCGAAGCGCTCGGCCACGCCCTGGAGGAAGGCGCCGTTGCCGGAGGAGCACTGCGAGTTGAGGCGGAAGTCGGTTACGGCGCCGTTGTTGAGCAGCATGATTTTGACGTCGACGCCGCCGACGTCGCAGATGCAGTCGGCGTCGGGGAAG
>Ga0137796_10000277_pt1 | contig 32898 bp, 28 predicted proteins | sample OV2TP3_FD_97704 | JGI IMG/M metagenome (GOLD analysis project Ga0137796, IMG submission 97704) | reverse complement strand
AAAGATGTGGGCTATCACCTCCGGCGGCATCCCTGTGCCCGTGTCCGACACCGTCCAGACCACCCAGTCCCCCGGCCCCATCTCGGGAAGGGGAGGGGGCTCGCCCGGCGCCACCTTCAGGCTGGAGAGGCCGATGCGCAGCTCTCCCCCCTCCGGCATGGCGTCTCGGGCGTTGACCGCCAGGTTGGTGATCACCTGCTGCAGCTGCGTCGGGCTCGCCTCCACAACAGGGCTCTCCCGTCCGAAGGCGGCCACCAGCCGGATGGTCTCCGGCAGGGCCCGGTCCAGCAGCCTTGCCGCCTCCCTCAGGAAGGCGACCAGGTCCACCGGCTCCCGCTGCGCGACGCTCTTCCGGCTGAAGTCCAGGATCTGCTGGACCAGCTGCGCCGCCTGCTCCCCCTGCGAGACGATGTACTCCAGGTCCTCCTTCACCGGGTCGGGGAGGTCGGGGCGCATCTTCAGCATCTCGGCCACCGCCCCCACCACCGTCAGCAGGTTGTTGAAGTCGTGGGCGATGCCGGCGGCCAGCTGCCCCACCGCGGCCAGCCGGTCCTGCCGCTGCATCCGCTCCTGGGCCTCTCGCTCCCGCGTCACCTCCCGCATCACCAGCACCCACCCCTCCCCCGCCCGCTCCTTCAGGATCGGACGCAGCTCGACCTCAAAGACCCGCTGCGATCCCTCCGGCGTCGCCTCGTGGGCCAGCCCGTCGGGGCGGGGCGACAGGAGGTCCTCCACCTCGCGCCCCCCGAGGCGAGAGACCACGTCCCCGGCACTCGCCTCCGCCAGGACGCGCAGATACTCCTCCCCCGCCGGATTGACCAGGACCGCGCGCCGCTCCCCGTCTAACAGGCAGACCCCCTCGGGCAGGCGCTCCACTAAGCCCCGCAGGCGCTCTTCGCTCTCCCGGAGCGCCTGCGCCATCTCGTAGTACTCGGCGGCCCTCTGGACGGTGGCCCTCAGCTCCATCGCGTCCCACGGCTTCTCTAAGTAGGCGTAGATCTGGCCCTGGTTGACCGCCCGCGTCACCGCGCCTAAGTCCGCGTACCCCGTGATCAGCACCCGCGTCGCCCCGCAGACCTCCCTGGCCCGGCTCAAAAACTGGTCCCCGTTCAGCCCCGGCATCCGCTGGTCGGACAGGATCACCTCCACCTCCTCCCGTTCCAGCAGGCTCAGGGCCTCGTTGGCGTCCGTGGTGGTCAGCACCTCGAACTCGTCCTCCAGCAGGTCCTCGATGGAGGCGAGGACCCGGGGCTCGTCGTCCACCACCAGAATTCTCTTCATTCTCTTGCCCTTCACGGTGTTCTTTAGACCCCTCCCCCGTCCCCTCCCCCAAAGGGAGAGGGGAGAGAACTGCTTGCTCCCCCTTCCCGTGCCGGGAAGGGGGCTGGGGGGTTGGGTCTGTTTTCGAGATTGTTCGGGATCTGGATGATGAACTCTGTCCCCTCCCCTTCCTTGCTGCGGACCTCGATGCTCCCCCGGTGCGCCTGCACGATGCCGTAGGAGATGGCCAGCCCCAGCCCCGTCCCCTGCCCCACCGGCTTGGTCGTGAAGAACGGCTCGAAGATGCGGCCCCGGATCGCCTCCGGAATCCCCCCGCCCGTGTCCTTCACGGAGATGAAGAACATCCCGTCCTCCTGACCGGTGGCGATGGTGATCTTCCCCTCCCCCTCGATCGCGTCCACGGCGTTGGAGATGACGTTCATCAGGACCTGGTTGAGCTGCCCCGCAAAGCAGGCCAGGGCGCCCACCGGCCCGTACTGTTTTTCCACCTGAATGCGCCCGTCTATCTTGTGCTTCAGGAACAGCAGCACGGAGTCTATGCCCTCGTGAACGTCCGCGACCTTGAACTCCCCCTCGTCCAGCCGGGAGAAGGTGCGCAGCTTGAGCACCAGGTCTTTGACCTGCTCCAGCCCGGTCTGCATGTCCCCCAGGCGGGCGCGGACCTTCGCCAGCCTCCTGAGAGAGGGTTCGGACAGGTGGGGCGCGGCCTCCGGAGCGATCTGATCCAGCCCCTTCTCCACCGTGAAGACGTTGCTCAGGATGAAGGAGAGGGGGTTGTTGATCTCGTGGGCGACCCCGGCCACCAGCTGCCCCAGGGAGGCCATCTTCTCGGACTGGACCGTGTGCGTCTGGGCCTCTTTCAGCCTCCGGTTCGCCTCCTCCAGTTCCCGCATCATCCGCGCCTGCTCCACGGCGTACCGGATCGAACGCTCCAGAAGCGCCGAGTCCAGCTGCCCCTTGGTCAGATAGTCCGCCGCCCCGGCCCGCATCGCCTCCACGTCGATCTCCCGGCCCCCCTGCCCTGTCAACAAAATCATCGGCGCTTGACACCCCTTCTCCGACGCCTCCCGCAAAAACTCCAGCCCGTTGCGCGCCCCCAGACGATAGTCCACCAGGTAGACGTCGTGCCCCTGCCGCCGGGCGGCCTCCATCCCGGCCTCGTAGGACGAGGCCCACTCCAGGTGGAACCGCTCCCCCTCGATCTCCCCCAGCAGGTCCCTCACCAGGATGTAGTCGTCCTTGTCGTCCTCAACCAGCAGGATGTTCAACTGGCGGTCGTACACACCGCCCCCCCTTCCGCTCGCGCGGGAGCGCGACGATCTCGAACCAGTACCTGCCCAGGGCCTTCATCGTCTCCGTGAGGGCGTCAAAGGTCGCCGGCTTGGGGATGAACCCGCTCGCGCCGAGGGTGTAGGCGCGCAGGATGTCCTCCTCCGCCCGCGACGTGGTCAGCGCCACCACGGGGATGTGCCGCAGCTCAGGGTCGGACTTGATCTCCTGGAGCGCCTCAAACCCGTTTTTCCGGGGCATGTTCAGGTCGAGCAGGATCAGGCCGGGGCGGGGCGAATCCCCCGGCTCGGCATACCTGCCCCGGCGCTGCAGATAGTCCATCAGCTCTTCCCCGCTCTCAAGGGCGCAAAACTCGTTCGCATATGGGGTGATCTTCCAGGCCTCCTTCACCAGCATGGTGTCTTCCGGGTCGTCGTCCACCATCAGGACCGGGGCCAGCCTCCCAACCGCCTTCGCGGCCCTGGCGGGCGGGTGGGCCGACTCGTAGTGCTCGGCGGCCCTCTGCACGACGGTCTTCAACTCCATCGGGTCCCACGGCTTGGCCATGCAGGCGTAGATCTGGGCGTCGTTGACCGCCCGCGTCACCGCGTCTAAGTCCGCGTACCCCGTGATCAGCACCCGCACCGCCTCCGAGACCTCTTTGGCCCGGCTCAAAAACTGGTCCCCGCTCAGCCCCGGCATCCGCTGGTCGGACAGGATCACGGCCACCTCCTGCTCCTCCAGCACGCGCAGGGCCTCCTGGGCGTCCGTGCTGGTCAGCACCTCGAACTCGTCCTCTAACAGGTCCTCGATGGAGGTGAGCACGCGGGGCTCGTCGTCCACCACCAGGACGCGCCTCCCCTCCTTCTCTCGTATCATAAACTTTTCTTCCAGCCCCCCCGGCTTGTTCGGGATACAGGCGACGGTCGCCATGCCCTCCCCCTTTCGTGGCTAATCTTCCATGTCCTTTTCGAGATGATTCGGGATCTGGATGATGAACTCCGTCCCTTCCCCTTCCTTGCTGCGGACCTCGATGCTCCCCCGGTGCGCCTGCACGATGCCGTAGGAGATGGCCAGCCCCAGCCCCGTGCCCTGGCCCGGCTCCTTGGTCGTGAAGAACGGCTCGAAGATGCGGCCCTGGATCTCCTCCGGGATGCCCTGTCCGGTGTCCGACACCCGGATGACCACGTGCGTGTCCGTGGCCTCGGTCTGAATCCGGATCTCCCCCTGCTCGGGGATCGCCTGGGCGGCGTTCACCAGCAGGTTGATAAAGACCTGATTCAGCCGGTTCGGGTAGCAGCGGATGGGGGGGAGCTTTCCCAGCCGCTTGTGGACCCGGCACTTGTACTTCAGTTCGTTCCCGACGATCTTGAGCGCCTCCTCGACCCTCTCGTTGATGTCGGCCATTTTCATCTCGGACCTGTCGGGCGTGACGAAGTTCTTCAGGGCCTGGACGATCTCCATGATCCGGCGCGTCCCCTCGCAGGACTCCGAGAGGAGATGGTCCACCTCCTCCACGATGTAGGGCAGGTCCTCCTCACAGCGCATCTCCTCCACCCGCTTCAGGGTCTCCCGCGCCGCCGCGGCGTCCCCGGCCTGCGCGGCCCCGGCCAGCGTCTCGTAGGCCTTCAGAAGCCGCTTGAAGACGCCGACGTATTCGGCCAGGGTCCCCAGGTTGCTCATCACGAACCCCAGCGGGTTCTTGATCTCGTGCGCGATCCCGGCGGAGAGCTGCCCCAGGGAGACCATCTTTTCGGACTGGATCAGATGCCGCTGGGCCTCCTGCAACATCCGGAGGTTCCGCGCCCGCTCCACGGCGTAGCGGATGGAGCGCTCCAGCATCGTCGCGTCTATCTTCCCCTTGATCAGGTAGTCCGCCGCGCCCGCCTTCATCGCGGCCATGTCCAGCTTGGGGTTTCCGTACCCCGTCAACAGGATCATCGGCGGATAGCGCCTGCCCCCGCTCGCCTCCGCCCTCTCCTCCGCGCTCACCCAGAGCAGGAGGTCCAGCCCGCTGTGCCCGTTGAGGCGGTAGTCCACCAGGCAGATGTCGTAGGAACGGCGCGCCAGGGCCTTCAGGGCGGCGTCGTAGGTCCTCGCCCATTCCAGGTCGAACGCCCACCCCTCGATCTGGGACAGCAGGTTCTGAACGATGAGGTGGTCGTCCTCGTCGTCCTCCACCAGCAGGATGTTCAGTCGGTACTTCTCCATAGCGGATATTTAACCCCTGACGAAATGAGCGCCGGGTCGCCGCGCCGGCCGACCCGCGTGGTCCATCTCCTGCACCCGCCGCTGTCTCCACCGGGCGGCGTAACCCACCACCTGCTTCATCTCCCGGAGGTTGAGCGGCTTCAACCCGTAGAAAAAGATCGCCCCCCCCTCCGTCCGCACCTTCCTGGCGGTCTCCCACGAGTCGTCCGCCGTCACGACGATGACCGGGAGGTCGTGGTCGATCTGATGCACCTTCGAGATGAGGTCCCAGGCCGGCAGATCAGGCAGGTAGACCTCGGAGACCAGGACATCCACCCCCCCTATGGCAACGCGCCGGACGACCTCTTCACCCCGCTCCACCACCTCTACCTGGCAGTCGTCTATGGTCAACGCCTGCGCCAGGAGGTCCCGAAACGCCCCGTCACCATCTGCAATGAGTACTCTGTACACGGCCATACCTCTATTGCGAAAAAAACAGCCCAGCGATCATGAAGGAATATTGTCTCGATGCTCCGTTTGAGGTGATTCTATAGGGCAATCCTGTGGGATCGTCCCTACCCTCTTGGAAAAACCGTGCCATTTCGCTTGAGAAATAAAAAATGGCCATCTGTCCTCTGACAGATGGCCATTATATTCAACGAGTTATTTTTAAAAGAGGGGGACGCGGCGGGGCCTCCCCCGGCCCCGGTCCCGTTTTTCGTGTCGTCCTTTTTTCAGGACATGTTCGATGATTTCTGTCCTAAAATATTTAATAATACAAATACAATCAATATCTTATTTCTTTTTCAAGTTGTAAAGACATGTGTTTTGAAAACAAGACATCGGATCAGGGGGATGCGGTCTTGTAGGGGCGGTTCGCGAACCGCCCCTACTTGCGCGAGATCCCATATCGCTTCATCTTCTCGTAGAAGTTCTGCCGGTTGATGCCCGCCCGCCTGGCGGCCTCCGCCACGCGCCCGCCCGCCCGCGTCAGCATCTTCTCCAGGTACTGCCGCTCAAACCGCTCCCGCGCCTCTCGCATCGACATGTCGGTGAAGTCCGGCCCCCCCTGGAGGTCCGGGGTCTCGCGCTCGGAGACCGACGTCACGATGTGCTCCGGCAGGTCCTTGATGGAGATCCTCTCTCCGGTGCTCAGCAGCACGGCCTGGTGGATCGCGTGCTCCAGCTCCCGCACGTTCCCCGGCCAGGGGTAGGCCTTGAGCACCATCATCGCCTCCGGCGTGATGTCCCGCGCCCGCTGGCCGCCCTTTTCGGCATAGACGGTCAGGAAGTGGTGGGTCAGCAGGGGGATGTCCCCCCTCCGCGCCCGCAGCGGAGGCAGGTCCACCACCACCACGCTCAGCCGGTAGAAGAGGTCCGCGCGGAACAGCTTCTGCTCCATCCGCTCGCGCAGGTCCACGTTCGTGGCCGCGATCAGCCGGAAGTCCACCCGGATGGGCCGGTCCCCCCCCACCCGCAGCACCTCCTTCTCCTGAATGGCCCGCAGCAGCTTCACCTGCAGCGCCGGACTCATCTCCTCGATCTCGTCTAAAAACAGCGTCCCCCCCGCGGCCTGCTCGATCAGCCCGTACTTCAGCTTGATCGCATTCGTGAAGGCCCCCTTCTCGTGCCCGAAGAGTTCGCTCTCCAGAATGGTCTCCGGCAGCGCCCCGCAGTTGATCGGCAGGAACCCCACCTCGCGCCGGCTGCTCAGGTTGTGAATCGCCTTGGACACCAGCTCCTTGCCCGTGCCCGTCTCCCCCTGGATCAGCACGGTCGCGTCGTTGGTCGCCAGCTGGCGGATCAGGCCGTAAATGCGCTGCATCTCCTGGCTCACCCCCACCAGCCCCTCGAACGACCCCTGGTGGACGACCTGATCCTCCAGCAGGTGGAGCTTCTCCGCCTGTCGCCGGCCCTCGATCACCTTCTTCAGCACGATCTCCAGATAGTCCAGGTCCAGCGGCTTGGTCAGGTAGTCTATGGCCCCCGCCTGCATCGCCTCCACCGCCGACTCGATGGAGCCGTAGCCGGTCATGACGACGGCGACGACGTCCGGGTTCTGGGCCTTGACCCGCTGAATCACCTCGATCCCCCCCATCCTCGGCATGGTCAGGTCCACCAGGACCAGGTCGAACGCCCCCTCCGCATACCGGGCGACCCCCTTCTCCCCGTCCTCGGCCGTGGCCACCTCGAAGCCCAGACCGGACAGCGCCTGCGTCAGAAAGTCCAGCGCCGTCCGTTCGTCGTCGATCACCAGGATCCTGGGTTTGTCGAGTGACATGCGTCCCCCCCTTGATCAGTCGGCCTTTTCCGCGACCCGGGCGTCGTGGAGTTCCATGCCCTGGGCCAGCGCGTCCTGAACCTTCTCCAGGTCTTCGAAGGGCTTTCGGACGTGGAGGTCGAACCCCGACAGCCTCGGGTCGGCCTCCTCGAGTTCCCAGCCCGTGATCAGGACCGTCACCACGCAGGCGTCCATCCGCCTCATCTCCCGCGCCACCTGGTCCCCCGGCATCTCGGGCATCCCCAGATCGATCAGGACCATGTCGTAACGCCCCGGCGCGAACCGCTCCAGGGCCTCGGCCCCGCTCTGGACCATTTCCACCTCGTGGTCCGCCGACAGCAGGTCCGACAGCAGGTCGAGCACGACCCTGTCGTCCTCCACGACCAGCACCCTCCCCCGGCGCGCCAGGCGGACCCCCACAGGCCCCTGCGCCCCGACCTCCGGCGCCGTCCAGACGGGCAGCAGGAGCGTGAACGTGGTACCCCTGCCGGGGGCGCTCTCCACGTCGATGAGCCCCCCCCATCGGGTCACCGTGCCGTAGACCGTGGCTAATCCCAGGCCCGTGCCCACGTCCAGCTTCGTGGTGAAGAAAGGCTCAAACACCCGCCTGCGCGTCTTCTCATCCATCCCGATGCCCGTGTCCTCCACCACCACCTCCACCCAGCCACCCCCCGCATCCCCGACAGGGAGAAGGGGAGAGGGGGAGAGGGGGGGATTCTCCGCGTCTCCGTTTCGGTTTTGCCTTTTCTCCGTTTCCCCGCTTCTCCGCTTCCCCGGTTCATCCCGGTCCGTCTTTCGTTTCGTCGTTATCGTGATCCTCCCCCCCTCGGGCATGGCGTCCACCGCGTTGAACAGCAGATTGATCAGGATGTCGTGCAGCCCCGCCTCCGTGCCCTGGACCTCAGGGAGGTCCTCCTCCAGGTCAAAGACCATCCGGATGGAGATCCCCCTGGCCTCCGACTCATCCTTCCACCGGGGCTGCGCCGCCTGCACGGCCTCCTGCGCCACCCGGTTGACCTCCACCGGCTGCCAGTCGCCCTCCTCGCCGCCCCGCACGGCCCGGTGGAGGCGCTGCACCAGGTCCCTGGCCCTCCTCGCGGAGGTGATGATGCCCTCCACCTGCCGGAGGGCCTGCGGATCGTCCATCCTCCTGTGCAGGAGCTGCGCGGGGCCCAGGACGCCCACCAGGATGTTGTTCAGGTTGTGGCTGACCCCCGCCGACATCTCCCCCAGGGCGCGCAGGCGCTCCAGCCGGATCAGCTCCTGCTCCGTCCGCTTGCGGTCGGTGATGTCGTAGAGCCCCACCAGCACCGCCCGCTCATCGTTGAACGTCATGGCCTGAAAGGAGATCAGCGCCCAGAACGGCGCGCCGTCCGCCCTCTTGAAGACGACCTCGCGGTTGCGGACGCACCCGTCCCGATTCAGCATGTCCAGCAACACCTGGCAATCGGAGGGGTCCTCGTAGAAGTCCAGCGTCCCTCGCCCGATCAGCGCCCCGGCCGGGACCCCCACGACCTGACCGAGGGACTCGTTCGCGTAGAGGATCGCCCCGTCTGACAGCCGGATGATGGCCATGGGGATGGGGGCCGTCTCCACGATCGCCCGGAACCCCTCCTCGCTCCTCCTCAGCGCCTCCAGCGTCCGCATCCGCTCCACGGCGTACCGGATCGAACGCTCCAGCAGCACAGCGTCCAGTTGCCCCTTGGCCAGGTAGTCCATCGCCCCGGCCCGCATCGCCTCCACGTCGATCTCCCGGCCCCCCTGACCCGTCAGCAGGATCATCGGCGCGCGACGCCCCCGCTCCGACGCCTCCCGCAAAAACTCCAGCCCGTTGCGCGCCCCCAGACGATAGTCCACCAGGTAGACGTCGTGCGGCGCGCGCTGGATCGCCTCTATGGCCGCCTCATACGACGAGGCCCACTCCAGGTGGAACCGCCCCCCCTCGATCTCCCTGAGCAGGTCCCTCACCAGGACGTAGTCGTCCTCGTCGTCCTCCACGAGCAGGATGTTCAACCGGTGATCATCCACGTTCAAACGTCCCCGTTCCTCCCCCTGGGCTGCGCGACGGGCAGCGTGACGATGAACGTCGTCCCCTGCCGCGGGGCGCTCCTGACCGCGATGCCCCCCCCGTGCCGCTCCACGATCTTCCGGCAGATCGGCAGGCCGATGCCCGTCCCTTCGTACTCGCTCCGCCCGTGCAGGCGCTGGAAGACCCCGAAGATGCGGTCCGCGAACTTCTCCTCAAAGCCGATGCCGTTGTCCTCCACGAAGACCTGACACTGCCCTTCGGCCAGGCCCTCCCGCAGGGCCTCGCTGTAGACCCTGACCACCGGCGGCGCGTCTTCCCGGTGGAACTTCAGCGCGTTGTGGATCAGGTTCTGCAAGAGCTGCCGCATCTGCGTCTCGTCCGCCTCGATCGTCGGCAGCTCCCCCACCTCCACCCGCCCCCCCGTCTGATCGATCTGCACCTCCAGGTCAGACACCACCTCGCGCGCCACCTCCCCCAGGTCCACCGGCTCGAACGTCTGGGCCTGCGTGGCGACCCGCGACAGCGTCAGCAGGTCGTCGATCAGCGCCTGCATCCGCCTCGTCGCCTCCTGCATCCGCTCCAGGTAGTCGCGCCCCTCCCCCTCCAGCGACGGGCCCCATCTGCCCCTCAGCCGGTCCCCGAACGCCTGAATCTTGCGCAGGGGCTCCTGCAGGTCGTGAGACGCCACGTAGGCGAACTGCTCCAGTTCGGCGTTGGAGCGGGCCAGCTCCCGCGCCTGCTGCGCCAGCGCCTCCTCCGTCTGCCTGGCCTCGGTCACGTCCTGTCCGGTCCCCACCATCCGGGTCGGATGACCGTCCTGATCCACGACGACCCTCCCCCGCCCGTGAAGGATGCGCACGGTCCCGTTCGGCCAGAGGATGCGATGGTAAAAACTGAAAGGCTTGTGAGTCCGATAAGACTCCTCAACCACGCCCTTCACGTACACACGGTCGTCGGGATGTACCCGTTCCAGGAAGCCTTCGTAGGATACCTGGACCTCTCCCGGCCTCAGACCGTAGATGCGGTAGAGTTCATCGGACCAGATCACGACGTTCGCAGGGATGTCCCACTCCCAGTTCCCGATGTGAGCGATCTGCTGCGCCTCCAGCAGCTGCATCTCGCGCTTTCTGAGCTGTTCCTCCACCTGCCTGCGCTCCGTGATGTCCATGGCAAAGGCGTTGAACCGGTAAGTCTCTCCCCTCCGGATGGGCCAGATCGTCAGCTCCACGGGGAACTCGCGCCCCTCGCGGTGCAGGGCCGTGAGTTCGACCCGCCGGTTCAGCACCGGCCCCTCCCCCGTGATCAGAAAATGCTGCAGCCCCTTCCGGTGCGCCTCCCGGTGTTGAGGGGGGATGATCAGCTCGGCCATGGGCCTCCCGACGGCCTCTTCGCGGGCCCATCCGAAGGTGACCTCGGCCATGCGGTTCCAGTCCGTGATCAGGCCGCTCGCGTCCATCTCGACGAACGCCTCGTTCGCCGTTTCGATGATCTGGCGGCTGTGCTCCCGGCTCTCCCGCAGCGCCTCCTCCGTCCGCTTGCGCTCCGTGATGTCCTGGCAGATCCCCACCAGCCTCAGGGGCTTGGCGTCCTCGTCCAGGACGACCTCTCCCTGGCTCTGGAGCGTCCGGATGGTCCCGTCGGGCCGGAGGATGCGCTCCTCAAAGGCGAACGGCTTGAGGTCGCGAAGGGCCGTCTCGATGACCTTTCTGACAAGCCCCCGGTCGTCGGGGTAGACGAGCTCCAGGTAGGCCTCGTAGGTGGCCTCGAACTCCTGGGGTTCCAGGCCGTAGATGCGGTAGAGTTCGTCCGACCAGGTCACCCGGTTGGTGCGGATGTTCCACTCCCAGCTGCCCAGGTGGGCGAGCTTCTGCGCCTCGGTGAGCTGCCGCTCGCGCCTCCGGAGTTCGCCCTCCGCCCGCCTGCGGTCGGTGACGTCGTGGAGCCCGACGAAGATCGCCTCCTCGCCGTTGAAGGCCATGGGCTGAAGGGAGACGACCACCCAGGCCAGAGCGCCGTCCGCCCGCCTCCCGCGCACCTCCCGGTCGCGGACGTACCCGTCCCGCCTCATCGCCTCCATCAGCGCCTCCCGGTCGGCGGGGTTGTCGTAGAAGTCCAGCGTCCGGCGTCCGACCAGCTCGCCGGGCGGCAGGCCCGCCAGCCGGCCCGCCTGCTCGTTCGCATACAGGATCACGCCGTCCGACAGCCGGGTGACGGCCATGGGGATCGGGGCCGCGTCCACGAGGGCCCGGAACTGCGCCTCGCCCGCCTGCCTGGCCTCCCCCTCCTGCCTGCGCCCGACGATCTCCCGATGAGGCTTTTTACGGGCAACCTTCATCTCGACCCCCGGTCTAAGACGTGGGCGGGCGCTCCTCCGATCCGTCCACCCTGGGCAGCGAAACGACATCGAACCAGTATCTCTCCAGCACCCTCAGGGCCTCCACCAGCCCCTCGAACGCATCCGGCTTGGCGATGTAAGAGTTCGCGCCTAAGGTATAGCTGTTCTGGACGTCCTCCTCCATCCGCGACGTCGTCAGGACCACGACCGGGATGAGCCGCAGTTCGGGGTCGGACCGGATCTCCTGGAGCGCCTCGTACCCGTCCTTCTTCGGCATCCTCAGGTCCAGCAGGATCAGGACCGGCCTCGACGGGTAGGACCGCCCGTACTTGCCCCGGCGGTGGAGATAGTCCATCAGCTCCTCGCCGTCCTTGACGGATTGCAGGTCGCCGGTGAACTCGCACTCCTCCAGCGCCTCCTGCGCCAGGAGGAGGTCCTCGTCGTCGTCCTCGGCGATCAAGATCGTGCCACGCCTTCTGTATTCGTTCATAAGATGGCTTCCTCTTTGACCTGTGAGACGGGGAGGGTGATGATGAACCTCGTCCCCTTCCCCGGCTCGCTCCTGGCCACGATGCTCCCCCCGTGCCGCTCCGCGATCTTGCGACAGATCGGCAGGCCGATGCCCGTCCCCCCGTAGTCGCTCCGCCCGTGCAGGCGCTGGAAGACCCCGAAGATGCGGTCCGCATACCTCTCCTCAAAGCCGATCCCGTTGTCCTCCACGAAGATCTGGCACCGCTCCCCCGCCGAAGGCGGCCCCCCTCGCCGGCCCCTGAGGACCCTCCCGTAGACCTTGACCACCGGCGGCGCGTCCTCCCGGTGGAACTTCAGCGCGTTGTGGGTCAGGTTCTGCAAGAGTTGCCGCATCTGCGTCTCGTCCGCCTCCAGGGTCGGCATCTCCCCCACCTCCACCCGCCCCCCCGTCTGCTCGATCTGCACCTCCAGGTCGGAGATCACCGTCTGCGCCACCTGACCCAGGTCCACCTGGGTGAACGGCTGCGCCCGCGTCGTGACGCGGGAGAGGCTCAACAGGTCGTTGATCAGGACCTGCATCCGCTTCGCCGCCTCCTGCATCCGCTCCAGGTAGTCGCCCCCCTCCTCGCCGCTCCCCTCGCCCCATTTGGTCTTCAGCCGGTCCCCGAACGCCATGACCTTGCGCAGGGGCTCCTGCAGGTCGTGCGACGCCACGTAGGCGAACTGCTCCAGCTCGTCGTTGGAGCGCTTCAGCTCCAGGGCCTGCCTGGTGAGCGCCTCCTCCACCCGCAGGCGCTCGGTGATGTCCCGCAGCGCGAACAGCACGCCCGTGGTCCGCCCCTCCAGGTCCTGGAGCACCGTGGCGTTGCAGTTCACGGGGAGGACCTGCCCGTCTCGGGCGGCCAGGAACAGCCGGTAGTCGGCGATGTTCTTTTCGGCCAGCGCCTTCTCGACGACGGCCTGGGCGGCCTCGACGTCGGTGAACAGGCCCTGGAAGGGCCTCCCGATCAGCGCCCCTCGGGAATGGCCGGTGAGCCGCTCCGTGGACCGGTTCACGTCCGTGATCACGCCGGTCACGTCGGTGGTCGCCAGGATGTCCAGCATGGAGTCCATCATGGTCTGCAGGTAGTTGCTGGTGTACTCTAACCGCTGCGTGGTGGCCGCCAGCTCCCGGTTGGCCGTCTCCAGCTCCTTGTTGGTCAGCTCCAGCTCCCGGTTGGCCAGCCCCAGCTCCTTGTTGGCCGACTCGATCTCCTGGTTGGTCAACCCCAGCTTCTCGTTGGCCTCCTCCAGCTCCCTGGCCGTGACCTGGAGCGCCTCGCTGCGCACGCGGATCGCCTCTAACAGGGCCTGGTTGCGCTCAATGGCGCTGTAGTAGCGGTTGGCCTTGGAGTAGCGCTGGATCTCCAGATCGCGCAGGGCCGCGGCCACCGCCGGCTCCCACGTGGCCCACCCGGCGCGGGGGATCTCCCGGATGCCCTTGAGGGCGTGGGCGTGCCAGATGTGCTCCGCCGTGCGGGGGGGCAGCCGCCGGTTCGTGACAAAGCGGGTGGTCTTATAGTTCGCGTTCAGGTCTCGATACCCCTTCGCGCTGCGCTGCGTCTTGATCTTCCTCATGCTTTGGCCTCCTTCGAGGCGAGGCGCGCCTCTATCTCCTCCAGACGCTTCCGGATGGCCCGGTTCTCCAGCTCGGCCTTCCTCGCGCCGGAGCTGAGGTTCGGGTCTGTCACCCACCAGTCCATCCCCATCTCGACAGCCTTGTCCACCGAGCAGATGACCAGTCGGATCTGGGCCGTGAGCAGTTCCACGTCCACCAGTTTGATCTTGATGTCGCCGGCGATCACAATCCCCTTGTCCAGCACACGCTCCAGGATGTCCCCCAGCGTCGAACTCTCGACGCCGTGGACCACGCCACGCTGCGGTACTGCCATAAGGGCTCCTTAATAACTTTTCACGATTCCTATACAGGGGACTATACCAGAGCCTGATTAAAAAAAGGCTACAGCTCTGGCCCTCACCCCGTCAGGCTGCGCCTGCCACCCCTCTCCCACACGTGGGAGAGGGGAAGCCGAGCGTCAGCGAGGCGGGGTGAGGGCCTGTGCGCCAGGCGACGTCGTTCTATGCACAAAATTTATGCATTAGCTACAGCAACTTCCCCAGCGGGCCGAGGTCCAGGTTGAGGTCCTCCTCCTGGAGGTGGAACGCCTTCCTGAGCCGCTCGATCTCCTCGGCCTGCCGCATCAGGGCCACCCCCAGCCGCTCGACCTCGTCCTCGGTCAGAGACCCGGACTCCACGCGCCGGATCGCCTGCCGTTCCAGGAGTTCATGGAGCAGCTTCACCAGCGTGAGCACCAGCCGCCCCAGGCCGTTCTGCACGTCGTCCTCCTTCAGGCAGAGACGGCGCGGCAGGGGGTCGGCCCGCATGACCCTGGCGAAGTCGCTGAGGTCCTGAGACGCCACGGTCTTGTCTTCCGTCAGGGGCATGTCTTACGTCCTGTTCTTGGGGATCTCGGCGACGGGCGTCAGGACGCCCACCTGGCGCATCGTCTCGATCGAAGAGACGACCAGATTCAACCCCAGGTAGATCAGGTCCACCTCGGCGACCGAGATCGTGATGTCCCCCCGAATCACGACACCCTTGTTCAACACCCGGTCCAGGGCCTCGCACAGGGAGATATGTTCCTCGTAGACTCCGGGCATAAAAGACTCTGATTCACCTGTAAAGCGCCCGCCCCAACCTTTCCAGCGCCTCCACCCCGACGGGCTCCCTCCCCCGAAAGACCAGGGTTTGCGGCCTGCCGGGGAACGCCTCGCGGTACCTCCGGCGGACGCGCGACTCGACCCGGCGCGCCTCGGAGCAGAGGGGGCACTCGCTGGCCGGCGTGGCGAGGTTCAGAAACAGCGCGGGCGCGCCCACGCCCACCCTGTCGCAGGCGGCGACCAGGTCCCTGGTCTCTTCGAGGGCCATCTCCGTCAGGATGCTGACGGCGTAGAGCGCCGAACGGGTCCGGTCGCCGAGCAGCACCCTCAGGCGTTTGAGGCCCTTCGACACCTCCACCAGACGCCGCGAGAGGTCCGGCGCCCGCAGGACCTCCCGGTATTTCAGGAGGAGATCGAACACAACCCTGAGCCACCGGTCGATCAGCCCCGGAAGCTCCAGCAGCCGGATCAGATGCCCCGTCGGCGCCGAGTCCAGGACGAAGCAGTCGTGGCGGTCCTCGGCCAGGAACCCCATCAACCGGCTGAGGGCCATGACCTCGTCCAGGCCGGGGGGAGACAGGTCCATGATCCGCTCCATCACCTGCCGGTCGAACGTCAGGTCCAGGTTGGGCGAGATGGAGTCGAGGAACCGATTCAGCTCCTCCGCATACGCGGCCTTCAGGGCCTCGAACGCCCCCCCTGCGTCGATCTCCACCGCCCAGAGCCCCGGCAAGACCGGCGTGGGGTCCGCCCCCACCCGCGCGCCCAGACAGGCCGACAGGGAGTGGGCGGGGTCCGTGGAGGCCAGGAGGACGCTCCGTCCGGCCAGAGACAGGCGAATCGCCGTGGCGCAGGCCAGGGTGGTCTTTCCCACCCCCCCCTTGCCGCCCAAAAACAGGAGCCTCGTCTCAGGAGACGGCAGCCCCGCCGGCCCCTCCACGAGGGGAGTCCGGTTCGCCTTCTGGATTGCGGATTGCGGATTGCGGATTGCGGATTGTAAAGCCTCCATTCCGAAATCCGAAATCCGAAATCCGAAATCGGGGGAGGGTAGGGGGGTGTCCATCCGCTCCACGCCGCCCCAGAACGCCCTGAGAGGCCCCTCGCCCCGGACCTCCTGCGCGTGCAGGGGGACCCCCCAGAGGGGGTAGCGCGCCAGCGGCCCGGAGAGGTCCCTCAGGCGGCGCATCTGCCCGTCGCGCCCCTCCGCGCAGGCCGGGCATCGTTCAGCCGCGCTGGCCGGGTAGAGGCGGTTGACCACGACCTCCCCCACCGGAACCCGGAGCCGCTCCAGCTCGCCCACCAGCGCCGTCGTCTCGTGAAGGCTCAGGGTCTCGGCCAGCGTCACGGGCACGAAGCAGCAACGCGCGGGGTCTTGCAGAAGCCCTTCCATCCGCCGCTCCGAGGCGGCCAGCTCCTCCAGAAAGGCGTCCAGCTCATCGCGGCGATAGAAGCCGCTGTAGAGCCTCTTCATGTAGCGGTGTTTGGCCAGCAGCGCATCCAGGGTCTGGAGCCACCTGCGCCAGAACTCCGGCATGGTCAGGAGCCGCAGGGTGTGGCCCGTGGGGGCCGTGTCCACCAGGATGCGGTCGTAGCGCCCCCCCTCGGCCCAGCGGGAGACCTCCAGGAAGGCCATCACCTCGTCCAGGCCCGGAAAAGACAGGTCCAGCAGCCGGCGGATGTCCTCGTCGTCCAGGAACGTCCCGCGTCGCGCCATCTCCTCAAATTTCTGTCCGTGCCGCTCCCGGAAGGCCGTCAGGCGCTCCTGCGCGTCGATCTCGATGAGGTCCAGGTTGGAGGGGGGCGAAAGCCCGGCCAGGCTGTCGGCCAGCGAATGGGCCGGGTCGGTCGAGACCAGAAGGACGGACGGGAGCCTTCCGGCCAGGTCGAGCGCCGCGGCCGCGGCGCAGGTCGTCTTCCCGACTCCCCCCTTGCCCCCAAACAGCAGAAGGCCCGGGCCGCGGTCCCGCAAAAAGGCCGGCCCCTCCACGCTACGCCTCTCTCTCGTCTCCCCCGACGCCCCCTTCGCTCCCCCCTCCTCCCGAGCCGGGTCCCTGCCCCTGCGCCTCGTCCAGCAGGTCCAGAAGCTCCTTCTCCCGGGCGTTGAACTCCCCTTCCGTGATCCTCCCGGTCTCCAGCATCATATACAGCTCGCTCAACTCGGCGGTGATGGCCCCCTCCGACGCCTCCAGCTCCTGACGGGCCGCCCCGGCGACCTGGCGGAAGACCCAGAGGGCGCCGTGGAGCGGGGCGAGAAAGATGTCGTCGATCAGGAACATGGCTGTGTGAATACGGACCCAACCGCCCAACTCCCCTCCCCTTCAGGGGAGGGGCCGGGGGAGGGGTCTCATATCTTCAGGTCGATCTCGATAAAGTTGTGGGGCGCCCAGGGGCCGTTGTAGTCGAAGGCAAAGCTGTCGTCGAACCGCCTGGCCGCCTCGAACACGCCCGCCTCGAACTCGGCCCGCGCGGCGCGCCCGACCAGACAGGCGAGATGCATCACCTCCCGCTCGTGACGCGGCGGATTGCGCCTGATCTCAAAACAGCGCGGGGCCAGGACCTCCTCCACCGCCCCGGCGTGGGCCTCGCGGTCCTCGGTCTGGATGCGCTCGAACATCCGCCCCATCTCGATCTTCTCCTCCAGGGTGGGCTCGCGGTGGGCGCCGAACAGCCGGTCGCGCGCGGCCCTCAGCTCAGGGTGGGTGTTGACGAAGTACTCGAAGATGTTGGGCACGTCCCACACGACGCGCAGGCCCATCTCCACCTTGCCCGCCAGGCGCTGGAGCTGTTCGGTCAGGGTGTCCCGGTTTTTGGAGAGGATCTCTCGAACCGCCTGAGGGCTGTCCGCGATCATCCCGAAGGACATCGGCAGCACGGTGTCCTCCTCCATGAGCCGCTTCAGGACCTCCTGATGGGCCGACAGGTGACGGCGTTCCGGGCGGATCCTCCGGTTGGGGACGTCGCTGACCACGGCCGCCAGTCCGCTGCCCGAAATGGCATAGACCTCCCCCCCGTCGATGCCGACAGGACCGTAGCCCCGGCCCTCCCGCGCGGCGACTCCCTCCACGCCCCCTGCGATGGCATACAGGTACCTTCCCCTCGCTTCCGCTCTCTCGGACATAGGACGCGCATCCCCCTTCAGTACCTGAGCTTGATCCCCCCTGTTCTGGAGCGGGGCGCGGGCCTGGGCGCGTCCCCTGCGGGGTCGGCGGGAGGGGCGTTCTCCCCCAGGATCTGCAGGAGGGCCGCCTTCTCCGCCTCGATCTCCTGGGAGCGCGCCTCGATATCTTCTACCCGGTGCGCGATCTTCTCCAGCTCGCCTTCCAGCCGGAGTTTCTCCTGCTCAAGGCAGCTGAGCTTCATGTAAATCTTGGAGGGCATCGTGGCCCCATCATACCGCCCTGAAAGCGTTCGGATGTGCTTTAAACCCCTCACCTTCCTTTTGAGGATAGCCGCCATACGCTCATCTCCCCCCTTTCGCCGTCTTTCGATTCCGCCCCCCGGCCCTCGGGGGCCCGCAGACCTTCTGGATCGCTTCCTCCACCTTCTGCGGCATGACCGACTGGCCCCCGTAGGTCACCTTGGCCGTGTCCGTGTTCAGGACGTCCCGGCAGACCCATCGAAACACGGGGTTATCCCACCGGGCGTGGGCCCCGCGGCGGGCCAGGACCCGGGCGATCGCGATGCAGGCGCGGATCGTGGGGCGGTGGTTGTGGACGCCGACCCCGCGCAGCTCCTTCACGACCTCCACGATGACCTCCGCGTCCGGCCTCAAGATGCCCGACTTCGACATGGTGATCTGGACCTCGGTCTCGCGGTCGAAGTGGTCGAGCTGGATCGTGATGAGCCTGTCCATCAGGGCATCCTGGGTCTTGTGCACCCCGGCGTACTCCTCCGGGTTGGATGTGAAGATGGCGCGGAATTCCGGGTGCACCTCCAGGTAGCCCTCCCCGGACTTGCGGAGCTTGGGCATGTTGAGGATCTTCTCGGACAGGATGCTCAGGAGCGCGTTGTTCGCCTCCGACCGCGACCGGTTGAACTCGTCGTAGATCAGGGTGTCCCCGTTCTGGCAGGCCGTGGTGAGCCAGTGGTCCACCCAGAGGCTCTCCATCTCCTCCTCGGTCTTCAGGACGGAGTGGATGAAGTTATCGACCAGCTTGGACTTTCGGTAGCCGGTGGCCTTGCCGACCAGGTCGGAGCTCCCGAACTCATCGTCCCCGTGAATGAGCGTGACCGGCCGGCCCAGCCTCGCCGCAACGTGGAAGGCCAGCGTCGTCTTCCCCGTCCCCGTCGGGCCGGCGAAGTGGACCGGATACCCCGCCTCCAGGTAGGCCAGGGCGCGCTCGGTCACCTGCTCGACATAGGTCGTGACGACGAACTCCTCGCTCGGCTCGGGCAGGATGGTTTCGCCGCCAGCGTAAACCGTGGCAGGGGCCGCCAACGCATCTTCATGTCCGTTCTGATTCATTTTGAATGGCTTCCTTCTCTATTCCGCCTGCTCACGGCGCTTTCTCCCGCCCCTCGGGCGCTCCACCTCCACGGGCCGGGGTGCCTCTGACCAGCGCCCCGGCTCCCCCTCCGCCCGGACGGGACCATACCATGCCTGGCGAAAGCCGGCCAGGTCCCGCGCCAGCTCCCTCTGCATCTCCGCGGACTTCTTCCGCATCTCGGACACGAACGCCCGCCGCTCGGCCGCCGTCTGCTCGGCCATCTGGGCGTGGGACTTCCGGTAGCCCGCCAGCATCCTGGACACGAACGCCCGCCGCTCGGCCGCCGCCTGCTGGGCCGTCTGGGCGTGGACCTTCCGGTAGCCCGCCAGTATCTTGGGGACGGCAGCCCTCAGGTCTCGGACAAATGCCTCCCGTCCATCCCGCAAAGACTTCATCTCATTCCGCAACCGGGCCATATCCTCGGCTATTGTCCCCATGTCGGCGCTCCTTGCTTGGTCTGAGCTTCTCGTTCAGGTCCTCCGCCGGGGGAGGGTTAGAAGACGCCCTCCCCCGGCCGTTGGACCCATTTTATGATTCCGGCGAACGCTGCCTACGCCGGAGCGGCTGTGGCCGTGAGGCCGATCGCCTCGGCGTACTTCAGGTAGGTCTCGACGGAGGCGATGACCACCCGGGCCTCGATGGACAGCAACTCGATCCCCACCAGAGACACCTTCGCCCAGATGTCGATCACCATCCCCTTGTCCAGGATCCGGTCCACTACCTCCGCCAGACTCGAGGAATGCGTCACCGTCTGCACTTGCGCCATCTGTTTTCACCTCCCCCCTGTCGTTGCTTTGTTGGGTTGCTCATTTAAGGCATCCTCATCCTGCGGGACAAAGTTGTAAGGCGGCCACGGGCCGCTCAGAAGCATCCGCGCCGCATCCCCCCGGCTCAGGGCCTGGAAGGCCCGGTGAAAGGCGTCCAGATTCTCCCTCTTCACCAGAAAATAGAGAGACAGGAGGGGGATCAAAAACACCGGATGCGAACCGGAGGGGTACTCCACCTTGCACTTGACGAACAGCCCGGCAAAGGCCGCGCGGCACCTCTCCGCGGCCGCGACCTGGCCCTCGGAGCGCCCGTCCCTCTCCTCATAGTGGGACCTTCGGGCCGTCAGGTAGGCCCTTCCCGGCGAAGGGGCGGGGACATCCGGGCGGGACACGCCGCGCCCCTCCTCCGCGTCTTTTGCGAGGATGCGGACCCCCAGCTCCTCACACCCCTCCAGCTCCCGCAGGGCGGATCGGTACGCCTGGCGGTGTCTGCGGAGCAGTTCGATCACCTCGGACTCATCCGTCAGCAGACATCCGTAGCGCACGGGCAACACGGCCCGGCCCCGGTGCAGGGCCTCGACTACCCTCTCATACGTCAGGAGGCGAGGGGTGTCGGGGCGCACCCCATCCGCAGGGTTGGAGACACGCGAGACCGCAGCGCCCAGCCCCCCCTCTTCGACCAGGCGGACCGGCTGGCCGTCCACCCCGAGGGGCATCGCCGCTCCCCCTCCGGCCCCCAGGATGCAGTAGACCAGATAGCTCACGCGCTTGCGTTCGCCTCCCGCGTGGCCCCGGCGAGGGGGTCCAGAGAGGGGCAGAAGCTGTAGGGCGGCCACGGCCCCGAAAGCTCCAGGTTCAGCCCCCGGCCGGAGTGCTTGGCGTTGAGCCGCTCGACCCGGAGGCGGAAGTCTTCACGGGTGCTCCGCAACAGCAGGAAGGCCAGGTTGAACGCGACCTGTGCGTCTCTCCCCGACACGTCCCTGGGAACTGCCCTCAGGCCGCGACACGCCACCGAACCCCTCTGGAGGTCCTCTGTCATCGACGCGCCGACCGCCTCCACCCAGGACCTCAGCCGCCGGTCGGCCTCGGCCCGGCGCCCCCGCTCCAGAAGGTAGCGCGCCCCCGGCGACGGGGGGAGGTCCGAAGGGGGCGCGAGCAGGTGCCTCTCGGCCTCTGCCTCGCAGAGCAGGCCCTTGACCCCCCACTCCTCCTTGTCGATCATGGAGTCGAGAAATCCCGAAACCGTGTCGTAGTGGGCCTTTAACAGGCCCTCCAGCCGCTCCACCGAAGAGAAGAGCGTGCCGAATCGGGCGGGGAAGACCGGCGAACAGCGCATCGCCCGCTCGATCACCTCCTCGTGCCGGCACGCCCTTGGGCCCACCCAGGTCAGGTCCCGCAGATGCGCCTCCCCCGACGGCCCGCAGAACGCCCTTAGAGGCACCCGGCTCAACACCGCCACGACCTCCCTGAACGCCCACAGGAAGACCGGGCTCTGCTCATCCAGGCCAGGGCCGGCCAGGCCCGGCAGAACCCCCTGACGGGCAAAGCAGAAGAGGTAGATGCCCTCGTCTCCTCGCCCCTCCTCGTCAACTCTGGTCACGGTTGGACGCTCGCGACTTGAGACACCGGATCTCCACAACCCCGTTGTGACAGGACACGGTCACCTGCCCCGGGTCCAGATCCCCCGACAGCAGGACCTCCTTGCGGTATTTCTTCTGCCCGCGCTCCGCAGAGAGGGTGAGGCTGTTTCCCCTGAAGTCCAGCCGGATGTCCTCGGCCCCGACCCCCGGCATCTCGGCCACGACCAGGGTGTGGTCCTCCTCCTCGAACACGTCCACCATCGGCTCGCGGGCCTTCCGCACCCTCGACCGGCCCTCGTCCTTCCGGACATTCCCGGAAGGCCCGGCCTGAACCCCTTTTTCCCCCAGGCCGACCCGGATATGGCACGCAATATGTAACATCATTTAACCCGGAAAAGCAAGGAAATCCGAGGACGGTCCCCGCTCACCGCAGGGGCAGGAGGTCCCAGAGATGGGTCTCGGGAAGCAGGTCAATGCCTAACGAGGACTTGAGCAGATAGAGAAACAGGAGGGCGAGCAGGATGAGGGGTGAGATCGCGCACACGAAAAAAAGCCCCCCGCCCAAAAGCGCCGTCTTCCGCCTGCGATCGGCCTCGATCGCCCTCGTGGGGGCGCGCCGGTCCCGGCCCATGAGAAAGACAAAATAGTAGCGCGCAAAAAACAGGGGGATGATCCCTCGAACGTCCACGGGATGCCCCTTCAGGGGCTGATGCGCGCTGACAGCCTCCCGGACCGCCTCGAGTTGAGCGGGCGACAGGGTGTTGCGCACCTCCGGGTCGATCCGCCTCAGGACGCTCTCCGTGAAGGCGTCGATGGGTCTGCCGTCGCGCGCGGCAGGTGTGCCGGGCTGTTTTTCCCTCAGTGTCTTTGTGTCCTGGTAGTTCATTTTTTTGATGCTCTAAGAAATAAGCCCCCTCCCTGCCCGGGAGAGGGGGCTTCAACTTGAAGACCCTGACAAACTCACACAGAGAACACCGGGATCACGGAGAATCGGTGTGCGCTCAAAGCATCTGAAACACCTGTGGGGCGCTGGCACAACCACCAGAGCGCCCCGTCCCCTCTCCATCCCACGAGCCCTGAGGCCGCCGCCCTCCTGGCGTCCACCAGCCCGTAGCCATACTGCCAGTCCCTTCCCGGAACGCCCAGGTCCTGGGCCGTCGTCTGCAGCCGCCTCCTGACGTCCTGGACGCCTGCGGCGATGGCCAGGGCGGCCGCCCCGGCCACGTGGGGAGAGGCCTGGGAGGTGCCGCTCATGGCGCCGTAACCGCCCCCCCGCATCGTCGAGTAGACAGAGACCCCGGGCGCCGCCAGCTCCACATCCGGGCCGGTGCTCGAAAAACTGGCTCGCCCGTTGTTCCTGTCGGTCGCGGCCACGGCGATCACGGACTCATAGCGGGCAGGGGACGCCTCATTGTCGCCGATCCCCAGGAAGTTGCCGCTGTTCCCGGCCGCGGCCACGTGGACGACTCCCGCCGCCGCGGAGCGGTCGAAGGCGTCCTTCATCGTCGTGGATCCCCCTATGTCCAGCGCGTCTAACAGGGGCAGGGGGACGCTCCCGTAGCTGTTGTTCGTCACCCGTATCCCGTTGTTCACGCACCACTCCAGGGCGGCGACGATGTCGCTGGAGTACCCCGACCCGCCCGCATCCAGGACCTTCAGCGCGTAAATCCTGGCCGCCGGGGCCACGCCCACCACCCCGGCCCCATTGTCCTCCGCGGCCACGATGCCGGCCACGTGGGTGCCGTGTCCGTGGTCGTCCCTCGGGTCCGGGTCCCCGTTGACAAAGTCATACCCTCCCGCATAGTTGCCGTCCAGGTCCGGGTGGGTGTAGTCGATGCCCGTGTCCAGAATGCCCACCCTGACCCCGCCCCCCTTGTTGCCGCCGTCGTGCGCGGCGCCGGCCCCGATGCGCTGCACGCCCCAGGAGTTGTCCAGCTCGGCGTCAATGGCCCGCACCTGGACATCCGGCTCGACGTAGGCCACGCCGGGGCGCGCCCGGAGGAGGTTTATCGCGGCCTCGGGAATCGTCGCCGCGACGGCCGGGACCAGGCGGTAGACGTATCTCACTCTGCCGCCAGCGCCCTGGACCACGGCGGCGTCCGGCCTCCCTCTGAACCCGATCAGCACCCTTCTGCCGGCGTTCGCGAGCGGTGTGCCGGAAATGACGTTCCCGACGCCGATGCCCAGAGGGCCGACCGAGCCGGAGCCCGGCCGGGGCAGGGACAGGGCATTCGTGGCAGCGGCGCTGTCCGCGGGGTTGGCGCTCAGAGGGCCGACGGAGCTGGAGGCCGGCCGGGGCGAGGGCTGCGCAAGCGGGGAGAGGGGTGTCCTGTCCTCACCGCAGCCGACCCAGGTCAGAGCGAGCAGAAGCGCGACAGCGATGGAACGGAAAGAATGCCGTGTCATGGTCTATTCTCCTTGGCCCTTCCCTTTGTCCACAGAAAATACGTCGGCCCTTCCCCGTCTCCTGCTAAAAATACGTCGGTCTTTCCCCCATTCTCCCCCAATGCGACCATTTTATATATAACATAATTATTATAATTCTTCTGTGTAAAATACAATAAAGACATAATTATGTCAAGAAGAGACTAAATATATTTTTTGTATCTTCCGGCAGGCCCTCGGGTGGCACACCTCCCCACCTAACGCTCCTGGCCGTCGCGTTCCACCCCACTGCTGGCCTGTGCATGCCCAGGCGAGCCGCCTGGGCCACCCCTGTTCACAACCCCCTCGGCAGAAACTTACGACCTCTTCTCCTCCACCAGAAACGGGGTCACATCCGGGGCGGGGACCGCCCTGCCCGTCACGTGCTCAAGCCTGTATTTCTTGACCTTGTAAGCCAGGTCGCTGCGGGAGATGCCGAGGCCTCGCGCCGCCTCCGCCTGTACGCCTCCGGCGGCCCTGATCGCGGAGAGGATCAGGGACCGCTCCATGCTCTCAAGCGTCTCTTTCAGCCGCGGAGGCCCCGGCGAGGATTTCTCTTCACTCCACGTCCAGGCCCCGGCGGAGGCCTCCGGGGCCCTGGGGGCGTCCCCCTCCGGCATCACCGGAAAGCCCTGAGGGCCGATCACCGCCCCTCGGGTCAGGATGTAGGCCCGTTCGATCAGGTTGCGGAGTTCCCGGACGTTGCCCGGAAAGGAATACTGCAGCAGTTTTTCCATCGCCTGGGGGCTGACCGTGCGCCGGGGCATCTTGAGTTCGAGCGACACCTGCCTGAGGAAATGCTCAACCAGCGTGGGGATATCCTCCCGGCGTTCGCGCAGGGGCGGGATGTCCAGGGGGACGACCGCGAGACGGTAATAGAGGTCCTCGCGAAACTTGCCCTCCTGGATCCGCTGTTGAAGGTCTCGATGGGTGGCGACCAGAATGCGCACGTCCACGGACCGGGGCGTGGTGGCGCCCACGCGAATCACCTGACGATCCGTCAGGACCCGCAGGAGTTTGGCCTGAAGGGGGAGCGACATCTCTCCGGCCTCGTCCAGGAACAGGGTCCCTCCGTGAGCGGCCTCAAAAAGCCCCACGCGCGCCTGCGCCGCGCCCGTAAAGGCGCCCTTCTCGTGCCCGAACAGCTCGCTCTCCAGGAGGGTCTCCGTCAGGGCGGCGCAGTTGAACGCCACGAACGGCCTGTCGGCGCGCGGGCTCCCCTGATGGATGGCCCGCGCCACCAGCTCCTTGCCCGTGCCGGTCTCGCCGGTGATCAGGACCGTGGCGAGGGTTGGGGCGACCTGGGCGACCTGCTCGTTCACCGTCCGCACGGCAGGGCTGTCCCCCACCAGCTCCCCTCCGGGCTCCAGCCGCCGGATCTCCTTTTTCAGCCGCTCGTTCTCCCGCACGAACTCCGTGCGCTCGCACGCCCGCCGGACAACGGCCCGGACCTCCTCCGGCTTGAAGGGTTTGGTGATGAAGTCGAAGGCCCCCTGCCGCATCGCCTCCACGGCCAGGTCGATCGAGGCGTGGGCCGTCAGGAGGACGACGGGCAGCGCCGGGTCGATCTCCTTGCTGGCGGCCAGCAGGGAGAGGCCGTCCCCCCCCGGCATCTTCTGGTCCGTGATCACGAGGTCCAGACGCTCAGAGGAGAGAACCCCCTGGGCCTCCTGGACGCTCGACGCCTCGGAAGTCACGTGTCCATCTTCTTTGAGCACAATGCCGAGAAACCGGCGAATCCGGCTCTCGTCGTCCACGATCAGGATACGGGCCATGGGATCTTCCCCGCACAAGATTTATGAAAAGCTGTTTAGAAGAGGATGACGATAAGGGATCCGATAAGGCAAAAAAAGGTGACGGCGATATAGAACTTGAGATCCCTGGACCTCCGGGGCCTCCGCTGTCGGTGATGTTGTAGGGCGCGATCGGTGATCGCGCCGAGGGAATGATGGCCCTGCCGATGAAGAGAGGGGTCGGGCCGGGTCGCTGTGATCCCGGCGTGGTCCCGTCCCAAAGGGACGGAGCGCCCGGAGACAGCGGCGTCTGACGAAATCGCGGGCCGCGCCCTCACCGGCGGTTCAGGAGGGCCTCTCATCTCCAGCGCCTTGCGGACGGCCGCGTCCAGCTCGTCGAGTTCAAAGGGCTTGGGCACGAACCCGCTGGCCCCCATCCGGCGAAGGTCCCTCATTTTCTGGGCGTCGAGATAGCCTGAGACGACGATGACCGGGAGCGTGTGGCCGCGCTCCCGGATGAACTTCAGGACGGCCTCGCCCTGAACCGTGGGCATGCGGAGGTCGAGCAGGATGAGGTCTGGAGCCTGGTGTGTGATCAGGTCTACGGCCTCGGTCCATCGGGAGGTCGGCAAAGGCTCAAAGTCGAGCATCTGGAGATAGGCATCCAAAAACCCCAGAACGCTGGGTTCGTCGTCGAAAATCAGGATGCGCCTGGAGCGGTCCATGTCTGGCCCTCACTTCACCGCCGATCGATCGAACGCGCCCACAAAAGCGAAGAAGTCGGCGAGACCGACCTCTCCGTCCCTGTCCAGGTCAAACTTCGCGTCGCCGTCCAGGGCCTTCTGCCCGAACGCCGCGGCGAAGGCGAAGAAATCGCCCAGGTCCACCCTGCCGTCGCCGTCGAAGTCGGACGAAGGCCCGCCCTCCTGGCTCAGCACGACGGACGCCTGGGGGGTAAACTCCCTCACCACCTCAGGACCCCGAACCATCAGCGTCGTCAGCGCCACCTCCGTCTCCCCGGCAAAGTCCCCCAGCGCCTCAAACGTCAGGGTCGCTAAAGCCCCCCTGATCGTCGCGACCTGACCCATCAGGGCCCCCATATACGTGACGGTGCTGTCCCGGACCTGCGGAGGCGTCGGGAAAAAAGCGTCGGAAAACGCCCCCTCCCCCCTCCCCGACACCACCAATAGCTTCGCAGGGTTGAACCTCAGAGTGGCCTGGAACCTGTTGGCCCCGGCCACCTCCTGGGAGAGCAGCACCCGGACCTCGATCTTCTGCCCCGGCCTCACCCCGCCCAGCGTCCGGGCCGTATCCCCTCCCACGGCCAGCGCGCCCGTCCCATCCCCGGCACTGGGCGTCTGCTCGGAGGCCGGAGGAGGGGGTTCGGGCGAGGAGGCGTCTCTACTGCTGAGGACGACGGAGGCCTGAGGCGCAAACGCCCTGCTCGAACCGGAGGTGTAGACCAGCAACTCCACCAGCGCCACCTCCGTCTCCCCGGAAAAATCGCCCGACGCCTCAAACGTCAGCGCTGTTAGAGACCCTCCGGCCGTCACGCGCCGCCCGATGAACCCCCCCATATACGTCACCGTGCTGTCCTGGACCTGCGGAGGCGTCGGGAAAAAGGCGTCGGCAAAGACGCCGTCCCCCCTGCCGGAGGTCGCCGACAGCCTCCCGGGATCGAACCTGAGCGCAACCCGGAACCTCGTGGCCTCGGCCACCTCCTGGGAGAGCAGCACCCGGACCTCGATCCTCTGCCCCGGCCTCACCCTGTAGAGCGTCCGGGCCGTGTCCCCCCCCACGGCCAGCGCGCCCGTCCCATCCCCCACCATAGGCGTCAGAGGCGCGGAGGTCGCGGAGACGCCTGTCCCGCTCAACGCGACGACGGAAGGACTCCCTGCCGCGTTGTGGACGATGGACAGGGTGGCCGATTTCACCCCTCCCGAAGTCGGGGCAAACGTCACGGTCATCTCCTGGGCCTGCGCGGGGGCCACGCTGGCGCTCTCCAGGGACACCGTGAACTGAGAGGCGTCCGGCCCCTCCACCGCGATCTTCGTGATCGACAGGCCCCCGCTGCCCGTGTTCGAGATCGTGAGGGCCCTCTGCAGCGTGGACCCCACCCGCGTGCTGTCAAACTCCAGCCGCGCGGCCGATACGTTGATCACAGGGGCGGAAGGAGGAGGCGTCGTCTGCTGCGGTGGCGGCGTCACCACAGGGGGAGGAGGCGTCGTCTGCTGTGGAGGCGGCGTCGCCGCAGGAGGCTGACCGGGAGACGGAGGCGCTCCTATCCCCCACAGAGACACCGACAGCGGGTCCCCCATCGCGTTGTGGCCGGCCGATAACCTCGCGGACTTGATCCCCCCCGCAGTCGGGATAAATGTCACGACCACCTCCTGGGCCTGCCCGGCCGGCACGGTGACGCTCGTCGGGGACACCGTGAACTGAGAGGCGTCCGTCCCGCTGACCGTGATCCCCGTGACCGACAGGTCTTTCTGACCCGTGTTCGAGATCGTGAGGGTCTTCTGCAACGTGGCCCCTACCGCCGTGCTGTCGAACACCAGCCGCGCCCTCGACAGGTTGATGTTGGGGCCGGGTGGCGGGGGTGGCGGAGGGGGTGGCGGAGGCGTCGTCTCCTGGGGTGGAGGTGGAGGCGGAGGAGGAGGAGGTGGTGGTGGTGGAGGCGTCACCACAGGAGGTGGCGTCACTGCAGGAGGAGGCGTCACCACAGGAGGTGGCTGTGTCACCGTAGGCGGTGGCGGCGTGCCGATGGGCGGCCTGATGGGAGAGGGGTTGTTGAAAGAGCTGAAGAAGGCAAAGCTCGTGGACGTCAGGGCCATCTCCTGAATGGTGAATTCGCTCATCGGGACCAGTTCGTGGGAGTCATAATACCGCCTCAGGATCGGATACAGATCCGCTGCGTCAACCCCACGGCCGGAGGGAAACAGATTGTCGATGCTCTGCGCAGCAATGTCATAGGGATTCCCCATCGACAGCTCGCTGTGGGGCCCGAAGACGGGGAGGCCGGGCACAGGCTCTGCGACTTTGTCCTGGATGGAAGGGTGGTGCAGGGGGTCTTTCGGATAGTCATATCCGACCCCCGTAATGTAGGTTTTGTACTGGGGGTTATTCCCCAACTGCGCATCGAGGTTGATCCTGGCGTAATCCAGATAGGACGGGTTGTCCAGCAGATAGCGGGCCTTGATCAGCTCCCAGGCGTACTGCGTGGACTCTGCGAACGCCCCCCACCCGATCCACTGGAGGACGTCGGAGCGGTATCCGTTCCGGTAGACGTTGTCCCTCGTCCTGGGGATGAGTTCCCTCTCGATCTTGTCCCGAACCTCCTGTTTGTACTTGTCCACGTAGGCCCTGTTGGTCGGGAAGGTGGTCGTCGCGTAGGCCCAGGAGGCCCTCATCTGATGGTGCTGGAACTGGTTCCACCCCCACGTCGGGGGGTGCGTCAGCCAGTGGGCCGCAAAGGCGCTGTCGTAGGGGGCCTGACCCGTCGACTTGTAGAGCTCCGCCGCAGCCCACGCCCTCTCGTCCGAATCCCCCTCCGGGTCCCCGTATTCGCCCCCCCCGATGCCCGGCGGATTCCTGAACGTCGCCGATGCCTCGGGGTGAAGCCCCAGAAACGCCCAGGCCTTCTCGGCCCGCGCCAGACAGTCCCTGGCGTAGTCGGGCCAGAACGGGAGGAGATTCCTGTACGCCATCGCCAGGGTGGCTGCGTAGAGGGCCGTGGTGTGGGTCGTCTTGGGAGAGAGATATCGGGTCGCGGTGTCCAGCTCCGGCATCGTGGTGGGCCACTGCGTCGTGGTGACCTTGAAATAGACACCGCCGTCAGGGGCCTGCATCTCCCTCAGCCAGTCCACCTCCCACTTGATTTCATCCAGGATGTCGGGGACGCCGTTCCCGCTCTCCGGGAGGTTCAGGACGCCGTCGGGGAACCTCTCCGGGAACAGCTCGTGCGCCGTGAACAGATAAGACAGAGCGACCGCCGCCGTGGGCACGTATTTGCCGTAATCCCCGGCGTCGTGCCACCCTCCCGGCATGCGGACGACGCTGTTGACCGCCTCCCCGTTGTAGAGCGGCAGGGTCGCGAGCGAGGCGTGGATCGTCGCATCCTCCAGATGACAGGCGTCGTGCGTCCAGCGGGGGTCCGCGTACGGCGCTCTCAGCGCCATCCCGCAGCGCTGATAAAAGAGGGCCCTGGCGGTCTTGTAATGGACGTCGTCGAAGACCTCTTTGCCGATCTTAAAGGCATAGGTCCTGCCGATCCCCGGCACGTACAGATAATACTTCCCGGGGGTGGTCAGCGCGGAGAAGTCGCAGTCGAACACCTTCTCGCCGCTCAATCGCGCGTCATCCCCCCTGAACCCGGGTGTCCCTGAAAACACCGCGGCGTGCGTGGCGGCGTCCCGGATTTCAAAACGGGACGGATCGCACGGCATCATCCCCGCGCTGCCCAGGTAGTTGCCGATGTAGCCGTACTTCGGGCCGTCGGGGAGGTAGCCCACCTGGTTGGCCTTCACCGATCCGTTGATGTAATCCGCGTCATTAAACTTGAAGCTGAAGGTCTGCGCCTTCACATTGCGAAGGGTGAGGGTGTAGGTATGCCCGTTCTTCATCTTCTCATCAAACACCAGGTACACCTTATACGCCCCTCTGGGGATAATGCGGCCCCACTCCCCCTCGAAGTCCTGCACGAAATAGCTTGCCCCAACCCGGCCGGGCCCCTTTTCAGAGGCCCAATCGGGGTCCGTCGCGCTCCTGATGGTGTAATACCCGAGGGCCTGGACCACAGAGATCTGATATTTTTCTTTGACGACCAGCTCGATGACCCGATCCGACAGGGCGTGAAACGAATCGACCTGGATGGAGATGAGGTCCGGGAGGGGATCAATCGGATTGACTCCGACGGTGGGACCGCCCTCCCCGACAATGGCCCCTCCGACAGTGGAGCCAATCCCTCCAGTGGAACCGGCCCCTCCGACAACGCCTCCTCCTCCGCTGGAACCGGTCCCTCCTCCGGTGGAACCCCCCGCCGCCTGCACGTCGTCGATGTAGATTTTATGTCCCTCATCCGGCCGGGCCGTCCCAAAACGCAGGACCTCCACGCGGTCGAGCGGAAATTCAGCCGTCTTGAGGGCGGAGATGGGTATCCTGACCAGCTTGTAGGTCGTGCTCAACCCCCCACCCCCCTCGATGTAGGGGTCGATGTTCACGTCCCTGCTGAAATACGGCCAGCCGGAGATGCTGAAGTCGAACGTCTTGCCCGGCGCATCCGCCCTGGCGTAGAACCGGATCTCGGTGTACCCCGAAAGGTCCCTGCGCCACACCTCCAGCCCTTGCAGGTTGATGCCGGGGGCGTGCCACTTGTCCGGGACGCCCTCAAAGCACCAGGTCCCCTGACGCGCCTGCGTGCTGTTAGCAGCGCCGTACTCAAACGTCGCCCCCGCCGTCTCCCCGTCCCAGAGGACCAGAGTCTGCGCCTGTGCATCCGCCCCTAAAAAGATGAAGCCCCCTGCTAAAAATGCGAATACCCCGACAAAGGAGATTTTTCTGCTCACGACCACTCTCCTTATGGGTGCGAAGCCTGTCAAGGGGGGCAGGCTTCAAGATGAAGTCAGAACGATGAACAAAGACAACGATAAAGTCAGAACGATGAACGATGAACGAAAAGCGAAATAACCCCTGTGATTTTTCGTTCATCCAGAAAGTCGGATAAGTCAGGTTGGAAAAACCGTGCCAGGGGCGCTGCCGCTCACAAAAAGAGGCCACCCGACGCCAGGCGAATGGCCGTTAATCGTAAAATAACAACAGGTTGTAATTGGAAGAACCCTCAGCCCGGAGTTGCCCCAAAGCTCGCCCTCTGTCCAGATTGTCAAGTTATGACGACAATTCCTGGGTCTCAACGGGACCTTAACTATTCATATAATCAGAATCTTAAGCATTAGCCATGTATTAAGGACACATGTCAACAAAATATGACAAAGGGATGATGAGGGGGAGGAGATAAACAGCCGCCGGGAATGGATTCTCCCCATTCCCGGCGATCCTGAGCCTTACTTCTCTCTGTTCTGTCCCCCCCAGCGCGCCTCATCCCGGTCTATTCGGCCTTGCGCCTCCCCCCCTTCTTCTCGCGATGGGCCTCGCGGGGGTCCATTCGATCCTGGGGCTTGGCCGCCCGTTCCTCGCGCAGGTCCTGGCGCTCGGCCTGCTGTTCCTCGTGGAAGGCGCGGTGCAGGGCATTCAGGTCCTCGTGCAGGTCCCGATGCTCGGCCTTCACGTCCCTGTGCTGGGCCTTCTGTTCGTCGTGAAAAATCTTGTACAGGGCATTGAGCCTCTCGTGCAGGCCCTGATGTTCGGCCTCCGCCTCCTCCCCGCCCTTGCCTTTATTTTCCTTGTGCCAGGCCTGATGCAGGGCATTCAGGGCCTCGCGCAGGGCACGGCCCTCGGCCTTCACGTCCTTGTGCCGGGCCTTCTCCCCTTCGTGCCAGGCGCTGTGCAGGGCATTGAATTTCTCGTGCAGTTCCTGGTGCTGGGCCTTCATTCCAAGCTGCGCCTGAATCGTCTCCACCTGGCCGGACATGACCTCTGCGCTGCTCTGGGAGCGAGCGTCCTTCCCGTCTTTCTCGTGCGCTCCACACGGAAAAACGGCCAGGCACACGGCCAGGCCCACGGAGGGTATCCACGGAAATTTCATACGCGCAACCTCCTTCAGAGGGATATCTGCCGTCAGGGCGTCTCCCGCGCGGGATTCGAGCCTTTGAGATCGGGCCGGCGTCCTTCCGGCCTCCATGTCTCAAAGACGAATGACGCGGGCGGAGGTTACACAGTCCCCGTTGCAGGCGCTGCTAAATCCCCGAAAGGACCGCCGGGGCCATCCGGTACAGGGTGAAGGTCCGGGACCTCTTGACCTCGACCAGATCGAAGGCCTTTTGAGTATCCTCCGGGATCTCCGGGGGATTCCTCGCGATGACGAACCTCGCCGGTCTCTGCGGGGGAAAGCCTTCGTAGGGTCGCCCGGAGAACGCCAGGATGTATTTGCCGATCCCATCCGTACTCCCCACGACAGCGACGGGCCCCGGAGCCGGGTCTTCCCTCATGAAATGACAGACCTGATAGAGGTCCCGCCACTCACCGGCATAGAACGATCTGGCATTCGGGCTGGCCAGGACACAGAGTCCGAAGTGCGTCCTGTCCGTGTTCCCGTAGACCAGGCCATAGCCATCTATGGTCACGAGCATGGCCCCCCACGCGGCCAGAACGGCCTTGAACGGCCAGGTGGACCAGACGTCGGCCTTGACCTTCAGCGCCCTGGCGGTCAGGGCGACGCCGGTGAACAGATAAGAGA
>Ga0137796_10000276_pt1 | contig 32906 bp, 31 predicted proteins | sample OV2TP3_FD_97704 | JGI IMG/M metagenome (GOLD analysis project Ga0137796, IMG submission 97704) | reverse complement strand
GAGACCCTCATCGTAATAGCGCCGGTAGTGGCCGCCGCCCCTGCCGGACCGGTTGATGTGCGGCAACCGCCGAGGCGGTACCCTGAGCAAACGGCAGACATCGGCGAAGTCGTCGTTCAGGCGCTCGTAACGGATGAGGTAGTCAAAGTTTGAGAACGGCGACCGGCCCGGCGTGTCCGTTCCGGGCAGGCGACCGTATGAGGCCGCCGGCCTGACCTTGCTGATCAGCGATACGAACTCGGCCCGGTCCCACTCTTTCGCCTCTCGATGCGGCGAAAAGTAATACGAGATCAGGCGATCCCAGGGGTTGCGGACGCACGTGAACTTGGAGAGCCGGCCGAACAGCGGCTCGCCGAGCCCGCGGCGATAGTCCAGCAAGGGCGAGTGCTTGCGCAACCGGTAGCGATCGTTCCTGAGGCCGAAGCGCTCGATTCCGTCCTGATGCGGCGCCGCGCAGGTAACCGTATCTTCCGCATAGGGCAGCAGGACGCTCTGAATCGCATTCCCTGCGGTCTTCGGAATGTGCACGAATATGAAGTTCTTCTTCAGGGAGAGCATGCTACCGACCCGTCCAGATCCTCCGCATCCGCTCGGCAGATTCCGCTGCCACATTCAGCGCAGCGGATGCGGCCATATTTCGAGGCCGTGCACGCTGTTTCTGATATCCATCGTCAGGTTGACCGACTTGACGATGCTGGATGTCCTCAGGTCGTACAAGCTGATCGTGGACGGGGACGTGCCGCCTATGACGCGGTCATCCTCGGCAACGCAGAGCCCGCGCGTGAATCCCTGTCGGGCATGGTCACGAGGCAGGTGCGCCATGAGGAGATCGTCTTCCCGGTAGCGAACGGCCGGAATCGATTTGACCAAGGCGCCATTCCGGTCGAACAAGGCCAGCCGGCTCGCCGCCGTATCGTTGGCCAGGATGCCGTCTCCATAAGGACGCGCATTGTGCGTCCCGCGCGGGACCGGCGGTCCTTCGACCAGGCGGCCATCGGCAATGTACAGAAGGTTTCGCAGCCCCGTACCGCACACGCCTATCCTGTGGCCCGCCTGGAAAACGTTGTTGACATGCACGCTGTCGCCCGGCGCCGGGCCACCCGGCAACCCGGGGTCGAATACGCGGAAATCGAGCGCCAGAGACGCGGCAGCTTGCCGTCTGATGCAATAGCCGCGGATGAACCTTTCCTGCAGCAGATCGAATATCAGCACTGAATCGAAGCCGGTGGAGGTCACGAGCAGCCGCGTGCCGCAGGCATGAATTTCATGGCAGTGCTTCAAGTAGGGATTCCTGAAGGACTTCACGATTCCGAAGTCGCGGTCGTAAACAAATATCTCGTCGCTCGCGGCGACGTACGCGTGGTCTGCGTGCAAGGCGATCCCTCGCAGTCCGCGATCCTGCCCCCGTCCCTCCCAGCTGATATCAGCGTCGTCCCAGTCGACGACCAGCCTGGTTTCGCCGCTCTCCAGGTCGACCAGGTAGATGCCGCCGTGGCTTTCCCGCTGTTGCACGGAGCGAATTACCGAGGTCGCGATGACTCGAGGCAAACGGCCAGGGCAGCTCCGCTGCAGCGAAGCGCGACGCGGCTCATCTCGACCTCCGGTCAAGGGTATCCCGACCCGTCGAACTGGATGCGGTGCAGCCGCGCGTAGGCGCCGGCGCGCGCAAGCAGCCCGGCGTGCGTGCCGCTCTCCACCACGCGCCCGCGCGCGAGCACCACGATGCGGTCGGCGCGCTCCACCGTCGAGAGCCGGTGCGCGATCACGATGGTGGTGCGGCCGCGCATCAGCGTCTCCAGCGCCGCCTGGACCAGGCGCTCGGACTCAGAATCGAGCGCCGAGGTGGCCTCGTCCAGCACCAGCACCGGCGCGTCCTTGAGCAGCGCCCGTGCGATCGCGAGGCGCTGGCGCTGGCCTCCCGAGAGCTTCACGCCGCGCTCGCCCACCCGCGTCGCCATGCCTTCCGGGAGCCGCTCGACGAACTCGAGCGCGTGCGCGGCGCGCGCCGCCGCGAGGACCGCGTCCTCCGCGGCGCGCGCCATCGCGCCGTAGGCGATGTTGGCGCGGATGGTGTCGTTGAACAGCACCACGTCCTGCGACACCAGCGCGATGTTGGCGCGCAGGGCTTCGAGCGTGAGCGACTGCAGGTCGTGGCCGTCGAGCAGGATGCGGCCGCTCGAAGGGGCGTAGAAGCGCGGCAGCAGGTTGACGAGCGTGGTCTTGCCGCCGCCCGAGACGCCGACCAGCGCCACCGTCTCCCCGGGGCGCACTTCCAGGCTCACCGCCGCGAGCGCGGGCTCCCCGCGCCCCGGGTAGGTGAAGCTCACGTCCTCGAACGCGATCGCCCCGCGCGCGCGCCCCAGCGCCAGCGTGCCGCGGTCCTCCTCGGCCGGCGTGTCCATCAGGCCGAAGACGCTGTCGGCCGCGGCCAGGCCCCGCTGCAGCGGGGCGTTGACCTCGGTGAGGCGGCGCACCGGCCCGAGCAGCAGGAGCATCGCGGTGATGAAGGAAGCGAACTCGCCCACCGTGGTGCGCGCCGCGAGCGAATCCTGCAGCGCGAGGTACACGATGATGGCGAGCGCCACCGCCGCGAGCGTGTGCGTCACCGGGGTGATGAGGGCGGCGGGCACGGTCTGGCGCATGTTGAAGCCGCGCAGCCTCTGGTTGGCCTGCGCGAAGCGGCGCGCCTCGTAGTCCTGGCCGCCGAACACCTTCACCACCTTGTGACTGCCGATCGCCTCCTCGAGCACCTGCACCAGCTCTCCGGTGGCGCGCTGCGCCTCACGCGCCATGCGCCGCAGGCGCCGCGAGAGCAGCCGCACGAAAAGCGCGATCGGGGGGCCTACGGCGAGCGCGACCAGCGTCAGCTTCCAGTCGAGGTAGAGCAGCCACGCGAGCAGCCCGAGCACCGCGAGGGAGTCGCGCACCAGCACCGTGAGCACCGAAGTGGCCGCGGCGGTGACGCCGCCGACGTCGTAGGCGACCCTGGAGAGCACGGTGCCGGAGCTGTGGTCGTCGAAGAAGCGCGCCGGCAGGCGCAGCAGCCGCGCGAACATCGCCCCGCGCAGGTCGAGCACCACGCGGTTCGCCACCCAGGCCATGCAGTACTGCGAGGTGAAGGTGAGCAGCCCCCGCGCCACGAAGATCGCGACCAGCGCCCCCGCGTAGGCGCCGGGCGGCAGGGCCGGCGATCTCCCCGCGGCGAAGCCGCCGTCGAGCAGCGGCTTGATGAGCGCCGGAAACAGCGGCTCGGTCGCGGCGGCCGCGACCATGGCGGCGAGCGCGACGCCGAAGACCGTCGCGTACGGGCGCACGTAGCCGAGCAGCCGGAGGTAGAGCTCCCGATCGCGCTGCGCGCTCATGCGAGCGTTGCGTAAAGCCCGGTCAGCCTGCGAGCCATGTCCTCGATCCCGTAGCGCCCCGCCGCCGCGCGCGCCGGCGCTTCGGTGCGGCCCTCGCGCGCCGCCGCCGCCGCCTCGCGCATGGTGCGCGCGAGTCCCGCCACGTCCCCCGGCTCGCACAGCCAGCCGTCCACGCCCGGCTGGAGAATCTCGGCTGCGCCGCTGCGCCGGCCGACGATCGCCGGCACTCCCATCGCGAGCGCCTCCAGCACGGTGTTCGGGAAGGGGTCGTAGCGCGTAGGAAGGATAAAGCAATCGGCGGCGGCGTAGAGGGGGCGCAGGTCCGCGCGCGCCCCGAGCAGCTGCACGCGCGCGCCGACACCGGTGCCGGCGGCGCGCGCCGCGTAGCGCCGCGCGCGGCGATCGCGCCCCGCCGCGGCAAGACGAAAGCGCGGCTCGCCGCAGCGCGCGAGCGCGTCGATCGCCGCGTCCAGCCCCTTGCGCGCGAAGCCCGAGCCGGCGAACAGGAACAGCGTCTCGTCCTGCGCCAGGCCCAGCTCGGCGCGCGCGGCCGGGCGCCGCGCCGCGCGCTCGCGCGGGTGAAAGTGCTCCAGGTCGACGCCGTTGTAGATGACGTGGAGCTTGCGCGGCGCGACGCGGAACGCGGCGGCGATCTCCTCGAGCACCATGCGCGAGTTGCAGATCACCGCCCGCAGGCACGGGTGCTGGAGCATCTCGCGCTCCGCCTCGCACAGGTAGCGGTGGTGCGGATTGAGCGCGATGCCGAGGCGCTCGAGCGGCGTGCCCGCCTCGCGGCGCAGCCCGAGCCAGGCGCGATGCACGCCGTCGCCCGCCCGATAGACGTCGCAGCCCGGGATGCGCTCGTGGGACTGCACGACATCGAAGCTTCCTGCCCTCCAGGCGGCGCGCGCTTCGCGCGCGAAGGACCAGTCGCGCCACAGGCTCCCGAGGTAGAACGGATCGACGCGTTGCACCCGTCCGGCGCCCGCGTCCCACTGCCGGGCGATCAGCGTCACCTCGATGCCGGCGCGCTCGAGTGCCGGGAGCGAGCGCTCGATGAAGCGCTCGGCGCCACCGTAGGGGTTGTAGCGCTGCCTGACCAGCGCGAGGCGCATGCGCGCGCCGCTCCTAGGCGAGCAGCTCGCGCGCCGCGGCGTGCACCGCGTCCACCGGCAGCGCGGTGAGGCACTCGCTCACCTTGCCCCCGCCGCAGCCGTCGTTGCCGCAGGGGCGGCAGGGATGCCCGCTCGCCACGACGCGGTGCGGCACGTGCCAGGGGCCCCACTCGTGCTCGCCGCTCGGCCCGAAGAGCGCCACCACCGGCGTGCCCATCGCGGCCGCGAGGTGCATCGGCATCGAGTCCACGCCGATGAAGAGGCGCGCGCGCGCGGCGAGCGCCCCCAGCTCCTTGAGCGAGAGCCGCCCCGCGAGGTTGAGCGCCGCCCCGGGTGCGCGCCGCTCGATCTCCGCGGCGAGCGCGAGCTCCTGCGGCGCGGGCGCGGAGGTCAGCACCACGCGGTGCCCGTCGGCGGCGAGGCGCTGCAGCAGCGCCGCGTTGCCCTCGGCCGTCCAGCTCTTGAAGCTCCAGCGCGAGCCCGGATGCAGCTGCACGAAGCCGCCCTCGGGGACCAGGGCGCGCACGCGCGCCTCGGCCTCGGCGCCGGGGACGAACTGGACGCGCCGCCCCCCGATCGCCGGCTGGATGCCGATGCGCCGCAGCGCATCCAGGTTGAGCTCGACCGCGTGCCGGCGCCCGTTCGCCGGCAGCGCGTAGAAGTGCGTGAAGCTGCGCTCCCAGAAGCGCCCGCGCCCGGGGACGCGCGGCGCGACGCTGAAGCGCGCGCCCAGCAGCCGCGCGAGCCACGCGCCGCGCGGATGCTCCGAGAGATGGACGATCAGCCCGTAGCCGCGCGCACGCAGGTCCGCCAGCAGCCGCCACTCGCTGGCGAGGCGCTCGAGCGGCCCCGCGCTCCTCCAGTTCCGTCCGACCGCATGCAGCGCCGAGAGCGCCGGATGTCCCTCGAGCATCGGCGCGGTGTCGTCATAGACCAGCGCGTCGATTTCGAGTGCCGGCGCGTGCGACTTCAGTACCGCGAGGACCGGCGTCGCGAGGAGCACGTCGCCGTGGTGGCGCAGCTTCACCACCAGGGCGCGCGCGATCTCCCCGAGCGGGACCGCGTCCTTCGGCATGCGGGGAAGATAGCATGGCGCCTCTACTCGAGCCGCCAGGCGAGCGACAGGTACAGCGCGCGTCCCGGCGCCGGAAACGCGCTGAAGCTGGTGCCGGCGAAGTTGCGGATGCCGTAGCTGTAGTAGCGCTTGTCGAAGAGGTTGCGCGCCTCCAGCGCGACATGGACGCGCCCGATGCGGTGCTCCAGCTTGGCATCCAGCAGCGCGTAGTCGGGCATCTCGCGCGGGAAGCTGTTCGCCTGGTCGTTGTCGTAGCGTTGCCCGCCCACGTAGCGCAGGCTGGCGTTCACGCGGCTCGCCGCGGCGAAGCGCCACGACGCGCCCACGGTGGCGAGCGCCTCGGGCACCAGCGGCACCGTGTTGCCGCCCACGTCCACGCCACCGTAGACGCCGGAGCGAAAGCGCGCCCGCTGCAGCGCAAGCGAGGCGCGCAGCTCGAGCGTCTCGCCGGCGCGCCAGGCGGCCTCGAGCTCGGCGCCGCGGCGCCGGGTCGGCGACAGGTTGAGCGTAGAGAAGGTGAGCGGGCTGAAGTAGATCTCGTTCTCCAGCCGGATCTCGTACACCGCGAGCCGTGCGCGCAGGCCGCCCCGCTCGAGCTCGACCCCCAGCTCCCCGGCGCGCGCGGTCTGCGGCTCGAGCAGGCTCGCGGCGCAGGGCGGAAAGAAGCAGGCGTTGTCGTCGAAGTTGGCGACGCGAAAGCTCCGTCCCGCCTTGGCGTAGCCCGACCAGCCGCCGCCCAGGCGCTGGCGCAGCGCCGCCTCGTACGCGCGCAGGCTGCGTGCGGCACGCCGCTCGTCGAGCGGGAACACCCGCTCCTCGAGCCGGTCCTCGCTGCGCTGGGCGCGCGCGCCGAGCACCAGGCGCGTGGCCGATGCGACCCAGAAGTTGAGCTGCGCGTAAAGCGCGCGGTTGGTCTGCTCCCCGAGCCGCCGCGAGAACGGCGCTGCGATCGCCTGCGGGCTCCCCGCGCTCGCGGTGCCGTAATCCCAGCGGTCGAGGTCCGCCCCCAGCACCAGCTCGTGCGCCCGGCCGAGGGCGTCGAACCCGAGTCTTGCCCGGGGCGTGAGCGACCAGTACTCGACCCGCGTGTCGACGAAAAAGGTGCCGTTGAAGAGCAGCGCGTCGGCGTGCTTGCGCCGGTAGGCGAGGTCGGCCGAGAACTCGTGGCGCCCAGCCTTGAGCGCGCCGCCGAGCGTCACTTGGCCGCCGTTGCGCTCGCCGTAGTCCGAGGGGTTGAGCGTCTGGCGCGGGTCGGCCGCGATCTGCGCCTCGCTGAGCGCGCCCGGCAGCCCCTGGTGCTGGTCGTCGACGCCGAAGCGCAGCCACGCGCGCCCGGGCCCGCCGCGCGCCTCGAGCGCCCCCGAGAGATTGAGCTGCTGGTAGCGGTTGTTGCGGCGGTAGCCCGCGGTGTCCTCGTCCGAGAACGCGAGCGTGAGGCCGAGGGCCTCGCCCTGGCGCGAGAAGCCCGCCCGGTATTCGCGGCTGCCGTAGCCGCCGGCGCGCCCGAGCGCGTAGCCGCGCGCCTCCCCGGGCCGCCCGGCGCGCGTGATGATGTTGACGGTGCCCCCGCTCGCGCCCCCGCCGTAGAGCACCGCCCCCGAGCCGCGCAGGATCTCGATGCGCTCGATCGACTCGAGCGGGATCGCGGCGAGCTGCGGCGCCACCAGCTCGTTCTCCGAAAGCCGCACCCCGTCCACCAGCACCAGGGTGTTCTCGCTCCCCGTGATGCCGAAGCCGCGCAGGTCGAGCTGCTGGTTGGGGGAGCCCGAGTTGTCCCGGACGTGGAGCAGGCCGTGCTGCGCAAGGATCTCGGCGAGGTTGGAGCTCGCGCTCGAGCGGATGTCCTGCGCGCTGATCAGCGTCACTCCGACCGGCAGGTCCCGGCGCGAGTCCGGAAAACGGGTCGCCGTGACGACGATCGCATCGTCGTCCTGCGCCCACGCGGGAACGAAACAAAGCACGGCGGCGATGCCGGCCGGGACCACGAGCTTGAGCATGACACCCTCCCCTGGCGTCTACCCCGACGCCGCGAACAGGTTGCACACTGCAAGGCCGGTCTCCGGACTCGCGAGGACCGGGCGCTCCGCCTTCCCGCGCGTGCCGCATGCGCAGTGGCCCAGAGGAGCGCCCGCACTCGCCTACCGTTGCGGGGGCAGTACAGGCTTCGAACCTGTTTCCCGTTTCACCCTGGCGCGAGAGCCGCGCCATGGACACCTTGCAACCGGAAGCCGCCCGATTATAAGGGGCGGCCTCGGAACTTCTTCCAGGCAGGCGCCGGAAAAGCCTTGCGCGACACCGTCTTGGCGCGCCGCCGCATGATCAGGAAACACATGCAGAATCGGTCCTTATTTCTTGACGCTGCGGCGCAATTGCAACATAGTGTAAGCGTGGAGGCGGAGTTCAATTCGCTCGAGTCGAAGGTGACGCAGTTCGTGGGACTTTGCGAGCGCCTGCGCGCCGAGAACCACGATTTGCGCCAGCAGCTGGCGGCGGCGAAGCACGACGCCAGGCGTCTGACCGAGCGCATCGAGGGCGCCAAGGCGAAGCTCGAGCAACTGCTGGCGCGGCTTCCCGACTGACCCGGAGCGCGCACCCGCATGGCCGACGCCGCCAAGTCGATCGAGGTCAGCATCCTCGGGCGCAGCTACCGCGTCGCCTGCGAGGACGGCGAGCGCGATGCGCTCATGAAGGCGGTCGACTACCTCGACGGCAAGATGAGCGAGATCCGCAGAAGCGGCAAGGTGAACGGCGCCGACCGCATCGCGGTGATGGCCGCGCTCAACATCGCGCACGAGCTGCTCTCGATCCGCGTCGGCGGCTTTGACATCGGCGAGGCCAAGCGTAGAATCGCCGCCATCGAGGCGAGGCTCGATGCGGCGCTCGCCCAGCAGGAAAAGCTGTTCTAGATCACGTTCCCTGCTGTGCACGACCGGGCCCAATTTTTCCGAACCGACAGCATCCCGAGGTCGCGGCCCACGGTGTCACTGTTGTGATCGTCCCGCGCCCCCCGGGCGCGCCGACGAACCTGATGTGACCGGAAAGCGACCACCCTGTTTTGCGGGGTTCGGGAGCCGGGCCCACCGGCACGCGCGGGGGACTCCCCACCGATGCGCCACTGGCTGATGAAGTCGGAGCCCGAGGAGTGCTCCATCGACGATGCGCTCGCGGCGCCGCGCCGCACGGTGCCCTGGAGCGGCGTGCGCAACTACCAGGCGCGCAATTTCATGCGCGACGCGATGCGCGTGGGTGACGGGGTGCTCTTCTATCACTCCAGTTGCGACGAGCCGGGCATCGCCGGGCTCGCCGAGGTCGCTTCCGCCGCCTACCCCGACGCCACCCAGTTCCAGCGCTCCAGCCCCTACTTCGATCCGAAGGCGAAGCGCGCCACGCCCCGCTGGGTCAACGTCGACGTGCGCGCGCTGCGCAGGACACGCCTCGTCCCGCTCTCGGAGCTGAGGCAGCACGCTGCGCTCGCAGCGATGTGGCTGCTGCGGCCCGGCAGCCGCCTCTCCGTGACGCCGGTGAGCCCCGCCGAGTGGAAGTACATCACCGGGAAGCTCATCGGCGCGTGAGCCCGCTCGAGAACGACACGCTGCTCAGGGCCCTCGCGCGGGTGCCCACCGGGCGCACCCCGATCTGGCTGATGCGCCAGGCCGGCCGCTATCTCCCCGAGTACAACGCCGCGCGCGCGCGCGCCGGCAGCTTCCTCGCCCTGGCGAAGACCCCGGCGCTCGCCGCCGAGGTCACCCTGCAGCCGCTCGAGCGTTATCCCCTGGATGCCGCGATCCTGTTCTCCGACATCCTGACGGTGCCCGACGCGATGGGGCTGGGCCTGCATTTCGCCGAGGGCGAGGGGCCGCGCTTCGAGCGGCCGCTGCGCGACGAGGCCGCGGTGCGCCGGCTCGCCCCGCCGGACCCGGCCGAGCTCGGCTATGTCATGGCGGCGCTGCGCGAGGTCAGGCGCGCGCTGGCCGGCCGCGTGCCGCTCATCGGCTTCGCCGGCAGTCCCTATACGCTCGCCTGCTACATGGTCGAGGGCGCCGGCAGCAGCGACTTCAGGATCCTGAAGGAGATGCTCTACTCGCGCCCGGACCTGCTGCACCGCATCCTCGAGGTGAACGCGAGCGCCGTGTCGGACTATCTCAACGCCCAGATCGAGGCGGGCGCGCAAGCCGTGATGCTGTTCGACACCTGGGGCGGCAACCTGAGCGCGCAGGGCTACGAGTCGTTCTCGCTCGCGTACTCGCGCAAGGTGCTCGCCGCGCTTCGGCGCGAGGCCGACGGGCGGCGCGTGCCCTCGATTCTGTTCACGCGGGGCGGCAGCCCGTGGCTCGAGGCGATGGCCGCGAGCGGCTGCGATGCGCTCGGCCTGGACTGGACCATCGACCCGGGCGAGGCGCGCCGCCGCACGGGCGGTCGCGTCGCGCTGCAAGGCAACCTCGATCCTGCGGTGCTGCTCGCGCCGCCTGAGCGCGTGCGCGAAGAGGCGCGCCGCGTGCTCGACGCCTTCGGCACCGAGCCCGGCCACGTTTTCAATCTCGGCCATGGGATCTCGCCGCAGGCGCGCCCGGAGTCCGTGGCCGCGCTCGTAGACGAAGTGCGCACTTACAGCGGCAAGATGCGTGAAAGCGCTTGACTTATGCACAAAAAGCCGGATTCCGTCCCGCGCGGAGCGCAACTGTAGGGTCCTCCGCGAGTGCCACAGCAACTCGATGATTTACATGGAGAAAGTGGCCCGCTGGGCGCGCCCGCGGAAGCCCGGGCGGAAGCGCGCGCCAGGCCCTCCACGGCCGCCTCGCGGTTACCCACACGTTTATCCACATCTGCGGCGGCAAGGCCGAAATTGCCCTTTCGCAGCAAGGAGAACCGCGACGATCAGAACGCGAATGCTCAGGTTCCGGCAGTAACGGGCGCGCGTCGCTGAGAAAACGTCGTCGCGAAATTCATCCATCCCAGTGCGATGAGAGTGCTGCGCGTTGCGCTCGACGTTCCGCTCGCGACGCTGTTCGACTATCTGGAGGACGCCGATTCGGTTGCGCAGCCGGGAGATCGGGTCGCGGTGCCGTTCGGCCGCGGCGAGCGCGTCGGCGTCGTGATGGAAGCGGCGCAGTACAGCCGCGTCGAGCCCGCGCGCTTGAAACCGATCCGGCGCGTGCTCGACGATGCGCCGCGGCTCCCGGCCGACTGGCTCGCGCTGATGCGGCTCCTCTCGGGCTATTACCAGCGGCCGACCGGAGAGACCGCGGCGGGTGCGCTGCCGCCGCGCCTGCGATCGCTCAAGCCGCTGCCCAAGCGCCGTGACGGCGCCGCGGATGCCGCGGGCGGCGCCGCGTTCGTTCCCGGGCACCGGCCCAACGCCGCGCAGGCGCTCGCCATCGCGCGGATCGGCGCCGCCCTGGGGAAGTTCCGCGCGTTCCTCCTGCACGGCGTCACCGGGAGCGGCAAGACCGAGATCTACCTGCACCTCATCGCGCGGGTTCTCGGGCGCGGCGGCCAGGCGCTCGTGCTGGTGCCCGAGATCGGGCTGACGCCGCAGCTCGAGGCGCGCTTCAGGCACGCGTTCCCGGATGGCCGCATCGCGATCCTGCACAGCGCGCTCGAGGCGGGAGCGCGCACCCATGCCTGGCTGGATGCCGCGCGGGGCGACGCCGGCATCGTGCTCGGGACGCGGCTCGCGGTGCTCGCGCCCCTGCCGCGGCTCGCGCTCGTCGTGGTGGACGAGGAGCACGACACCTCCTTCAAGCAGCAGGAAGGGCTGCGCTACTCGGGGCGCGACGCCGCCGTGCTGCGCGCCAAGCTCGCCGGGTGTCCGGCCGTGCTCGGCACGGCGACGCCCTCGCTCGAGACATGGTTCAACTGCCGCGCCGGCCGCTACGAGCGGCTGGCGCTCCCGGAGCGCGCGGTGCCCGGCGCGGTGCTGCCTTCGGTGCGCACGGTAGACCTCTCGGCGCACCCGGCCGTGCAGGGCTTCGCGGCGCCGCTCCTCGAGGCGATCGGCGGCCGGCTCGAGCGCCGCGAGCAGAGCCTGGTTTTCATCAACCGCCGCGGCTACGCGCCGGTGCTGGCCTGCGAAGCCTGCGGCTGGGCCTCGGGCTGCGAGCGCTGCACTGCGCACCTCGTGCTGCACGCGGCGGACCGGCGGCTGCGCTGCCACCACTGCGGGGCGGAGGCGCGCATCCCGCGCGCCTGCCCCACCTGCGGCAACCCGGACCTGCGCCCGGTCGGGCGCGGCACGCAGCGCGTGGAGGAGACGCTCGCCGGGCGCTTCCCCGGGGCGCGCATCGCGCGCATCGACCGCGACAGCGCGCGGCGCCGCGGCGCGCTCGAGCGCGCCCTCGCCGCCGCGCACCGCGGCGAGGCCGACATCCTGGTCGGGACGCAGTTGCTTGCCAAAGGCCACGACTTCCCGGCGCTGACGCTGGTGTGCGTGCTCGGCGCGGACAGCGCGCTGCTCTCCACCGACTACCGCGCCGCCGAGCGGCTCTTCGCGACGCTCGACCAGGTCGCGGGGCGCTCGGGGCGCCGCACGCGCCCGGGCGAGATGCTGGTGCAGACGCGCTATCCCGGGCATCCCCTGTTCGCGGCGCTGGAGCGCCACGACTACGCCGGCTTCGCCGAGTCGCAGCTCGCCGAGCGCAGGCAGGCCGGCTTCCCGCCCTTCGTGCACGAGGCGGCGCTGCGCGCCGAGGCGGCAAAGCTCGACACGGCGCTCGGCTTCCTGCGCCGCGCCGCGAGCCTCGTAGAGGCCCCGGCGGGCGTGCGCGTCTACGACCCCGTGCCGCACGTGGTGACGCGCCGCGCGGGCCTGGATCGCGCGCAGCTGCTCGTGCAGTCGGCCTCGCGCCCCGCACTGCAGGCGTTCCTCGCGCGCTGGAGCGAGCGGCTCTTCGCGAGCGCCCCGCGCAACGTGCGCTGGCACCTGGACGTCGACCCAATCGAGTTCGACTGAAAATCGGGGTCAGACCACGTTTTCGATGCCAGGCGGCTGCGACCCGGCGGCGCTCTGCCAGCGTTTATAATTCGCGCCCCCGCAGGCAGCTCACGCAATGAAGGATTTGAAGCAGATTCTCGAGGAGGCCTACGAAGAGGAAATCAGGACTCGATTTCCCGATCTGGGCCATTTCCGCGTCGAGTTCGTCAGGTCCAAGAATCCCAAACACGGCGACCTGAGCTCCCCGTTCGCGTTTCGTCTTTCCAAGCTTGTCAACCAGGACCCCAGAGGTCTTGTTGCCGAGATCAGTGCGGGAGCGGATACGAGAATAGAGCGCGTTCACCACACCAATTTTTTCGAACCGGTTCAGTTCGCCCCGCCAGGGTTTGCCAACCGTCGGTTCAGGTCGTCCGCGCGACACGAGGTGGTGCGCGACATACTTCGTCAGGGAGCCAGGTTCGGCTGTGCGGCAACGCCGCGCGGCGGGAAGGTCATGGTCGAGTTCGTCTCCGCCAACCCCACCGGCCCGCTGCACGTCGGCCACGGCCGCCAGGCGGCGCTCGGCGACACCATCGCGGCGCTGCTCGAGTCCCAGGGTCACCAGGTGACGCGAGAGTTCTACTACAACGACGCGGGCGCCCAGGTTCACAACCTCACGCTTTCGGTACAGGCGCGCGGCCGCGGCATCGCGCCGGGCGATCCCGGCTGGCCCGAGGAAGGCTACCAAGGCGAGTACATCATCGAGATCGCGGACGCCTACCTCGAGCAGGGAAGCTCGCTCGAGGACCTGGAGGCGATCCGGGTGTTCGCGGTGGGCGCGCTGCGCCGCGAGCAGGACGAGGACCTGCGCGCCTTCGGCATAAGCTTCGACGTCTACACCCTCGAGTCGAGCCTGTACGCCGAAGGCAAGGTGGACGAGGTGGTGAAGGCGCTCGTCGCGAGCGGCAGGACCTACGAGAGGGAAGGCGCGCTGTGGCTGCGCACCACCGAGTTCGGCGACGACAAGGACCGGGTGATGCGCAAGTCCGACGGCAGCTACACGTACTTCGTCCCCGACGTCGCCTACCACGTGACGAAGTGGCGGCGCGGCTTCGGGCGTGTGGTCAACGTGCAGGGCACCGACCACCACAGCACGGTGAAGCGGGTGCGCGCGGGGCTACAGGCGCTCGGCCTCGGCATTCCCGGGGGCTATCCGGACTATGTGCTGCACAACCTGGTGCGCGTGATGCGGGGCGGCGAGGAGGTGAGGATCTCCAAGCGCGCCGGGAGCTACGTCACGGTGCGCGACCTCATCGAGTGGGTAGGGCGCGACGCGGTGCGGTTCTTCCTGGTCTCGCGCCGGCCCGACGCCCATTTCGTGTTCGATGTCGACCTCGCGCTCTCGCAGACCGAGGACAACCCCGTGTACTACGTACAGTACGCGCACGCGCGCGTCTGCAGCGTGTTCGCGCAATGGGGCGGAGATCCGGCGTCGCTTGCAGGCGCGGTGCTCGCGCCCCTGGCGCATCCGCGCGAGCTCGCGCTCATGCAGCAGCTCGCCGCGTTTCCCGAGACCCTGGCGGTCGCCGCGAAGGAATTCGCGCCGCACTCGCTCGCGTTCTACCTGCGCAGCCTCGCGGGCGAGTTCCACAGCTACTATAATGCCGAGCGCATCCTCGTCGAGGACGAGGCGCTGCGCGCGGCGCGGCTCGCGCTCGCCGCCGCGGTCCGGCAGACGCTCGCCAACGGTCTGCGCATCCTCGGCGTGGGCGCGCCGGAGAAAATGTGATGGCGAGGCCCACCCGACCGACGGCTGCCACGCGGCGCAAGTCCGGCGGCAGCTTCCTGCTCGGCTTGTTCGTCGGCCTCATCGCCGGCCTGGCGATCGCGCTCGGCGTCGCCTTCTACCTCAACAAGACGCCGGTGCCGTTCCTCGGCAGGGCGAAGCCCGCGGCGACCAAGGATGCAGCGGCGGAGGCCAAGCCGCCCGCGATCGCCGGGCTGCCGCAGGCGGGTGCGGGCGCCGCGAAGGGCGCCGAGAAACCGAAGTTCGATTTCTATCGCATCCTGCCGGGCGGCGAGGAGGCGGTCACCGAGCGCGAGTTGAAGGACGCCGCGCGCGCCGCCGAAGGCAAGGTCGAGGACGCGAAGGGCGTGTATTACATCCAGGCAGGCTCGTTCCAGAACCCGGCGGATGCCGACAACCAGAAGGCCAAGCTCGCGATTCTCGGGCTCGAGTCGAGCGTCGAGCCCTCGACGCTGCCCGACAAGGGCACCTGGTACCGGGTGCGGCTCGGCCCCTACACCAGGCTCGAGGACCTGAACCAGGCGCGCCAGCTGCTGGCGCAGAACGGAATCGAGGCCAGCCTGGTCAGACTGAAAGACGCCGCAGCAAAGAACTGAAACGCCCGAAAGGAAGGGACTCGATGCTACACGCTCGCCGCACGCTGCTCGCCGCGCTCGCGCTGGCGCCCTGGCTCGCGCCCGGCGCGGCCCGGGCGCAACCCCGGGCCGACGCCGACTACACGGTGCTCCGGCAGGAGCTGCCGGTCGAGACGCCGGGCAGGATCGAGGTGATCGAGTTCTTCTGGTACGGCTGCCCCGCCTGCTACCAGTTCGAGCCGCTCATCGAGGCCTGGATCCCGAAGCTGCCGGCGGAGGCGCAGTTCCGCCGCATCCCGGCGGTGTTCAACCAGCGCTGGGCGCGCGATGCCTCGCTCTACTACGCCTTCGAAGCGCTCGGTCTGGTGGAGAAGCTGCACCGGCCGCTGTACGACGCCATCCACCGCGACCGGCTGCGCACCGACAACCCCGAAGCCATGGCGCAGTGGCTGCAGCGCCACGGGCTGGAAGCGAAGCGGGTGGAGGACACGGTGAAGTCCTTCGGCGTGCAGAGCAAGGTGCGCCGCTCGGCGCAGCTGGGCGCCGCCTACCGCATCGACGGCACGCCGACGCTCGCGGTGCACGGCCGCTACACCGTCAAGATCGAGCAGGCGAGGAGCTTCGAGAACATGATCGCGATCGCCGATCACCTGATCGGCGTCGCGCGCAAGGGGCTCGCGGCGAAGAAGTAGCGGCCGGGCGCCGCCGCGATGAAAGTCTTCATCACGGGCGCCTCCGCGGGGCTCGGCGCGGCGCTCTCACGGCACTACGCGGCGCCGGGGGCGACCCTCGGCCTCGCGGCGCGGCGCGAGGAGCAGATGCGTGCCCTCGCCGCGACGCTCCCCGGCACGCACGCGCTTTACCCGCTCGACGTCGCGGATACGCAGGCGCTCGAGCATGCTGCGCGGGATTTTCTCGAGCGCTTCGGCGCGCCCGACCTGGTGATCGCCAATGCCGGCGTCTCCATCGGCACGCGGGGCGAGGACCCGGCGGACGTACGCACGCTGCGTCGCATGCTCGAGGTGAACGTCGCCGGGCTCGCGGCGACGCTCGCCGCCTTCGCCCCGGCGATGCGCGCCGCGGGCCGGGGCACGCTCTGCGGGATCGCCAGCGTGGCGGGCTTTCGCGGCCTGCCCGGCGCGGGCGCCTACAGCGGCTCCAAGGCGGCGGCCATCGCCTGGCTGGAGGCGCTGCGCGCCGAGCTCGCCGGGAGCGGCGTCGCCGTGGTGACGATCTGCCCCGGCTACATCGATACGCCGATGACGCGGGTCAACCGCTACCGCATGCCGTTCCTGCTGACGGCTGACGAGGCGGCGCGGCGCATCGCGTGCGCCATCGCGGCGCGCCGGCGGCTCGCCGTCATCCCCTGGCAGATGGCGCTGGTGTCGCTTGCGCTGCGCGCGCTGCCCGGCTGGCTCTACGACCGGCTCGCGGCGCGCGCGCCGAGAAAGCCGCGCGGGCTGCCGCTTTGAGCCGCATCGTCTCGCTCGTGCCCTCGATCACCGAGCTGGTGTGCGAGCTCGGGCTCGCGAGCGAGCTCGTAGGGCGCACCGGCTTCTGCATTCACCCGCGCGACTTGGTGAAGCGCATTCCCAAGGTCGGCGGCACGAAGACCGTAAACCTGGCGAAAGTGCGCGCGCTCGCGCCGACGCACGTCATCCTCAACGTCGACGAGAACCGCAGGGAGACGGCGCATGAGCTGGCGACATTCGTTCCCAACCTCGTCGTCACGCACCCGCTCGCGCCGCAGGACAATCTCAAGCTGTACCGGCAGATCGGCACTGCGTTCGGCAAGGAGCGCGAGGCGGAGGCCCTGTGCGCGCGCTGGCGGCGGGCCTGGGAGCAGAGCGTACAGCAACGTTTTACGCCGCGCCGCGTGCTGTACCTGATCTGGAAGGATCCCTGGATGACGGTGTCGCGCGACACCTACATCTCGCGCACCCTCGCTGTCTTCGGCCTGAGCACGCTCCCGGAGAAGGCGCCTCAGCGCTATCCGAAGATCTCTCTCGACGAGCACTGGATTTCCGGCCTCGACCTGGTCCTCGTCTCCACCGAGCCGTACCGCTTCCGCCAAGCCCATCTCGACGGCATCCGCCGCGCGACCGGGAAACCGGCGCAACTGATCGACGGTGAAATGACCTCCTGGTACGGCCCGCGCGCCATCGCGGGCCTCGCCTACCTCGCAGAGCTCTCGAGCTCGCTCAGGAAGTAGGCTTCTGCCCCAGCCGCAGCATGGCATAGCTCCCCGGCGCATCCTCGAGCGCGGGCAGGCCCTCGCCCGGGGTGCGGGCCGGCAGCTTCTCGCCGCGGTTCTGCGCCTCGATCCACGCCTGCCAGTCCTCCCACCACGATCCCGGGTGCTGCGTCGCGCTCGCGAGCCACTCCTCGGCGGTGGCCGGATTCGCCCCGTTCGTCCAGTAGCAGTACTTCTTCGCCGCGGGCGGGTTGACGATGCCGGCGATGTGGCCCGAGCCGCCGAGCACGAAGCGCACGGGCCCCGCGAGGCACTTCGAGCCCTTGTAGGTCGTCTTCCACGGCGCGATGTGGTCCTCGGCCGTGGAGATGAAGTACGCGGGCAGCGTCACCTTTGCGAGGTCGATCGGCTCGCCGGCGAGCGAGATGCCGCCGGGCACGCCGAGGAGGTTGTTGATGTACATGTTGCGCAGGTAGAAGCTGTGCATGCGCGCCGGCATGCGCGTCGAATCCGAGTTCCAGTACAGCAGGTCGAACGGGAACGGGTCGCGCCCGAGAAGGTAATTGTTGATGACGAAGGACCACACCAGGTCGTTGGCGCGCAGCAGGTTGAATGTAGAGGCCATCTCCGAGCCCTCGAGGTAGCCGCGCTGGTTCATCCTCTTCTCGAGGTTCTCGACCTGCGCCTCGTCGATGAACACGCCGAGCTCCCCCGGCACCGAGAAGTCGAGCAGGCTGACGAAAAAGGTGGCGCAGTTGACGCGCTCCTCGCCCTTCGCCGCGAGCCAGGCGAGCGTCGCCCCGAGCAGCGTCCCCCCCAGGCAGTAGCCGATGAAGTTGACCTTGCGCTCGCCGGTCGCGCGCTCGACGGCCTCGAGCGCCGCGAGCGGGCCCTCGAGCATGTAGTCCTCGAACCCCTTCTGCGCGAGGCGCGCGTCCGGGTTCACCCAGGAAACCACGAATACGGTGTGGCCGTGGTCCACCGCGTACTTGATGAATGAGTTGCTCGGGCGCAGATCGAGGATGTAGTACTTGTTGATCCAGGGCGGGATGATGACGAGCGGGATCCGGTAAACCTCGGCCGTCCTCGGCTGGTACTGGATGAGCTGCATCAGCTCGGTCTGGAACACCACCTTGCCCGGCGTGGCGGCGACGTTGCGCCCGAGCTGGAAGGCGCTCTCGTCGGTCATGCTGATGCGCAGCTGCCCCTCGCCCTTCTCGAGATCGGCCAGCAGGTTGGCGAGGCCCTTGAGCAGGTTCTGGCCGCCGCTGGCGAGCGTCTCGCGCATCACCTGGGGATTGGTGAGCGCGAAGTTCGAGGGCGCGAGCGCATCCACGTACTGCCGGGTGAAGAAGGCGACCTTCTTCTGCGACTCCTCGGGCAGGCCGCCGACCTGCGCGACTGCGTGCTGCAGGTGGCGCGCGGCGATGAGGTAGGACTGCTTGAGGTAGTCGTGCAGGAAGCTCGAGCTCCAGTCCTCGTCCTTGAAGCGCGAGTCGCCCTTGGCCGGCTCGGCGACCGGGCCGGCAGGAAGCCCGAGGAGCTTCATCCAGCTCGACTGCCACAGCCGCAGGTAATCGAACGCGAGGTTGGTGGAGAGCGCGGCCAGCTGCGACGGGTTCGAGAGCATGCGCGCGTACAGGTCCATGTAGGCGCGCGCGATGCCGAGCTCGTCGCTTACCGCCGCGGCGACGCCGTCGGCGACGTGCCGGTGCGAGAAGTCCCGCAGCAGCTTGCCCGAGCGTGCTGCGACCTCGTGCAGCACGCGCGCCACCTCCTCGGGATTCGGGCTGGCGTGCGGGGTTGGGGCGTCGGCTGACATCGCTGCTCCCGGGTTCAGGCGCTTGCGAAGCGCGCCACGCCGTCCCCGCCCACGGCGCGTGCGAGGCGCCCGTCGTAGTACAGGCAGTGCAGGTGCGCGATCGCCTCGCCCATGGCGAAGAAGATCTGGTTGGTGTCGAGCTTGCGCTTGAAGAGCACTTCCAGCACGTCTGCGGCCGAGCGCGGAGCGCCGGCGCAGGCCGCGCGCAGCTCCTCGAGCCGCGCGGCGTGGTGCGCCTCGAGCGAGGCGATGCGCGCGTGCGCGCCGCGGAAGGGCAGCCCGTGCGAGGGCAGCACCAGCACGTCCTCGGGCAGCTCGCGGTAGCGCGCGATCGAGTCGAGGAACGCGCGCAGCGGATTGGAGCCCGGGTCGACCGGCCGCACCGCCACGTTGGTCGAGATGCGCGGCAGCAGCATGTCGCCCGCGACCAGCACGTTGAGCGCCTCGCAGTAGAGCGAGGCGTGCTCCGGGGCGTGCCCGTAGCCGACCATCACCCGCCACTCGCGGCCGCCGATCGCGACGCGCTCGCCCTCGAGCAGGCGCCGGTGCGCCTGCGGGAAGTCGGGCACGAAACTGCGGTACAGCCCGCCGCGCGCGAGCAGCGCCCGGCCGCTCGCCTCGTCCAGGCCGTGGCTGCGAAACAGGGCCACCTGCGCCTCGGTCGAGTAGCCCGCGGTGCCGCTGCGCGCGGCGTGCACCGTGAGGTACTCGGCGCGCGTCATCCAGAGCTCCGCATCGCGGCCCGAGCACAGCCACGCCGCGTTGCCCGCGTGGTCGGGGTGGTAGTGGGTCACGATGACGCGGCGCAGCGGTCCGGGGCCGGCCGCGAGCAGCTGCTCGAGACGAGCGCGGGTGGCGTCGTTCGCCAGGCCCGTGTCGATCAGGACGCTCGCCTCGCCGTCCTCGAGCAGCCAGAGATTGATGTGGTCGAGATCGAAGGGCAGCGGCATGCGCGCCCAGCGCACCCCCGGCGCCACCTCTACGGCGGTGCCGGGCGCGGGAGGCTCGGCGAAGGGGTAGGCGATCGGGGCGGTCTCGGCCATCGGCGGGGCGGTGCTCGGGCTAGAATCGGCCCAGGCGGCGCGCATTATCGCCGCAGTGCAGCATCCGCGGCAACCCGCATGAGCGACCAGCCTTCCACCCCCGAGCGCGGCGAATACTCGATCGGCGACCTGGCGCGCGAGTTCGACGTCACGCCGCGCGCCATCCGCTTCTACGAAGCCGAGGGGCTGCTCGCGCCGCGGCGCGCGGGCCAGCGGCGCATCTACTCGCTGCGCGACCGCACGCGCCTGAAGCTCACCCTGCGCGGCAAGCGGCTGGGGCTCGCGCTCTCGGAGATCCGCGAGCTGATCGACATGTACGAGCCGGGGCGCGACGCGCGGCCGCAGCTGGAGCGCTTCCTCGCCCTCCTGCACAGCCACCGCACGGCGCTCGAGCAGCAGCGCGCCGACCTCGAGGCGCAGCTCTCGGAGATCACCGCCTTCGAGAAGCGGGTGCGCAAGCAGCTCGCGGGGCGGCGGAGTTGACGTTTACGTCAACGTAAAGTAGGCTCGCCGATCGCCCATGGAGCTCCCGGCCCTCAGATTCGAACATGGCGAGACGATCGAGATGCTGCGCGCCTCGGTGCGCGATTTCGCGGCCAAGGAGATCGCACCGCGCGCCGACAGTATCGACCGCGCCAACGAGTTCCCGGCGGACCTGTGGCGCAAGCTCGGCGCGCTGGGGCTCCTCGGCATCACCGTGGAGGAGGAGTACGGCGGCAGCAGCCTCGGCTACCTCGCGCACATCGTCGCGGTGGAGGAGATCAGCCGCGCCTCGGGCGCGGTCGGCCTGTCCTACGGCGCGCACTCGAATCTCTGCGTCAACCAGATCCGCAGGAACGGCTCGGAGGAGCAGAAGCGGAGGTACCTGCCGAAGCTCGTTTCCGGCGAGCACGTCGGCGCGCTGGCGATGTCCGAGCCGGGCGCGGGTTCCGACGTCATCGGCATGCGCCTGCGCGCGGAGCGCCGGGGAGAGCGCTATCTGCTCAACGGCAACAAGATGTGGATCACCAATGGCCCGGATGCCGACGTGCTCGTCATCTACGCCAAGACCAGCGACCAGGGGATCACCGCGTTTCTCGTCGAGAAGGGCATGCGGGGCTTCTCCACCGCGCAGAAGCTCGACAAGCTCGGCATGCGCGGCTCGAACACCTGCGAGCTGGTGTTCCGCGACTGCGAGGTGCCCGCGGCGAACGTGCTCGGCGCGGAAGGCAAGGGTGTGAAGGTGCTGATGAGCGGCCTCGACTACGAGCGCGCGGTGCTCGCCGGCGGGCCGCTGGGCCTGATGGCCGCGTGCCTGGACGTGGTGCTGCCCTACGTGCACCAGCGCAAGCAGTTCGGCCAGCCGATCGGCGAGTTCCAGCTCATGCAGGGCAAGCTCGCCGACATGTACACCACGTTCTCGGCCTGCCGCGCCTACGTCTACGCCGTGGGCCAGGCGCTCGATCGCGGCGAAACCACGCGCAAGGACGCGGCGGGCGCGATCCTCTACGCGGCGGAGAAGGCGACCTGGATGGCGGGCGAGGCGATCCAGGCGCTCGGCGGCATGGGCTACATCAACGAGACGCCCACCGGGCGCCTGTGGCGCGACGCCAAGCTCTACGAGATCGGCGCCGGCACCTCCGAGATCCGGCGCTGGCTGATCGGGCGCGAGCTGTTCGCGGAGACGGCGTGACGGCGATCCGCACCGGGTTCAGCGCCGCGCTCGGGCTACGCCTGCCGCTGGTGCAGGCGCCGATGGCCGGCGGTCCCAGCTCGCGGGAGCTGGTTGCCGCGTGCAGCGCCGCCGGGGCGCTCGGCTCCTTCGGCCACGCCTACACCCAGCCGGAGGACATGAAGCAGCAGGCGGCGTTCGTGCGCGCGCGCACCGACCGGCCTTTCCACATCAACCTCTTCGTCTCGCCGCTGCCCGCGCCGGTCGATGCGGTGCACCAGAGCGCCGCGCTCGCCGCGCTCGCGCCCTGGTACGCGGAGATGAGGCTTGCCGCGCCCGAGGCCGCCAGGCCGCCCTACGCGCCGGAGCTGGAAGCGCAGCTCGCCGCGGTGGAGGAGATCGCGCCGCGCGTGTTCACCTCGCATCTCGGCTCGCTGCCCGCGGAGCGCGTGGAGGCGCTGAAAGGCCGCGGCATCCTCGTCGGCGGCAGCGCGACCTGCGTCGAGGAGGCGCGTGAGCTCGAGTCCCTCGGCTACGACTTCGTCATCGCGCAAGGGGGCGAAGCAGGCGGCCACCGCGGCACTTGGCGGCGCGACCCCGCGGAAGCGCTCACCGGGTCGCTGGCGCTTACGCGCCTCGTGGCGCGGGCGGTGCGCCTCCCGGTGGTGACTGCAGGCGGCATCATGGACGGCGCCGGCATCGCCGCTGCGCTCGCGCTCGGCGCGCAGGCCGCGCAGCTCGGTACCGCGTTCATTCCCTGCCCGGAGAGCGGCGCGCCGGAGGTGCACAAGCGCGCGATCCTGGAGGCGCGCGAGGACGACACGCGCATCACCGACCGGTTCTCGGGCAAGGCGGCGCGCGGCATCGCCAACCGCTTCCTGCGCGAGGCGGAGGCGAAGCACCTCCCCAGAATCGCCTTCCCGGCGCAGAATCGGCTCACTGCGCCGCTGCGGCAGGCCTCCGCCAGGGCGGGCAGGCCCGACTTCTACGCCCTGTGGGCGGGGCAGGCCGTGCCCCTCGCCCGCGCCCTGCCCGCCGCCGAGCTGGTTGCGCGGCTCGAAGCCGAAACCGTGGAGGCGCTGCGCGCAGCCGCCTCGCTGCTGAAGGAGTAAGCCATGCCGAACGACCCGGTGGTCATCGTCGCCTGTGCCCGCACCCCCATGGGCGGGTTCCAGGGCGAGCTCAAGGACTTCGCGGCGCCCCAGCTCGGCGCGGCGGCGATCCGCGCCGCGCTGGAGCGCGTGCGCCTGCAGCCCGAGGAGGTGGAGGAAGTGATCATGGGCTGCGTGCTGCCGGCGGGCCAGGGCCAGGCGCCCGCGCGCCAGGCTTCGCTCGGCGCAGGCCTGCCGCTCGCCGCCGGCTGCACCACCGTCAACAAGATGTGCGGCTCGGGCATGAAGGCCGCAATGCTCGCGCACGACGCGTTGCTCGCGGGCAGCGCCGGCGTCTTCGTCGCGGGCGGCATGGAGTCGATGACCAACGCCCCCTATCTCCTGCCCAAGGCACGCGCGGGGCTGCGCATGGGGCACGCGCAGGTGCTCGACCACATGTTCTACGACGGGCTGGAGGATGCCTACGAGAAAGGCCGCCTCATGGGGACCTTCGCCGAGGACTGCGCGCAGCAGTACGCCTTCACGCGCGAGGCGCAGGACCGCTTCGCCATCACCTCCCTCGAACGCGCGCAGGTCGCGAACCGCGAGGGTCACTTCGCCTGGGAGATCACGCCGCTCGCGATCAAGGCCGGCAAGGAGGAGAAGTTCATGGAGATGGACGAGCAGCCGTTCAAGGCGAACCTCGCCAAGATCCCCACGCTCAGGCCCGCCTTCCGTAAGGACGGCACGGTGACGGCGGCCAACTCGAGCTCCATTTCCGACGGCGCCGCGGCGCTCGTCATGCTGCGCCGCTCGCAGGCCGAGCGCCGAGGCCTCGCGCCGCTCGCCACCGTGCTCGGCCACGCCACCCACGCGCAGGCGCCGGGGCTGTTCACCACCGCGCCGGTGGGCGCGATCGCGAAGCTCCTCGCGCGCACCGGCTGGTCGGCGGGCCAGGTCGATCTCTACGAGATCAACGAGGCCTTCGCCGTGGTGGCGATGGCGGCGATGCGCGAGCACGGCCTGCCGCACGACAAGGTCAACGTGCACGGCGGCGCCTGCGCCCTCGGGCACCCGATCGGCGCCTCGGGGGCGCGCATCCTCGTCACGCTGATCGGTGCGCTGCGCCGGCTCGGCGGCAAGCGGGGCGTCGCGGCGCTGTGCATCGGCGGGGGCGAAGCGACCGCGATGGCGATCGAGGTGCCGTGACGCGGCGCGTGCGCAGGAGCGACCTGCAGCGGCTGCTCGATCGTTCCCGGTTCCTGCGACCCTGGGGCTTTCGCGTCGTCGCGCTCGGCGACGGCAGCTGCACGCTCGAGCTGCCGCACCGCAAGTCGCTCGAGCGCCCGGGGGGCATCGTCAACGGCCCGGCGCTGATGGCGGCCGCCGACTGCGCCATGTGGCTCGCGATCAAGCAGCGCATCGGCCTGGAGCACGATGCGCTCACCTCGGTGCTGAACACCGCGTTCCTCGCCCCGGCGAACGGCGCTTCGGTGCTGTGCACGGCGCGGATCCTCAAGCAGGGCAAGCGCCGCATCTACGGCGTCGCCGAGTGCCACGACCGCAAGGGCTCGCTCTACAGCCACCACACGCTGACCTATGCGCGCATCTGACCTGGCGAGCGCCGAGCAGCACGCGATGATCCGCGAGGCGGTGCGCAAGTTCTCGCAGGAACAGCTCGCCCCCAACGCCGCGCGCTGGGACCGCGACAAGCACTTCCCTCGCGAGGAGGTCGCCGCGCTCGCGGCCCTGGGCCTCGCCGGCGTGGCGATCCCCGAGGAGTGGGGCGGCGCGGGCCTGGACTACGGCGCGCTTGCCATCGCCTGCGAGGAGATCGCCGCGGGGGACGGCGCGACCTGCACCATCGTCATGGTGACCAACCTCGTCGCCAACATCCTGCAGGGCTATGGCAACGCGGAGCAGAAAGAGCGGTTCCTCAAGCCCGTCGCGCAGGGGCGCGTGCTGGGCGCCTTCTGCCTCACCGAGCCGCACGCGGGGTCGGACGCCGCCGCGATCACCACACGGGCCGATCGCGAGGGCGGCGACTACGTCCTGAACGGCGTCAAGCAGTTCATCACCTCGGGGAAGACCGCCGGCCTCGCCGTGGTGTTCGCCGTCACCGACAAGGGGGCGGGAAAGAAGGGCATCAGCGCCTTCGTCGTCCCGGCTTCGACCCCGGGCTACGTCGTCGCGCGCATCGAGGAGAAGACAGGCCAGCGCGCCTCCGACACCGCCCAGATCGTGCTCGAGAACTGCCGGGTGCCGGCGGCGAACCGGCTCGCCGGGGAGGGCGCGGGATACCGCATCGCGCTCGCGAACCTCGAGTCCGGCCGCATCAACGTCGCCGCGCAGGCGACCGGCATGGCGCGCGCCGCGCTCGAGGCGGCGCTCGCCTACGCCACCGAGCGAGAGAGCATGGGCAAGCGCCTGATCGAGCACCAGGCGGTCAATTTCCGGCTCGCCGACATGGCGACCTCGGTGGAGGCGGCGCGCCAGCTGTACCTGCACGCGGCGCGCCTGCGCGACGCCGGCGAGCCCTGCCTCAAGGAGGCCTCGATGGCGAAGCTGTTCGCCTCCGAGATGGCCGAGCGCGTCTGCTCGGACGCGATCCAGATCCACGGCGGCTACGGCTACGTCGCGGACTTTCCGGTGGAGCGCATCTGGCGCGACGTGCGCGTGTGCCAGATCTACGAGGGCGCGAGCGACATCCAGCGCCTGGTCATCGCCCGCGCGCTGGAGGGCTCGTGAAAGCGCCGCTCGAGTTCTACTTCGACTTCACTTCCCCCTATGGCTACCTCGCCTCGCGCAGGATCGAGGCACTCGCGGCGAAGCACGGCCGCTCGGTCAACTGGCGCCCGTACCTGCTCGGGGCCGCGTTCAAGCTCACGGGCGGCGCGCCGCCGATCGGCGTGCCGCTCAAGTCCGACTACGCGAAGCGCGACTTCGAGCGTTCGGCGCGCTTCCACGGCGTGCCCTACCGTGCCCCGAGCGTGTTCCCGGTCGCCACGGTCGCCGCCTGCCGCGCCTACTACTGGCTCGCGGACCAGGACCCGGCGCGGGCGGTCGCCCTCGCCAAGGCGCTCTACGAGGCTTACTTCGTCAACGACGTCAACATCTCGGACCCCGAGAACGTGATCCGCGCGGCCGTCGCCTGCGGCCGCGACGCGGGCGAGGTGCGCGCCGCGCTGAACGACCCGGCCGTGAAGGATCGCACGCGCGCGGCGGTGGATGCGGCGATCGCGGGAGGCGCCTTCGGCTCGCCGTGGGTGGTGGCCGACGGCGAGCCCTTCTGGGGCGTGGACCGGTTCGATCAGCTCGACCGCTGGCTCGAGCGCGGGGGGTTCTAGCCGTCCCATGCCCGTCATCCGCAGCGCGCTCGATCCCCGCTCCGAGGAATACCGCGCCAACGCCGAGCGCATGCGCGCGCTGGTGGCCGACCTGCGCGAGAAGGTGGCGCGGGTCTCGCTCGGGGGCGACGCCGCGGCGCGCGAGAAGCACGCGGCGCGCGGCAAGCTCCTGCCGCGCGAGCGCGTACGCACGCTCCTCGACACGGGCTCGCCGTTCATGGAGATCGGGCAGCTCGCCGCGCTCGGCATGTACGGGGACGAAGCGCCGGGGGGCGGGATCATCACCGGCATCGGCCGCGTCTCGGGGCGCGAGTGCGTGGTGGTGTGCAACGACGCCACGGTGAAGGGCGGCACCTACTTCCCGATGACCGTGAAGAAGCACCTGCGCGCGCAGGAGATCGCGCTGCAGAACCGCCTGCCCTGCATCTACCTCGTCGACTCGGGCGGCGCGAACCTCCCCAACCAGGACGAGGTGTTCCCCGACCGCGAGCACTTCGGGCGCATCTTCTACAACCAGGCGGCCATGTCCTCCCTCGGCATCCCGCAGATCGCCTGCGTCATGGGCTCGTGCACCGCGGGCGGCGCCTACGTGCCGGCGATGTCCGAGGAGGCGGTCATCGTCAGGGGCCAGGGCACGATCTTCCTCGGCGGGCCGCCGCTGGTGAAGGCGGCGATCGGCGAGGTGGTGACGCCCGAGGAGCTGGGCGGGGCGGAAGTGCACACGCGGATCTCGGGGGTCGCCGACCACTACGCGCTCGACGACGCGCACGCGCTCGCGATCGTGCGCCGCATCGTCGCCAACCTCAACTCGCGCAAGCGGGTGTCGCTCGAAGTGCGTGCGCCGCGCGAGCCGCTCTATCCGCCGGAGGAGATGTACGGCGTGATCCCCTCGGACGTGCGCAAGCCCTACGAGGTGCGCGAGCTCCTCGCGCGCATCGTCGACGGCTCGGAGCTGGACGAGTTCAAGGCCAACTACGGCACGACGCTGGTCACCGGTTTCGCACACCTGCACGGCTATCCGGTGGCGCTCCTCGCCAACAACGGCATTCTCTTCTCGGAGTCGGCGCTGAAAGCCACGCACTTCATCGAGCTCGCCTGCCAGCGCGGCATTCCCCTCGTCTTCCTGCAGAACATCGCGGGCTACATGGTCGGCAGGAAGTACGAGGCGGGCGGCATCGCCAAGGACGGCGCCAAGATGGTCACTGCCATGGCCACCGCGCGCGTGCCCAAGTTCACGCTCATCGTCGGCGGCTCGTTCGGCGCGGGCAACTACGGCATGTGCGGGCGCGCTTACGGTCCCCGCTTCCTGTGGATGTGGCCGAACGCCCGGATCTCCGTCATGGGCGGCGAGCAGGCGGCGAGCGTGCTCGCGACGGTGCGCCGCGACGGCATCGAGGGCCGCGGCGGCGCCTGGTCCGAGGAGGAAGAGGCGCAGTTCAAGCAGCCGATCCGCGAGCAGTACGAGCGCCAGGGCCACCCCTACTACGCGAGCGCGAGGCTGTGGGACGACGGCGTCGTCGACCCCGCGGACACGCGCCGGCTCCTCGGCCTCGCGATCTCGGCCTCGCTCAACGCACCGGTTGAGGAAACGCGGTTCGGCGTCTTCAGGATGTGACCATGTCGGAGCACCGGGCCAGCATCGCATGGACACGCAGCGGGGAGTTCCGCTACGAGAGCTATTCGCGGTCGCACAGCGTCGATTTCGGCGGCGGCGTGGGCGTGCCGGGAAGTGCCGCGCCCGCCAACATTCCCCCGGGCACGTCGACCGCGCCAGGAATGGACCCCGAGCAGGCGCTGGTCGCTGCGCTCTCGGCCTGCCACATGCTGTGGTTCCTGCACCTCGCATGCAGCCGGAAATACGTCGTCGAGCGCTATCGCGACGACGCCATCGGGGTGCTCGGGAAGAACGCCGCCGGGAAGGAGGCCATCGTGCGGGTCAGCCTGCGCCCCGAAGTGAGCTTTACCGGGACCGCGCCGACCCCCGAGCAGTTCCACCAGCTCCACGAGAAGGCCCACCAGCGCTGCTTCATCGCCAACACGGTGAGCTGCGACATCGTGCTCGAGCCGCGCATCGCCTGAGGTCCGCATGCCACAGAGCCTGCTCCTGGAAAGACGCGGCCACGCCGCCGTGCTCACCCTCAACCGGCCGGAGGTCCGCAACGCCTTCGACGACGAGCTCGTCGCCGCGCTGGCGCGCGCGCTGCACGTGCTGGAGGCCGACGAGAGCGTGCGCGCGGTGGTGCTCGCGGGAGCGGGCCCCGCCTTCTGCGCCGGCGCCGACCTGAGCTGGATGAAGCGCATGGCGGGCTACGGCTACGACGAGAACCTCGCGGACGCACAGGCGCTTGCCGCGATGCTGAAGACGCTCGACCGGCTCTCCAAGCCGACGCTGGCGCGCGTGCACGGTCCGGCGTTCGCCGGGGGGGTGGGGCTGGTCGCCGCGTGCGACATTGCGGTCGGGACGCCCGAGGCGGAGTTCTCGCTCACCGAAGTCAAGCTCGGGCTGTCGCCCGCGACCATCAGCCCGTACGTGGTGCGTGCCATGGGTGAGCGCGCCGCGCGGAGATACTTCCTCACCGGCGAACGCTTCTCCGCGAGCGAAGCCCATCGCCTGGGCCTGCTCACCATGGTCTCGGCGTCCGAGAAGCTCGACGCCGAGATCGATGAACTGCTCAAACACCTTATCCAATGCAGTCCTCAATCCCATCTCAAGATCAAGGAACTGATCAGGGCCGTCCGCCCCGGCGGCGAGATCACCGATGCACTCATCGCCGACACCGCGCGCCGCATTGCCGACATCCGCGTCTCCACTGAAGGCAGGGAAGGCATCGCCTCGTTCCTCGAGAAGCGCAGGCCTTCCTGGCAGGGGCGCAGGGACTAGCGTGTTCCGCAAGATCCTGATCGCCAACCGCGGCGAGATCGCCTGCCGCGTGATCAGCGCGGCCCGCGCGCTGGGAATCGGCAGCGTCGCGGTGTACTCGGAGGCCGACGCCGGCGCGCGGCACGTCGGGCTCGCCGACGAGGCGCGCTGCATCGGCCCGGCGGAGCCGCGCGAGAGCTACCTCAACGCCGAGGCGATCGTTGCGGCCGCTCGCGACACCGGCGCCGAGGCCGTCCATCCGGGCTACGGCTTTCTCTCGGAGAAGGCGGAGTTCGCCCGCGCCTGCGCTGAGGCCGGCCTTGCGTTCGTCGGGCCGCCGCCGGAGGCGATCGCCGCGATGGGCGACAAGTCCGCCGCCAAGGCGCTGATGGAGAAGGCGGGCGTGCCGCTCGTGCCCGGCTACCACGGCGCGGACCAGGACCCGGCGCGGCTCGCCGCGGAGGCGCAGCGCGTCGGCTACCCGGTGCTCATCAAGGCCGCGGCGGGCGGCGGCGGGCGCGGCATGCGGATCGTGCGCGCGGCCGCCGAGTTCGAGCGCGCACTCGAGGGGGCGCAGCGCGAGGCGCTCGGCGCCTTCGGCGACGCGCGCGTGCTGATCGAGCGCTGTCTGGAGCGCCCGCGCCACATCGAGGTGCAGGTCTTCGGCGACACGCACGGCAACCTGGTGCATCTCTTCGAGCGCGACTGCTCGGTGCAGCGCCGGCATCAGAAGGTGCTCGAGGAGGCGCCCGCGCCGGGCATGACCGAGGCGCGGCGGCGCGAGATGGGCGAGGCGGCGATCGCGGCCGCGCGCGCCATCGGCTACTGCAACGCGGGCACCGTGGAATTTATCGCCGAGCAGGACGGCCGCTTCTACTTCATGGAGATGAACACGCGCCTGCAGGTGGAGCACCCCGTGACCGAGCTGGTCACCGGCATCGATCTCGTCGCGTGGCAGCTCGCCGTGGCCGCGGGCGAGCCGCTGCCGCTCGCGCAGCAAGACATCCGCATCCGCGGCCACGCGATCGAGGCGCGCATCTACGCGGAGAACCCGGACAAGGGATTCCTGCCCTCCACCGGCGCGCTGCGGCGCCTGCGCCTGCCGCGCGCGGCGGAGTTCCGTGCCGGGAAAGACGGCCTGCGCATCGATTGCGGCGTGCGCGAGGGCGACGCCATCACGCCGCACTACGATCCCATGATCGCCAAGCTCCTTGCCTGGGGCGAAACGCGCGAGGTGGCCCGGGCGCGCCTGCGCGCCGCGCTCGCCGAGGTCGAGATCCTGGGCGTCGCCTCGAACGTCGAGTTCCTCGGCCGCGTGGTGCAGGGCAGGGCCTTCGCCTGGGGGCGCCTCGACACTGGGCTCATCGAGCGCAGCCGCGACGAGCTCTTTCCGCCCCCGCAAGACGCCGCGGTGGAGGACCTCGCGCTAGCGGCGCTCGCCGAGCTGCTCGCGGAGGAGGCGCAGGCCGCGGCGCGCGCCCGCACCTCGGGTGACCCGCATTCGCCCTGGCACGCGGTGGACGGCTGGCGCCTGAACTCCGGCTCGCACCACGAGCTCGCGTTTGCCGAGGGCGAGCGCCGCTACCGCGTCGCGCTGCATTTCACGCCCGGCGGCCTGCGGCTGGAGGCGGACGGGCGCGAGCATGCGCTCGCCGGGGAGCGCGAGGGCGAGGCGTTGCTCGTGCGGCTCGATGCGCGTGCGTTTCGCGCGCGTGTGGTGCGCGACGGCGCCGACTGGCACGTCTATCGCGACGGCGAGCACCGCGTGCTCACGCTGCAGGCCGAGCACGCGGCCGAAGACGTGGACGCCACCACCGGCTCGCTCGCCGCGCCGATGCCCGGCAAGGTCATCCAGCTGCTCGTCAGCCCGGGCGAGCACGTGGCGAAAGGAGCACCGCTGCTCGTCCTCGAGGCGATGAAGATGGAGCACACCATCGCGGCGCCGCACGACGGCGAAGTGAAGGAGATCTTCTATCGCGCCGGCGAGCAGGTTGCCGAGGGCGCGGAGCTGCTCCGCCTCGAGTAAATCAGGGTCAGACCACGATTTTCCCGGATTCGGAGCACAATCTCCGCCATGGCCGGAAAAACGTGGTCTGACCCCGAATTGCCGACGAAGGTCCGCATCGTGGAGGTGGGGCCACGCGACGGGCTGCAGAACGAGAAGGGCGAGGTGCCCACCGCCGTGAAGCTCGAGCTGATCGAGCGGCTAGCGGACGCCGGCCTGCCCGCCGTGGAGGCAACCGCGTTCGTCTCGGCGAAGTGGATCCCGCAGATGGCCGATCACGCCGAGGTGCTCGAGCGCATCCGCCGAAAGCCCGGCGTCGCCTACCCGGTGCTGACGCCCAACCTCAAGGGGTTCGAAGCGGCGCGCGCCGCGGGCGCCACCGAGGTCGCGGTGTTCGCCGCGGCCTCCGAGTCGTTCTCGAAAAAGAACATCAACTGCTCGATCGCCGAGTCGCTCGAGCGCTTCCGGCCGGTCACCGAGGCGGCGGGTCAAGCGGACATCAGGGTGCGCGGCTACATCTCCTGCGTGGTCGGCTGCCCCTACGAAGGCGACATCGCTCCGGAAAAGGTCGCCGAGGTCGCAGGAGCGCTGCATGCCATGGGGTGCTACGAGGTGTCGCTCGGCGACACCATCGGCGTGGGCACGCCGGCGCGCATGCAGCGCATGATCGAGGCCTGCGCGGCGCGCGTGCCGATCGCGCAGCTCGCCGGGCACTACCACGACACCTACGGCCAGGCGCTCGCCAACATCTACGCCTCGATGGAGCTGGGCGTGGCGACGTTCGACGCCTCGGTGGCGGGGCTCGGCGGCTGCCCCTACGCGAAAGGGGCCTCCGGCAACGTCGCCACCGAGGACGTGGTCTACATGCTGCAGGGACTCGGCATCGAGACCGGCGTCGACCTGGAGAAGGTGGTGGACATCGGGCAGTGGATCTGCGGCGTGATCGGCCGCGAGCCGGTCACCAGGGCCGGGCGCGCGATCGCGGCGAAGAGGAAGGGCGCTTGATCGCTTCGCCCTGCAACAAGGTGTGCGTGATGGACCTGGCGAGCGGTTATTGCCGCGGCTGCTACCGCACGCTGGACGAGATCGCGCGCTGGGGGGAAATGAACGATGCCGAGCGCGCCGCGGTGCTCGCAGGGCTGCCCGGGCGCAGGCTAGATGTCCCGGAAATCGCCGTGCCGCCCCTTGCCTGAGGCGAAGCGCGCGGCGCCCGCCGCGCCCTCGGCAAAGAACGCGGGCAGCCCATTGTACCACTCGCGGCGCATGCCCTCCCGGATCGACAGCCCCTGCTGCGCGTAGACCGAGCGCCGGTCGGCGCGCGTGCAGGCCTGCGGAAAGCGCGCGATCTCCTGCGCCATGGCCTGCGCGAACTCGCGCGACCGGCCCTCGGGCACGACGTGCTCGCACAGGTTGATGCGCAGCGCTTCGTCGGCGGGCACCTTGCGCCCCGTGAGGATGATCTCGAGCGCGCGGCCGGTGCCGACGATCCGCGGCAGGCGCACCGTGCCGCCGTCGATGAGCGGCACGCCCCAGCGCCGGCAGTAGACGCCGAAGTACGCGCTCTCCTCCATCACGCGAAGGTCGCACCACAGCGCGAGCTCGAAGCCGCCCGCCACCGCGGGCCCGGCGACCGCGGCGATCACCGGCTTGTCGAGCTCCAGGCGCGTGGGGCCGAGCGGCCCGCGCGGCAGTTGGCCGTTCTCGCGCACGCGCTCGTCGAGCGGATAGGCGATCTCCTGGATCGGCGAGGGGTCCTCGAGCAGCGACGCGCCGTACTTGAGGTCCCAGCCGGCGCAGAACGCGCCGCCCTCGCCCCAGAGGACAGCCACGGCCGCTTCCGGGTCCCGGTCGAAGGCGACGAAGGCGTCCACCAAGGCATCGGCGCTCGCCGGGTCCATCGCGTTCCTCGCCCGCGGGCGGCTGTGGATTACCGTCCATACCTTGCCTTGCTTTTCGACGCGCACGGCCATGCTCAGCCCCCCTTCTGCGACGCGGCGAGCGCCTGGTCGAGGTCCCACAGCAGGTCCTTCGCGTATTCCAGCACCACCG
>Ga0137796_10000274_pt1 | contig 33092 bp, 31 predicted proteins | sample OV2TP3_FD_97704 | JGI IMG/M metagenome (GOLD analysis project Ga0137796, IMG submission 97704) | reverse complement strand
GGAGATCGATGGACAACCGTGGACATCGGTACGCAGCGATGGACATCTCGCCGGCCGGCAATGGACATGCGATGGACATGACATGGACATGACATGGCCGCGAAGCGGACGTCCGATGGACGCCGGCGCCGCAACCGGGAGCCTACGTCTTGCCGGCCAGCGCCCGGAGCCGGGCCAGGCACTCCTCGCGGCTGGCCCGGTAGTCGCCGTCCTCCCACCACGCCTCGACGGCGGCGAGCAGCTCGCCGACTTGCGGCCCCTCGGGCAGCCCGAGCGACATCATCACGTCGATGCCGGTCACCGGAAACACCGCGCCCGTCCAGCCGTCGCAGGCGGCGAGGATGGCGATCCACTTGTGGGTGCGGTCGGCCGGGATGCGCGGCGTGATGGCGAGCTCGCCGGCCCAGGCGAGCAGCGCCAGGTCGCGCACCGTCGCCGGCCCGAGCCGGTACAGGGTCCGCCGCAGCGCCGTCGCGTCCATGGCCGGGCCGATGTCGGCCGGCGGCGCCACCAGCGTCACCAGATGCAGGGTGTCGCGGTTGGACAGGCGCAAGCGCCTGGCCGCCACCTCGGCGCCGGCGGCTTCGGTGCCGATCAGCGCCGCCAGCCGGCGCAGCGCGTCGGGCTTCACCGACTCGACCTTGATGGCGCGGGTCTCCAGCCACGCCAGCATGCGCAGCCGGCCGACGTCGCCGGCCTCCGGCAGGATATGGGTGAAGACGCCGAGGCCGCGCATCATCACCGCCACGTCGGCCGGGCTCGGCACCATCAGGATCTTCAGGAGCTCGTCGCGCACCCGCTCGCCGGAGAGCGCCGCCAGCTTCGACGCCTCCGAGCGGCAGGCGGCGATGGCGTCGGCGTCGGCCGGCGGCCGGCCGTAATCGCCGAAGAAGCGGAAGTAGCGGAGCAGCCTCAGCACGTCCTCGCCGATGCGCTGCTTGGCGATGCCGACGAAGCGGATGCGGCCGTGGGCGAGGTCGGCGATGCCGTCGTTGAGGTCGTAGACGTCGCCGTTCGGCGTCGCGTTGAGGGCGTTGATGGTGAAGTCGCGGCGGTCGGCGTCGGCGGACCAGTCGTCGGTGTAGGCGACCTTGGCGTGGCGGCCGTCGGTCTCGACGTCGCGGCGCAGCGTCGTGATCTCGAACTTCTTGTCGCCGATCAGCGCCGTCACCGAGCCGTGCTCGACGCCGGTGGGGATGGTCTTGATGCCGGCCGCCGCCAATAGCCGCATCACCGCGTCCGGCTTGTCGGGGGTGGCCAGGTCCACGTCCTTGACCGGCCGGTGGGCGAGCGCGTCGCGCACGCAGCCGCCGACGAACCGGACCTCGGCGCCGCCGGCGGTCAGCGCCGCGATCACCGCCCGGGTTTCGGCGGCGGTCATCCACTCCTGCGGCGACAGCTTGCCGGTCGGACCATGCACGGCCTTCAGCGACACCATGGCGAAACGCTCGCTCCCGTCCGCGTCACTTCTGTTTGTACTCGGGCGGCACCACCTTGCCGCCCTCCAGCCGCGGCGGCTGGTAGGCGCTGCCCGGCGGCGCGCCGGTCATCAACGCCGTCGTCACCAGCGCCGCCATCATCAGCGCGAAGCCCCCGAGCGCGCACCAGAACAGCGGGCCTTTCTTCAGCGCCGGCAATTCCTCCGGCGTGCCCTGGTGCTGGGACCGCGCATAGGCGATCCAGGCGGCGTAGACGGCGGTCGGCAGCACCAGCGGAAAGACGTACTCGAAGAAGATGCGGATCATCTCGGCTTCAGCACTTGGTACAGGTTCATCAGCATGCCGGCGGTGGCGCCCCAGATATAATAGCCCCGATACGGCATGGCGTAGAACTGCCGCACCGTGCCCTTGAACTCGCGACTGTGGCGCTGGTGGTTGGCGGGATCGAGCAGGAAATCAAGCGGCACCTCGAACACCTCGGCCACCTCGTCGGGGTCTGGGGCGAGCTCGAACGGCGGCGCGACGACGCCGACGATGGGCGTGACGCGGAATCCGGTGCGGGTGACGTACTCGCCGAGGCGGCCGACGACCTCGACATGGCGTCGGGCGAGGCCGATCTCCTCCTCGGTCTCGCGCAGCGCCGTCTGCTCCGGCGTTTCGTCCTCCGGCTGGACGTGGCCGCCGGGGAAACTGATCTGGCCGGCGTGGTGGGCGAGATGCCCGGTGCGCTGGGTGAACAGGGCGGTGAGACCCTGCGGCCGCGTCACCAGCGGCACCAGCACCGCGCACGGCGTGAGAGTCGCGCCGACCGCCATGCCGGGGTTGAGGTGGTGGTCGCCCTGCACCAGCCGGTCGGCGGGCGGCGGCGGGCGCTTGAGCCGCTCGACGACCTGCCGCCGGTCGATCGGGGCGCGGTCGCGGGCGGCGGGCGCGCTCATTCGTCGCCCTCCAGGCGGCCGAGGGCGAAGAAGGCGCCGTCGCTCCACACGCCGAACAGGGATTGGCCGCCGAGGTTTTGCCGATGACCGATGTCGACCAGCTCGTAGTAAACCGCCCGCGTCAGCCGCGCCTCGACGCCGCCGTCCATGACCACGTAGGGCGCCGGCTCGCCGGTGGCGGCCGCCGAATCGACGCGAATCGGGTGGTCGGCGCCGACGGCCACAATTTTGCCGACATTGGTGCGCAGACTGAGCACCTGGTCGCGCCCCGCGCCGTCGCGCATCAGCTCGACCGCCAGGAACGGCGCGTCGTCGACCGCGATGCGGCCGATCTCGGCCGGGGTGATCAGCCAGTAGTCGCCGGCGGCGTCGCGCCGCAACACCGTGGAGAACAGCCGCACCAGCTCCTTCCGGCCGATCGGCGAGCCGCGATAGTACCAGACGCCGTTGCGGTCTATACGCATATCCAGATCGCCGCAAATGATTTGGCCCGGACGCGGGGTAAAACCCTTCGGTCCCGCGCCTGTCTTATCAGCGGGTTGCGACAAACCGGTGGGAGGATCGGCGGCTTTTCTCATATAGTAAGGACAAGCTCCATCCAGGGAGGCATCGAGTGACCACCACCGCCAAAACCAAGGACGCGACCAGTCTAGACAATTCCGAGAAGCTTATCGACGCCATCGATCAACTGGGCCGCGACATCGCCGCCGCCCGCGACGGCATCGGCCGCGTCATCTACGGCCAGAACCGGGTGGTCGAGGAGACGCTGATCACCATCCTGGCCGGCGGGCATCTGCTGTTGATCGGCGTGCCCGGCCTCGGCAAGACCCGCTTGGTCGAGGTGTTGGGCCAGGTGTTCGGGCTCGACGCGCGGCGGGTGCAGTTCACCCCCGACCTGATGCCGGCCGACATCCTCGGGTCCGAGGTGCTGGAGGAGTCGGAGACCGGCCGGCGGTCGTTCCGCTTCATCAAGGGACCGGTGTTCTGCCAGCTGTTGATGGCCGACGAGATCAACCGCGCCAGCCCGCGCACCCAGTCGGCGCTGCTGCAGGCGATGCAGGAAGGCCGGGTGTCGGTGGCCGGCCAGTACCACGCGTTGCCGACGCCGTTCCACGTGCTGGCGACGCAGAACCCGCTCGAGCTGGAGGGAACATACCCGCTGCCGGAGGCGCAGCTCGACCGCTTCTTCATGCAGGTCGACGTCGACTACCCGGACCTGGAGGCGGAACGCCAGATCATCATCAACACCACCGGCACGCTGGAGCCGACGCCGGTCAAGGTGATGGACGCCAAGGCGCTGATCGGCGCCCAGCGGCTGGTCCGCCACGTGCCGGTGGGCGAGAGCGTGTCGGAGTCGATCCTCAGCCTGGTGCGCGCCGGCCGCCCGGAGAGCTCCGACATCGAGGACGTCCGTAAGCACGTCTCCTGGGGCCCGGGGCCGCGGGCGACGCAGGCGCTGATGCTGGGTTCGCGGGCGCGCGCGGTGATCGAGGGCCGGCTGGCGCCGAGCATCGACGACGTGCTGGCGCTCGCGCATCCGATCCTGCGCCACCGCATGGCGCTCAACTTCGCCGCCAGGGCCGAAGGCGTGTCGCTGGCCGGCATCATCGACCGGCTGTGCGAACGGGTCGCCTGAACCGGGCGGTCCGGCCGACGGAGGGGCCGAATACGCCATGATGGCGCCGCACCCCGCCGGCCATCGCCGGTCCGACGTCCACCATCGCGCCGAGGAGCTGGCCGCCGGACTGCCGCCGCTGCTGGTCGCCGCCGAACGGGTGGCGGCAACGGTGTCGATGGGCGTGCACGGCCGCCGCCGCGTCGGCCAGGGCGAAACGTTCTGGCAATTCCGCCGGTACGAGCCCGGCGACTCGACGCAACTGATCGACTGGCGGCAATCGGCGAAATCGCAGCCGGTGTATGTGCGCGAGACCGAATGGGAGGCGGCGCAGAGCGTGTGGCTGTGGCGCGACGGCTCGCCGTCGATGGCCTACCGGTCGTCCGACCGCGTGCCGACGAAACGCGAGCGCGGCGAGCTGCTGCTGCTGGCGCTGGCGTCGCTGCTGATCCGCGGCGGCGAGCACGTGGCGCTGCTCGGCACCGGCATGACGCCGACTTCGGGCCGGAACATGGTGGTGCGCCTGTGGTCGGCGATCGAAGCCCAGGACAGGAAGGAAGCCCAGCACGCCAGCCTGCCTGTATTCGAGTTGCTGCCGCGCTACGGACGGGTGGTGATGATCGGCGATTTCCTGTCGCCGCTCGACGACACCCGAAAGGCGATCGGCGGCTTCGCCGACCAGGGCGTCGGCGGGCACCTGCTGCAGATTCTCGACCCGGCGGAGGAGACGCTGCCGTTCGCCGGGCGAATCCGCTTCGACGGAACCGAGGACGAAGGCAACGTCCTGATCGGGCGCGTCGAGGCGATGCGGGACGAATACCTGGGCGAGCTCGCCCGCCACAACCGGGGCGTCCAGGAACTGGCGAAGAACGTCGGCTGGGGATACTCGCTCCATCACACCGACCGGCCGCCGGAGGCGGCGCTGCTGGCGCTGTTCCTCGGCCTGTCGCGCAAGGCGGGAGGATGAGGCGGTGCTGACAATCGGCTCGCTCAGCTTCGCGGTGCCGTGGGCGCTGGGGGCGCTGGCACTGCTGCCGGTGATCTGGTGGCTGCTCCGGCTGACGCCGCCGATGCCGACCATCGTCCGCTTCCCGCCGGTGCGCCTGCTGTTCAAGCTGACGACCCGCGAGGAAAGCTCGGCCAAGACGCCGCTGTGGCTGCTGATCGTGCGCCTGGCTCTTGCCGCCGCGGTGATCCTGGCGGCGGCGCATCCGTTGCTCAACGCCGGCGCCCGCCTGACCGGCAAGGGGCCGCTGGTGGTGATCATCGACGACGGCTGGGCGGCGGCGGGCAACTGGGCTGCGCGGCGGGCGACGCTCGCCGGCTTCGCCGATCACGCCGAGCGCGAGAGCCGTCCGATCGTCGTGCTGACCACGGCGCCGGGCGAAAAAGACGCCGCCGCCGATGCGGTGCGGATGATGACCGCCGCCGACGCGCGCAAGCGCTTCGAGGGGCTGCAGCCGAAGCCGTGGCCGCCCGACCGCGGCCGCGCGCTCACGCCGCTGCTGGCGCAAGGCGGCCTCGCCGACTCGCGGCCCGGCGACGTGGTGTGGCTGAGCGACGGCATCGAGGAGCCCGGCGGCAAGCCGCTTGCCGACCACCTGCAGCCGCTGCAGCGGCTGGGCGCCGTCACCGTCGTCAGCGATCCGGCGCCGCGCCTCGCCATGGTGCTGCGCCCGCCGGAGGCCGACAGCGGCGTGCTGAAGCTGGTCGTCGAGCGGCCGACCGCCGAGGGTCTGGCGTCTGCGCAGGTGCGCGCCGTCGGCGACGACGGCAACCTGCTGGCGCGCGAGAAGCTGACCTTCGCCGGCGGCGAGACGCGGGCCATCGCCGACCTGACGCTGCCGACGGAGTTGTTGAACCGCCTGGCGCGGCTGGAGATCGAGGACGCCGACACCGCCGGCGCCGTGGTGCTGACCGACGAGCGGTGGCGCCGCCGCCCGGTCGGGCTGGTGTCGGGGGCCGGCGTCGGCGTCCAGCAGCCGCTGCTCAGCGACCTCTACTACCTGGAACGCGCCCTCAGACCATTCACCGAAATCCGCCGCGGCACCGTCGGCGAGCTGCTCAACCGGCCGCTGGCGGTGATGGTGCTGGCCGACCCGGGGCAGATGACCCAGGCGGTGCGGCGCAGCCTCGAAAACTGGATCAAGGCCGGCGGCGTCGCCGTCCGCTTCGCCGGGCCGCTGCTCGCCAAGGCGACCAGCGACGACGTCGGCGATCCGTTGCTGCCGGTGCGGCTGCGGGTCGGCGACCGGGTGATCGGCGGCTCGATGTCGTGGAGCCGGCCGGCGAAGCTGGCGCCGTTCGAGGCGGCGAGCCCGTTCCACGGCCTCGTGGTGCCCGCCGACGTCACGGTGCGGCGCCAGGTGCTGGCGCAGCCGGCGCCCAACCTGCCGGAAAGGACCTGGGCGCGCCTCGACGACGGCACGCCGCTGGTGACGGCGGAGCGGCGCGACAAGGGCTGGCTGGTGCTCGTCCACACCACCGCCAACGTCGAGTGGTCGAACCTGCCGCTGTCGGGCTTGTTCGTCGACATGCTGCGGCGCCTGGTGGCGTTGAGCCAGGGTGTCGCGGTGAAGTCCGGTGGCCCGCCCCTGGAGCCGATCGCCACCCTCGACGGGTTCGGGCGGCTCGGCCCGGCGGCCGCCGGCGCCCGGGCGATCGCCGCCGACGCCTTCGAGACGGCGAAAGTATCGGTGACGACGCCGCCCGGCTACTACGGCGACCGGACCGTGCGGCGGGCGCTCAACCTGTCGGCCAGCCTTGAATCGCCACGGCCGATCGCGGCGCTGCCGTCGGGCGTTGCGCGGGCCCAATACGGCAGCATGCCGGAGGTGGATTTCCGGCCGGCGCTGCTGGCGCTGGCGATGCTGCTGGCGCTGGTCGACCTCGCCGCCAGCCTGGCGCTGCGCGGCATGCTGTACGTCCGCCGCGCGGCGCCGGCGGCGCTGCTCGCCTTGGCGACGCTCGGCAACGGCGCCGCGGCCGCCGACGCGGAGACGTTCGCCCTCGGGAACAGCCTGGAGACGCGCCTCGCCTACGTCGTCACCGGCAGCCGCGACATCGACGACACCAGCCACGCCGGCCTGAGCGGCCTCAACGTCATCCTGGCGCGCCGCACGGCGGCCGAGCTCGGGCCGCCGCAGGGGGTCGACCCGGGTCGCGACGAGCTCGCTTTCTTCCCGCTTCTTTACTGGCCGGTGACCCAGGGCTCCGTCGCGATCACCGAGACGGCGCGCGCCAACGTCAACAAGTATCTCAGGAACGGCGGCACCATCCTGTTCGACACCCGCAGCGTCGGCGGCACCGCCGACATCTCGTCGCTGCGCGACCTGGCGCGCGGGCTCGACATTCCGCCGCTGGTGCCGGTGCCGCCGGACCACGTGCTGACCCGCGCCTTCTACCTGATCTCCGAGTTTCCGGGCCGCTGGAGCGGCGGCACGCTGTGGGTGGAACGCGCCGGCGAGCGCGTCAACGACGGCGTGTCGCCGGTGATCGCCGGCGGCAACGACTGGGCGGCGGCGTGGGCGATGGATGACGCGCAGCGTCCGATCTATCCGGTGGTTCCGGGCGGCGAGCGGCAGCGGGAAATGGCCTACCGGTTCGGAATCAACCTGGTGATGTACACGCTGACTGGCAACTACAAGTCCGACCAGGTGCACATTCCGGCGATCATGAAGAGGCTCGGCCAATGACCGGCAGCTTGGTGTTCGCTCCAATGGTGCCGCTGCCGCTGATCGCGCTGATGGCGGCGGTCGGCCTGGCGCTGGTCGCGGTCGGGCTGCTGCGCGGCGCCCGCGGCACGATGATGCGGGCCGTGGTGCTGGCGACGCTGGCGACGGCGCTCGCCAATCCGCTGGCCGTCCGCGAGGAGCACCAGCCGCAGCGCGACGTGGCGGTGGTCGCCGTCGACCGTTCGGCGAGCCAGCTGGTCGGCGGGCGACAGGCGCAGACGGACGAAACGCTGAAGGCCATCGGCGAGCGGCTGGCGCGCCTGGGCGATCTCGACGTGCGGGTGGTCGAGGCCAAGGACGACATCGCCGGCAGCGCCATCGACGCCGGCAAGGAGGGAACGCGCCTGATCGATGCGCTGACCCGCGCGTCGGCCGAGATTCCGCGCCAACGCTTCGCCGGCGCGGTGCTGATCACCGACGGCCAGGTCCACGACGTGCCGGAAACGTCGCCGGTGCCGGGGCCGGTGCACGTGCTGCTCACCGGACGTCCCGGCGAGCACGACCGCCGGCTGGTGATCGAACAGGCGCCCAGCTACGGCATCGTCGGCAAGCCGGTGACCATCCGCTACCGCGTCGAGGACCGCCGCTCCGACAAAACCGGGTTCGGCGCCAACCTGGCACAGGTGCGGTTCCGCTACGACGACCTCGAGACCAAGCCGGTGCAGATCCCGGTCGGCCGCAGCGACGGGTTCACGTTCACGCTCGACCACGCGGGCGCCACCGTGGTGCAGATGGAGGTGGACGGTGTCGAGGGCGAGCTCTCCACCGTCAACAACCGGGCGCTGGTCAGCATCAACGGCGTGCGCGACCGGCTTCGGGTGCTGCTGGTTTCCGGCCAGCCGCACGCCGGCGAGCGCACCTGGCGCAATCTCTTGAAGTCCGATCCGTCGGTGGACCTCATCCATTTCACCATCCTGAGGCCGCCGGAGAAGGACGACTTCACGCCGCTCCGCGAGCTGGCATTGATCGCGTTCCCGATCCAGGAGCTGTTCGAGACCAGGCTCAACGAATTCGACTTGATCGTCTTCGACCGCTACGTGATCCGCGACGTGTTGCCGCCGTCGTACCTGCGCAACATCGTCAACTTCGTCACCCAGGGCGGCGCGTTGCTGCTGGCCGTCGGCCCCGAATTTGCGTCGATCCGCTCGCTCTACCAGACGCCGCTGGCGCTGGCGATGCCGGCGGCGCCGACCGGCAAGGTGGTGGAGCAGGGGTTCCGCCCGCATCTTACCGACGTCGGCCGCCGCCATCCGGTGACGGCGCGGCTGCCGCAGGCCGGCGCCCAGACACCGGAGTGGGGCAGGTGGTTCCGCCAGATCGAGGCGCAGGCGCAGGCCGGCCAGGTGCTGCTGGGCGGGCTCGCCGACAAGCCGCTGCTGGTGCTGCAGCGCCAGGGCAAGGGCCGGGCGGCGATGTTCCTGTCCGACCATATCTGGCTGTGGGCGCGCGGCTTCGACGGCGGCGGGCCGCAGGGCGAGCTGTTGCGGCGGCTGGCGCACTGGCTGATGAAGGAGCCGGACCTTGAGGAAGAGGGCTTGCGCGCCGAGGTCCGCGACGGCCGCCTGCAGGTCGAGCGCCGCAGCCTCGCCGCCGAGACCCCGGAGATCACCGTCACCGCCCCGTCGGGCAAGACCGAAAGCGTCAAGCTCGAGCAGGGCGAGGGCGGCGCCGCGCGGGCGGCCGTGCCGGTCGACGAGCCCGGCCTCTACAAGGTGACGGACGGCAAGGCGTCGGCGCTGGCCACCGCCGGGGCGCTCAACCCGCTGGAGTTCGCGGATCTCCGGGCAACCGCCGAGGTGTTGCGCCCGCTGGTCGCGAGCAGCGGCGGCGGCATCGTGTGGATCGCCGACGGCATCCCCGAGCCGCGGCGCACCCGGCCGGGGCGCGACTCGTCGGGGCGCGGCTGGATCGGGCTGGTCGCCAACAAGTCGTTCGTGGTCTCCGGCATCGCCCAAGTGCCGCTGCTGCCCGGCCTGCTGGTAATGGCGCTGGCGCTGGGCGGCCTGATGGCGGCGTGGCGGCTCGAGGGACGCTGATGATCGCCGTCACCAGGCTCGCCGACCTCGGGCACTTCAAGAACGACTGGCTCGAGGCCCGCTACCACTTCAGCTTCGCCGACTATCACGACCCGGCGCGCTCGGGGATGGGCGCGCTCCGGGTATGGAACGACGACACCATCCAGCCCGGCGGCGCCTTCGAGCCGCACGGCCATCGCGACATGGAGATCGTCACCTACCTGCGCGCCGGCGCCATCACCCACGAGGACAGCCTCGGCAACAAGGGCGTCACCCGCGCCGGCGACTTGCAGGTGATGAGCGCCGGCACCGGCATCCGCCACGCCGAGCGGAACCTGGAGCCGGGGATCACCAGGCTGTTCCAGATCTGGATCGTGCCGGCGGCGCGCGGCCTGAAGCCGCGCTGGGAGACGCGGACGTTCCCGAAGGACTCGCGCGCCGGGCGGCTGCACGCGCTGGCCTCCGGCCGGGCCGGCGACGCCGGCGCCATCGCCATCCATCAGGACGCCGCCGTGCTGGGGGCGACGCTGAAGACCGGGGAGGACGTCGTCCATTCGCTGGCCGGCGCCCGCCGCGCCTATCTGGTGGCGGCCAAGGGCGACATCTCCGTCAACGGCGTCGCGGCGGAAGAACGCGCCGGCGTCGCCATCGCCGGCGAGGACGCCGTCACCATCACGGCCGCCGGCCCGGCCGAGGTGGTGCTGGTCGACGTCGCCTGAGGCACGGCGCCTGCGCGGCCTACGCTTAGGCCGCGGCGACGGCCTCGATCTCGACCCTCCACGCCGGGTTGGCGAGGCCCGCGACGACCACCAGGGTGGAGGCCGGCAGATGGCCGTCGAGCAGGCTGTCGCGCACTTCACGATAGGCGCCGATGTCCTTGGGATCGACCAGGTAGCCGGTGATCTTGACCAGGTTGCGCGTGTCCATGCCCGCCGACTTCAGGATCTCGAAGATGTGGTGCCAGCACTCCCGCATCTGCGCTTCCGATCCGACGGCGATGCGGCCCGCCTTGTCGACGCCGATCTGGCCGGAGATGTGCAGCCAGCGCGAGGCCCGCGCCTCAATCCCCGGGCTGTAGGCGGAGAACGGCGGATGCAGGGTGTCGGGCTTGTGCGGTTTCAGCATGGGCGCCTCCGGTTGGCTGTTGCGTCACTCGCCGGCAAGGCTACCCGCCCGGCTCCGCGCGCGCCAGCGGCGGCCGACCGTCAACGGCGGGGGACGGCGACGGCGACGGGCGCCGTCGTCACACCACCGTCTCGACGGCGCGGGCATCGGTGATCATCAGGCCCTGGAAATCGGTGGCGACGTGGTAGCGGCGGACGATGAAGTCGGTGGCCATGGTGATGGTCCGACGATAGGCGTCGACCTGCTCGTGGTGGCGACGCTGGGCGTTGGCGAGGTCGGATCCCGCGTACTTCGGCACCACGCTGCCGCCCCCGCCTTCGGCGTTGGCGGTCGCCGCGCCGGCCGGCGGACCGGCGGCGGGTACGGCGGCGGCGCCCGGAACCTGGTCCTGGGACATCAACTGCGCCATGAACGGCGCCTGCGGCTTGAGTTGCGTCGGATGCGGGAACGATCCGCCGCGGCGGTCGGTGGCGCGGCGCCCGCGCAGCGGCGGCCGCGGCCGGTGCGGCGGCGCGGCCCGGGTTTCCGCGGCGTCGGGGCGCTCGAGCTTCAGCACCGGGGCGTAATAAGCATCCGCCCGGTGCCCGTCGCCGTTCAGCTTGGCTGGGTGGCGCGCCGGCAGGACACGCCCGCCCAGTCCCTGGGCTTGCGCGGCATTCGACGCGGCCTCGTGCGCGGTTTGAAGTTCGCGCACCGGTCTCTCCCCCTGTTGAAAGACCTCGAATATCGCTTAACGAATAATTGAATTAAATGCCCGGTTGAAAGTCTAGGGTTGAACAAGAACGACTCTCAATAGGGTGATCATCCCATTGCGGGGATTACCGATGTCACCGCTGGGTGGCGTCGCCGGTTGCGGCGAGGGACGCGAACGCCAGCTCGAGGCTGATCACCAGGTTGGCCATGAACCGGTAATCCAGGGCCTCGGCGCGGTCGCCGGGGCCGTGGTAGTTGCGGTTGCGGAAATAGGCGGTGTCGGTGACCATCACCGCCGGCAGGCCCTCGTCCCAGAACGGCGCATGATCGCTGAGCCGGGTGTCGTAGAGCGGCCAGCCGTTCAACCACACGAACAACGACTCCACCGGCGGCGCCGGATTGCGCCGCATGCCGGCGATCAGCCGCTCGCCGAAGGCGCGCGAGGCGCCGTTGACGACGACGCCGATGAAATCGCCTTTCTCCGGGTAGCCGGCCCACCTCAGGAACACCGGGTAGCCCTGATACGGCGTGGTCAGGCCGACCATTTCGAGGATGATGGCGCCGGCGGTGCCGCCGCCCGACCTGACCAGCTCCTCGACGAACACGTGGCTGCCCTGGTGGCGGGTGGCGTGGGCCGGCGGCTCCTCGAGGGTGAAGGCGACGAAGCGGATCGGCACCTTCGGCGGATTGGCGACGGCGCGGCGGGCCAGCTCCAGCATCACCGCGACGCCGCTGGCGTTGTCGTCGGCGCCGGGTGTGCCGGGCACCGTGTCGTAATGGGCGCCGACGATGTAGGGAGCCGGACCCGGCGCGGCGCCGGGAAGATCGGCGATCAGATTGGCGACCGGGCGCCCCTCGAATTCATAGCGCTGCTCGCTGACCTTCAGGCCGGTTTTTTCGAAGGTGCCCTTGACGTAGGCCCTGGCCCGGTCGAGGCCGTCGCCGCGCACCACCGAACGCTCGCCGATGTCGACGGCGAGCGCCTGCAGGTGCGCCTTCAGCGCCGCCTCAATATCGCCGGTTGCCGTCGTCGCCGGGGTCATGGCCCGTGTCTCCTTCGCCGGCTCCGCCGATGCCGCGCTTGAAGCCAGCAGCACGGTGAGCAGAACCGTTGCCCGGAGGCCGCCCGTAGTCGTCGCTGTCATCGGATCATTGTAGTCGGTGTCGCCCGGACAGGCGACGGCGCCCGACCCCCGCCGCGGCCGGGAATTTCGTCGCCTTGGGGCGCCTGCGGGGGCGCGGAAAATGTTGCCGGGCTGGGGCTTCCCGGGCTCCCGCCGCTAGCCCGGCGGGATCCCAGAATTCTATTAACAAGTTGAAATTCCAATATTTTTCTGGTTGGCACGGCTCCTGCAGTTGATTGGGCAAGATCGCCCCAAACCGGCGCCGCAAGCCGAGCGTCGGAAGGGGTCGAAACCATCAAAGACGGGAACAATAGAAGGACGGGAACAATGCAAGCATTGCACATTGCGGCATCGGGCATGGTGGCGCAGCAGTTCAACACCGAGGTGGTGGCGAACAACCTCGCCAACATGAACACCTCGGGCTACCAGCGCCGCCGTACCGAATTCCACGATCTCCTTTACAACCAGGTGGCACGCAGGGATTCCGTGTCGTCGAAGGCCGGCGACGTGGTGCCGAGCGGCGTGCAGCAGGGCCACGGCGTGCGCCTGGCCTCGATCTACCGCATCGCCGAGCAGGGCAACCTGAAGTCGACCGGCAACGCCTTCGACCTGGCGATCCAGGGCCGCGGCTTCTTCCAGGTGCTGCTGCCCAACGGCGACACCGCCTATACCCGCGCCGGCTCTTTCCAGCTCAACGGCCAGGGCCAGTTGGTGACCCAGGACGGGTTCAACGTTCAGCCGGGGATACTCGTTCCGCCGGGCGCCATCGACGTCACCATCAACGCCACCGGCGAGGTGTTGGTGAAACAGGACGGCGCGGCGGTGCCGACCAACGTCGGCACCGTGCAGGTCGCCACCTTCCCCAACGAGGCCGGCCTGATTGCGCTCGGCGACAACCTGTTCCGGGAAACGCGCGCCTCCGGCCCGGCCAACGCCGGCCCTCCGGGAACGGCGGGCTTCGGTTCGGTGCTGCAGGGCTTCATCGAGACCTCGAACGTCGACCCGGTGACGGAAATCGCCGCCCTGATCGCCGCCCAGCGGGCCTATGAAATGAACTCCAAGGTGATCCAGACGGCTGACCAGATGCTGGCGCCGTCACGCGGCTGATCGCCGCCGCCATCGGCCATCCGCGGCAACCCCCGGCGGCGCGAACGCCCGCCGGGGGTCGTTTTTCCGGGCTAGCCGCTGGTGGCGCGCAGCGGCGGGACGTCGCCGCTCAGTATTGGATTATCCATTCGCGGATCAGATCCTCCTGGAAGGCGAAGGCACGGCGGGTCCAATCCCTGGCCGCCGCCACCTTCGCCGGCGGCGCGCTGGCCGGCGTCCCGTAGTCGCGGACGCGGTCGAAATCGGTGACGTACAGCACGAACACCACTTCGCGGCCCTGCTGGGTGAACAGCACGCCGGCGAGGCCCTTGCTGTACCTCAGCGTGCCGGTCTTGGCCCACACGCGGAGCGCCGTCGTCGGGTCGCGCAGCCGGCCGCCCATCGCGTTCCGGTAACCGGAAACCGGCAGCATCGATTGATAGGCGTTGCCGCCGTAACGCTGCTGGACGGCGAAACGCAGGATCGCCGCCATCTGCTCCGGCGACACGCGGGCGTCGTCGGCCAGCCCGGAATGATTGGGCATCAGGAATCCGTCCCAGGCGGCGCCGGGAATCGCCGTCTTCAGCCAGCCGGCCAGCGCCGCGGCGCTGTCGGCGAGCGGCCCCGCCTTGCCGGTCAGCCGCCGCGCCGCCACTTGGCCGATCAACTCGGCGACCATGTTGTTGGAATGCTCGAGCGATTGGCGAACCACCTCGGTGAGGGGCGGGCTGTCGACGCGGCCGAGCGCGCGCGCCCCGTCGGGAGCGGCCGCCGCCTGCGGCTCGGGCAGATCGATGCCCAGCAAGTTGCAGAACCGGCGGAACACCCGGGCGGCCCGCAGTCCCGGCGTCTTCACCGGCAGGTACTCGTTGCCCTTGGGCGGCGCCGACGGCGACAACAGCCAGCGGCCGGGACTTTGCGGCCCGGCGTAGATGATGCTGCGGCCGGCGCCGGCGTCGGCGAGGCCGGGGCCGGCGTCGTCGAAGGCCGGCGTCTCGAAGGCCTCGACGGTTCCCGCCTCGCCCTTCTGCCGCCAGGTGAGCAGGGTCCGGTTGAAGTCGAGCGACAAGGCGTCGATGCCCGGGTTGTAGCGGGTGTTGTCCGGCCAGCGGCTGGAAATCTCGCCGGTGCCGGCGAGCAGCGAGACATCGTAGAAGAACTGCCCGGACAGCGATGACACGCCGGCGTCCTTCAGCCGCTGCGCCAGCGCCATCAGATCCTGTGCCCGCAGCAACGGGTCGCCGCCGCCCTGCAGGTAGAGGTTGCCGTTGAGCACGCCGCCGGCGATCGCGCCGGTGGCCAGCAACCGGGTTTCGAACCGGTATTCGGGACCGAGGATGTTGAGCGCCGCGACCGAGGTCGCGACCTTGACGGTGGAGGCCGGGATGAACGGCTCGTTGTCGTTGCGCCCGGCGATCTTTTCGCCGCGCGCCAGGTCGTACAGCACGTAGCCGACGCGGGCGCCGGCCAGGCGATGGCGCTCGACCAGCGCGTCGAGGCCGACCGGCACCGGCGCCGTGTAGACGTGGACGGCGGTGATGGGGCCGCCGGCCTCCGGCGCCGCCTCGCAGCCGGCCAAGATCACCGCCGCGACCAGCATCGCCGCCCGCCGCGCCGCCCGCCCGAACGTTGGCTTGAGGATGCCCATCCAGGGATGGTGGCAAATGCCGGGGCCTCGATCATCATTTTTCTTAATCCGGCCGTTGCCGGGGGCTACTCTCGGCGCCGTCACCACCATCGGAAACGGCGGCGGAACAGACACATGGCGGCAGGTGGGGCGACCAACGACGAACGCGGCGGCGGCATCGGCGCCGGCCCGCAGCCGGGGCCGTCGGCGGCGCCGGTGGTGGCCGTCACCACCATCGTTCAGGTGGTGGTGACCATGTGCTCGGTGATGCCGGCGGCGATCGCGCCTGAACTGGCCCGCGCCTTTGCCGTGCCGGCGTCGCTGATCGGCGTGCAGGTTAGCCTGATCTATCTCGGCGCCATGGCCACATCGCTGGTCAGCGGCGTGCTGATCCGGCGCTGGGGCGCGCTGCGCACCAACCAGGCGGCGCTCGCCTTCTCGGGCGTCGGCGTGGCGCTGATGGCGGCGCCGTCGCTGTTCGTCGTCGCCATCGGCTCGGTGCTCACCGGCCTCGGGTACGGACTCACCAATCCGGCGGCGTCGCATCTGCTGATGCGGGTGACGCAACCCAAAACCCGCAACCTGGTGTTCTCGCTGAAGCAGACCGGCGTGCCGCTGGGCGGCGTCGCCGCCGGGCTGGCGGCGCCGACCCTGGCGCTGCTGTTCGGCTGGCAGTGGGCGCTGCTGACGGGCGCCGCCCTGGCGCTCGGGATGCTCGCCGTCGTCCAGCCGTTTCGCCGCGACTGGGACCGGGACCGCGACCCCGCCGTCGTGCTGCGCGGCAATCCGGCGGGGAATCTGCGGCTGGTGCGCCAGCATCCGACGCTGTCGCGGATGTCGCTCGTCGGATTCTGTTATTCGGCGGTGCAGCTGAGCCTGACCACGTTCGCGGTGACCATGTTGGTCGAGGACCTGCAATTCGGCCTTGTCGAGGCCGGCGTCGTGCTCTCCGTGCTGCAGGTGGCGGGTGCCGGCGGCCGCCTGGTGTGGGGCGGCGTTGCCGACCGGCTCGGCGACGGCAATCGGGTGCTGATCCTCAACGGCTTGATCGCCGCGGCGGCCGGCGCGTTGACCATGTTGTTGTCGGCCGGCGCCGCGCCGGCGGTCGTCTACGGCGTGCTGATCCTGTTCGGCGTCAGCGCCATCGGCTGGAATGGCGTGTTCATGGCCGAGGTCGCCCGTCTCGCCCCGCAAGGGCAGATCGGCAGCGTCACCGGCGGCGTCATGGTCTCGACCTACGCCGGCGTGCTGGTGGGGCCGGTGACGTTCGCCGGCGCCTATGCGCTGGTCGGTGCCTACACGGCGAGCTTCGGCCTGTGCGCCGTCATCAGCCTTGCCGGGGCGGTGCTGATGCTGGCCGCCCGCGGCGGCATGACCCGCGGCTGACGACGCGGGCCCGCCCGGCGGTTCAATTTTCCCTACTGCCGCTCGGGCCCGCGGTTTACACTACCGGGCGGCGGCCACAGCCAGGGGAGCGCCAGCGTGCCATTCGTGCACAAGGACACCGACGGCAAGATCCTCGCCGTCTATACCGAGCCGGTGGAAGGCGCCATCGAGGTCGCTGCCAACGATCCGGACTTGGCCGTGTTCGTCCAGCAGAACATCCCGGCGATCAACGCCGACCAGGAATGGGTGCAATCGGACCTCGGCCTCGCCCGCGTCCTCGAGGACCTGATTCAGGCGCTGATCGACAAAAAGGTGATCATGTTCACCGACTTCCCGCCGGGCGCCCAGGAAAAGCTGCGGGCGCGGCGCGGCCTCAGGCGCGAGTTCTCGGTGGTCGAGGAGCTGTTCGGCGAGCAGGAGTTCGGCCCCGGCGAGGGCGAGGACAGCGGCAGCGGCAGCGGATATCTCTGAGCCCGCCGCCGTCACGCGCCGAGCGCGTCGGCGACGCCGTCGATGCTGTCGGTGGCGATGTCCCAGTCGGCCTCGGCCTTCAAGTCCGTCTTCTGATTCGGTCCGTACTCGGCGGCACGCAGCACGAACGCGGTCCTCATGCCGTGACAGCGCGCCTGCGTCAGATCATAGTTGTGGGCGGCGACCAGCATCACCCGGTCGGCCCGGCCGCCGAACAGCTCGACGGCGCCGAGATAGACCTCGGCGTCCGGCTTGTAGTGGTGGAAGTTGTCGGCCGAGACGATGCAATCCCACGGCAGGCCGGCGTACTTTGCCATGTTGGCGAGCAGGAAGAAGCTGCCGTTGGAAAGCGGGCCGATCACGTATTTCTTCTTCAGCCGCTTCAGGCCCGCGACCGCGTCGGGCCACGGCTTCAAGCGGTGCCAGGCGCGGTTGAACGCGTCCTTGTCGGCGGCGCTTAGGCCCTTGATGCCGAACTCGGAGACGATCTCGTCAAGCCGTTCGCGCTGCAGGACGTCGTTGGTGATCCACGGCCGCTCGCCGCTCCGCACCTTCTTCATCGCCGGATGGTAGCCGGCCCGCCAGGCGTCGGCGAACGCCTCCCAATCGACGCCGTCGATGCGCTTTTTCCGCGCCAGTTCGCGGCCCTCGGCGGCGACGCTGCCGCGCCAATCGACGACCGTGCCGTAGGTGTCGAACAGCACCGCGGTGACGTCGGCCAAACTCTTGGCACGGCCCATGCGGGAGGCCCTCCTTGTCTCCCTGGGATAGCGCTTTACGGCTTCCCCGCCAACCGATTTAATTCCATTCCATGAACTGGCGGGCGATCCGACTTTTGGTCTTGACGCTGACGCTGTCGGGTGGGGCGGCCCTTCCGGCGACGGCCGAGCTCGTCGATCTGGAACTTGTTCTGGCGGTCGACGTCTCCGGCAGCATCGACCGGGAAGAGGCGCGGCTGCAGCGCGCCGGCTATGTTCATGCGTTGACCGACCAGCAGGTGGTGCGGACGATCATGGCCGGAAAGCTCGGCCGCATCGCCGTCACCTACGTCGAATGGGCCGGCACCCACTATCAGGCGACGGTGGTCGACTGGACGGTGATCGACGGACCGGGAAGCGCCACGGCGTTCGCCGAAAAACTGGCGGAGGCGCCGATCCACACCCAGATGTGGACGTCGATCAGCGGCGCCATCGAATACGGCATGGTGAAACTCCGGCAAAGCGCCAATTCCGGCCGCCGCCGGGTCATCGATATCTCCGGCGACGGCCCCAACAACGACGGCGACTCGGTGGTCAGGCTACGCGACCGGGCGGTGGCGGCGGGAATCGTCATCAACGGGCTGCCGATCATCAACGACCGGCCGAGTCCGTGGGGCATGATACCGATGCCGAACCTGGATCTCTACTACGAGGACTGCGTCATCGGCGGCAACGGCGCCTTCCTGCTGGTCGCCAACTCGTTCCAGGATTTCGGCCGCGCCATCCGCCGCAAGCTGATCCTCGAGATCGCCGGCCTGCAACCCGATCCGGAACCGAGGACCGGTATCATGCCGGCGTCCAACCGCGCGCGTCCGCCGTGCAACATCGGCGAACGGCGGAACCCGCGCATGGGCGATGAGTTGTGAAGTGCGCTGCCGCGGCGGCTCTTACTCCGCCGCTTCCTGGTAGGCTTCCGGCGGCGGACAGGTGCACACCAGATTGCGGTCGCCTGCGACGTTGTCGATCCTGGCGACCGGCGGCCAGTACTTGTCGTCGTGCAGCCCCTTGATCGGGAAGAACGCCTGCTCGCGCGAATAGGGGTGCGTCCATTCCTCGGCGAGGAGCAGATGGTGGGTGTGCGGCGCGTTCTTGAGCGGGTTGTCGTCGCGGTCCATCTCGCCCCGTTCGATCGCCGCCGCTTCGGCGCGGATGGCGATCATGGCGTCGCAGAAGCGATCAAGCTCGCGCTTCGATTCGCTCTCCGTCGGCTCGATCATCAGCGTGTCGGCGACCGGGAACGACATGGTCGGCGCGTGGAACCCGTAGTCCACCAGGCGCTTGGCGACGTCGTCGACGGTGACTCCCGCCGCCTCCTTGAGCGGCCGGAGATCGACGATGCACTCGTGCGCCACCAGGCCGTTGCGGCCGGTGTAGAGCACCGGGTAGTGCGGGTCGAGCCGCTTGGCGACGTAGTTGGCATTGAGGATCGCCACCTCGGTCGCCTTGCGGAGGCCCGCCGCGCCCATCATCGTCACGTAGGCCCAGCTGATCAGCAGGATGCCGGCCGATCCCCACGGCGCCGCCGCCACCGCGCCGATCGTCCCGCGCGGGTCGGCCGCCGGGTTGACGCCGCCGACCACCGGATGGTCGGGCAGGAACGGCGCCAGGTGCTTCAGCACGCCGATCGGCCCGACGCCCGGACCGCCGCCGCCGTGCGGAATGCAGAAAGTCTTGTGCAGGTTGAGGTGCGAGACGTCGGCGCCGATTTCGCCCGGCCGCGCGATACCCAGCATGGCGTTAAAGTTGGCGCCGTCCATGTAGACCTGGCCGCCGTTGTTGTGGATGGTGCGGCAGATGTCGCGGATGGCGGTCTCGAACACGCCGTGGGTCGAGGGATAGGTGATCATCAGTGCCGCCAGCCGGCCGGCGTGCTCCTCCGCCTTGGCCTTGAGGTCGCCGAGATCGACGTTGCCGCGGTCGTCGCAGGCGACCACCACCACCCGCAATCCCGCCATGTGGGCGCTGGCCGGGTTGGTGCCGTGGGCGGAAGCCGGGATCAGGCACACGTCGCGGTCGCCCTGGCCGCGGCTCTGATGGTACTTGCGGATGGTCAGGAGGCCGGCGAACTCGCCTTGCGAGCCGGCGTTGGGCTGCAGCGAGAAGGCGTCGAACCCGGTGGCCTCGCACAGCATCGCCTCGAGCTCGTTGAACAGCTTGCGGTAACCGAGCGCCTGGCCGGCGGGCGCGAACGGATGCACATGCGCGAACTCGCGCCAGGTGACGGGTATCATCTCGGTGGTGGCGTTGAGCTTCATGGTGCACGACCCGAGGGCGATCATCGAGCGGTCGAGCGCCACGTCCTTGGCCGAAAGCCGGCGCAGGTAGCGCAGCATCTCGGTCTCGCCGTGGTGGGTGTGGAACACCGGATGGGTAAGGAACGCGCTGCTGCGCACCAGATGCCTGGGCAGGCACTCGCCGAGCTTGGCGTCGATATCGTCGATGGAGAGATTCTCGGCCGCGTCGGCGGCGAACGCCCGCCACACGGTCTCGATGTCGCGGCGGCGCGTCGTCTCGTCGAGCGAGATGCCGAGCCGGTCGGCGTCGCGGCGCCGCAGGTTGACGCCGAGGGCTTCGGCCCGGTCGGCGATCTCCTTCGCCCTGCCGGGCGCGGCGACGGTGACGGTGTCGAAATACGCCTTGGTGTCGATGGCGAAGCCGAGGCGGCCGAGCCCTTCAGCCACGATGCGGGTCATCCGGTGCACCCGCCGGGCGATGGTGGCGAGCCCCTCGGGCCCGTGGTAGACGGCGTAGAACGAGGCGATCACCGCCAGCAACACCTGCGCCGTGCAGATGTTGGAGGTCGCCTTCTCGCGGCGGATGTGCTGCTCGCGCGTCTGCAGCGCCATCCGCATCGCCGGGCGGCCGGCCGTGTCCACCGACACCCCGATGATGCGGCCGGGGGTCGAGCGCTTGAACTCGTCGCGGGTGGCGAAGAAGGCGGCGTGCGGCCCGCCGTAGCCCATCGGCACCCCGAACCGCTGGGCGCTGCCGACGACGATGTCGGCGCCCATCTCGCCCGGCGGCGTCAACAGCGCCAAGCTCAGGAGATCGGCGGCGACGGCCACCAGCGCCCCCTTGGCGTGGGCCTCCTCGACGACGGGGCCGAGCGGCCGCACGTCGCCGCCGGTGCCCGGATACTGGACCAATACGCCGAACGGCTCGCGCCCGCCCAAGCCCGCCCAAGGATCGCCGACCACCACCTCGAGGCCGAGGGCGCGCGCCCGCGTCTTGACCACCGCGATGGTCTGAGGATGACAGTCGTCGGCGACGACGAACAGGTCGGCGTCGCGCTTGCAAAGCCGACGCGCCATGGCCATGGCTTCCGCGGCCGCCGTCGCCTCGTCGAGCAGGGACGCGTTGGCGAGCGTCATGCCGGTGAGGTCGATGACCATCTGCTGGAAATTCAACAGCGCCTCCAGCCGGCCCTGGCTGACCTCCGACTGGTAGGGCGTGTAGGCGGTGTACCAGCCCGAATTCTCGAGCACGTTGCGCAGGATCACCGATGGCAGCACGGTGCCGTAATAGCCCATGCCGATCATCGACACCCGGACCCGGTTGAGCTCCGCCATGGCGCGCAAGGCCGACAGCGTGTCGCGCTCGCCCTTGGCCGGCGGCAGCTTCAGCGGCCTCTTCGAAACGATGTCGGCGGGCACCGCGCGGCTCACCAGCTCGTCCAGCGAGCCGAGGCCGAGCGTCGCCAGCATCTCGGCGATGTGGGCGGCGTCGGGACCGATGTGGCGGCCGACGAAATCGTCCGATTGCTCGAGCGCGCTCAGGCGCTGCTTCGGCATCAATCGAGCCCCTTCACGTAGGCGGCGTACTGGTCGGCGTCCATCAGGTCGTCGAGCTCGCCGGCGTCGCCGAGGGTCATCTTGAACAGCCAGCCGTCGCCCATGGCGTCGGCGTTCACCTTGCCGGGATCGTCGCCGAGCCCGCCGTTGACCTCGGTGACGGCGCCGGACGCCGGCGCATAGACCTCGCTCGCCGCCTTCACCGATTCGATGACCGCGGCCTCGGCGCCCTTGCCGAGCGTCTTGCCGATCTCGGGCAGCTCGACGAACACGATCTCGCCCAACTGCTTCTGGGCGTATTCGCTGATGCCGACGACGGCGGTCTTGCCGTCGACCCTGATCCATTCGTGCTCCTTGGTGTACTTGACGGACATTCGTGCCACCCGATCATGGTTCATGTATTGAAATAACGCTGTTCGACGAACGGCAGTTTGACGACGCGGCCGGGGAGCGCCTTGCCACGCACCATCAGGTTGACCGGCGTGCCGGGCTGGGCGAACGCGGCCTTGACGTACCCCATGGCGATCGGGCCCTCGACGGTGGGGCCGTAGCCGCCGCTGGTGACCTCGCCGATGGCATGGCCGTCCGTGTCCTCGATCGGCGTGTGGGCGCGGGCCGGAGCCTTGCTGTCCGGCCGCAGCCCGACGCGCCGGCGCGGCGCGCCGCTTTTCAATTGGCCGAGGATGACGTCGGCGCCGGGGAAGCCGCCCCGTTCGCGGCGGCGCTTGCCGATCACCCAGGCGAGACCGGCCTCGACGGGCGTGGTGGCGGCATCGATGTCGCTGCCGTACAGGCACAACCCCGCCTCGAGGCGCAGCGAATCGCGGGCGCCGAGGCCGGCCAAGCCGACCTCCTCTTCGCCGAGCAGCAGTCGCGCCAGGTTGTCCGCATCCTTGGTGGCGACCGAGATCTCGTAGCCGTCCTCGCCGGTGTAGCCGGAGCGGGTGACGAAGCAGGCGATGTCGCCGACTCTGAACGTTTCGGCGGTCATGAACATCATGTGCCGGGCGGCCGGCACGAAGCGCCCGAACACGGCCGCCGCCGCCGGCCCCTGCAGCGCCAGCAGCGCCCGGTCGCGGAGCACTTTCAGCTTGGCGCGCGTGCCGATGCGCTTGCGGATGTGGGCGAAGTCGCCCTTCTTGCAGGCGGCGTTGACGACGATGAACAGGTGGCTGCCGCAATTGGACACCATCATATCGTCGATGATGCCGCCGTTGTCGTTGGTCAGCACCGTGTAGCGGGCCTTGCCCTTGCCGAGCCCCGCGATGTCGCCCGGCACCAGCGTTTCCAGCGCCGCCGCGGCGTCGTCGCCGAGCAGATGCGCCTGGCCCATGTGCGAGACGTCGAACAGCGATGCCTGGGCGCGGGTGTGCAGGTGTTCCTTGATGATGCCGCGCTCGTATTGCACCGGCATCGCGTAGCCGGCGAACGGCACCATCTTGGCGCCGCGTTCCCGATGCAGCGCGTCGAGCGGCGTCGTTTTCAGGTCCTGTGTGCCGGCGTCGGTCACGAAACTCTCCCAAAACTGCGGCGGCGCCTTGCGGCCGGTCGGCGGCGGCGCATTGCTGCCGCCGGCGGTGGTCGCGCGCCCCCTCTGTCTCGGGACCTGAAAGATTCCCCCACGATTTCGCCCGGCAGGAACCTCCGCGAAGAGGCCTCGGGGCGGCACCGGCGTCAGCCGGCGGGGTTACATCTTCGGTGGGGCAGGGGGCGACGTCGCTTCAGGCCGACGCGGTTCCCGCTGCCCGCTTTCCAGAGCCTCATCTCCCCACGGTCCGGGTGCCTGAGAGTTTCCGGGGCGGTTGCTCCTTCGGCGCCGGCTCGATCCCGTCGCAAGGGCGGGCGGATCGGCCGGACTCTCCCGCAGGGTTCAACTGAGAATACTACCGATGTTCAGGCCCGAAGCTTTGCACGGCCACCGTGCAAGGTCAACAAAAGCGGGCGGTACGCCGCGGCCGTCACGGGCGATGCAGCCCCGCCGGCGGTGACCCCGAAGGCGCGTCACCGGGCGGTCTTGGCCTGCCGCGTGCGATTGAATTCGAGCTCCTCGCGGGTCAACTCGTAACCGGCGAAGATCCGGTAGTAGCTCGAGGTGCGCTTGGGCTCGATCGGCAATTGCAGGGTGACGGTGTCGGTTTGCACCTGCAGCCGGGTCCTGTTCCCGGGAAATTCGACCGGCATGGAAAATGCTTCGCGGTAGAGAATCTTGCGATCGTTGTCGGAAACGCTGACGAAATACTTGAACATCGCCTTGCGGTCGTGGTTGGCGGGGCCGCGCGTGGCATCGAACAGGACGTTGATCTCGACGTCCAGGTTTCCGACCCTGGTTTTCTTGTCGATGTTGGAGGTGCAAGCCAGTCGGACGCCGACGATCTGGCCCTCGAAGTCGACGTCGATCAGATCGTGCCCGCCGCCCTGGCGGAATTTCACCAGGTTGGCGGCGTCGGCGAGCACCCAAGACTTCGGGCATTGCAGCACCACCGGGGAGGTGAACAAGTCCGATGCGTACTCATAGGCCGAACACGCGGCCAGGCCGCCGACCAGCGTGGCCGCGGCGACGGCGGACGTCAGGCCGCGCAAGCGCGCGCCGGACGCCAACGATCGCTCATAAGATAGCCGCGAACTCACAGGGATTTATGGCTGCCGTCGCACAGCGGCCGGGTCTTCGTCCTCTTGCAGCCGCACAGGAACACCGTACCCGACTTGTCGGCCTTGTAGACCACCGGCGTGAACGGGCCGCCCTTGTGGCTGCCGTCGCAAAACGGCTGGTTGGCGCTGCGTCCGCAGGCGCACCAGGCGTACGTCTTGCCCTGCACCACTTCGACGCCGTAGGGAGATCGCTGCGCGATGACCGGATCGACCATGATGTCACTCTCCCGAGGCTCTGCCGGCGGGTTCGCGGCGCGCCGGCGCGTCCGCGCCACGATGCCGGGCGACTGTAAATCAGCGCCCCGGCGGCGGCAAGGTTGCAGGCGCCGACGACGCGGACGAAGGACGCGCTACCACGTCTTCGAGGGAATGCCCATTCCCGGGTCGACCAGCTCGACCAGCGTCGCCGCCAGCTTGCCGAACGCGCGCGCCCGGCCCCACGCGTTGTCGATGCGGAGCGCCACCTGCAGGCCCTGATTGAATGCCGACCAGCCGGCGTCGTTTTCGCCGACGACGGCGTGCTCGGTGGCGATCTCGCTGAACATCCACACCTGGGTCAGCGTACTTTTGATCTCGGCCGTCGCCTGCTCGGCGCGCTCTCGGCTGAACTTGGCGCCCGCCTCGTCGCCGGCCCGTGTCTGCTCGGCGGCGATGCTCCACAGCGTATGGGCGCGCAGCCGGTTGTCGTCGATCCGGTCGGCCATGTCGACGGCCTCGTTGAACAACGCCGAAGATTTCGACTTCGCATTGGGCAGCTTGCCGATGCCGGCCATCGACAACGCGACGCGGCTGAGCGCGTACGACCTGGCGAACGGGAACTTGATCTTGTCGATGGCGGCGAGCGCCATCTTAAGGGTGCCGTCGGCGGCGTCGACGTCGCCCTTCTCCGCCTGCGCGACGGCGATGCGGCCGAGCACGACCGCCCGGTAGCGGACCGCCTCGATGGTGTCGGCGGTCGCCAGCGCCGCCGCCGCGTCGCCCGCCCGCGCCTGCTGGGTGGCGGTGGTGATCAGCACCGGGGTGCGGTTGGATTCATCGGTGACGTCGCTCAACACGGTCATCGCCTGCGGCAACTGCTCCATTTCGGCAAGCGCGTTGGCGACATGACGCAATGCGACGCCACGGTTGCCGGCATCGACGCGGGCGCGGGCGAATGCCTCCGCCTTGGCCAGGATGTCCGCCGCGGCCGGTGCGTCGCCGGCCCGCGCCAGGATGACGGCGACGCGGGTGTGGAACGAAATCTGCGACAACGGGTCGGGAACGGCGCCCACGATCTGCAGCAACCGGTTCGCGGTCGTCCGCGCATGATCGAGGTCGCCGCGCCGCATCTGGATGCTGGCGATGGCGGCCAGCGCGTCGGCCCGCTTCGCGGGGTCGGGAATGATGTCGACGGCGGCCAGCGCCTCCTCGCTGCGGCCGGACGCGGCCTGGGCCTCGGCGATGTCGCGAAGCGCGACGATGATCAGCCGCGGATCGCCGATGCGGCCTGCGGTTTCCATCGCTTCGGCGCGCAGCCCGGCGCGCGCCTCGGCGACCAGGATCTCGCCGAGCGCCCAATCCCGGAGCTCGGGCTTGAACACCGCCTTGGCGCTCTCCAGCGCCTCGTGCAGCAGGCAGCGGACGGTGACGTTCTTGGCGCACGCGGCCATGTCGCGGGTCGGGTCGGCGACCTCGGTACGGGCGGCGCCGACGAGATCGCGGGTCGCCGGGTGTCCCATCAACGCCTGGCGGGCGGCGCTGATGTTCTCGATCTTCACCTTGTCGAGGCGCTTCAGGAGCACGCGCACCTGGACGCTGTTCTCCAGCGCCTCGACCAGCTCGTTGGTGACGCGACCGTCGACCTTGAGGCCGACGTTCTTCTGGAAGGTTCGCACCGCCTTGTCGGTTTCGGGCGTCAGCCGGCCGTCGATTTCGCCGCCGTAGATGCCGAGCTCGCCGAGCACCTTCTGCGCCCGTCGCACCAGGTCGCTCGATTTCCTGGTCAACAGGTCATCCGCCGCCGGTGACTCGCCGGCCGGAAGCGCCGCTATCTCGACGGCGCGCCCGGAATCGGCAACGGCTTCCGCGGTCGCCGGCGGGGCTTGCAAAACGAGCGCCGCCACGGCGGTGGCGCCGGCGGCGCGCAGCCACCGGTTGGGCGTTGGGACTTCCCCTGGAGCACTATTGCGGCCAGGCATTGTTCTCTGCTCCGGCTCGTTGACCATGGCGGCTAATTCTTTTACCGACACGGAACATACGGAATACGCGGTTAATATACCCTTTACGTCGCCGCTATTCGAGGCCGCGTGTGGACCTTGCCAGCGGCGCGACGGTTCCTTAAACAAGGCCACGCCTCGGAGGCCGGGGCGACCGGGGCTTTGCGGCGGCAATCGGGCGGGGACGGTCCATGGCGGTCTACACCGAAGTCGGCGACGAGGAACTGATCGCATTTGCCGGCGAATACGACATCGGCGAGGTGTTGTCGAGCAAGGGCATCGCCGAAGGCATCGAGAACTCCAATTTCAGCCTCACCACCACCGCCGGCACCTTTATCCTGACGCTCTACGAGAAGCGGGTGAAGCCGGAAGACCTGCCGTTCTTCCTCGGCCTCATGGATCACCTGGCGGCGGCCGGAATCCCGTGCCCGACGCCGATCCACGGCCGCGACGGCAAGGCGCTGAGGCGGCTGGCCGGCCGGCCGGCGGCGATCGTCACCTTCCTCGCCGGCATGTGGCCCAGGCGCATCACGCCGGAACACTGCGCCGAACTCGGCCGCGGCCTCGCGAAGCTGCACCTAGCCGGCGCCGACTTCGGGATGCACCGCGCCAACGATCTGTCGCTCGGAAGCTGGCGACCGCTTTTGATGCGCTGCCGCGACCGCGCCCACGAGGTCGAGGCCGGCCTCGCCGACGAGTTGGCGACGGAGCTCGATCGCCTCGACGCCGATTGGCCGCGCCGCCTGCCGACCGGCGTCATCCACGGCGACCTGTTCCCGGACAACGTGTTCTTCCGCGCCCGCAAGCTGACCGGCATGATCGATTTCTATTTCGCCTGCAACGACATGTTCGCCTACGACCTGGCGATCTGCCTCAACGCCTGGTGCTTCGAGCCCGACTTCAGCTTCAACATCACCAAGGCGCGGCGGATGCTGACGGCCTATCGCGGGGTCCGCGATTTCTCCGCCGCCGAGCTGAAGTCGTTGCCGCTGCTCGCCCGCGGAAGCGCCGTGCGGTTCCTGCTGACCCGCCTCTACGACTGGCTGCACACGCCGCCCGAGGCCATGGTGACGTGCAAGGATCCGCTCGAATACCTGGCGAAGCTACGCTTCCACCAAGCCGTCGCGGGCCCCGGGGCGTATGGGCTGGACTGACGGGGCCGGGGACATGGCGGACAAGATCGAAATCTTCACCGACGGCGCCTGCTCCGGCAACCCGGGACCCGGCGGCTGGGGCGTGGTGCTGCGCTGGCGCGGCCACGAAAAGGAGCTCCACGGCGGCGAGCCCGACACCACCAACAACCGCATGGAGCTGACGGCGGCGATCCGCGGCATAGAGGCGCTGAAGCCGGGCAGCCGCGCCGCGCTCCATACCGACAGCAGATATTTGAAGGACGGCATCACCGAATGGATCGCGAGATGGAAGAGCAACGGCTGGAGGACGTCGGCCAGGAAGCCGGTCAAGAACGCCGATCTGTGGCGCCGCCTCGACGAAGTCCTCAAGGGCCACCGGGTCGACTGGCATTGGGTCAAGAGCCACGCCGGGCATCCCGAAAACGAGCGCGCCGATGCGCTGGCCAGACTCGGGATCGAGCAAGTGCGCCGGTGACGGCGGCGGCCTCCTCAGCCGAACAGATCGCCGATGGCGATCACCGCCCCGAAGAAGATCAAAGCCACGGCGATGACGACCAACCGCATGGTCAGCTCATGATAGGCGAGGCGCCTGAGCCATTGCTGCTCCAACCGATCCTTGAGATAGAATAGGCCGAGCACCGCGCCGAGCAGGACGGCGCCGGCGATCATCACGCCCATGGCTCGGTTCCCCTAGTTCTCACCAGCCTAAATCCGCGAAACGCCTTGCCGGCCCTCCTGCCTCGTCCCTCGACTCGCGCGCGCCTCATCCTGAGCCCGGTCGAAGGAGAGGCGCGCGCTGCTCGGGATGAGGAAGCTCAGCATGAGAGCCTCATCCCGAGCCTGTCGAAGGATGAGGCCCGACTCTCCGATTTTCGCCGGCAAGTACCAGGCAGCGGCGGCGGCCGCGCCGACGCGGATGCCCCGGAGCGCGCTTTCGGCCGGCGGTCAGATTTCGCCCAGCAATACCTCGGCGCTGGTCTTCTCGAAGGTGCCGGGCAGGTCGATGTGAAGCTTCTTGACGACGCCGTCCTTGACCACCATCGAGAATCGCTGGCAGCGCAGGCCCAGCCCGCGCTCGTTGAGATCCAGCTCCAGACCCGCCGCCTTGGTGAACTTGGCGCTGCCGTCGGCGACCATCATCACCTTGTCGCCGACCTTCTGGTCCTTGCCCCAGGCGCCCATCACGAAGGCGTCGTTGACCGACAGGCAGACGATGGACTCGATGCCCTTCTTCTTCAGCGCCGCGGCATTGTTGACGAAGCCGGGCAGGTGCTTGGCCGAGCACGTCGGCGTGAAGGCGCCGGGGACGCCGAAGATCGCCACCGTCTTGCCCTTGAAGATCTGGTCGGTGGAAACGCCGCCGGGTCCGTCCTTGGTCATGATGTTCAAGTTCACGGACGGAATCTTGTCGCCTACCTTGATGGTCATGGGTCCTCCCTTTTCGGATGTGCGGTTATCGTTCGTTCGACGGTTGCGGCCGCCATCGGCCGACGCTGCAAGAAGAGATAATCGATCCCGGCCAAAAATCCAGCCCGAATTTGCCGGCCATCGGACGGGTCAGGCGCGGCGCGGGTTCACAGCTCGCCCAGCAGCACCTCGGCGGCGGTCTTCTCGAAGGTACCGGGCTCGTCGACGTGGAGGCGCTTGACGACGCCGTTGTCGACCAGCATCGAGAACCGCCGGCAGCGCAGACCATAGCCCTTATCGCTCATGTCGACGTCGAGGCCGGCCGCCTTGGTGAACCGGGCGCTGCCGTCGGCGAGCATCGTCACCTTGTCGCCGACGTTCTGCGCCTTGCCCCAGGCGTCCATGACGAAAGCGTCGTTGACCGAAACGCAGACGATTTTGTCGATGCCCTTCTTCCTCAGCGCGGCGGCGTTGTTGACGAAGCCGGGCAAGTGCTTGCCCGAGCAGGTGCGGGTGAACGCGCCGGGCACGCCGAACAGGGCGACCTTTTTGCCCTTGAATAAGTCGTCGGTGGCCACGCCGCCGGGCCCGTCCTTGGTCATCACGTTCAAGGTAACGGACGGTAACTTGTCGCCAACTTTGATGGTCATCGGTTCGCCCCCCTGGTTCCGGGTCGCCGCCCGGTCGCCAACAGATAATCGATGGTCGCCGGAAATTCAGCTTGTTTTTGGAACCGCCCGCCCGACCGCGCCGGTTTCCGCCGCCGTCACCGGGCTGCCGCCTTGGCGCCGCCGCCGGCGCGGCCGACGGCATCGAGCACCGCCCGCTCGGTGAGCAGCTCCGGCAGCACCACGCCCGTTTTGGCGCCCGGCCCGTAGACGGCGTTGAACGGGATGCCATAGCGCTGTTGGCGGGCGAGGTAGGCCGAAATCGCCGCATCGGGGCGCGTCCAGTCCGCCTGCATGACGACCACGTCCGGACGCCCGAGCGCCGCCACCACCGCGTCGCGGCTGAGCACCAGCGATTTGTTGACCCTGCAGGTGAGGCACCATTCGGCGGTGACGTCGACGAACACGGTCTTGCCCTGGGCGACCAGCGCCGCGATGGCGTTCTCGTCGAACCGCGTCCACAGGCGGTCGAGCGCCTGGCTGGAGCCGGCGATGGCGCCGGCGGCCGGCGCCTGGCCGGATGCCGGCTGGCCGAGCCAGCCCGGGACCAGCAACGCCGCCACCGCGACGGCGGCGAACCACAACGGCGCCCGGCGGCCGGCGGTGTCGGGCTGCCGGTGGCCGAGGTAGAGGAGAACGGCGCCAACGGCGGTCAGCGCGCCGACGGCGGCGGCCGCGACGGCCCCGATGCTGACCGCGAGAACGGTCAGCAGCCACACGCCGGTCGCCGCCAATGCCACGCCGAGCAGCTTGCGCAACGTCGCCATCCACGGGCCCGGCCTCGGCAGCCGAGTGGCCAACGCCGGGAACGCGGCGACGGCGAGGTAGGGCAGCGCCAGGCCGAGCCCGAGCGCCGCGAACACCGCCGTTATCTCGGCCGCCCCGCGGGCCAGCGCGAAGCCGATGGCGGTGCCGAGGAACGGCGCCGAGCACGGGGTCGCCAACAGGGTGGCTAGGGCGCCCTGCAGGAAATGGCCGCCGAGGCCGTGCACGTGGCTTGACCGCTCGCCCAGGTCGGCGGCCCAAGTCGGCAGGCGCACTTCGAAGAATCCCCACAGGTTGCAGGCGAACGCGACGACCACCAGGGTCATCGCGATCAGGAACCACGGCTGCTGGAATTGGATGCCCCAGCCGACGGTCATGCCGGCGGCCTTGAGCCCGATCAGCGCCGCCGCCAGCACCGCGAACGCGAACAGGATTCCGGCCGCCGAGGCGACGAAACTGGTGCGCACGACGCGGCTTTCGCCGCCGCCGTGGCCGACGACGCCGAGCAGCTTGATCGACAGCACCGGCAGCACGCACGGCATCAGGTTGAGGATCAGCCCGCCGAGCACCGCCAGCGCCAGGATCAGCGCGATCGGCTGCGCCGCCGCGCCACCGTCGAAGCGAGCGGTTCCGATTGCGGCGCTCGCCGCCAGGCGCCGCTCGGCGACGCGATTGCCGTCGACCAGCGTCAGGATCAGCGGCCGGCCGACGAGGCTGCCAGCCGGCGCATCGGTGAGTTCCTTGAGTCCGTGGACCTTGACCTCCAATTGGGCGCTGCGCCCGTCGCCGCCGAGGCGCACCGCCGGCCGCGAAAAGGCGACGCCGGGCGGTCCCTCCAGGTACAGGTCGGGAGCGGCAAACGGCTGCTCGGCGCTGGCCGTCACCCGGACGAGCGCGTCGTTGCCGTCGCCGGCGGTCTCGGCTGCCTCGATCGTCAGGCCGTGGCGGCGGCCTTCGCCCGGGACGTTGGCCTGGAAGCGGTCGATCAGATGCGCGAACGGACTCGGCTTGATCGGACCTTCCGGCACGGCGAGCGCGACGTCGGCGGTATAGGGGATGCAGATCTCCTTGCAGGTGAGATAGCGGACGACCCCCGCCATCTCGAGCGGCTTGGCCGGATCCTGCCGCGTCACCGTCATCGGCAGCACCACCTCGTTCTCATAGCCGAGGGTTTCGAGTCCGAGCACCGAGAAGCGCGCCGGCGCCGGCCAATGGACGACCGCGGTCTTCAGGTTATGCGACGCCGACCAGTTGGGCTCCGGCGGGAAGCCGGCGTCGCCGGGCGAGCGCCAGTAGATCTTCCAGCCCGGCTTCATCCTGAAATGCATGCCGAGGCGGAGCATCTCGGCGCCGCCGGCGGTTTCGGTGGCGGAGATGAGGCGCAGCGACGTCTGCTCGGTTTCCTGCCACGGAGACGCGCCGGGTTCCGCCGAAACGGCGGCCATCGCCGAATCGCCCGACGACGCGGCCCAGGCGAGACAGAGCGCCAACCAACCTGTCGGTATGAGCCTCGGGAACATCCGTATCACGACCGTATTGAACGATGAACGCGACGCCAGCGACCGCCGGGAGCGACGGGACCGCCGGGATTATATAAGTAATCCGGCGCCGGTTTCATCCACCCGGCGCATCGATCACGAAAAAGTTTTACCGTCTCGACTGGCCGCAAGGCGCCGAAACGCGCGGTTTTTTTGCCGTCTCGCCCGAGCTATGCCATAATTGGCCTATAATATTATAAGTGTCGCGGCATCCGTGGCGGCCGCGTGCGTCTGAAAGGTTCGATCCATGTCGGCTGTGGCGGCGAAAGGCCAATACCTTGCCGGGCAGCTCCTGGTGGCGATGCCGGGGATGCGCGATCCGCGTTTCCAGAAGACGGTCATTTACATGTGCGCCCATAACGCCGACGGCGCCATGGGCCTGGTCGTCAACCGGGCGCTCGAATCGCTGAGCTTCCCCGATCTTCTGGAGCAGCTGGGGATCGACTCGTCGCGCGTCGGCAAGCCGATCAACGTGCACTTCGGCGGCCCCGTGGAATCCGGACGCGGCTTCGTCCTGCATTCCCCGGACTACGTCCAGGACGCGACCATGGTCGTCGACCGCGACGTGGCGCTGACCGCGACCGTCGACATCCTGAAGGCGATCGCCGGCGGCACCGGCCCGAAGCAGAGCCTGCTCGCCCTCGGCTACGCGGGGTGGGGGCCCGGGCAACTCGATTCCGAGATCCGCGGCAACGGCTGGCTGCACGTCGCCGCCGACAACGAGCTGGTGTTCGGCGCCAACCTGGAGTCCAAGTGGGACCGGGCGATGGGCAAGATCGGCGTCAATCCGCTGATGCTGTCCGACGACGCCGGCCACGCCTAAGGCGGCGGCCGATACGCGCTTCCCGACAGCTTTTAAAGAATCCTCTGCCAGACCGTCGTTTCGGAAACAGAATCTTTCAACGAAATTATCGAACAAATAATGAACATACTAA